>Ga0134121_10001709_pt1 | contig 20260 bp, 18 predicted proteins | sample KB301_FD_96463 | JGI IMG/M metagenome (GOLD analysis project Ga0134121, IMG submission 96463) | Terrestrial soil microbial communities without Nitrogen fertilizer from Kellogg Biological Station, Michigan, USA - KB3-0-1 | ecosystem: Environmental > Terrestrial > Soil > Unclassified ... | reverse complement strand
GTGCGGCATGGAGCTCCTCTACGCGCCTTACATCCCGAACAAGGCCGAGTACCTGATCCTCACGAACCGCCGGATACTCTCGGACCAGATGGAGTTCCTGAAGCAGCACGTCGCGTCCCACTCGCGACTGGTTCTAGCCCCTGCCTGATTTTTGGCGCAATAGCGGTTTCCATCTCCTAGAACGCGACCCAGCCGGGCGCCTGCGCGTCACGGACGATTACCTGCGCGCGTACTACCTGCGCCCGGAAGTGCATCCGGTCGAGGAGTCGGGGCCTCGCGAGCACGAGCTGCACGCTTCGCTCATGGCGGACCCCCGGCGGCGGCTCACGCAGGCCGAGATCGACGCAGTGGAGGATCCGGATGGTCGCGACAACTACCGGGTCGTGATTCGTTTTCGCGATCGCCTGGTAGAGGCGGGGACGATCGAAGCGGCCTACATGGGCCTTTTTAAGGCGTCGATCGACATCCCGCCGCTCTTCATCGAGCAGATGGTGCACGTCGTGCTGCGCAACATCCTCGACGGTTGCGACGATCCGCTGCGGCTACGTGCGGCCGAGGTTTTCTTCCGCGAGCAGAAGGCGACGATCCAGGAAGGCCACGCGCTCCTCGCCGACCTCGAGACCGTCGAGATGCACGCCGCCGGCAGCCAGTACGGCAGCATCGGACGGCTGATCGTGGAAGCCCAGGGCTCGCTCGGCAAGGTCGACCTCGATGTATTGGACCGCGCGAACGCACAGATCTACTGGGAGCGCGAGTCGCGCCACGACACGGTGATCAGCGTCACTTTCGGCCGACCTGCGCTCGATGCGCTCGCACGGGTCATCGAAGCATGGGTACGCCACTTTCTCAGCCTCACCGTCCGCGTGAAGCCCGTCAGGAAAATCGACGAGCCGCACTGGGCGTGGCACATCGGCCTCGATACGGAGTCGACCGCGATCCTGAACGAGCTCTGGTCGGGCGGCCAGGTGGACCACGGCCGCATGCAGCGCATCCTCGCGCTCTTCGCGCTCACCTTCGACGACCCGGCGGCGATGCGCACCGACATCGCCGGACGCACGATCTATCTGGCGCTGTCGGCGACCGAGGAGGGCGTCGTGCGCATGAAGCCGCAGAATCTCCTCACGAACCTTCCATTGCATGAAGCCTGATTACTGGGACCGCGCGAAACGCGCGCTTGCCAGGAAAGACCCGACGATGGCGCGCATCATGCGCGAGCATCCCAAGATATTCCTCACGCCGCGCGGCGAGCCCTTCTTCACATTGGCGCGTGCCATCGTCGGACAGCAGATCTCGGTGAAGGCGGCGCAGAGCGTATGGAACCGACTGGTCGAATGCGTCGGCGTGGTTACGCCGGACAAGGTGCTGGCGCGGGAGCGAAAGCTCCTGCGTGCATGCGGGCTCTCCGACCGCAAGACCGAGTACATCGCCGATCTTGCGCAGCACTTCGCAAGCGGTGCGATCCACGTGCATCGCTGGCCCGAGATGGCGGACGAGGAGATCATCGCCGAACTGGTCGAAGTGCGCGGCATCGGAAGGTGGACGGCGGAGATGTTCCTGATCTTCAATCTGCTGAGGCCCGATGTGTTTCCGCTCGACGATCTGGGACTGCAGAAGGGGATTCGCCTTTCCTACTTCAAGGGACGCAAGGTGTCGCTCCGCACGATGCAGCGGCTCGGGGAGGGCTGGCGGCCGTGGCGCTCGGTCGCGACCTGGTACCTCTGGCGCTCGCTTGATCCGGTCCCAGTAGAATACTGAGCGCGTGAAGACCACCTTCCTCGAGTTCGAGCAGCCCATCGCGGAGCTCGAAACCCGCATCGAGGAATTGCGCTACGTGCAGGACGACTCGGCGGTCGACATCTCCGAGGAGATCCAGCGGCTCACCAAGCGCAGCCAGACGCTCACCAAGGACATCTACGGCAAGCTCACGCCGTGGCAGGTCGCGCAGGTGGCGCGACACCCGCAGCGGCCTTACACGCTCGACTACGTGCAGACGCTCTTCACGCACTGGGAGGAGCTGCACGGCGATCGCACCTTCGGCGACGACGCGTCGATCGTCGGCGGCATGGCGCGGTTCAACGCCACGCCCTGCATGGTGATCGGCCACCAGAAGGGGCGCGACACGAAAGAAAAGATCGCGCGCAACTTCGGCATGCCGAAGCCCGAGGGCTACCGCAAGGCGCTGCGGCTCATGAAGCTCGCCGAGAAGTATGCCCTGCCGGTATTCACGTTCGTCGACACGCCCGGGGCGTATCCCGGCATCGACGCCGAGGAGCGCGGGCAGTCCGAGGCGATCGGGCGCAACCTTTTCGAGATGGCGCGCCTCAAGACGTCGCTCATCGCCACCATCATCGGCGAAGGCGGCTCGGGCGGCGCCCTGGCGATTGCCGTAGGCGACGTCGTGCTGATGATGCAGTACGCCACGTACTCTGTAATCTCCCCCGAGGGCTGCGCGTCCATTCTGTGGCGCAGCGCCGAAATGGCGCCCGATGCGGCCGAGCAGCTCGGCATCACTTCAAACCGCCTGAAGACGCTCGGCCTGATCGACAAGATCGTGCCCGAGCCGCTCGGCGGCGCGCATCGCGATCCGCAGACCGCTGCGCAGGCGCTCAAGCGCGCGCTCGCCGAGGCGCTGAAGCAGGTCCAGGACAAGAAGCCGAAAGAGCTGGTCGAGACCCGGCTGGAACGGCTCATGGGCTATGGCAAGTTCAAGGAAGCCCAGGAGCGCTGAGCTCACCGCGGCCGTCGGCCGCGCGCTCGAAGCCGTTCAAGGCAAGCGCATTGTCGTAGGACTCTCGGGCGGGGTCGATTCCGTCGTCCTGCTGCACGCGTTCGCCCGGCAATCGGAGGTCGCGGCCGCGCACATCCACCATGGCCTGAGCCCGAACGCCGATCGCTGGGCCGAATTCTGCCGCCGGCTGTGCAAGCGGCTGGGCGTACGGCTCACGGTTCGCAGAGTGAAGGTGGCAAAGCCCAGCGAAAGCGAAGCGCGCAAGGCCCGCTACGACGCCCTGCGCAAGCTTCCGTTCGACGTGCTTGCGCTCGCGCACCAGCTCGATGATCAGGCCGAAACCGTATTGATGAATCTGTTGCGCGGCGCGGGGCCGCAGGGCGCGCGCGGCATGCGGCCGGTGGCGCGCTTCGATGGACGAGTCCTGCTGCGGCCGTTCCTCGATGTGCCGCGGGAGGCGATCGTTGCTTATGCCCGCGAGCACAAGCTCGCCTGGATCGAGGACGAGAGCAACGCGTCGGATGCGTTCACGCGCAACTTCCTCCGCTTGCGCATCGCCCCGCTGCTGGCCGAGCGCTATCCGCGCTGGCGCGAGGCGCTCGCCCGCGCAGCGCGCCATTTCGCCGCGGCCGAGGTCGATGCGAACAAGGCACTCCGCGCATTCCTCGCCGCCCACGGCTTGCGCGCACCGAGCGAGGCGAAGCTGGTCGAGATGCTGAAGCAGCTCACCGGCAAGGGCGCGCGCACGACGATCGAGCACGACGGCGCCCGGCTGCGCATGTATCGCGGCGCGGTGACGATGGAGAAAGGCATGGAAGGCAAATCCTTTGGCACGGTGCGGTGGCGCGGTGAATCGAAACTCGCGCTGCCGGCGCTCGGCGGCGAGCTGAGGTTTCGCCGCACGCGTGGCGACGGGATCGATGAGCGGTTCGTCACCGAGGGAAACCTTGCGGTGAAGCTGCGCTCGGGCGGCGAGCGGTTGCAACCGGACGCGCGGCGCCCGCGCCGCACGTTGAAAAATCTCTTCCAGGAAGCGGGCGTGCCGCCGTGGGAGCGCGAGCGGCTGCCGCTCATCTACTGCGGCGACGAGCTGGTGTGGGTTCCGGGCGTCGGCACGGACTGCCGCTACAGGAGTGCCGGAAAAACCGCGGGATGGATGCCGGAATGGCGCGTAACCTGCTAAAATTGCAGGTTAATTTTGCCTATAGCGGAGCATTTGGATGGCGCTGGAGCGCACCCTTTCGATTATCAAGCCCGACGCAGTGAAGAAGAACGTCATCGGCGAGATCCTGGCCCGGTTCGAAAAAGCCGGGCTGCGCATCATCGCCGCGCGCATGAGGCACCTCTCGCGTGCCGAGGCCGAGGGCTTCTATGCGGTACACCGGGAGCGCCCGTTTTTTCGTGACCTCGTCGATTTCATGATCTCCGGGCCGGTGCTGATCCAGGTCCTGGAAGGCGAGAATGCGGTCGCCAGGAACCGCGAGCTGATGGGCGCGACCGATCCCAAGAAGGCGGACAAGGGCACGATTCGCGCCGATTTCGCGCAATCGATCGATGCCAACGCCGTGCACGGCTCCGACAGCGCCGAAAACGCGCGCACGGAAGTCGCGTACTTCTTTCCTGCCGCCGAGGTCTACAGCAGGTGAACCTGATCGGACTCGACGCCGCCGGGCTCGCCCGCTTCTTCGAGGAGCGGCACGAGAAACCGTTCCGCGCGCGCCAGCTCCTGCACTGGATCCATCAGCAGGGAGAGACCGATTTCGCCCGCATGAGCGACCTGGCGAAGCCGCTGCGCGAGAAGCTCGCGCGTGCGGCGTGCATCGAGGCGCCCGTCATCGTCGGCGATACGACTGCGGAAGACGGCACGCGCAAGTGGCTGCTCAAGGTCGACGATGCCAACGCTGTGGAAGCGGTGTTCATCCCGGAAACCAATCGCGGCACGCTCTGCATCTCGAGCCAGGCGGGCTGCACGCTCGACTGCGCGTTCTGCTCGACCGGCAAGCAGGGTTTCAACCGCAACCTCGACGCCGCCGAGATTGTCGGCCAGCTGTGGCTCGCCAACCGGCTCCTCGAGGGCGAGCGTCCCGTGTCGAACGTCGTGATGATGGGAATGGGCGAGCCGCTCCTCAATCTCGACAATGTTATTCCCGCGCTGCGGCTCATGCTCGACGACAACGCCTACGGGTTGTCGCGTCGCCGGGTGACCGTTTCCACCTCGGGCGTGATCCCCGGCATGGACCGGCTGCGCGACGAATGCCCGGTGGCGCTCGCGGTGTCGCTGCACGCGCCGAACGATGCGCTGCGCGACCAGCTAGTGCCGGTCAACAGGAAATACCCGCTGCGCGAGCTGATCGCGGCGTGCAACCGCTACCTCGAGAAGGCGCCGCGCGACTTCATCACCTTTGAATACGTGATGCTCGACGGCGTGAATGACAGCGCGGCGCACGCGCGGGAGCTGATGGGCATCGCGAAGCGCGTGCGCAGCAAGTTCAACCTGATCCCCTTCAATCCGTTCCCGAAATCGGCGTTCCGCCGCTCCGAGCCCAATCGCATCCGGCGCTTCGCGGAGGTGCTGCAGAGCGCGGGCCTGACGGTGACCACGCGCAAGACCCGCGGCGACGATATCGCCGCCGCTTGCGGCCAGCTCGCCGGCGACGTTGCCGACCGCACACGCCGGCGTGCGCTCTACCGCCTGAAAGAGGTGCGAGCGTGAAACGCCTCGTCGCGCTGGCGGCGATCGTCCTCGCGGCGGCCTGCGCGACGAAGGAGCCCGATTCGCAGGGCGGCACCATCGTCGGCGAGGTGGGTGACGCGCGCAACCGGGCGCGCGTGCACACCGACCTGGCCAGCGCCTACTACGAGCGCGGCAACATGGGCGTGGCGCTCGACGAGTTGCGCCACGCCACGACGGCCGACCCTTCATATCCCCAGGCGTATGAGCTGCTGGGCCTCGTCTACATGGAGCTGAAGGACGCGAGCCAGGCCGAATCGAATTTCGACCGCGCGCTGCGCCTTTCGCCGAACGACGCCAACATCAACCACAACTACGGCTGGTTCCTGTGCCAGAACGGCCGCGAGAAGGATTCGATCAAGTATTTCCTACAAGCGCTGCGCAATCCGCTCTATGCGGCGCCGGGCCGGACCTATTCCGCGGCCGGGTTGTGCAGCCTGCGCGCCAGCAATCCGAAGGACGCCGAGGAATTTTTCCAGCGTGCGCTGCGGCTCGAGCCGGACGATCCGACGTCACTTTTACAACTTGCACAAATTCGCTTTCGGCAGGGCAAGGTCGAAGAGGCGCGGCGCCTTGTTTCGCGTTATAACAAGCTGGTGTCGCCGAATCCCGAATCTCTCTGGCTAGCGGTGCGCATCGAGCGCAGGCTTGGCGAGCGCGTGTCCGAGCAGAGCTACGCCAACCAGCTGCGCCGCCGCTTTCCGAACTCGGCCGAGTACCAGTCGCTGCAGCGAGGCCAGTATGACTGAGTCGGTCGGCTCGAGCCTCAAGAGCGCGCGCGAAGAGCGCGGTCTTTCGATCGCCGAAGTCGCCCAGAGCCTCAAGTTCGCGCCGCGGCAGATCGAGGCGCTCGAGCAGGACCGTTTCGATCTCCTCCCCGGAGGCACGTTCGTGCGCGGCATGGTGCGCAGCTACGCGCGCCTGCTCAAGCTGCCGCCCGAGCCGATGCTCGATGGCATGGCGGACAAGCTCCGCGCGCCCGACGCCGAGACCCTCGCTGCGCGCTATAGCCAGCCGGTTCCGTTCTCCGACAACGCGCGCCGATCGACCTTCGTCTACCTCGGGCTTTCCCTGGCCGTGCTTGCGCTGGGCGGCGGCGTCGCCTACCAGTGGTATCGCGAGCACAACACGACGACCCAGCTCGCCGCCGCGAAGCGGGCCGCGGAGAAGCGCGCGAAATCGAACCCGGCGCCCAAAGCTGCGGCGCCGGCGCCCGTACCTGCGCCCACGGTGACGACCGTGGCGAGCGCGCCGCAGGCACAGCCCAAGACCCTCGAGCAGCCGACGCCACGCGTCGAGCCGGTGGTCAAGGTGGTCGAAAAAACGCCTGCGCCCGAGAAGGCCGCCCCGCCGCCCGTGGTGAAGCTCGCCGCTGGCGTACACCGCCTGGTGATCCGGTGCGAGGAGGAGGCGTGGATCGAGGTCAAGGACCAGAACGAGCGCATGCTCGTTTCCTCGCTCAACCCGAAGGGTGCCGAGCGCGTCGTGCAGGCGCGCGGCCCGCTCACGCTCGTCATCGGCAACGCGGCGCATGTCCGCGTGCTGCACAACGATCGCCCGATCGACCTCGCTCCCCACACCAAGCTAGCCATCGCCCGCTTCACCCTGCCATGAAGAGACGTTTGTCGCGCCCGGTGCGCGTCGGCGGCGTCGTCATTGGCGGCGGCGCGCCCATAGTCGTGCAGTCGATGACCAACACCGACACCGCCGACGTGAACGCGACGGTGGCGCAAGTGGCCGAGCTCTCCGGCGCCGGGTCGGAGCTCGTGCGCATTACCGTCAACACGCCCGAGGCGGCCGCCGCCGTACCGCGCATTCGCGAGCGCCTCGATGTCACCGGCTGCCGCGTGCCGCTGGTCGGCGACTTCCATTACAACGGGCACAAGCTGCTCGCCCAGTTCCCGGATTGCGCCCGCGCGCTCGCCAAGTACCGCATCAATCCGGGCAACGTCGGCAAGGGCGCGAAGCGCGACGAGCAGTTCGCGACCATGATCGAGTGCGCAATCGAGTACGGCAAGCCCGTGCGCATCGGCGTCAACTGGGGCAGCCTCGATCCGGAGCTGCTCGCGCGCATGATGGACGAGAATGGCCGCCAGCCGAACCCTCTGGAGGCCGAAGCCGTAATGCGCGAAGCGGTCATCCGCTCGGCACTCGAATCGGCGCAGCAGGCCGAGGCGCTGGGCCTGCCGGCCGAGCGCATCGTCATCTCGTGCAAGATGAGCCAGGTGCAGGACCTGATCGCGGTGTACCGCGAGCTCGCCGCTCGCTGCGACTACGCGCTGCACCTCGGGCTCACGGAAGCCGGCATGGGCTCGAAGGGCATCGTCGCCTCGGCCGCGGCGATGGCGGTGTTGCTTCAGGAAGGCATCGGCGACACGATCCGGGTGTCGCTTACGCCGGAGCCCGGCGGCGCCCGCAGCCGCGAGGTGCAGGTGGCGCAGGAGATCCTGCAGACGATGGGCCTGCGCGCGTTCACCCCGATGGTCAGCGCCTGCCCCGGCTGCGGCCGCACCACGAGCACGTATTTCCAGGAGCTGGCGCAAAAGATCGAGCGCTTTCTCCGCGACCAGATGCCGGTCTGGCGCGCAGCGCATCCGGGAGTGGAGGAGATGCGCGTCGCCGTGATGGGCTGTGTCGTGAACGGCCCGGGCGAATCCAAGCACGCCAACATCGGCATCAGCCTGCCGGGGACGAACGAGGTGCCGGTGGCCCCCGTTTACGTCGACGGCCGCAAGACCGTGACCCTCAAGGGCGAGCGCATCGCCGAGGAGTTCCAGGCAATCGTGGAGAATTACGTCCGCGAAAAGTACGGCGCCAAGGCCGCCTGAGCCGCCAGTCATGAAGAAAGTAAAGCCGGCCCTGCTGAAGGGCTTCGATCAGGAATTCCTGCCGCTCGAGCAGCTGCAGTTCAACGCGCTCGTCGACCTCATCCGTCGCAATTTCGAGCGCTTCGGCTTCCTGCCGATCGAGACGCCCTCGGCCGAGCGCATCGAGATCCTCACCTCCAAGGGCGGCGCCGAGAAGGAGATCTATGCGCTCTCGCGCCTCGCCGCCGCGGAGGACGACGAAGCGGCGGCCAAGGGCGCGCTGCGCTTCGACCTGACCGTGCCGCTCGCCCGCTACGTCGCCATGCGCGAGCGCGAGCTCGCCTTCCCCTTCCGCCGCTACCAGATCCAGCGGGTGTGGCGCGGCGAGAACCCGCAGGTGAAGCGCGGTCGCTTCCGCGAGTTCTACCAGTGCGACATCGACGTCATCGGCCGCGAGACGCTTTCCTACCTGACGGAGGCCGAGATCCCGAGCGTCATCTACAGCGTGTTCCGCGAGATGGCGATCGGCGCCTTCCGCATCCGCATCAACAATCGCAAGGTGCTGAAGGGGATCCTCGCGCATTACGACGTGCCCGGGGCGCGCTCGGCCGAGGTGCTGCGGGCGCTCGACAAGATCGACAAGGAAGAGAGCGGTGCCGTCATCGCCGAGCTCGAGCGGAACGGCCTGGCCGCGCCGGCCGCGCGCGAGCTCTACGCCACCATCGGCACGAAACGCGAGACGAGCGAGACGCTCGCGCTGCTCGGCGAGCGCGGCTTCGCCGGCGACGGACTCGCCGAGCTGCGGCAGGTGGTGGAGGCGATCCGGCTCTTCGGCGTGCCCGACAGCGCCTTCGCCATTGATCTTTCCGTGGTGCGCGGCCTCGACTACTACACCGGCACCATCTACGAGACGACGCTCGTCGACCATCCCGACATCGGCAGCATCTGCTCCGGCGGGCGCTACGACGACTTGGCGAGCTACTTCACCCATACGAAGCTGCCCGGCGTCGGTATCTCGATCGGCCTGTCACGCCTGTTCGCGCGCCTGAAAGACGCCAACCTGCTGCCCAGACCCGCGCGCTCTCCCGCCGAGGTGCTCGTCACGACGCTCGACCCCGAGTCGCTCCAGCGCTATCTGGGCATCGCGGCGCTGCTGCGCGGGCAGGACATCAATACCGAGGTGTACCTGGAGCGCGCTAAGATCGGAAGGCAGTTCGAATATGCGAACAAGAAAGGCTTCCGCATCGCGATCACGGCCGGTGCCGACGAGTTCACCCGCGGCACCGTGAAGGTGAAGGACCTCGCCGCACAGGCGGAGGCCGACGTGCCGCTCGGCGAGCTTGCGGCGCGCGTCAAACAACTGCTCGACCCCAAGGTTCACTGATGGCGCTCGATCTCGAAGAACAGGAACAGGTTGCCGAGCTCAAGGCTTGGTGGAACCAGCACAGCAACCTCGTCGTCAGCGCGATCACGGCTGCGGCGGTCGCCTTCGCCGGCTGGCAGGGCTGGCGCTGGTACGAGCGCAGCCAGGCCTCGCAGGCAGGCGCGCTCTACGACACGCTCGCGCGCGCCGGACAGGCGGGCGATGCGAAAGCGCTGCGCGACGCAAGCGGCGCGCTGCTCGAGAACTATCCGCGCACGCTTTACGCCTCCATGGGGGCGCTGACGGCGGCGCGGTTCTATTTCGACCGCAAGGACCTGAAGAGCGCCAAGGCACAGCTGCAATGGGTGGTCGAGAATGGCCGCCAGGGCGAGTTCCGCGACATGGCGCGGCTGCGGCTGGCCGCGATCCTGCTCGACGAGAAGGCCTACGACGACGCATCGAAGCTCCTGGACGAGCCACACGACGCGTCGTTCGATGCACAGTACGCGGCGGCGAAGGGCGACGTTCTCGTCGCCAAGAATCAAGGCGACCAGGCGCGCGCGGCCTATCGCGTTGCGCTGGAGAAGGCCGGTGCCGGCAACACCCCGTTCCGCGAGAGCGTGCGGATGCGGTTGGAGGCGCTTGGTGGATAGACGTCTTACGTGCCTCGCGGCGGCGCTGCTTTGCGCCTGCTCGGGTCCGACGGGCCCGCAACCCGCGCAGCTCGTGCCGATCGAGCGCGGCACGCAGCCCAAGGTCTTGTGGAGGGCCAATGCCGGCGACGGCTACCCGTACGCTTTCTCGCCGGCCTTCGCCGACGGGGCCGTGTATACCGCCGCGCGCAACGGAACGGTGAATCGCTTCGACGCGCGCAATGGCGAGCGCGCCTGGAGCGTGAGCGCCGGCCCGCGACTCTCGGGCGGCGTCGGCACCGACGGGCGCGTCGTGGCGGTGGCCGACGAGGACGGCGAGGTGATCGCACTCGACGCCGCGAGCGGCAAGAAGCTGTGGAGCTCGCGCGTCTCGAGCGAGGTGATCGCCGCGCCCGCGGTGGGCGCCGACATGGTGCTCGTGCGCTCGATCGACAACCGCGTCGCCGCGTTCGGCGCGCAGGACGGCAGGCGCCGCTGGGTCTACCAGCGCTCGCCGTCGTCGCTCATCATCCGCACGCCCTCGGGCGTGACCATCGACGGCGATACGGCGTTCGCCGGTTTCGCCGGCGGCAAGCTCGCCGCCATTGCGCTCGCCAACGGCGGCGTGCGCTGGGAAGCCACCGTGGCGCTGCCGAAGGGCGCGACCGAGCTCGAGCGCGTCGCCGACGTGGTCGGCTCGCCCGCGGTGCAGGAACGCGAAGTGTGCGCCGCGACGTACCAGGGACGCGTCGGGTGCTACGAGATGGCCACGGGACGGCAGGTATGGGCGCGCGACATCTCCTCGCTCACGGGTGTCGCGCTCGATGCACGCTATGCGTTCGTGAGCGACGAGAAAGGCGCGGTGCAGGCCTTCGACCGCACGAACGGCCGCTCGGTCTGGAAGCAGGACAAGCTCGCCTACCGCCAGCTCTCGTTGCCGCAGCCTTTTGGCGAGGTCGTCGCGGTCGGCGACTTCGAAGGCTACGTGCATTTGCTCGCGCGCGAGACCGGCGCGTTCATCGGTCGTTACGCCACGGGCAATGGTCCGGTGCGCGCGGCGCCGCGTCCGATCCCCGGCGGCCTGCTCATCGAGACGCAAAGCGGCGCCATGTATGCGCTTGCGCCGTGAAGCCGGTACTGGCGCTCGTCGGGCGCCCGAACGTCGGCAAGTCGACCCTCTTTAACCGCCTTACCCGCAGCCGTGATGCGATCGTCCACGACCTGCCGGGCGTAACGCGCGACCGCCATTACGGCGAAGGCCGCGCGGGGGCGCGGCGCTTCATTGCCATCGATACCGGCGGCTTCGAGCCGCGCGCGCAGGAGGGCCTCACCGTGCAGATGGCGCGCCAGGCGGAGCAGGCGATCGCCGAGGCCGACGCGGTGATTTTTGTCGTCGATGCCCGCGCCGGGCTGGTGAGCGGCGACCGCGACATTGCCGAGAAGCTGCGCCGTCACCCGCGCGTCTGGCTGGCGGTCAACAAGACCGAAGGCATGCAGCCCGACACGGCAACGGCGGAGTTCCATGAGCTCGGCATCGGCTCGCCGGCGGCGATCTCGGCCGCGCACGGCGAGGGCATTGGCGAGCTCCTCGAGGCGGCGCTCGAGCCTTTCCCGTCCGACGCCGAGCCCGACGAGGAAGCGCAGAAGCATGCGCGCGTCGCGATCGTCGGCCGCCCCAATGTCGGCAAGTCGACGCTGATCAACGCGCTCGTCGGCGAGGAGCGCGTCATTGCGTTCGACAAGCCCGGCACGACGCGCGACCCGATCGAGGTGCCGTTCGAGCGCGGCGGGCGCCGCTATACGCTGATCGACACCGCGGGGGTGCGCCGCCGCGGCAAGACCGGCACGCCGCCGGAATACTTCTCCATCGTCAAGGCGCTGCAGGCGATCGAAGCGGCGAACGTCGCCATCCTCCTCATCGATGCCGTCGAAGGCATCACCGAGCAGGATGCGCATGTCGCGGGCTACATCCTCGAGCGCGGCCGGGCGGTGGTGCTTGCCGTGAACAAGTGGGACGCTGCCGGCAAGGAAGCACGCGCTCGCGCCAAGAACGAGCTCGCATGGAAGCTCCCTTTCCTTGGCTTTGCCGAGCAGCATTTCATCTCCGCCAAGGAAGGCAAGGGTCTCGGTCCTCTCATGCGCTCGGTCGATGCCGCGCATGCCGCCGCGATGGCGCGGCTTTCAACGCCCAAGCTCACGCGGGCGATGATCGCCGCGGTGGAGCGCCAGGCCCCGCCCAAGACCGGCCTGGTGCGACCGAAGCTGCGCTACGCGCACCAGGGCGGCATCAATCCGCCGCGCATCATCATCCACGGCAACGCCCTCGATCGCGTGCCGGCCTCCTACAAGCGCTACCTCGAGGGCTTTCTCCGCAAGGCCTTCGAGCTCGTCGGCACGCCGCTCGCCATCGAGTTCCGGACCGGCCGCAACCCCTACGCGAAGAAGAAGAGACGGTAGCTGAATGTTGACGGAAGCAACATTCTTCGGCAAAGTATGTAGACGATGTCAACATACCACCATGGCAACTTGCCGGCAGCGCTCCTCCGGGCGGCCGGGCAGACGCTCGAGAAGCGCGGCATAGCCGCGCTCAGCTTGCGCGAGACCGCACGGCGCGCCGGCGTGTCGCACAACGCCCCTTACCGGCATTTCCCCGATCGCGAAGCGCTATTCGCGGCGCTGGCGGCCGAAGGCTTCGCCATGCTGGGCGAGCGACTGCGCGGGAAGCCGGGACGCGAAATGGGCGCGGCGTACGTGCGCTTTTCGCTCGAGCAGCCGCAGCGCTTTCGCCTGATGTTCGGCGGCGTGCTGCCGGCCGGGAAGTACCCGGAGCTGCGCGAAGCCGCGCAGTCAGCCCGCAGCGCGCTGGTGCGGGCGTTCAAGGATCTGCCACGGCCCGACCTCGCGGCCGCCGCCGCATGGTCGCTCGTCCACGGGCTTTCACACCTGCTGCTCGAGGGTCATTTCGCGACGCAGGATCCCGAGGCTTTCGTGCGCGAGGTGCTAGCCGCGGTCCGCTTCGCCGCCGCTCAGCGCTGAGCGAAGTCGGCGGCGCAGTCCTGTATGCGCGCGTGGCAGCGCAAGAGGCGGAACGCGGCCGTGCCTTTCTTGCGCTCGCGCTCGCCGTGCGCTCGCCACGCCTTTAGCGCGGCTGCGTGCTGCCCGGTGGCGATGTCGGCAGCCATGGCAGCCTGCAGCAGGTATTCGCGCGCCTCGCTGCCGGCGGCGGGCTGCGATTCGAGGAGTGATGCCGCAAGCTCCGCCATGCGGCCGGCATCGCGAGCCGCGACGGCGCGGAAGAGCGAAATCCATTCGCGCTGGAAGCTGTAGAGGCTCGAAAAGCAGCGGCCTGCCTGGATGCGCCCCCAGACGGGAATTGCATCGTCGGGCGACAGGTAGGGATTGATGGTGATCGCGATGCGCAGCGCGCTGTGCAGCCAGACGTCGTTGTCGCGCGGCTCGCGGCACTCGAAGAGCCGCAGCTTGAAGAGCTCGAGGTCCTTCTGCAGCGCGCGCGTGGTCGCAGGCTCGGCTTCGGTGGACGGCCCGTCCAGCAGGAAATTGCGCGCATACCAGGCGAGCCGCGTGTGCTCGAGCCGCGCGAAGTCGCCCGCGCCGCTGAACAGCGGATTGGTCGCGCGGCGCGGCCGCGACGGCTCGAGGAGCTCGAGCACGGGCACGCCAAGCGAGCCGAGCGCCGCGAGCTCCGCCGCGCTCATGTCCATGAAACGCTCGCGCGCGGCGTTCAAGTCGAGCACCGGGAAGTAATCGGAGTTCGCGCGCAGGCCGTAGCTCGCGAAAAGCGGTGCGAGCGTCGCGCGGTTGCCGACATAGCGCGCGTCGAGGTCGCCCGCATTCAGCACGTGGATCGTCCACAGCTCCTTCGCGAGTCCCGGCTGCTCGAAGACGCGCGCCTGCGCCTGCGCGGGCAGCGGCGCGTCGCTCGCGAGGATCAGCAAATCGTGGTCGCTCGCGGCATAGATCGCGTAGTGCGGGAACTCGGCGCCGAGCGCGTTGAGCACCGTCGAGACGAGCGAAGGGTCGATCTCGTAGAGCTGGAACCACTGCACCAGCAGGCCGCCGGCGTTGAGGTGCGGCCGCACGCGGCGGTAGAACTCGCGGGTGAAGAGGCTCGAGACGCCGCTTACCCAGGGATTGGACGGTTCGGAGATGACGACGTCATAGCGGCGCGCTTGCGTCGAGAAAAAGCTCTTCGCGTCGTCGATCACGATGCGCCCGCGCGGGTCGGCGAATGCGCCGCTGTTTCTCGGCGCGAAGCCGCGCGCGGCTTCCGCCATCGCCGACTCGATCTCGATCGTGTCGACGCGCTCGACGTCGAGGCTCTGCAGCACGGTGTGCATGGTGAGCCCGGTACCGATGCCGATCACCGCCACCGATTTCGCGTCGGGCTTGAGCGCAAGGGGCAGCGCCCCCGTCAGCACCATGGTGATCTCGTCCGAGCCGCGCTCGCCGGCCGGATCCAGGTTGATCGAGCCGTCCGACTTGCCGTTGGTGCGCAGGCTCGTCGCCTCCGGGTACTTCACCAGGTGGACGGTCGCCGTCTTGCCGTCGCGGCTGAACAGAACGGTCGCGTCGAGGGAAGACGCCAGGTCGCCGTGGCGGAAGACGCCGGCGGTCATCTTGTTGGCATCCAGGTGCACACCGAAGGTCACTGCCGCGAACACCGTCGCCGTGGCCGCGCTCGCGAGCCCATATTTGTCGGCGAGGAAGCCGAGGAGGACCAGGCCGAGAGCGGCATCGAGCAGCGCGCCGGCGATGAGCGAACCCTTCAGAGCGAGCAGCGGCAGCCCGATGTGAACGGTGGCGAGCACGCCGACGATGGCGCCGAGCGTGTTCGCGGCGTAGACCTGGCCGATCGCCGCCTCGCCGCGGCCACGGCGCAGGAGCGCGGCCGTGATGAGGGGTAGGGTCATGCCGGCGCAGAACGTCGCCGGCAGCATGATGAGCCCGGCGATCAAGGCTCCCGAGACGTTGAAGAGCCGGTAGCCGGTCTCGCTGCGCGCGAGGCCGTGCATCAGCGCTTCCATCACGTCGAATGTGACGTCGTAGAGGGGCAGCGTGGCGAGCGCGGCGAGCCCCATGGCGATCTGGACGCGCGCGAGGATGCGCACCGGCTCGCGCGCCGCGTCGATGCGCCGGCGCACAGCGAGGCCGCCGAGCGCGAGGCCGAAGACGAAGGCCGCCAGCATCACCTCGAATGAATGCGTCGAGGCGCCGAGGACAAGCGAGAGCATCCGGATCCAGCTCACCTCGTAGACGAACGAGGCGAGCCCGGTGAAAAACGCCACTGCAAGGAGGAGCGGAACGCCGCGCGCGAGAGCCCGCTGCGCGGGCACGGGCGGGTCGTGCAGCGGCCGCGCCAGCAGAAACACGACGAGCGCGATGCCGAGGTTCATGGCGCCGGCGAAGCGCAGCGTTCCGGGCAGGCCGAAGGCCGCGACCAGCACGAAGCCGCTCGTCAGCACTCCCGCCGCCGCACCGAAGCTGTTCGTGAAGTAGAGCATCGCGAGCGACTCGCCCGCTTCGCGCGGCGCCGCGCGCACCAGCCCCGCGCTCATCAGCGGAAACGTCGCTCCCAGCAGCATCGACTGCGGGAGGATCAGCAGGCACGAGACGCCGAGCTTCGCGGCGAGCGCGAGCCCCTCGTCCCCGAGCGCGGGCAGCAGCGAGTCATAAGACCAGTCGGTCACCGCGACGAAGACCGCATGGAAGACGAGCGCCGCGAGCCCGACGAGCGCCTCCACGGCGGCATAGGCCGTGAGCGGGTTCGCCATGCGCGCCGAGCGCCTGCCGCACCACGCGGCGCCGGCCGCCATGCCGCCCATGAAAACGACCAGCACCAGCGATTGCGCGTACGCCGCGTGGCCGAGAAACAGCTTGAGATAGCTCGTCCAGATCGACTCGTAGATGAGCCCGGCGAATCCGGACGCGGTGAAGAGAAGGTAGAGCGCGCCGCGCGGCATGGGCCGCGATGCTAAGTTAGGGCAATGCCCGTGTCATATCGGTTGGGCGCGTTCTATTTCCTGTTCTTCGCGGGCGCCGGGCTCTGGGTCGGCTACCTGCCGCCTTATTTCGCCGCTCGGGGCCTCGGCGCCGCCGAGATCGCATGGGTGCTGGCGTTGCCGCAACTCGCGCGCATCGTTGCGCCGACCGCGTGGGGCACGCTGGCAGACCGCTTCGGCGCGCAGCGCGCGATCGTGGTGCTCGCCTGCGGAGCCGGCGTCCTGTGCTATTCGCTGCTGCCGGTCGTCGGCGGTTTCGCGGGATTTGCGTGGCTGATGGGGCTGACGAGCCTGGTCGGCACTGCCGCCCTGCCGCTGGTCGAAGCGATCACGCTCGGCGTGCTCTCAGGCCAGACCGGCCGCTATGGACCGATTCGCCTCTGGGGATCGATCGGCTTCATGATCGCCGTCTTCGCGGGCGGCGCATGGCTCGACTTCGATTCAAGGCATGCGCTGCCTTACGCGATGCTCGTCTTCATGATTGCTGCGCTGCTCGTCGGGCTCACGCTGCCCACGCCCACCACGCACCGCGCGGCTTCGGGACCCCTGGTCATCAACCGCGCCGCGCTGCTCTTGCTCGCGGCTGCGTTTTTCATGGCGGTGGCGCACGGCACTCTCTACGCCTTCTTCACGCTGCACCTGGAGCGGCTCGGCTACGCGGGATCGTTGATCGGGTTTCTCTGGATGCTGGGCGTGGTCGGCGAGATCGGCGTGTTCTTGTTCCTGCCGGCGTTTTTTCGCCGCTTCGAGCTGTCGAGCATCCTCGTCGCGAGTGCCGCGTGCGGCGTGGCACGCTTTCTTGCCATCGGCTGGGCGGCTGATTGGCTCTTCGTGCTGCTCATCGCCCAGCTTCTGCACGCCGCGACTTTCGGTTCGTTCCATGCCGCCGCCGTCGCGGCGATCCACCGGGTGTTCGCGCCGCAGGCGCAGGCGCGAGGCCAAAGCCTCTTCTCGAGCATCGGCTACGGCGCTGGCGGCGCGCTCGGCGCGCTCGCCGCCGGCTGGGCATGGGAAGCGGCGGGCCCCGGCTTCGCATTCACCGTTTCCTCGGCTGCGGCGGCGGCGGGCCTGCTTTTTGCCTATCCGTTGAGACGGAAAGGTCTATGAGGTGCGCATGAAACGCAAATTATTGATTTCGCTTGCGCTCGCCGGATTCGCGGCAGGGTGCCAGACGGTCGAAACGACCAAGGAAAGCGCGGTCGGCGTCGATCGCAAGCAGCACATGATGGTGTCGTCGGATGCCGTCAATCAGAGCGCGGACAAGGCCTACTCGGACGTGCTCAAGCAGGCGCAGCAACAGAATGCGCTCGACAAAGATGCGGCAACGGTCGCGCGCGTGAAGGCGATTGCAGGTCGCCTGATCCCCGCGACCGGCGCGTTGCGTCCCGACGCACCCGGCTGGAAATGGGACATGCACGTCCTTTCGTCCAAGGAAGTGAATGCCTGGTGCATGCCGGGCGGAAAGATCGCCGTCTATACCGGGCTGATCGACCAGCTGAAGCCGACCGACGGCGAGCTCGCCGCAGTCATGGGCCACGAGATCGGCCACGCGTTGCGCGAGCGCGGCCGCGAGCAGGCATCCCAGCAGATGCTCGAGCAGGTCGGGGTAGGCATCCTCGGCGCCTTGACGGGCGTGAATACGCAGCTTGCGCAGACCATCGCCGATGTCACGATCAGCCTGCCGCACTCTCGGCAGCAGGAAACCGAGGCAGACCGCATCGGCGTCGAGCTGATGGCGCGCGCCGGCTACGATCCGCACGAGGCGGTGAGCCTCTGGCAGAAAATGAATAAGCTCGGCGGCAGCCAGCCTCCGCAATTCCTCTCGACGCACCCGTCGAACGAGAGCCGGATTTCGGACGTCACCAACGACGCTAATAAGGTGATGCCGCTCTACCAGGCGGCAGCGAAGCCGGGCACCGCAAGCGCCGGAAAATAGATCATAATTCCCGGTTTCCGCAGTGCGGAAACCGGGAAATGCCGCAGACTCTTTACGACAGGCTTTGGGATAGCCACGTCGTCCATACCGAGGACGACGGGACGGCGCTCCTTTACATCGACCGCCACCTCGTCCACGAAGTGACGAGCGCACAGGCCTACGAAGGCTTGCGCATCGCTGGCCGCAAGCCGTGGCGAGTGGGATCGGTGGTCGCCACCGCCGACCACAACACGCCGACCACGAACTGGGCTGAAGGGCTCGCCGGCGTGAAGGACGAGTTCGCGCGCCTGCAGATCGAGACGCTGGACGCGAACATGAAGGAGTTCGGCGCCAAGGTCTATTTCCCCTATCTCGATAAGCGCCAGGGCATCGTGCACGTGATCGGGCCGGAGCAGGGCGCGACGCTCCCCGGCATGACCGTCGTCTGTGGCGATTCGCACACCAGCACGCACGGCGCCTTCGCGTGCCTCGCGCACGGCATCGGCACTTCCGAGGTCGAGCACGTGCTCGCCACGCAGTGCCTTGTGACGAAGAAGATGAAGAACATGCGCGTCAACGTCGAAGGCCCGCTCGGGCGCGGCGTGACGGCGAAGGACATCGTGCTCGCGATCATCGGCCGCATCGGCACGGCGGGCGGCACCGGCTCCGCTGTCGAATTCGCCGGCAGCACCATCCGCTCGCTCTCCATGGAAGGCCGCATGACGGTCTGCAACATGGCGATCGAGGCGGGCGCGCGCGCCGGCATGGTGGCGGTCGACGACGTGACGATCGAGTACCTGCGCGGCCGCCGCTTCGCGCCCAAGGGCCGCGAATGGGACCAGGCGGTCGTCTACTGGCGCACGCTGAAGAGCGATCCCGACGCGAAATTCGATCGCGAAGTGACCCTCGATGCGCGCGACATCAAGCCGCACGTCACCTGGGGCACTTCGCCGGAGATGGTCGTTGCGGTCGATGACACGGTGCCGGATCCCGACAAGGAGAAGGACAGCCTGCGCCGCGAAGGCATGGAGCGCGCGCTCGAGTACATGGGCCTCACGCCGCGCACGCCAATCACCAACATCCGCATCGATAAGGTGTTCATCGGCTCCTGCACCAACTCGCGCATCGAGGACCTGCGTGCTGCGGCCACCGTCGTCAAGGGCAAGCGCGTCGCATCCAACGTCAAGCTCGCATTGGTGGTTCCCGGCTCCGGGATGGTGAAAGAACAGGCAGAGAAGGAAGGCCTCGACCGCGTGTTCCGCGAAGCGGGCTTCGAGTGGCGCGAGCCCGGCTGCTCGATGTGCCTCGGCATGAATCCAGATCGCCTCGATCCCGGCGAGCGCTGTGCATCGACCTCGAACCGCAATTTCGAGGGCCGGCAAGGCGTCGGCGGCCGCACGCACCTCGTGAGCCCGGTCATGGCCGCTGCTGCGGCGATTGCGGGGCACTTCGTCGATATCCGGCGGTGGTCCTGATGGAAAAGTTCACCGTGCTCAATGGACTGGTGGCGCCGCTCGATCGTGCGAATGTCGACACCGACCAGATCATTCCCAAGCAGTACCTCGCGTCCATCAAGAAGACCGGCTTCGGCGAGGGCCTCTTCGCCGACTGGCGGAAGAAAGACCCGCAGTTCGTGCTGAACCAGCCACGATATCGCGACGCGACGATCCTGCTCGCGCGGAAGAATTTCGGCTGCGGCTCCTCGCGCGAGCATGCGCCGTGGGCGCTCGTCGATTACGGATTCCGCTGCGTAATTGCGCCGTCTTACGCCGACATCTTCTTCATCAACTCGTTCAAGAACGGCTTTCTCCCGGTGATCCTCACCGAGAGCGAGGTCGATCGCCTGTTCCACGAATGCAATGCGTTCCCGGGCTTCCGCCTGGTGGTCGACCTCGAGCGGCAGACCGTGTCGACGACGAACCAATCGCTCAGCATGCACTTCGACATCGATCCGTTCCGCAAGTACTGCCTGCTGAATGGACTCGACGACATTGGCCTGACTCTGCGCCACGAACACGCACTCGATCACTTTGAAAAGCGCCACGACGAAGACTTCTGGTCTTT
>Ga0134121_10001708_pt1 | contig 20265 bp, 21 predicted proteins | sample KB301_FD_96463 | JGI IMG/M metagenome (GOLD analysis project Ga0134121, IMG submission 96463) | Terrestrial soil microbial communities without Nitrogen fertilizer from Kellogg Biological Station, Michigan, USA - KB3-0-1 | ecosystem: Environmental > Terrestrial > Soil > Unclassified ... | reverse complement strand
TTGCGGCGTCGCTCGAAGATGCCGAAGCTCCCAAATCGTCCGTCGGTATTATAGGCAGGTCTGAAACTTGAGCCGGGTCTGTCATTGTGTCTTGCTTGGCAGTCTCAGATACGACCCGAGCGACAGGAAGAGCGGAAACGGAATAGTCAGAAACGACCCTACCCTGTGGAGTAAATAATTTGAGAGTATTTTTATCTTCAACGGTGAAATTGGTAAGTTGAGAAGAAATGGTCATCTTCTTTTTTGTAGATATAACAGTATTCTTTGGAAAGGTAAAACTTTTCGAAGTACTTGAGAGCGCCCAGTTTGAAATGTCGGCGTCATAATTAGTATTGTTCGTCAGCTCTACGAAAAAATCTTCCAGATCTCCAACTTTGGATATTAAAATGTCGGCCGGGACGACCGTGACTGTCATTTTGTCTAGAGCGTCGGGTGTATCTGAATAAGAATTCATATAGTATGCCAAACTCACGGCGTATTCGCCGGGGTAAAAATATGTGTGGGTAAGAAATTGTCCATTGTTAAAATCATTTACTTGTATCTCTTTTGAGTCACCATCGCCAAAGTTCCAAAAATATTTTCCATAAAATATTTTTTCTTTGTTATAGCCGAGGGTCGTGGCACGAAATGATAAAGGCATATTCACAAAAACAAGATTTGGAGCGACAATTTGGGTTTTAATCTTCGGTTCCTCTGCCGTATTGCTCCTGGTTGTGTTGGCACTCTGGACAGAAGAATTATTGTCATTACTTGTGCTGTTATTGACTAGGGCACCGGTACCGCCGGAAGAACTTGCAGAAGCAGTTGAATTTTCGTTTGTAGCTCCGGGTGTGGGAGTCCCGCCGCTCCAAGAACCAGATATTTTCTGCAAAGAATTCCCGTCTCCCGCGCCGCCCAAAGAAGAAGTGTAAGCAAACAAATCAACAGTATTTCCGTCCTGATCTAAAATTTTTAAAGTGCCAGCGGTGTTGTTAAGACTAGTGATACCAGTGTCATAAACTACTCCGCCAAATGATGGATTGTCTACCAGAAAAGTATCCTTGTCTCCGGCAAATATAATATAAGAGTGAGCTGGAATAGAAAAATCTGTCTCGCCATTTATTGTCCTGTTGCCGGACCCATCGTATATTCTCCATTTAGAAGCATCGATAGCGACGTCGCTCGCATCGGGATTATAAATTTCAATCCATTCCCTGCTTTTGCTGTTGGTGCTGTCCGAGCCCGACAGATCATACATCACTTCGTTGATCATTAAGCTTGCATTCGCCAAACGGCAGGAAGAAAAAAATATAATGGCAATCAAAAAGAGGATAACTTTTTTAGACATCAAGTGATTTTAAAATATTTGATAATATGCTAAAATAATATCATGGCTGAAAAAGAGAATGAAATAGATTTCTTGGCGATTGGGGATATCGTTATCGACGCGTTTATAAAGTTAAAAGAAGCAAGCGTTGAGGGCGCTCCGGACACACCGGAGTATAAAATTTGCCTGCCCTTTGCGGAAAAATTGCCTTATGAAGATGTTTTTGTTATTCCGGCTGTGGGTAATGCTTCCAACGCAGCCATTTCGGCCGCACGACTAGGACTCCGCGCCGCCCTAGTAAGTAATGTGGGAGATGATAGGGATGGAGAAGATTGTCTATCCACTTTGAAAAAAAATGGCGTAAAAACAGATTTTATAAAAATCAACACTGGCTTTAAAACAAATTATCACTATGTGCTATGGTATGGCGCGGAGCGCACAATACTCATTAAGCATGAGAATTATAAATATGTTTTACCCGATGTTGGAAATCCAAAATGGATATATTTCAGTTCAGTCAATGAGACAGCTTTCCCCTTTCACTACACAATTGCGGACTATCTGGACACTCACCCGGAAATAAAATTAGCCTTCCAGCCAGGAAAATTTGAAATAAAACTGGGCAAAGATAAGCTGTCGAGACTTTATAAACATTCAAAAATATTCTTTTGCAATGTAGAGGAGGCGGGCAAAATACTCGGAGTAGAAAGTTTAGATATAAAGGAATTACTGAAAAAAATGCGAGAGCTCGGACCAGAAATAGTGGTAATAACCGACGGACCAAAGGGGGCCTATGCTTATGATGGAAAAGATATATGGTTCATAGAATCTTATCCCGACCCAAAGCCGCCATATAGCCGAACTGGCGCTGGAGACGCATTTTCTTCGGCCGTCGTGTCTGCGATTATTTTGGGTAAAACTTTGCCGGAAGCTCTCTCTTGGGGCGGGGTCAACGCCATGGCCGTCGTCCAACAAGTCGGAGCCAATGTCGGGTTGCTTACCAGGATCAAGCTTGAAGAATATTTAAAAAATGCGCCAAGCAATTATAAAGCGGAAAAAATTTAAATTTATATGGCCCCTGAATCATTTGGTGATTTTTTAAAAAAACAAGAGAAACCAGCGGGCAATGACCTCGCAAAGAAAGGCACCGAAGTTTTTACAAAGTCTGGCTTAAAAGAAAGACAAGAACACGAGACGGATATTGCCCTGAAGCGACAACAAGCAAAAGAGTCGGCATTTAATCGGATCGCTCATGCTAAAAATTATGAAGAGTTGTTTTCCCTTTTGCGTACTCTAGACAGACCCAAATATTACGACAATATAATTGAAGAAATTGAGAAAGCGGCGGATAACTATATTTTTAGGATAGAAAATAATGACAGCAATGAAAAATTGCCTGATTTGTCTTTTATCCCAAGAAGTCTGGGAGAAGCCAGAGAGCGGGTAGAATATTTTTTATCCAAAAAAATGAAGCCTCCTGGCTACGAGCTTAGTCTAAGAGACCTATCTATACCAGACTAATTATTATTTTCTCTTTAAAACTTTTTTGACGGCTTTTTTTATAGAATCCTTACCCATGCCATAATGTTCTACGAGTTCGTCGGGTGTGCCGCTTTGACCAAATTTATCTTGTACTCCGATGAATTCTATCGGCACAGGAAAATTTTGCGCCAGAACTTCCGCCACGGCGGAACCCATTCCTCCCATCACCTGATGTTCTTCAACGGTCACAATTTTTTTGGTTTCTTTAGCTAAAGCCACGATGGCCTCACCATCTATCGGCTTGATAGAAGACAAATTTAAAATTTTTGTTTTAACACCTTCGCTTTCTAATTCCTTGGCCGCGAGCAAGGCGCGATGCATAAGTCCTCCGGTGACTATTATGCCTACTTCTGCCAAACCGACTTCGGGCATCCAGTAAACTTCCGCCTTGCCTATGCTAAAAGGAGTTTCTTCGGTAGTAATGATCGGCGTTTTTTCACGAGCCAGACGCAAATAGGACGGTTTTTTATTTTGATTCCCCGCTGCCAAAGCAATCGTAGACTTCTTGGCCTCTATGCTGTCGCACGGACTAAGCACGTTCATGTTTGGCATCGTTCTCATTAAAGCAATATCTTCAAGAGCTTGATGGGTTCCCCCGTCGGGTCCGACAGAAATACCCGCGTGTGAGCCGGCTATTATCACTTTTCTATCATTATAGGCTATGGTCGTCCTTATTTGCTCCCAATTTCTGCCAGGACTGAACATCGCGTAGGAAGAACAAAAAGGAATTTTACCCATTGCTGACATTCCTGAAGCGATCGTAACTAAATTCTGCTCCGCCACCCCGACTTCCACAAAACGTTCCGGAAACTTTTCTTTAAAAAGAATCATCATGGTGGATTCGGTCAAATCGGCGCACAACGCAACCACATTTTTGTCCATTTCCCCCGCTTTGAGCAACCCCTCTCCGAAACCTTTTCGGATGGGCGATTGTTCCACGTCCGGATTGAAAATTTTTGGATTTAATTTTAATTTTGGATTTAACATAAAATTTATTTAAGGCGGACTTTGGACTACTGGTGCTCGCTTTTAATCTTTCCGCCAAGTGTTCGCAGTTCGTCTAGCGCCATTTTGGCTTCTTCTTTATTCGGAGCTTTGCCGTGCCATTTATAATCTCTTTCAAATTCATGCACGCCCTTGCCCGGAATATTGTGTGAGATGATCACTGTCGGTTTTTCATAAACTGCTTGGGCTTCTTCTACTGCCTCGTTTAGGGCCTTAAAATCATGGCCTCCCACTTCTATCACATGCCAATTAAAAGCCCGCCACTTGTCTGCTAGCGGTTCAAGCGGCATGATATTTTCCGTAAAACCGTCTATCTGTATATTGTTTCTATCCACCACCGCAATCAAATTGCGCAATTTATTTTTACCGGCGAACATAATAGCCTCCCAAGAATTGCCCTCATCCTGCTCGCCATCAGACATAAAACAGTAAATAAATCTGTCTTTGTCTTTCCCATCCATCCTGTCAGCTAAAGCCATCCCTGTGGCCTGTGAAAGACCTAGGCCGAGTGGTCCGGACGAAGTCTCAACATAAGGTAGATATTCTCTGTGCGGATGGCCTTGTAGCCGGGTCCCAAATTTGCGTAAAGTTTTTAATTCTTCAAGCGGGAAATACCCGGAGTGAGCCATCGTCGCATATAAAATTGGACAGATGTGTCCGTTGCTAAGCACTAGCCTATCGCGTTCTTCCCAAGATGGATTTTTGGGATCGTGCTTTAAAACGTGAAAATAAAAAAGTGTGAAAACATCCGCCATGCCGAGAGGCCCTGCTGTATGCCCGCTCCCCGCTTCTAAAAGCATCGAAATAATACTCTCGCGAATATCATTTGCTTTCTTCTCTAGCTCAAAAACTTTTTCTTCAGATAAAAAAGACATTGTATTTATTATACCAAACTTTGGAAATTTTGGAGCGCGCCGATTGGGTCAGGACTTTTCCAAATACTGGAGCCTATTATCAGTCTGTCTGCTCCGGCCTCTAGGATACTCTCTGCATTCTGTAAATTGATCCCGATATCTACCGATATGATGACTCCCGGTAGATTTTTTTTAATAAGTTTTATATTTTCGAGCGCTTTTTCAGAAAAGATCTCACCTTGAAAGCCAATCTTGTCCGAACCCATACACTGAAGAAAATCAGCCTTATGGGACAACTTGGAAACCGCGGCCAGATCATCGCTGGGCCTAAATGCAACACCTATTTCTATATTGTCTCTTATATACATATCCAGACCTTCCAAAAAATGTTCAAATTCCTCCGTGTTCCCGGCTATTTCTGGGTGGAAAATAAGCCTCTTCGGCCCTAACTTCATATATAAATCAAAATTCTCTACCGCATCCGCCACCATCAAATCAAATTCAAAATCAAAATCTTCCCAGAACGGCATCCCCTCTTCTTCATTTATGATTTTTCTAAAATTAAAATCATCTAGCCCGTCCGACCCAAAAGGCCAGGCCACCGAGGGCACAAGCCTGCCGTCGCATATGTCGATATGCACGCACCTGACTTGTTCGCGCAGAGCTGTAAGTTTATTTTTTATTTCGTTAAAATTCTTTTCTAAAATTGCTGGGATTATTTCAGCCATGAGTTTTATCTATTTTTTGTCTACTTGGATTTTGTCTATTTTTGACAGTCGGCGGACGTGCCTTTCCGTGCCGGTATAAGGAGTATTGAGCCAGAGATCCACCGCGGTCATCATTTCTTCTTCCGTCAGATACCTGGCGCCCAGAGATAAAACATTAGAATTGTTGTGCTCGCGAGAGCGAACTATAATGTTTGCTTCGTCGTCTACCACGCATTTTGCCTCGCCATAATATACAACCGCCCGGACATGCGGAAATTTATTTGCGGCTATCGCTTCTCCTTGACCTGTCGCTCCCATCACGATACCTCGAACATTGTCTGGATCTTTTGAAACTTCTTGCGCCACTGGAATGACAAAGTCGGGATAATCGTCGTGTTCGTTGTACTCAAACGCCCCTTTGTCTACAACTTCGTAACCTTCGCCCTTCAAAGAAGATACAAGCTTTTCCTTGAGTACATAACCTGCATGATCTGTTCCAATAAAAATTTTCATAAAAAATTATTTTATAGTCTCTCCTGTTTTAATCACATGCTCTACCAGAGTATACGTATACCCCATCTCATTATCATACCAACCCATCACTTTTACCAAATTACTTCCGACCACGCGAGTGAGCTTCAGATCAGCGATAGATCCATAAGAACTTCCCAAAATATCGCTTGAAACAAGTTCTTCTTCGGTAACACTAAAAATACCTTGCCACTTTTTATCTTTTGCCGCTTTTTTGAGAATTTCATTTACTTCTTGCGCGGTTGTGTCTTTTTTGGAAATAAAAGTAATATCAACAATAGATCCAGCCACCACCGGCACTCGCATGGAAATACCGTCAAAAAGTCCGGAGAGTTTGGTGAATGCTTTCGTCACTGCGATAGCTGCGCCGGTAGAAGAGGGCACGATATTCTGCGCCGCGGCGCGACCTTCGCGAAAATCTTTTTTATTTGGTCCATCGACTATACTTTGGCTCGCCGTATAGCCATGCACCGTATTCAGAAGTGCTTTTTCAATTCCCAAAGTTTCGTCTAAAATTGAAATGAGAGGAGAAGCCGCATTTGTCGTACAAGATGCATTGGAAGTGACATCGCAAGTGCCGAATTTTTCCTCATTAACTCCTAGCAAGATGGTCTCGCCCATCACACTGCCATCCCCATCTTTGGCCGGGGCAGAAATGACTACCTTTTTAGCGCCTGCATCTAAATGTGCTTTTGCTTTATCGTATGTAACAAAAAGTCCGGTAGATTCCACAACTACATCCACGCCCAAATCTTTCCAAGGAAGTTTGTTCGGTTCTTTTTCCGCCAAAACCTTAACTTTTTTCCCATCGATAATTATTTCCTGCCCTTCGGCTTTTATTTCATGCTTCCATTCTCTATACACTGTGTCGTATTTCAAAAGATACGCCATATTCTCGACACTTCCCAGATCATTCACGGCAACAATTTCAATCTCTCTCCTATCCCATGCTACTTTTAAAAACGCTCTGCCAATTCTGCCAAAACCGTTGATGCCAACTTTGATTGTTTTCATACTTTAATTATATGCTATCATAATAAAAATGCCAACTGAACAGAAAAAAGAAACAAAATTCATTCATCTCCATACCCACTCGCACTATTCCCTATTAGATGGGCTTTCAAAACTTGAAGATTTGGTAGCTCTTGCCAAGAAATTCAATATGCCGGCGATGGCTATAACTGACCACGGCAATATGTACGGAGCGATTGAATTTTATAAGCTAGCCAAAAAGGCAGGCATCAAACCGATCATCGGAGTGGAAGCGTACATGACGGCCGGAAGCCGAAAAGACAGAATGACAGAAGCCGGGGGCACAAAACGCTATTACCATCTCATTTTGCTTGCCAAAAATTTGCAAGGTTACAAAAATTTAATGAAACTGGTAACCATCGCGAACCTGGAAGGATATTATTACAAGCCCAGAATAGACAAAGAAATACTTAGAGAGCATGCGGAAGGAATAATTGCCCTCTCCGGATGCCTCGGCAGTGAGCTGCCCCAGGCAGTACTAAGGGGTGACATGAATAAAGCGGACGAACTAATCCGCGAATATCAGGAAATTTTCGGCAAAGAAAATTACTTCATAGAAATACAATGCCATCCGTCAGTGGAAAATGATAAAAAAGTCCGAGAGGCGCTGATTGGACTAGCGAGGAAACACAATATTCCTATTGTTGGAACTCAAGATTCGCATTATCCAGAGAGCGGAGACCATGACGCGCATCATACATTGCTCCAGATCAATACTCAGGGCGACGCGAAGGACGGCGCGAAATTTGAATTTTCCGATGATAATTTTTCTTTCATTGATACAAAAAAAGCGATGGAAATTTTTAAAGATATTCCAGAAGCGGTGGAAAATACGATGAAAATAGCTGATATGTGCAACCTGGAACTCGAGCTCGGACGCTGGGTGTTTCCTGATTTCAAAGTTACCGACGGAAAAAATTACGACGAAAAATTACGGGAACTTACTTATGGGGGACTAAAAAGATTGAAACTGAAAGAAACACCGGAAATAAAAGAGCGTATAGAGTATGAATTAAAAATTATTAAAGACAAGGGTTACGCCCCTTACTTTCTGGTGGTCGGCGACCTTCTCTTGTATGCAAAGAAAAATGGCATATTAACCGCGATCAGAGGCTCGGTCGCGGGCTCTATCGTCACCTATCTGCTCGGCATCACCAACATCAATCCGATAGAGTACAAGCTTCCCTTTGAAAGATTTTTAAACCCCTTCCGCCCTTCGCCGCCGGATATAGATATGGACTTTGCCGATAATAGGAGAGACGAGATGATCGAATATGTTAAAAATAAATACGGCGAGGAGAAAGTGGCGCAAATTGGAACTTTCGGCACCATGATGGCGCGCGGAGCAGTCAGAGATGTCGCCCGCGCGCTTGGCTACCCGTATTCTATCGGCGACAGAATTTCTAAAATGATACCGATGGGCTCACAGGGTATGCCGATGACGATAGATCATGCGATGGAGATTGTGCCGGAGTTGAGAGATGCGTACAAAAATGAAACAGATACAAAAAAAATAATAGACCTGGCGAAAAAACTAGAAGGATGCGTCCGGCATATCTCCGTGCATGCCGCCGGAGTCGTTATCTCCCCATTAAAGCTTGTGGAATATGTGCCGCTTCAATACGACCCCAAGGGAGAAAATAAAATAATCACTCAATATGATATGTACAATATTGAGGAGGCGGGACTTTTAAAATTTGATTTCTTGGGCATTAGAAATTTGGCGATCTTGGCGGACGCGGTATCTTTAGTAAAGAAATTTTACAACATCGACATAGACATCGACAATGTTCCGCTCGATGATAAAAAAACTTTCGAACTATTGGCAAACGGCCAAACCGAAGGACTTTTTCAATTAAACGGCTCTGGCATGACCAGATATTTGAAAGAATTGAAGCCGACATCGATTCACGATATCAACGCAATGGTCGCCCTTTATCGCCCGGGTCCGATGGAGTCGATTCCGGAATATATCAAACGCAAGCACAATCCAAAATTGGTAAAATATCTGGACCCTAGAATGAAAAAATTTTTGGGCGAGTCCTATGGATTGATTGTCTATCAAGACGACCTCCTTTTTTCGGCTATTGAGCTTGCCGGATACAACTGGGAAGAAGCCGACAAATTCCGTAAGGCGGTAGGTAAAAAAATCCCCGCGGAAATGGCAGCTCAAAGAGAAAAATTCACCAAAGGCATCATCGCAAACGGACAAACTCCGGAATTTGCCGAAAAACTCTGGAAACTTTTTGAACCTTTCCAAGCATATGGTTTCAACAAGGCCCACGCGGCCTCCTATGGAAAGGTCGCTTACCAGACGGCCTATATGAAAGCTCATTACCCGGTAGAGTATATGGCTTCAATACTCACAGCCGAGTCCGGCGACGTGGAAAAAATAGCCGAGATAATCAATGAATGTAAAAATATGAATATTGCCGTTCTGCCTCCGTACATCAATGAAAGCTATGGGGGGTTTACCTGCCTGCCCGGTGAAAAAGATGCGGTCATAAGCAGTAAAAATAAAAGCGAAAAAATAAGATTCGGATTTTATACCATAAAAAATCTAGGAACTGATATCGCCGACAGCATTATCTCGGAACGCAAGGCAAATGGTAAATTTAAATCAATTACCGATTTTTTGGATAGAATAAAACATAAAAATTTAAATAAAAAATCTCTCGAGGCGTTGATCAAGTCCGGCTGTATGGATGAATGGGGCGACAGGGGTGTGATGCTCGCAAACGTGGAGGCCATGCTGGAGTATAATCATGAGGTAAATAAGCAAAATCAGAATCAAATTTCTCTTTTTGGCGGAGCAACCTCGACTAAAGCTCCCGAATTCAAACTAGAAGACGCGCCGGCTGCGACACAGGCGGAAAAATTGCTTTGGGAAAAAGAATTACTGGGACTTTATATTTCCGGACATCCGCTCGACAGGCTCCGCGCTAAACTGGAGGACAGAAAAATTAATATTAAAAAAATAAAAGAAGAAATTAGTAACGGCATTCAAGTGACTATCGCCGGAATAATAGAAAGCGCTCGACAGGTCGTGACAAAAAACAACGAAAGGATGGCATTTCTGAAAATTTCCGACCTGACCGGTTCGATAGAAGCCGTTTGCTTCCCTTCTATTTTCAAAGAATCTATTGATATATTAGTCGCTGAAAAATGCATCGCCCTCTCGGGCAAAGTCTCTTTGCGCAACGGCGAAAAAAGCATTATAATAGAAGCAGTCAAAGAGGTTTGATTTTTATTAGTAATTATCTATAAAAAAATGAAACAAAAAGCAATGGAAATGCCTGGACAGTCTCGGACGGAACAATTGGTAGAAACTATTCGCAGAAAAAACAAGACTGGAGAGAGACTGACTCCCGAGGAACAATCTTTCGTGTTGAGCCAAAGAGAAGCAGATCGAAGAGAAGATAATCCGTACACACGCTAATCATAAAAACCCGAGCATTTTTTTAGTTATTAAATATACTCATAGCTTTGTTGGAACCCTCCGAATATATGGTCTCTGCTGCTTCGGCTACCTTTTTTGAAAGTTTTTTGATTTCATCCAATTCTGATTTCTTAAATTCACCCAACAAGAAATTTAAGACACCTTTCTCCCCCTTTGGCTTTTTTACCACGCCCTTCGGGGTAGCGGGAGAAATGCCCACTCGGATACGCAAAAATGCTTCGCTTTTTAGCGCCTTGATAACAGATCCGAGACCATTGTGTCCGCCGGAAGATCTATTGAAAGAAATTTTTATCTTACCCAAAGGCAAATCAATATCATCGTAAATAACTATGAGACCTGCCAAATCTTTTTTATTTTTAATCAGCGGAGCCACTGCCTTGCCAGAATTATTCATAAAATTGTCTGGAGTGAAAAATTTAATTTTTTGCTTATTTTTATCCTGAGATAATTTTTTCTCAACAAAACCAACGACAATGCGCCCAGTGTTATGTCTGGTATTTTCGTATTCCTTTCCCGGATTTCCTAGACCAACCACCAACTTAGAAAGTGCCATAACCAGATTATATACTTAAAATCATTTGAAGACAAATATTATTAAAAAACAGATTATTCTGCTGTGTCAAGACTTTTATGTGTTATATTGTTAGCTATGGAAAATGAAATAAACGAGATGACAAAGAAGCCCCAGTCTTTCAAACAATTATTTTGGGAGCTTGTGCGTTTCACCGCTATAGTATTGTTGGTAGTTATCCCCATCCGCGTATTTATCGCGGAGCCTTTTGTCGTGTCAGGTTCTTCGATGGTCCCGACTTTTGAGAACGGAAACTATTTGATCATAGACAAGATTTCTTATAAGTTTAGCGATCCGCAAAGAGATGACGTAGTTGTTTTTAAATATCCAAACGATCAGACAAAATTCTTTATCAAGAGAATAATCGGTCTGCCGAATGAGACAGTGGATATAAAAGGCAGTACGGTGACGATAACAAATAAAGACTACCCTCTGGGCTTTGCGCTTAATGAGCCTTATGTAAAAAATATTTCGAACAACACTACCCACTTTGAATTAAAGGACGATGAATACTTTGTCATGGGAGACAACAGAAGCGGCAGTTCTGATTCCAGATATTGGGGAGCGGTAAAAAGAGACCTGCTTACAGGAAAAGCATTCCTAAGATTACTGCCGATAAATAAAATAAGCCTATTACCAGGTCAATATAAACAGTAAAAATGAAAAAAAATAATACAAATAGAGGAGCTGAGATATCTTCACCCAAGGGAATGCGGGATCTGATGAATGAGGAGTATTATGCTTTTCAAGGATTTTTTGAAAAGGCGCAGGAAGTGGCGGTCTATTATGGCTTTAAGCCCATCGAAACTCCAATGTTGGAGCATGAAGAAATTTTTACTTCTGGGATAGGCGAAGGCACAGACATAATAGACAAAGAAATGTATACACTCAAAACCAAAGGCGGAGATCATTTAGCGCTGCGGCCAGAACACACCGCGTCCCTGATACGCGCCTATATCGAACATGGAATGCAGACAGTGCCCCAGCCAGTAATGCTGTACCAATATGGTCCGGTCTTTAGACACGACAAGCCCCAGCGCGGACGCTATAGGCAATTTTGGCAGTTTGATTTAGATTCATTGGGCAGCGACAAGAGCATCATGGACGCAATCGTAATCAAAGCCGGTATGAGTATTTTGGAAGAGGCTGGAGCGAAAAATCTATCTATCGATATAAATTCGATCGGCGACAAAGAATGTCGAAACGGATATATCAAAGAACTTACGAGCTATTATAGAAAAAACCTCAGCAATCTGGCGCCGATTGATCGCGAACGCTTGAAAATAAACCCGCTCAGAATACTGGACTCTAAAGAAGAAAAGACAAAAGAAATAAACAAAAACGCCCCAGATTCGGTCTCATTCCTCTGCCCTTCTTGTAAAAAACATTTCAAAGAGGTCTTGGAATATTTAGAGGAAATGAATATACAGTACAACTTAAATAAAAACTTGGTGCGCGGACTTTCTTATTACACTCGCACCGTTTTTGAAATAATAGAACAAAAAGGCGCCGAAGACGGAACACCGCTTACGCTCGCCGGCGGTGGACGCTATGATTACCTCGCCCGCCAAATCGGAGCTAAAAAAGATGTATCTTCGGTTGGAATCTCTATCGGCGTAGACAGAATAGTCGCGTCAGCTTGGTATAAGAAACTGGCGCCCCGAATATTAAAGAAGCCAAAAATTTATTTCATCCAGCTTGGCGGAGAGGCAAAATTAAAGAGTCTGAACATAATTGAAATATTACGCAAAGCTCATGTGCCGATCGCTCAGTCACTTTCGAAAGACAGCCTGGGTTCGCAATTAGCCATTGCAGAAAAACTCGCTATACCGTACAGCCTTATTTTTGGAGTCAAAGAGGCCCTGGACAATTCGGTAATAGTGCGAGATATGAGCAATCGATCCCAAGAGACCGTGAAGCTGGGAAAACTTTTAGAGTATTTGAAGGAACTTAAATAAAGATATTGGAATGAAGAAAATTCTTCAAGCAAATCAAAAACTGACCCGAGCAACTGTTCAGTCGGGTGGAGTACTGCGGCGGATAGCCAAAGAAGTCACGATAAGCGAAATTAAAACGACTAAAATAAAAAAGGTTCTGGAAGAAATGAAAGGAGCTCTGCAAAGCCAGCACGACGGCGTAGCTATAGCCGCTCCGCAGATTGGATCCGCACTTCGAATATTTATTGTCTCTGGTAAAATATTTGCTAAAAATTTCTCTAAAAATAAGGAAACGCTTGAAAGCGCTGAGGCGCAGACTGAGTCTGAAACTTCGGCTAAAACAACAAAAGAAGAAATAAAGGAAAAGATAAAAGACCTTGTTTTCATAAATCCAAAAATTTCCAAACTCTCGCGCGAGAAAGAGTGGATGCCTGAGGGCTGTCTGTCTGTCCGACCACTTTACGGCAAAACTTTTAGGTCTAAAAAGGCCACTGTTACAGCTTATGATGAAAATGGAAAAAAATTTACTCGCGGAGCATCGGGCTTGCTGGCGCAAATTTTCCAGCATGAAACAGATCATCTAGACGGCATACTTTTTATCGATCACGCGAAGGATGTTAAAGCAGAGATGCCAGAGAAGTAATCGCGAAATAATATCGAATAATATGGAGCATGAGATAAAAAAGAAATTAAATTTTGTATTCTGGGGCACACCAGATGTGGCAGCCGAAACCCTCCAGATATTAAAACAAAATGGTTACATCCCCTCTCTTGTTGTTACTTCGCCGGATGCAAAAAGAGGGCGAGGACTGCATTTAGAGGTCTCTCCGGTAGCCAATTTTGCAGAACAAAATAATATATCCTGTCTAAAACCGGAAAAATTAAGCGGAGAGGAAATTAATAATATTTTAGAAGCCTCTTCGCAGACAGATTTTTTTCTGGTTGTCGCATATGGCAAAATAATACCCGAACAAATCATCCAGACACCAAGACTTGGATCAATTAATATTCATTATTCACTGCTGCCAAAATACCGCGGAGCTTCGCCGGTTGAATCCGCCATCTTAAATGGCGAAACGGAAACAGGGGTCACAATACAAAAAATGGCTTTTAAAATGGATTCTGGCCCCATAATTGCTAAAGAAAAAGTAAGCATAGCGCCCGATGAAAAAGCGCCGGAGCTGCGCAGTCGATTGATAAAAATTGGAGGAGAACTTTTGATAAAAATACTGCCGGAATTGGCGGAAGGCAAAATAAAAGAAACCTCGCAAGACGAAAGTAATGCGACTTTTTGCAAAAAAATAAAAAAGGAGAACGGATTGATTGATTTAGATGGCGACGCAGTTACAAATTATAATAAATTTAGAGCTTATGCCTTTTGGCCAAGAATTTTCTTTTTTAAAAATAATAAGAGAATAATTATTACTGATGCTATCCTAGAAGGCAATAAATTTATTATAAAAAAGGTTTTACCTGAAGGCAAAAGGGAGATTAAATACGAAGAATTCTTAAAAACTAATATTTAGAAGTAAAAGGATTCTTTTTTGAAAGACCCTTCATCATTTTTTTGATACTGGCCGCTCCGCGCTTAAAGAGTGTTTGAGTGCGATCTTTATTTTTATTTATTTCATAATACAGCCTGTCCTTCACATCGTCTATCGCCTGATACAAGTCTTCTTTGTCGGCGCTGCCGTAAAATTCTTTTCCATCTATTTTGATTAGACAGTCGGCGTGAAATACTTCACCTCTTTTATGATGATTGGTGGACTTGCTGACCTCAAAATTTACCATCACTTTTCCCTGCCCTTCTTCGATTCTAGTGAGCAACTTTTCTAAATTGGTAACCCTCTTGGAGACGTAGTCCTTGATGGCGTCAGTCAGTTCAATATTTTTACCTTGTAAATTTATTTGCATATATTTCTTATGATGCAGACTCAGTTTTGGATAATTCCTCAATTTTTTTAAACAATCCAACCACATCGGTCTTGTATATAGAATGAGCTCCTGCTTTATCAGCCCTTTGTTTTGCTGGCCCACCGATAGCGTCGGTGCTAAAAAAGACAATTGGGATATCTTTAAAATCTTTCATTTCGCGAACTTGTTCAATCGCATCGATGCCATTGCCTCCGGGCATATTATTATCCGTAACTACAAGACTATAATAGCCCGGGCCTTTGTCTGAAAGTTTCTCGACGAGAAGCACTCCATTGGAAACGTGCTCAACCTCACACTTCATCCTTTCTAGAAAAGGTACCAGCATACTTACAATGGATTCATCGTCTTCAGCTAATAAAATCCTTGGTCTCAGTTTTTCAATCTCTCCCGGTGACTTTTCTGATTGATCCTTATCTTTTGGCCCCGATTCCATCATAGAGAGAATTATATCATAAAAAAATCAAACACAACAAATTATTTTATTTCTTTATATCCCTGGTCAGAGCTTTCAAAACAACGCTAAGTTCTATGGTCGCAACCCCGACGACGGTGTCAGCGCCGCCGTAATATATGTAGAGCAGGTCGTCTTTCAGAGCCATGCCGCAAGGGAAAACGACATTGTTTACTATCCCGATTTTTTCGTACGGTTCTTTAGGCTCAAAGATTGGGTCGGTGGTGCGCGAGAGAACTGTCGTCGGATCATTCAAGTCGAGCAGTATTGCCCCGACACGATAGGTGCTATGACTCCTAGAGACACCGTGGTACAGGAGCAGCCAGCCATCCTTGGTTTTTATTGGAGGAGCAGAGATGCCGACTTTTGCGCTGTCCCAACTGTTTATTCTGGGTCCTATTATTCTAATGCATTTCTTGACAGCTCCAGTTTCAAAATTAAGAGACTTTAAGTAGTCTGCGCATATATCATCGCCTACACGGTGCAAAATAAAATATCCCTTCTTGGTTTTTTCTCCCAAAATGCACGTATCCTTATCATCAAAACCAGAAGGAGTGATCAAAATGGGTTTCGTCCATTCCCAATTTTTTGCCAAAAAATCTTCCTCCTTGATAGAAGTGACAGCGACTCGTGGCGGGCCAATACCGTCAAATGCGGTGTAGCACATATAAATAATTTTCCCTATTTTAGTCAGACGCGGGTCTTCACAGCCCGAATTTCCTCCGGAGATTTTTTTTGATTCGAATTCCTCCCTCGGACCGTAGACGGGGTCCGGCAACCTCTCGTCAATTTTTACGCCGTCCTTGGACGAGGCATAGCCGATGTAAGAAGTATTATCGTTCGAAAGAGTTCGGTACAATATATGCGTGGTGTTTCTTATCCGCAAAACAGCCGGATTGAAAGTCGCTTTTGACTCCCATTGATGCGTTATGTCGGGGGTAATGATAGGATTTTTTTTGGAGCGCTTGAAATGCCAGCGTGTGTCTGTCGCCGGGAGCATTGTCCCCAGCAAATCTTCTAAATTTACATGGGCAACGCAAGTCGTCATATCGGCTGCCCCATAATATATAAAAAGTGTCTCGCCGCCCAGGCGACCATTCGGTAAGGAAAGTTTTTTTATTATTGCGCCTGTCGGGAAAACCACGTCGGGAACGTGACCCAGAAGTTCGTATGATTCTCTGGGAGAAAATAGCGGACCCCGAGTGCGACCGATAATTTTGAGCGGATTATTAGGGTCCAAAATTACCGCCTCGACTCCGAATATGCGATCAAGGTTGTTGCCTCCAAAATAATTCTGAATATGAGAATAGACGAGCAGATAGCCGGCTTTAGTCTTCACAGGCGGAGCGCCGACTTCAATATGGTCATACGGAGATCTTTTCAGGTCAATCGTGTGTTTATCTAAATTTTTATACCACTCTTCCCAAAATGACGGATCCCATAATTCTTCTATCTCATCGACTTGAGCGATGGCGGTCTTTGCCGGAGGCATATCTGTGTTCAAAGAGAAAATTACTGTGACTTTGCCATTGACACGCTCCGGAAATAAAGTCATAGCCTTTGCGTTAAAAGTCGTCACCAGATGTCGTTCCTTTATTTTCTTTAAATCTTTTGAGATAGCGACCGCTACTTTTATTCCACTCGCTTCAAATGGATATTTGGAAAGGGCTGTATAAAATGTATAATACTGTCCTTCAAAAAAAGTGACACGCGGATCTTCACAGCCATATTGTTCCCACTTTTCTTCCGGCGCGATAAATTGAGCGCGTTCTTCAAAGTGGATACCGTCTTTGCTCTTGCCGATACCTATCGTTGAAATTCGGTCTGGTACGCGGAGTCTGTCTATGGCCGAAATGGCGCGATAAACGCCATAAAAAATTTTACCTTGTCTGACCACACTCATATTAAAAGAAGCGAAAACTTCCCAATAATGATCTTTGTCTGGAACAAGAATTGGATTGTGGTGAGATCTTTTTACAACAAACATAAATTACTTTCTAATTTTGAAGCGCCGTGCTTGACCAGTTCCTGTAAAAATTTATCCAAATTGGCCGTGGCAACGCAGGAAACCTTGTCAGCGCCTCCGTAATACACAAACAGCTGCCCATCTTTGATGATCGCTCCGCATGAATAAACCACCCCAGACTTATATCCCTCATTCTCGTACCACTCATCCGGCTCCAAAATTGGCTTGTTAGAACTATATAAAATTTTGGTCGGATCATTTATATCTGTGATCATCGCCCACAATTTATATCTGTGCGTCTCGTGGCGCTCCATCCTATGATATAAAATCAGCCAGCCATATTGCGTTTTTAAAGGAGAAGGCCCGACGCCCCTTATGAGCTTGTCTCTGCTTTCCCACAAACGGCTTCCCTGGTGAACGCTATAGATGAAATTAGTGCCGTCAAGTTCGTCCAGGGAATCAAAATAATCTATCATTATTTTCGGAGCGATGCTGTGCAAAATCGCGTACTTGCCTTTTATTTTTTCTGGAAAAAGAACCCAATTTTTATTTACTTGATTGGGAGGAGAAATCAATACTGGCAATTTCCAGTTGAAACGCTTGGCTATGAAATCATCCAGACTAATAGAGGTGAGAGCAATCCTGACGGATCCCCAGCCATCAAAGGCTGTATAGAGCATATAAACTTTATCATCTATCAGGGTAACTCTTGGGTCTTCGCATCCGCCGCCCCATCCGCCACCCGAGCTGTATGAGATCGGCTGCAAAGAGCGATCCGAACTGTGACGCATGAAATTAAAATAAATCGGTGTAGGATAAGTCTCTGAAACAGACAGGCCATTTTTGCTTTCGGCATAGCCCAAAACGGAATTGTCACTGTCGCCAATTGCCCGATAAATAATATGCACTTTGCCGTCGTGATAAAAAGCGGTCGGGTTAAAAGTCGCTTTTGATTCCCAATATTTATTATCAGACGGTTCAATAATCGGATTTTCCTTTGATCTTTTTAAATCAAGCAGAGTAACCCTTCTAACGGGTTTTTTTACCACTCTCTTCTTCAACACTTTGACTTTAAGCCGAGATCCTGACCCATTAAGACGCAGAGGTTTTTTTACTATTTTCTTCTTTTTAAGCGCGGCCATATTTGTCTTCTATTCTAACAATGTCATTTTCATCAAAGTCACCAGAAGAGATTTCTAAAACCTGCACATCATCATTGCCCGCTTCTAGCCGATGCGTCTCTAGTTTTCCTACTGCGAATTCGTCGCCTGGATTGGCATTCATTTTATTTTCGCCAATGGTGACGATAGGGTGGCCGCTAATAACCCGCCAAAATTCTCGCCGATTATTGTGTTTTTGCAGACTCAAAGAGCTCTTTTTTTTAACTGAAATAATTTTAACGGTTGTCGTTTCATTGTGGGTAAATTGTTCAAATTTACCCCATGGTTTTTCTACAATAAGTGTTTTCATATTTAGAAAGAATGCCTCCTAATTATACCTCACTTCCTTTCAATAACAATACTTTTTGCATCAGTAAATCTGCGGGTAGAAATTCGCCCGCGAGCGGAACATAGAATTTTCCTTTTACCCTATCTTTATCGGCTGATATTGGCATCCCGCTTTCTTCTAATAATTCATGGTCGTTATAATTATCCCCTATGGCCATGACATTATCTCTTTTCAATTTAAAAATTTCTATCACGTGCCGAAGCCCCACGGCTTTGGTTTGGTCCTTGTCAATTTGGACATCATAGGCTTCGCCATTCCAGATCGTGGTCAAGCCTTTTTCTTTTTTTACTATTTCCTCTATCTCTTTTATTTGTTTTTCACAATGTATGGTTATGATAAATTCCTTGGGCTCAAAACCTTTCACATCTTTATTTTTACTGGCTACCTTTACCAATTTCGGGAAAACGTCTTTCAAATATTCAAAGCTATTCACATGCTGGTAGATTTTCCCCCTATGCCAAGTGGCGCTGCCGTTTTCGTAAGTCAGGCTAACAAAGGGCAAAACTCCTCTGAACATTTCTTGCAGCATGTAGAGCCCTCTTCCGGAAGAAATATTTATCAAATATCCCATTTTGTTGAGTTCTCGTATCTGCTCTATCTGCTTTTCATTTATAACTTTTGTTTCCAGAGTCGTAGTGTTTCCGACTTGTTTTATTTTAGTCCCGCGTGGAACCAGCACTCCATCAACGTCAAAAACAATCATTTTAATCTGGCTCAAATCTTTTTCGGACATTTGTTCTAGGGGCTTCATAGCTTCATTATATCACCATGACGTCTTCGAACCCAAACCAGGGAACAAAAGACTGAATTTGCCGGATGGATCATTTTCTTTTCTCCTTTTTCTTGGCTTTTTTTACTAATTCAGAAGAACTCTGCACCTTGCCGCCAAAACCGACGTCGTTTACTATCTCGCATCCTATCTTATTGCAAACTAAAACTTCCGGCGTTGGTATGTTGCCGACGTGACGATCCCCGCCTTTGGCAAAAATATGCGGACGGATTGATTGTAAATCTTTGCTGATACTTATATCTTTTGTGTTTTTCTTGTGACTCGTTAAAATAACTTGATCAACCGCCTTAAAAGCTTCAATGATTTCTTTTCGTTCCTGTTCCGGCATAAAAACATAGCCCTTTTTCAATTTTAGCCAATTATCGTTGTTGAGGAGCACAATGAGTTTGTCTCCCAGTTTTTTCGCCTCTTTGAACATCCTGACGTGGCCGATATGCACCGGATCAAATCCCCCGCTGACCATCACCACCTTTTTGGATTTCTTAGATAATTTTTTTTTCTTCATGGGAGGAAATTATATATTTATTTTAAATAACTATCAAAATATATTCTTTCAGGTATGTAATTTTATAATTCACACTGATCCACGAAGCTTTACAAACTCATTTTTAAATTATTTTTAGACTAAATTACACTTTTTTTTACATATATATATATGTTATTTAGTAA
>Ga0134121_10001706_pt1 | contig 20280 bp, 14 predicted proteins | sample KB301_FD_96463 | JGI IMG/M metagenome (GOLD analysis project Ga0134121, IMG submission 96463) | Terrestrial soil microbial communities without Nitrogen fertilizer from Kellogg Biological Station, Michigan, USA - KB3-0-1 | ecosystem: Environmental > Terrestrial > Soil > Unclassified ... | reverse complement strand
CTGGTCGAGCGGGTGTCCTGCGTGGGGCATCCCGAGCAGACCTACGCCCTGTACCTGCCCCGGGGCTACACGCCGGAGCGCCGCTGGCCGATCCTCTACGCCTTCGACGCCAGCTCCGACGGCGGCGCGGTGGCGAAGCTCTTCCAGACGGCCGCGGAGACCTATGGCTGGATCGTCGTCAGCTCCTGGAACACGGCGAGCGACGGGCCGATGGAGCCCAACTTCAAGGCGATGAGCGCGCTGTGGCCCGACACCCACGATCGTTTCTCGATCGACGACTCGCGCGTCTACGCGGCCGGGTTCTCCGGCACGGTCCGTTTCGCCTGCATCCTCGCGCTCACCCGTCCGGGAACCATCAGCGGCATCATCGGAGCGGGTGCCGGCTTCCCCTTCGGTTCGCCGCCAAAGAAGGGCAACCCGTTCGTCTTCTTCGGCACGGTGGGCGACCGGGATTTCAACTACTACGAGATGAACGATCTCGACGCGGCGCTGACCGGGTTGGCCGTGCCGCACCGTATCGAGCACTGGGCCGGTCCCCACGACTGGCCACCGGCAACGCTAGCCACCCAGGCGGTCGCCTGGATGGAGATGGCCGCGATGAAGGCCGGTAAGCGGCCGGCGGACGCGGCCCTGGTCGAAGCGCAATGGACGGCGGACCGGGCGCATGCTCAAGGCCTCGCGGCCAGCCATCCCGCCGACGCCCTGCATATCTGGAAGGCCATGGCCACCGACTACGCCGGCCTGCGCGATGCCCGCGATATTGCCGAGGCCGAGCGGGAGGCCGCCGCGCTCGCGGCCTCGCCGGCGTGCCAGAAGGAGCTGCGCGACCGGGACGAGCGGGACCGCCGCGACAAGAAGATCCTCGCCGACGGACCGGGCATCCTGGCCCAGATCAACGCGGGGAACGATCCTGTGACGGTGGGCCAACTCGCCGCCCAGCTCAAGATTCCCGAGCTCAAGGTGAGGGCTGCCTCCGCCGACGCCGAGGAGAGCCTCTCGGCCAAGCGCATCATCAACACCTACCTGGGGCAGACCCGGTTCTACCTGCCGCAGATGTACCGCGAGCGCAAAGAGTACGACCGCGCCATCTTCGTGCTCTCGGTCGGCGCGGAGATCCTGCCGGACGACCCGTGGACCTGGACCGAGATCGCCCGTTTCCACGCCCTCAAGGGGAAGTCGGGGCACAAGAAGGCGCTGGAAGCGCTGCACAAGGCGGCCGACAAGGGTCTCTCCGACGCCACGATCCTGACCGCGGGGAAGGACTTCGCCGCCCTGAGCCAGGAGGAGGAGTTCCGCCAGATCCTGGCCCAGGTGGAGAAGCGGAAGACCGGATCGTGAGGGGATGGAGGGGTGCGATAGACTCCCCTCCTCAAACCCTTCGCCAGAGAGGAGGCCGTCAATGCCCTTTGGAAGCTTGTGGCTGCCTGTCGTCGTTTCGGCCGTCGCGGTCTGGATCGTGAGCGCCATCGTCCATATGGTTCTGAGATACCACCGGGCCGACATCAAGGGGCTGCCCGACGAGGAGTCCGTCGCCGCCGCGTTGCGCAAGTCTCCTCCGGCGCCCGGCCTCTACTTCATCCCCCACTGCGCCGACATGTCTCAGTTGAAGGACCCCGCGGTCCGTAAGAAGTTCGAGGAGGGTCCGGTCGCGATCCTCACCCTCCGACGCAACGGCCTTCCTCCCCTGGGGGCGAGCCTCGGGCAGTGGTTTCTGCTGTGCTTCCTGGTGAGCTTCGCCATCGGCTACATCGCGCGCCACACGCTCTCGGCCGGCGCCGATGGCCTGGCGGTGATGCGCCTGACGGGAACCGTCGCCTTCCTCGCGTATGGTTGCGGGTACCTTCAGGACTCGATCTGGAAGTCGGTTCCGTGGTCCAACACGCTGCGCAGCCTTCTCGACGCCGTGCTGTACGCCTTGACGACCGGGCTGGTGTTCCGCCTGCTCTGGCCGGCCGCGTAACGGGACCTGCACGGCAAGGCGGGGCGATCCTGTTTGCGCTACGGCGCCGGAAGTCGCGACGGGCTGGATGATCTTCGGACGGCCCGTCTCGAATTCATCCAGGGCGTCGCCATCTGTTTCACGGCGTTTCCGTTTCGTCCAGAGCGTCGCGAGTTGAGGCGGGGCGATCCTGTTTGCGCCGCGGCGCCGGAAGTCACAACGGGCTGGATGAATTTGGGACGGCCCGTCTCGAATTCATCCAGGGCGTCGCCATGTGTTCCACGGCGTTTCCGTTTCGTCCAGGGCGTCGCGAGTTGAGGCGGGGCGATCCTGTTTGCGCCGCGGCGCCGGAAGTCGCAACGGGCTGGATGAATTTGGGACGGCCCGTTTCGAATTCATCCAGGGCGTCGCCATGTGTTCCACGGCGTTTCCGTTTCGTCCAGGGCGTCGCAAGTTGAGGCGGGGCGATCCTGTTTGTGCCGCGGCGCCGGAAGTCGCAATGGGCTGGATGAATTTGGGACGGCCCGTTTCGAATTCATCCAGACCGTCACCATCTGTTCCAGGACGTTTCCGTTTCTTCCAGGGCGTCGCAAAGCCGATGGAGTCGTGCGGACGTGAATCGGAGACTCGGAGAGCGGGGTGAAGGCTGGGTCGCGGATTCATGGCGTGGAGTATAGGGGTGAGAAAGATGGGGAGCCCTAGATCAAGGGTGCGATAACAGGTAGAGACGTTCCCAGCCCGTCCACGATATCCACGGCAGGCCCTGGAAGGCGGGACGTCTCCGAGGCGGGAACCCGACCCGATCAACCCCAACCTTTGGCGGGGGAAGGACTTTGTATCGAGGAGACTGGGAGTCCGAGAGTCGGTATCGCCCCGTCGTAGGTTCATCGTCTTTCGGAGGGTTGTGGCCGCCGTCGGAGACGTCCCGCCGTTATAGCCCTGCGGAGGGCGTCGTGGACGGGCTGGGAACGTCTCTACGTCCTTCGCTGAGAAGATGACGTTTCTGGCTCCCACCCCCTCACTCCCAAGCCGAAAACACCGCGCACGTATTGTGCCCGCCGAAGCCGAAGGCGTTGTTGAGGGCGACTTTCACAGTCCTTTGGACGGCCTGGTTGGCGGCGATGTTGACGTTGCAGGCGGGGTCCTGGTCGGTGAGGTTGATGGTGGGTGGCACGACGCCGTGGACCATGCTGAGGACGGTGGCGATGGCCTCGATGGCGCCGGCGGCTCCCAGCAGGTGGCCCGTCATGCTCTTGGTGGAGGTGGCGGTCAGGCGGTCCGCATGGTCTCCGAAAAAGCTGCGCACCGCTCGCGCTTCGGACTCGTCGCCCAGCGGCGTCGAGGTGGCGTGCATGTTGATGCTGTCCACCGTCTCCGGCGCAATCCCCGCCTCTTCCAGGCCCCTCTTGAGGGCCAGGGCGATACCCCTGCCCTCCGGGTGGGGCGCGCTCATGTGATAGGCGTCCGCGGAGGCCCCGACGGCCCGCAGCTCGGCGTAGATGCGGGCACCCCGGCGGACGGCGCGGCCCGCTTCCTCCAGCACCAGCGCGCCGGCGCCGTCGCCCAGCACGAAGCCGTCCCGGTTCACGTCGAAGGGACGGCTCGCCCCCTGGGGATCGTCGTTTCGCGTCGACAGGGCCTTCATGGCGTTGAAGCCGCCGATTCCCATTTCCGAGACGGACGCCTCGCTGCCGCCGCAGAGGATGAGGTCGGCCTGGCCTTCGCGGATGAGAGAGAGGCCCTCCGCCAGGGCGTGGTTGCCCGTGGCACAGGCGGAGACGACGGCATGATTGGGACCCTCGAAGCCGTAGCGGATCGAGAGGACGCCGCCGGCCATGTTGGGGATGATCATCGGGATGAAGAACGGCGAGATGCGGCGGGCGCCGTGCTCGACGTACTCCCGGACCTGGTTCTGCAAGGTGTGGAAGCCGCCGATGCCGCTGCCGAAGATGATGCCGGCCTGCTGCCGTTCGAGCGGCTCCATCTCCTCCGGCTTCAGGCCGGCGTCGCGCAGCGCCTCGTCCGCGGCGGCCACGGCGTAGTGGCAGAAGGGGTCGAGGTGGCGCGCCTTCTTGCGGTCGAAGTAGACGAGGGGATCGAAGCCCTGGACCTCGCAGGCGAAGCGGGTGTGGAAGGGCGAGGCGTCGAAGCTCGTGATGGGCCGGGCGCCGCTCTCGCCGCGCAGCAGCGCGTTCCAGAACGTCTCAACCGTCAGACCCAGGGGAGTCACCGCTCCCAGGCCGGTCACCACCACCCGCCGGGTGGGCTCATTGGGCGTATATGTGCTCATCTCAGGTCTCCGGGAGGGAAAAGGAATCGGCTGGACCGTAGACCGAGTACCGGGGGCGGGTCAAGGGGCCTATCGTCCCTCTGCCGGGTCGGGCAATCATCTTGTCCCGGTCCGGGCCTGTCAAAGCACTCATCTACTAGAGCTTTTTAGCTAGAGCATATTGGGCATAAGTTTCTATTTCATTTGAAGAGAACGGAGCCTCGCTCTCTTCAAGATCGAGCGGCACTCTTGGGGCCGCCAGGGAGGATTGGCGATGGAGTTGATAAAATCGGTACGTCTGCTGTCCAACGTGCTCTTCTACCGCTTCAAGTGGGGCCATCCTGGGGAGGTCGGCCGCCATTGGGAAAACTACTGGCGGAGCATTGGGAAGACCGGCAAGGGTGGTGAGGTGTTGTGGGACAACGAGCCCGAGCGCGCTTCGGCGGAGGATCTGCCGCGCTTCCGACCGCACATGGATCTTTCGCTGCCGCTGCTCGACTTCGGCTGCGGCAACGGCCGGCAGACCCGATATCTCGCCAAGCACTTCGACCGGGTGGTCGCCACCGACGTCTCGCCGACAGCCATCGAAAAGGCGCGGGCGGAAACGCCGGCGGAGTTGAAGATCGACTACCGGCTGCTCGACGCCCTCAAGCCGGAGCAGGCGAAGGCCTTCCACGACGAGTTCGGCGACGTCAACGTCTACATGCGGACGGTGATGCACGTGGTGCAGAAGCAGGACCGCCCGAGGTTCGTCGAGACGCTCTCGACCCTGCTCGGCAAGCGAGGCACGCTGTACCAGATCGAGCTTTCGCTCTGCGCCCTCGACTACTTCCGGACGCTGCCGGGAAACAGCCCCTCCGGGCTGCCGTTGCACGTCCACAACGTGATCCGCACCGGCGCCACTTCGGTGGGCTTCGATCCGAAGGAGCGGTTCACTCTCTACCCGGAGAGCCGATTCCAGGTGCTGGCCGAGGGGGACGACGTCACAATCAACACCGTCACTCTCGGCCACGGCGCGGAAGGGACGGTGCCCGCCAACTACCTGATCGTCCGCAACCGCAATGGGAATAACGGGTACAAACGGGTCCACGAAGCCGGGTAATACGGTTCGGGCCTCTGTAGAGTAATCTCTCCCCATGGGGCCTGAGGTTTCCGTCGTCATTCCCACTCACAATCGTCTGGAGGTTCTCGCCGAGGTCCTCCAGGCGCTGGAATTCCAGCAGAATCCCCCGACGTTCGAGGTCGTCATAGTGGACGACGGCTCCACGGACGGCAGCGCCGACTGGCTGCGCAGCCGGTCCTTCCGCATTCCGCTGCGTGTCCTGCTCCAGGAGAACCATGGGCCGGCGGCGGCGCGCAACACCGGCGTGGCGGCGGCGGCCGGCCGCTGGGTGTTCTTTCTGGGGGACGACACCGTCCCCTCGCCAGGATGGCTGGCCGCCCACCGGGAGGCCCATCGCCGCCGCGGCGACGACCCGCATCTGGCGGTGATCGGCTACACCGCCTGGCACCGGCGGATGCGGCTCAATCCCTTCCTGCGCTACGTCAACGAGTACGGCCTGCAGTTCGGCTATGCCCTCATCGGGGACAAAAAAGAAGACGTACCGTTTAATTTTCTGTACACCTCGAACCTCTCCATGCCGCGCGATCTGCTGCTGGCCGAGCCGTTCGATCTGCGTTTTCCCTACGCGGCATGGGAGGACATCGAGCTCGGCTACCGGCTGAAGCGGCGTGGCATGCGTCTTGTTTATGAATCCAGCGCCATCGTGGCCCACGACCATCCGACCGATCTCGCCCGCTTCGCGGCGCGGCAGGAGAGGGCCGGCTACTGTGCCGTCGTCTTCTATCGACTGCATCCGGAGCTGGGAGGATTCCTGGGATTGGGTCCGAATGGACCGCCGCCGCTGCCGCCGGAAGCCCCGCAGAAGCGGCGGGAACGCCTGGTCCGGGCTTTGCAAAATTGGCCAGTGAGGACGCCCAAGCTATGGGAAGACGTCCTCAGGTATCATTACGTCAAAGGTCTTCACCGCGCTTGGTCCCAGTTGGGCGCGGAGCAGGAAAAGGAGAGCACCCATGAATACCCCCAGACCAGCCGGCAGACGGTTCCGGGCTGAGGCGGTCCCCCTAGCACTCGCGGCCTTGCTGGCCGTGAGCCTCCCGGCCTACGCCCGTGGCGGCCACGGCGGCAGTCACTCCGGCGGCGCCCACGCGACCCGCTCCGGCGGTTCGCACGGCTCGACGGGCTCGCATGGCTCGACGGGCTCACACGGTTCGACGGGCCGCACGGCTCACGAGACACCGGGCGGCTCAGGGCACGGCGGCCACGATGGCGGCCATGGCGGCCACTTCGGCGGTGGCCACCATCGCTTCGGTGGCGGCGGCCGGATCTTCATCGGCGGCGGTTTCTACGATCCCTTCTTCTACAACTTCTACTACCCCTTCGGCTACTGGGGCGGATACTGGGGCCCTGACTATGACCCCTACTACAACAGCCGGCCCCGCGGCTACTACGACCGCGACGAGATGGGCGCTCTGGACCTCGACATCAGCCCCGGCCGCACCCACGTCTTCGTCGACGGCGAGGACCTGGGTGCCGTCGACAACTTCGACGGCTGGCCGGACTACCTGTGGCTGCCGAAGGGCACCTACGATGTCGCCTTCTATCTCGACGGCTACAAGACCATCGCGCGGCAGATCTCCATCTACCCCGGCAACGTCATCGACATCGACGACCGCATGGAGTCGGGCCCGTCCGTTCGGCCCGAGGATCTCGCCACCAAGACTCACGAACGGCGCGACGAGCGTCTGAGCGAGGAGCGGGAGCGCCGGTACGAGGGCCGTGGCGACGACGAGGGCTGGCGTGACCGGGTTCGCCGCGACCGCGGCCCCCGTCGTGACGGCGACCGCGCCGACCGTGGCGACCGCGGCGACTATCGCGGCCGGCCCCCGGCCGGGGACGATTCCGCCCGCGGCCGTCTGCATCTCGACGTGCAGCCCGAGGACGCCTCGGTGTACGTCGACGGCCGCTTCGTCGGCACCGGCTCCGACCTCTCCATGATGCGCGCCGGCCTCCCCCTGGCCGTCGGCGACCACAAGCTGGCCATCGTCCGCCCCGGACGTCAGGCCCAGGAAAAGACCTTCACGGTCAAGGCCGGCGAGGACGTCAAGCTCGACGTGAGCCTCGAATCCAACCCCGGCTGATCCCGAATTCCCTTGTAGCCACACCGATTCAGCCCTTCTCTCTCGCGGGAGAGAAGGGCTGAATGCCGTAGTCTTTGGGTTTGAGTGGGAGAAGCGGTAAAAAAGGACGAGATCGGCGGCGACCAGAGGAGCTGCAAGAAGTAGTATCGCGCCACCAACCCGTCCTACCTCATCTTGTCTTCAAGACCCGTGCCAGCTTAGACTTCCCCTCTCGCGCGAGAGGGAGCCCGTGGCATGGCGTGCCGTTTAGGCGCGGGGGAGAAGCTCCGCCTGCCGAAACGTTTCGCGCCGGAGCGTCACGGAGTAGAGAAACTACAAAGAGCCAGGGAGGCTTACGGATGATGATGATGCACCGCGGACTTGCCACGGCCCTGTTCCGCCTCGCGATGACCGCGATCCCCGCGATGGCGGCGATGACCGTCATGACCACGCGGGCGGCGGCGGCCGACTTTCCGCCGGTCACCGACGAGGAGCGGAATCTCACGGCGGTACCGGGCGAGCCCAACGCCGCGTCGGTGGTGCTGTTCAAGAAGGGCGAGTTCCAGATGGCCGGCTACGGGGCGCAACTCGGCAACCAGAATTCCGCCCTGTACGTGCAGGTGCGCCTGAAGATCCTCACCGAAGAGGGGAAGAACAACGGCGAGATCACCATCGCCCACAGCGACTTCACGCGCCTCCACGGCTTCCAGGGACGAACGGTGCTTCCCAACGGCCAGGTGCACCCCGTGTCCGCCGATGCCAAGTTCCTGAGCAAGACCTCGCGCTCGCAGCGGACCTTCGTCACCGCGGTGGCCTTTCCCTCCGTGCAGGTGGGGGCGATCCTGGATTACCAGTACGAGCTGCGGTTCGACTCCATCTTCTATCTCGAGCCCTGGTATTTCTCCGAGGAGGTGCCCGTCCGCTACTCGGAGATCGTTTTCAGGGCGCCTCTCAATCTCGAGGTCCAGGCCTGGAGCCGGGCCTCCAAGCGGGTGCCGATCCAGACGGCGAAGCCCACGACGAATACCCTGGGATGGGCGGTCAAGGCCTGGGCGGAGAACGTGCCGTCGGTGCCGGACGAGCCGTTCGGTCCCACCTTCAAGGATCTCGCGGTGCAGATGCTCCTGCTGCCCAGCGCGTTGGTCGTGGAAGGCGTGAAGGAGCCGCTGCTGCAGAGCTGGAGCCATGTGGGCGAGGTGGCCGGCGGGATCTATGACGACGTCCGCCGCCGGGACTCCGGAGTGGCCAGGCGGGCTCAGGAGATTGCCGGCACCGGCACTGCCCGGGAGAAGAGCGAGGCGATCTATCGCTTCGTCCGCGACCAGATCGAGACCGATCCCGTCGGCGGCGTTCTCGTGGACAGGGAGGCGTCGGTGGCGAAGTTCCTCTCCGCGGCCCGCTGCGATATGGCGGCGAAGGCCCTGCTGCTCCAGGCGATGCTCAAGGCGGTGAAGATCGATTCGCGGCTGGTGTGGGCCGCCGACCGCACCCGCGGCGTCATCGATCTCCAGCTTCCGAACCCGGGCTGGTTCGACACCGTCTTCGTGATGGTGGAGCTCGACGGCAAGCGGGTTTTTCTCGATCCGTCGGATCGCGGCCTCGCCTTCGGCGCCCTCCCTTTCAGCTACGAGGGCACCGCGGCGCTGATTCCCGACGCCAAAAAACCGGAGACGATCGTGCTGCCCGCAGCTCCCTTCGAGCAGAACCTGCGGCGCGCCGAGGTGGAGCTCGCCCTTGACGACAAGGGGCGCCTCGCCGGTACGGGCACCCTGGTGCTCACCGGCCACCGCGCCTGGGAACGGACGCACTGGAAGGACGACGAGGCCAGAACGATCGAGGCCTGGAAGGAGTGGCTGACCCCCCGCTACCGCGACTTCCAGATCGCGGACGTGAAGGCCGTCGAGCGGCCGGACGAGCGCAAGGTGACCGTCACGTGGAAGATGACGCAGCGCGAGGAGGAAGCGCTGGGCGACGAAGCCACGGTCGCTCCCGCCTCTCCCCTGGGACCGGTGGCCCAGCCCTTCGTCCAGCCGGCGTCCGCCCGGCGAACGGGCGTGACCTTCGACTATCCCGCCCGCGAGGAGGTCCAACTCCGCCTGCGCTGGCCCGAAGGCTGGAAGGTCGAGAGCCGCCCCAAGGAGAAGACGATCATGGGCGCGGCCGGTTCGGTCAACACCGATATCGAGCTCAAGGAGGGCGAGCGCACCCTGATCTACAACCGGCGTTTCGATCTGCCCCGACCGGATTTCAATACCTCGAAGGACTACGAGGCCATTCGCTCGCTGTTCGGCGAGCTGGAGAAAAGCGATGCGCAGACCGTGCTGCTGGTCCACCGCTAGCCTTGCCGCCCTGCTGGCGACAGTGGTGTCGATTCTGCCGCCGCCGGCGGCCGCGGCCACGATCCTGGAGCGGACGATCGACGTCGAGGTCCGGCCGGACGGCTCGGTCCTCGAGCGTACTCACCTGCGGGTGCGGCTCGACAGCCCGGGTGATTTCGCGCGCTGGTCTCCCCACTACGTCTACCTGGACGACAACCGGGAGCTGACGAGCCTGGAGGCCTCGGCCACCGGGCCGGATGGCAAGACGGTCAAGGTTTCCCGCCGCGATCTCGACACGCAGCAGTTGGCGGGCCGCGACGAGCTCCATTCGTCGCGCTCTTTCCGTACGGTGGCCTTTCCGCCCGTTCCCGCGGGCTCGGTGCTGGCGATGGACTACACGGTCAGGGAGACGCCCTGGTTTCCGGGGGGCGACGTTCGCCTGGGCTCGGAGGACGCCATCGAGTCGCTGCGCGTCGCGGTGCACGGCGCCGGCGCCGGCTGGCGCTGGCGGGTCGACGGCTCACTGCCGGGTCTCGCGGTGCAGGAGTCCCCGGGCGGCGTCACCGTCACCGCCTCGCATCTGCCGGCTCTCGTGCCCCCCGCCAAGGCGCCGGACAGTGCTGGCGAGGGCGCCGTGCTGCGCTACGCCTGGGGCGCGCCCGCCGGTTGGGACGGGGTGGGCCGGTGGTTCGAGGGGCTGCTGACCCAGGTGCCGCGCAACGCCGAGCCGGTGCGCCGAAAGGCCCAGGAGCTCATGGCGAGCCAGACGACCAGGCGCCAGCGGATGGAGGCGCTGGTCGACTTTGCCCGCCGCCAGGTGCGCTACGTCGCCGTCGAGGTGGGCATCGGCGGCTACCGCCCCTCGCCGCCGCAGCAGGTGATGGAGCGGCTCTGGGGCGACTGCAAGGACAAGGCGCTGCTGCTCACCGACCTGCTGCGCGAAGCAGGGATCGAAGCCTACCCGGCGCTCATCCGGCTCGATCCGGGGGACCGCGTGGACCGCGAGTTTCCGTCGCCCTTCCAGTTCAATCACATGATCGTGGCCGTGCCCGTGGAAGGCCTGGACCTCGACGCGAGCGTGCCGGTGGCGAACGGCTTCCTTTTTCTCGACGCCACCCAGCGGGTGGGCGGGCTCGAATGGCTCAACCCGGGCGTGCAGGACCAGGAAGCCCTGGTGGTGAAGAAGGGCCAGGGCGTTCTGGTGCGGACGCCCATCCTCCAGGCCACGGAAGCGACCCGGCTGACGGTCGACCTGACGCTCGCGGCCTCGGGCGAGTCCACGGGCACCGCCCGTCTGGAGCTCACCGGCGAGCCGGCGGCGGCCTTCCAGGAGCTGCGCTCGGGCGGCAAGCCGGTGGAGCTCGACCGGGCGATCCGCAAGGTGTTCGGCGGCCTGCTCCCGCCCGGCGTCTCGCTGACCGGCATCCGCTGGCAGTCGACGGAGGGCGGCGCTCCTTTCGTCAAGGTGGAGACCCAGGTGAGCCTCCCGTCTCTGGGGGCCGCCGCCGAAGCGGGAGCCCTGCCGCCCATTCCCATGCCGGGCCGCAACGAGCTGCCTTCGCCGGGCCTGCTGGAGAGCCGCACGCTGCCGGTCGTGGCGTCGCCCTTCTCCAGCCGCACCACGTGGCACGTCACGCTGCCCAACGACGGCTGCAAGCCCGAGGGCCAGGACGTGAACGTGGGCAACGACGTCGGAGCCTTCCGGCAGACTACTGCCGTGCAGGGGAAGCTGCTCGTCGTCGAGCGCCAGTCGGAGCTGCGCCGGCGCTGGATCGAGCCCGCCGCCTTCCCGGCCCTCAAGGAGGTTTCGCTGGCCGAGTCCCGCGCCAACAAGCGGCGGTTGCGGCTGAGCTGTCGGGTGGCGGCGCCTTAATAATCGGTTTTCCGCGTGACCAGCCTGGAGCGCAGCCATTCAAGAAAACGGCGACAACCTCCTGAAGACTCAGATAGCGCAAGCTGAGCTAGGCCAATCGCCGGTAGAGCTCTGCGTTCTTCTTGAGCACATAGGAGGCCGCGTCGGCGAAATCGGCTCTGGGGTGAGTCAACCACTCTTCGACGCTGGCTCGAAGGAGCTCCGCCGGTGGGATTCCCGTCGTCTTCGCGAGCTCTTCGAGCTTGATCGCGCTGTCGTCCGAGAGGGCGAGAGTGATGGTCGTCATGGAGGGGAGTATACGACGCGACTTCTCCTCGCGGCGCGATTGCCTCGAAGGAAGGGCGCGTTTGGGAGCCCGTCTGCAGGTGTAGAAACCCGGGTCGGTATCGCCGCCTCGGAGACGTCCCGCCGTCGTTGGCCTTCGAAGGGCGACGTGGGCGGGCTGGGAACGTCTCTACGTTCTTCGGCCAGCGTTCATGAGATCCTTGGCGGTCGTGGAGATCCTGAAGACTCTAGCCTGCGCCTTGGCGCTCCTGTTCCTTGCCGCGGTTCCGGTGTCTGCCTGGAATCTCGTGGAGTGTCCTCCGGAGGTGGTGGAGACTTGGGCTCTGCCGGACCAGTTTCTCCGGGCGGCTGGACGTCGTCCGCCGGGATGTGGACACCGCGCAGTACGCGGATCTCCGCTCCCTGTTCGGAGCCGTCGAGACGAGCGATGGGCAGAACGTTGTGCTGGTGCGGCGGCCGTAGGGGGCGGCGAGGCGCCGTCCTGGGAACTCGCCTAGTCTGGCCCAACGTTAATGGCTGGATATTGGAAGTTGAGAAACCAGCATGACGATCTCGAAGGCCTCCGGCGGGTAATTAGAATCATAAGAATCCATCGTGGTCGGCGTTCTGAGGCAGAATTACTCTGGTGCCCCGAAGGGGCTAAAGCATGTAGCCTGGGGCTGGCGCTTTTTGCCAGCCCCAGGTAGGTATGACAACACAAAAACCTGAAGCCCCGAAGGGGCGGCGGCAGTTCCAACCGCTGGTAATGGCTGTTGCTGGTTCACCAAGAACGAGATGATGAGTGTTATCTCTTGGCAACGTGGGATCGAGCGCTGAGCTGCCGTCGCCCCTTCGGGGCTTTGGGAGTTGTTGGGGTCGGGGTTCCTGGGGCTGGCAAAAAGCGCCAGCCCCAGGCTACATGCCTTTGCCCCTTCGGGGCATCATTATTCCTCGCATCGTCTCTACATCCTTCGGCCGCCGTTCATGAGATCCTTGGCGGCCATGGACCTCCTGAAGGCTCTCTCCGGCGCTTTCGCGTATCTGTTCCTCGCCGCGGTTCCGGGGGCGGCTTGGAATCTCGTGGAGTGCCCTCCGGAGGTGGTGGAGACTTGGGCTCTGCCGGACCAGTTTCTTCGGGATGCGAAGCCGGGTAGCCCTCTCTATCTTCCCAAGCCGTTTCCCAAGGGTAGGGAGGAGGTCCTCGCGGACTACGTCTATGAGTTTCAACGGCTCCTGAAGGACACTCCCGCGGAGTCTCTCCCCAAGGGAGCGGCGGGAGTGCTGGAAGGGCTCCGCAAGAAGACCCTTCGCTATGACGTCCTGCGGATCGTGAACTGGTCGCCCACGCGGTGCGGCAAGGAGCGCAGGCTGGACGCCTACCATCTCATCCGCGTTCTCGACGGGCGCAGCGGCCTGGAGATCACCCGCTCGGTTCTGGAAGAGAACGGCCGGCTGGGAGTCATCTCCAGCACGATGGACGACGAGGCCGGCGACTCGCTCCAGCGCCAAGCCAGGCGGCTCCGGCCCCCGGAGGAGGAGATGCGTAGCGTCGCGGTCCGCTTCAAGATCCGGGGCGAGGCTCCGCAGTACGTCACCACGTTCGGGACTCTGCGGTGCCCGAACGTCACCCCCTGCCTGGCCTTCCGCAGCGGCGGGCACGTCTATCTCGCCTCGTACGGCGGAGAGCTTTTCGAGGTCGAGCCGAACGGCCGCCGGCTGGAGATGGGCAAGGACGTCGGCTCGCCGGAGAAGAACGCGCCGATCCTGCAATCGGTGGGTCCGGAGGGCCGGCTGGTGTCGCTGGGCGGAAAGGTGTTTGTGACGGCGCGGAAGGTGAAGGGGTGAGGTGACCGGTTTTCCCTACCGCACCTGACGGTAAATCTCCAACAACTCATTCACCCGGTGGGCGCAGGTGTGCCGGCTGAGGAGGGTCTCCCGGCCTGCCCGGGCGAGCTCGACGGCCCTGGCGGGGTCGTCGAGGAGCTCGCGAAGCAGGAGCTTCATTTCCTCGCCGTTGTGGGCCAGCAGGTAGTCCCGGCCGGCCTCGAAGAGACCTTCGGCATCGTCCCAGGGGGCGGAGACGAGCGGGATGCCGCAGGCGAGGGCCTCGAAAGCTTGAGTGGTGGGAGTCTGAGTCTGGGGCCGGCGCGGTACGCTCACGGTGAGGGCGAAGCGGGCGAAGGCTCGCGGCACCTCGTCGTTGGGAATCCAGCCGGCCTGGTCAATACCCGCCTCCAGCAGGGCTCGCCGCCCGGTCTCGGAAGCCGGCGCGCCGTAGACCCGGGCGAAGAGGCCCAGCTCGCGGATGGGACCGGTGAGGTACTCGCGCAGCTCCGGGCGGTCGTCGTCCCCCCAGTTGCCGACCCATACCAGGTCGCCGGCCCGGTCCTCGACGCCGCGCGGATAGAAGACGCGGGTGTCGGCGGCTCCGTGCCACGTCCAGGCCGCTCGAGCCCAGCCGTTCTTCAAGTAGAGGTCGCGGACGGCGGCGCCGCAGGTCAGGACGCCGTCGTAATCCTCCAGGCTGTAGGCGGAGAACGCCGCCTTGTGCGTGATCGTGCGGTGATGCGTGTCGTGGAAGAGCAGGCGATAGGCGCCGCCGTGCCGGCGATGGTAGCCGAGACGGTGCGTGAGGACAGGGTCGCTCCACTCGTGGACGATCACGAGGCCGGCGCCTTCGAGCGCGCGGTCGAGATCGAGGGCCGCGGGATCGTAGCGCTGGCTGGCGAGCTTGGGGTAGGCGGCGCGGAAGCCGGCGAGGGTCTCCGCGCCCTGGGCGGCGATCAGGCTCTGCCGCGGCTCGAAGATGAGCGCTTCATGGCCGCGGGCGATCAGCTCCGTCGCGATGCCGCGCAGGAAATGCGAGTTGCCATGCTTCCAGTCCGCCAGCAGAGAGTGGACGAAGAAGACGGCGCGCATTCAGTTTCCGGTCCGCTTGCCGGGATCAGCCCGCCGGCGCGAATCAGACGGCGACCGGATACTCTGCGCCGGTGTCGTCCAACTCGCCCGCTTCCGCCGCCAGAACCTCGCCGTAGGCCGCGAGATAGCTGTCGACCATCTTGGCCGGCGTGAGCTGGAGGGCGCGGGCGCGGCCCCCGGCGGCGAGCGCCGAGCGGCGGTCCGGATCCTCGATCAGCCGCCGCACGGCGTCCGCCAGGGCTTCCGGGTCGTCGGGCGGCACAAGGACGGCGCGATGACGCCAGATCTCCCGCAGGCTGGGGATGTCGCCCAGCACCAGGGCGCAGCCGGAGAGCGCGGCCTCCAGAATGGAGAGGCCGAAAGACTCGTAGCGCGAGGGCAGGCAGTAGATGGAGGCGCGGCCGAGCCAGGCGGCGAGGGCGCGGGTCGACAGCCGGCCGAGCTGCCGGGTGTGATGCGGGCGGGCCTCGCCGCCGTCTCCGGCCACGAAGACGGGCCACGGCAGGAGCGGCGCCGCGGCCTCCAGCGCTTCGAAGTTCTTGGCCTCGTCGTCGAGGCGGCCGGCGGCGAAGACGATGGGCTCCTTGGCCCCGGGCTTGAAAGTTCGGGCGTCGCGGCCGTTGTAAATTACGCGCGAGCGGCGCGGCTTGCCGTAGCTCTCGCTCAGCGAAACCAGCATGGCCTCGCTGGGCGCGATGACCAGGTCCGCGGCCTCCAGGCCGGCGGCGACCTCGGCGGTGTACCGCTCGCAGCCGGGTGCGTCCTCAGCCTTGACGGCCTGCCACCAGGAGCGCAGGCACGAGTGCCCCACCATCACCTTGGGCGCGCTCCACGGCAACGCGCCGTGCGCGTAGCCGTTGAGGTGGATGACGTCGGGGCCGATGCGCTCCTCCAGGCCGAGGAGCCACTCGCCGGCCTTCTCGACGTCGCGCCAGGGATCGACCATCCACTCCGTCTTGAAGGTGCTCTCGAACACCTTGAGCCGCGGGATGCGATCCACCTTCTCGCGCTGGGAGTCGTTCAGCGGATCGCCCATTGTGGCGAGCGCCACTTCGACACCCCGTTCGGTGAGGCCATAGGCCAGATCGACGGCGTACGTCCACACGTCGCCCGTCGTATCCGCCGTCATCAGAACCTTCCTTGGAACTGGATAGGTCTCAGTCATGCCGGTCCCCTATGCCCTTTCGAGAGACTGCCTGGGGATGAGCTCATCCAAAATTCGTGCCGGTGCAGAGGCACCGGGCCGGGCCGCCGGACCCGGTCCTGTCCTCCGGCTCGGCGACCTGAACCGGAGGAGCGCACTTTCATAGGTTTACGGACGAGGGGGCCCCGTTGTTCCGGGGGCTGGGGCGGGGCTCTGGATTCCAGCAATCCCTTGTAAAGGTTGCCCGCCCCCGCCGGTGTTTACACGCGGTGGGAGGCCCCTACTTCTTTCCCGGTGCCTGAACGGCGAGGTCGAGGGGAGTCACCTTCCCATAGGCGGTGAGCGGTTTGTCCGTCCCCTGGGCCGGGCCGACGACGACGATGGAGAAGTCGTCCGGGCGGAGATGGTGGGCCGCGGCGCGCACCTGCTCCGTGGTGACGCCGTCGATGGCGGAGCGGTAGCGCGACAGCCAGTCCAGCGGGTAGCTGAAGTACTCCAGGGTGATCTGGCGGCGCATCACCTGGCGGCGGTTGTCGTAGTTGAAGACGAAGGAGCTTAGGAGAGCCTGCTTGGCCTTGGAGACCTCCTCGTCCGTGGGCGGCTGGGTCGTGGTGAGGTTCCGGGCCTCCTCCAGCAGAGCGTCGATGCTGGCGCCGGTGGTCTGAATCTTGGTGGAGACGAAGAGAAAAGCCATCCCCGGATGGTCGTAGTCGCTTTCGATGGAGCCGTTGACGGCATACGCGAGGCCCTTGCGGGTGCGGACGTCGTCGACCAGGCGGGAGGCGAAGGAGCCGGAGAAGAGCTGGTTCAGCACCTCCAGGGCAAAGTAGTCGGGATCGCTGCGCAAGCCGGCCAGATGGCCCATGGCGATCCACGACTGGGTGCTTTCGTCCTTGCGGCCGAACCACACGCCGGGGCTCGGCTGCTTGCGATACGCCACCTCGGGAGCCTTCCAGGCCGGGCCCTTGGGCCAGTCGCCGAAGGCGCCGCGAATCTGGCGCAGGGCGTCGTCGCGCTGGAAGTCGCCCACCAGGCCGAGGATGACGCGGTCCGGATGGAAGGTCTCGCCATGCCAGGCCACGAGGTCGTCGCGGTGGATCTTGCCCAGGGAGGCGAAGGTCTCGGTGCGGCCATAGGGAGAGTCGGGGCCGTAGAGCACCTTCCTGAACTCGCGGAACATGCTCTGGCCCGGGTCGTCGTTCTGCCGCGACACTTCGGAGACGGCCTGGTTGCGGGCCACGTCGAGCTTGCGGGCGTCGAGGGCCGGGTGGCGCAGGGTGTCGGCGAAGGCGCGGAGCACGTCGGGGAAGTCCGCCTTGAGCGAGGAGAAGGCGGCCTGCAGGTGGTCTTCCGAGGCCCGCAGCTCGATCGAAGCGGCGCGGCTCTCCAGGTAGTCGTCCATGGCGTCGCCGGGGCGCCCCAGGGTGCCGCCGGTACGCATGACCGTGGCGCCGAGCTTGGCGAGACCGGCCTTGTCCGCCGGATCCTGCCGGCTGCCGCCGCGGATGAAGGCCGTGGCCTCCACCAGGGGCAGCTCGTGATCTTCCAGAAGCATCACCACCATGCCGTTGTCCAGCACCACCCGCTCCGGCTGGGGGATGTCGAACCGCGGCAGCGGCGGATAGCGCAGATCTTCGACGTGGACGGCCTGGGCCGAGGCGGCGGCCGGCAGCGAGAGAAGGGCGGCGAGGAGGAGCGTCGAGGTCGTTCGGATCGTCATGGAGTCCTCCTAGTGTCCGCCCTTGGGGGCGTCGGCGGGCTGCGTATCGGCGGTCTTGTTTACCAGCATGGCGACGGTGCGGTTCTCGCCGCGGAACGTCTCGCTGGCCACCCGGCGGATGTCGGCCTTGGTCACCTTGTCGAGCTTGTCGATGGCGTGGAACAGCTCGCGCCAGTCGCCGAAGAGGCGCTGATACTCGGCGAGCTGGTTGGCGAGCCCCTGGTTGTTGGAGAGCGAGCGGACGAGGTTGGCCTTGGAGCGCGTCTTGAAGCGGGCGATCTCCTCGTCCGTGACGTCCTGGGCCTTGAGCTTGTCGAGCTCCTCCCGCAGCGCCGCCTGCACCTGCTGGTTGGTGACGCCGAAGGCGGGCACGGCGAGGATGGCCCAGAGGTTGGGGTACTTTTCGCCGGGGTAGCCGGAGAAGGACTCGACGTGGACCGCCAGCTTCTTGTCGCGCACCAGGGCGCGGTAGAGGCGCGAGGTGCGGCCGGTCGAGAGGATGTCGTCGATGGCGTTGTAGACCGCCTCGTCGGGATGCGTGGACGCGGGCCGGTGGTAGGCCTCCAGGTACATCGGCTGGGACGGATCGTCCAGCACCACGCTCTTCTCGGCGACCTGCGGCGGCTCGACCGTGCGTAGCGGCGGCGGCGCCGGGCGCGCCGGGATGCGGCCGAAGTACTTGTCGAGGAGCGGGATCAGCGTCTCGGCGTGGACGTCGCCGACGACCGCCGTGATGAGGCTGGACGGCACGTAATAGGTGCGGAAGAAGCGCTCGGCGTCGGTCATGGTGATCGACTCGAGATCGCTGGTATAGCCGATGGCGGGCTGGTGGTACGGGTGGGCGGAGAAGGCGGCGAGGGTGAACTGCTCGATGAGCCGGCCGATGGGCTGGCTCTCGGTGCTCATCCGCCGCTCTTCCATCACCACGTCGCGCTCCTCGTAGAACTCGCGGAACACCGGGTGGAAGAACCGCTCGGATTCGAGATACGCGAAAAGCTCGACCTTGTTGGCGGGCAGCGAGTAGAAGTAGCGGGTGGCGTCCGCCGAAGTGGTGGCGTTCATGCCGACGCTGCCCTCGCGAGTGAGGATGTCGTCGAACGCGCCCTTGAGCACGAAGCCCGAGGCGGTCTGCTGCTTCGCCTTGAAGTCGGCGAGGAGGCTCTGGACTTTCTTCGTATCGGGGTGAGGTGCCAGCCGCGCGGTCTGGTAGGCCTGATAGGCGGCCTCCAGGGCGTCGAGCGCCTTCTTCTCGCCTTCGTAGTCGCTGGTGCCGAAGTTGTGCGTGCCCTTGAAAGCCATGTGCTCGAACATGTGGGCGAGCCCGGTGATGCCCGGCACCTCCTGGGCGGAGCCGACGTCGGCGACCGTGGCGAAGGAGAAGACGGGCGCGGCGGGCCGCTCGACGATGATGAAGGTCCAGCCGTTCGGCAGGACGTGCACCTTCGTCTTCGCCTCGAAGGAGGCGAGGTTCTGGGCGGCGGCCGGCATGGCGCCGATCAGAGTCAGGAAGAACAGTACCAGGGCGCAAAAGGAGCTTCGTTTCATATCGGGTCTCCCGGAATCTGGGGGAGTTTAAGCCGGCGCGCTAGAAAAGACGAGCGCGGACGATTCACGGACCTGCAACGACGGTCCGGACAGATACGTCCGTACCGGGGTCCAGGTTTCTACCGCCGGATCGCCGCCTGGAACGCCTCGAAGGGGAGCGTGTTCAGCACGTCCGCCGGCGTGAGCCCCGCCCGGCGGGCCTGCTCGACGCCGTAGCGGATCTGGTCCAACTCGCGGGTGTGATGGGCGTCGGTGTCGATCACGATCTTGCAGCCCACCTCGCGGGCGAGCACCAGGTGGGTGTCCTTGAGGTCCAGGCGATGGGGGCTGGAGTTCAGCTCGACGGCCACGCCGAGCTCGGCGGCGCGGCGCAAGATGAGGTCGAGGTCCATCTCCACCGGCTTGCGGCGGTTGATCATCCGCGCCGTCGGGTGGCAGAAGACGTTGACCTCCGGGTGCTCCAGGGCCTTGAGCACGCGCTCGGTCTGCTGCGCGGCGGGCAGGTCGAAACGGGAGTGCAGGGAGACGAGCACGAGGTCGAGGCCGGCCAGCATCTCGTCCTCCAGATCGAGCGAGCCGTCGCCGAGGATGTCGACTTCCATGGAGCGGAGGATGCGGATCTCGGGATGCCGGGCGCGGACGCCTTCGATCTCCGCCCATTGCAGGCGCAGGCGGTAGGCGTCGAGCCCGCCCGTCATCGCCAGCGCCTTGCTGTGGTCGGAGATCACCATGTACTCGTAGCCGCGGGCGGCGCAGGCGGTCACCATCTCCTCGATCGAGCTCTTGCCGTCCGACCAGGTGGAGTGCATGTGGAGGTCGCCCCGCAGATCCTCGATCCGGATCAGCTCGGGGAGCCGCCCGGCGGCCGCGGCCTCGATCTCGCCCCGGTCCTCTCGCAGCTCGGGGGGTATCCAGGACAGGCCCACGGTGGCGTAGACGTCCGCCTCCTCGCGGCCGGCGATGCAGTCGCCCGCGGCGCCCTCGACTTCTCCCTTCGCCTGCTCGCTCTCGGTGCGGAACACGCCGTACTCGGAGATCCGCAGCCCCTTCTCGACCGCCCGGCGCCGCAGCTTGACGTTGTGCTCCTTCGAGCCGGTGAAGTAGACGAG
>Ga0134121_10001705_pt1 | contig 20284 bp, 20 predicted proteins | sample KB301_FD_96463 | JGI IMG/M metagenome (GOLD analysis project Ga0134121, IMG submission 96463) | Terrestrial soil microbial communities without Nitrogen fertilizer from Kellogg Biological Station, Michigan, USA - KB3-0-1 | ecosystem: Environmental > Terrestrial > Soil > Unclassified ... | reverse complement strand
GAAGGCGCGCCGCAGGTTCTCGTCGCCCGAGAGGTGCGCCATGATGCGCAGCTCGATCTGGGAATAGTCGGCCGACACGATCTTCGCGCCCGGGGGCGCGATGAAGCACTCGCGGATGCGGCGGCCGGCGGGCGTGCGGATCGGGATGTTCTGCAGGTTGGGCTCGTTGGACGAGAGCCGGCCGGTGACCGCGGTGGTCTGCGAGTAAGTGGTGTGCACCCGCCCTGTCTTTGAGTTGATGCTCCGTGGCAGCTTGTCGGTGTAGGTCGATTTGAGCTTCGAGATCGTGCGATGCTCGAGGATCAGCTTCGGCAGCGGATGGTCGAGCGCCAGCTCGGCGAGCGAGTCCTCGTCGGTCGAGGGCTGGCCTGACGGCGTCTTCTTCTTCACCGGCAGCTTCAGCCGCTCGAACAGGATTTCCTGGATCTGCTTTGGCGAGCCCAGGTTGAAGGGCTGCCCGGCCGCGGCATAGGCCTGCTGCTCCTTTTCGAGGATTTCCTTGCCGAGCTCGTGGCTCTGCGTTTCGAGCTTCTGCCGGTCGAGCAGCACCCCGTTGCGCTCCATGCGCCAGAGCACGGGTAGCGCCGGCATCTCGATCGAGCCGTAGACGAAATCCAGTTTGGCGTCCTGCTGGATCTGGCCGAACAGGACCTGGTGCAGCGCGAGCGCGCAGTCGGTGCGCTGCGCCGCGAACTCGGTCGCGCGCGTGACTTCCACCGAGGCGATGGAGATGCGCCCGGCGCCTTTGCCGGTGACGTCGTCGTGGCCGAGCACGGTCCAGCCGCAATGGCGCTGCGCCAGCATGCCGAGCTCGTGGCGCTCGTGGACTTCCGCGACGTAGGACTCGAGCAGCACGTCGTGCACGCAGCCGGCGAGCTGGATGCCGTGGTTGGCGAGCACGTGCGTGTCGAACTTCACGTTCTCGCCCACCTTGCGACCGTCTGTGCGCTCGAGCCAGGGCCTGAGCATCTCCAGCGCGGCATCGATCGGCAGCTGTGCCGGCGCGCCGGCATAGTCGTGCGCGAGCGGCAGGTAGACCGCCTCGTCGCCGAAAGCGAAGGCGAGGCCGACCAGGCGCGCGGCGAGCGGATCTTCGCTCGTGGCGATGGCCTCAATGCCGACGAGATCGACCGCCTCGATCTTGAGCAGCACGTCCTTCAGCGCGTCCTCAGTGAGAATCGTGCGGTACCTGCGCTTTTGTACCGCGGCGGGCGCTGGTGCCGGCTCGGCAGTCGGCACGGCGGCAGGGGCGCCTTCCAGGTCTTTCAGCCAGGTCTTGAAGCCGTAGCGTTCGTACTGCGTACGCTGCCTGGCAGGATCGGGCTTGGCTACAAGCTCGTCGATCTTCACGGCCAGCGGAACGTCGCGTTTCACGGTGAGGAGCTGCCGCGCTTTCGGCAGCCAGTCGAGGACCTTGCGCAAATTCTCGCCGCGCGTGCCGGTGATCTCGTGCGCATTGCGGATCAGATTGTCGAGAGACCCGTACTGCTTGATCCACTTCGACGCGAAACCGGGACCAACCCCCTCGACGCCCGGAATATTGTCGATGGCGTCGCCGACGAGGGTGAGGTATTCGACGATCTTGTCGGGCGGCACACCGAACTTTGCCGTCACGCCAGCTGCGTCGAGCTTCTCGTTCGACATCGTGTTGATCCACAGCACATGGTCATCGACCAGTTGCGTCAGATCCTTGTCGCCGGTCGAGATCACGGTGTGCCAGCCTTGCTCGGTCGCCTGTTCGGCCAGCGTGGCGATCACGTCGTCGGCCTCGACGCCATCGACCACCAGCACCGGCCAGCCGAGCGCCGCCACCGCTTCGCGCAGCGGCTCGACCTGCGAGCGCAGATCGTCGGGCATCGGCGTGCGGTTGGCCTTGTACTCGCTGTACTCGGCGTCGCGGAAGGTCTTGCCCTTGGCGTCGAACACGCACGCCAGCGCCGCCGGCTTATAATCGCTGGCGAGTTTCCGCAGCATGTTGAGCACGCCGTAGATCGCCCCCGTCGGCTCGCCGGTCTTGGGGCTCCTCAGCTCCGGCAGCGCGTGGAATGCGCGATACAGGTACGACGAGCCGTCGACCAGCAACAACGTTTTCGCAGGATCACTTCCCGACATGACAGACAAGCAACCGAAGCTGGCGGAGTTGGCTAAAGAGGTTCCCGCGCCTGAGGCGTGGCGGGTGTTCGGCATTATGTCAGAGCTGGTGGAGGCCACCGAGCGTCTCGTCGGCATCCATCCCGCGGTGTCGGTGTTCGGCAGCGCGCGCTGCAAGCCCGGCACGCCTTACTACGAGCTTGCCGAGAAAACCGCGCGGCTGCTTTCCGAGGCGGGCTTCGCTGTGGTGTGCGGCGGTGGCCCGGGTCTGATGGAAGCGACCAACAAGGGCGCCTTCGCCGGCGGCGGCCTCGCGATCGGTCTCAACATCGACCTGCCGGGCGAGCAGCCGGCCAGCCGCTACCAACACATCAGCCTGCGCTTCAAGCACTTCTTCACGCGCAAGGCGATGTTCGCGAAGGTCGCCACCGCGTTTGTCGTGCTGCCGGGCGGCTACGGCACGCTCGACGAGCTGTTCGAGGCGGCCACGCTGGTGCAGACCGGCAAGACGCGGCAGATGCCGATCATCCTGGTGAACCAGGCCTACTGGCGCGGCCTGATCGACTGGATGCGCGAGCGCCTCGCGGGCGAAGGCATGATCAGCCCGAACGATCTCGATCTGCTGCAGGTGTTCGACGAGCCGCAGGACGTGGTCGACGCGATCTTCGCGTTCTATGCGAAGCGCGGCTTTGCGCCCTCGCCCGCGGAGCGCGAGGTGCTGCTGAACCTCTAGTAGAATCTTCGCAATGCGGCGCTTGCTGCTGGTGGCCATTCTTATCGTTGCGAGCTCGGTCGCCACCGCCCAGCGCAAGCCGCCACCCAAGCTCGAGCCGCTGCCCGAAGCGCCCCCGCCGCCGCCTTTGCCGACGCTGGACGAGCCGGCGGTGCGCATTCCGGTGCAGAAGACCGACAAGGTGGAGGAAGTGCGCGAAGGCGGGCGCGTGGTCGCGCTCAAGGTGACGCCGCCCAACGGCCCGACCTATTACCTTATCGACACCAGCGGCAACGGCACCTGGATGCGCCGCGAATCGCTCGACGACGGCGTGCGCGTGCCGATGTGGCCTATTCATACCTGGGACTGATTGTCGGTCTACACCTCCGTCTCCGAGGCTGAGCTCGCCAGCTGGCTGGAGAACTATTCCGTCGGCAAACTGGTCAGCCGCGAGCCAATCAAGGCCGGCATCGAGAACACCAACTACTTCGTCACGACGACGCAGGGGCGCTACGTGCTCACGCTGTTCGAGCGCCTGCCGGCGGACGAGCTGCCGTTCTATCTTGACCTGATGGCGCATCTCGCACGCCACGGCATCCCGTGTCCCGCGCCGATCGCGAATCTTTCCGACCAGTACCTCGGCACGCTGAACGGCAAGCCTGCCGCGCTGGTGACGCGCCTCGGCGGGCGCTCGATCGAGAAGGTCCAGGCCGCCCATTGCGGCGAGCTTGGCGCGCTGCTCGCGCGCATGCACCTCGCCGGGCGCTCGTACGGCGCATACCTGGAGAATCCCCGCGGACCCAAGTGGTGGCGGTTCGCTGCCAAGGAAGTAACGGGGTTCCTGAAGAAGGATCATCAAAAGCTGCTCGAGAACGAGCTCGGGTTCCAGGCCGAGCATCGATTTCCCGATCTGCCGCGCGGACCGGTCCACGCCGATCTGTTCCGCGACAACACCCTGTTCGAGAACGGACGCATCAGCGGCGTGATCGACTTTTATTTCGCCGGCATCGATTGCCTGCTCTACGACCTGGCGGTATGCGCCAACGACTGGTGCCTGAAGAAGGACCATGCGCTGGATGGCGATCTCGCGGCCGCATTGCTCGGCGCCTATGACGCCGTGCGCCCGGTCAGCGCCCTCGAGCGCGAGGCCTGGCCGGTGATGTTGCGCGCCGGCGCGCTGCGCTTCTGGCTGTCGCGCCTTTACGACCTGCACCTGCCGCGCGCCGGAATGCTGGTGCATGCGCACGACCCGGAGCATTTCCGCCACGTGCTGGAGTCGCGCATCGCCCAGCCATCGCGCTGGAGCGCCTGATGCAGGCGCGCATCGTCGGGGCGCGCCAGGGCGCGGCATGGCTGGTCGACGGCTGGCGCCTGTTCCGTGCCGCGCCGCTCGGATGGCTCGCGATGGTGTTCGGGTACTGGATCATCATGACGCTCGCCTCCGTGGTGCCGTTCATCGGCGTGGCGGCCGCGTCGATCATGGTGCCGGCGTTCTCGGTCGGCTTCATGGCGGCGGCGCGCGCCGCTGCGCGCGGCGGGCCGGTCGAGCTGACCCTGCTGTTCGACGGCTTTCGCCACCAGCCGAAGAGCCAGCTCGTGCTCGGCGTGATCTATCTCATGTGCCTGGGCACGCTGCTCTCCGTGACCACGCTGGTCGATGACGGCGCGCTCGCGAGCTGGATGCTCACCGGTCGCCCGGCCGAGGACACGCTGCAGTCCGACGATTTCCTACAGGCGCTCGGCGTGGCGGCGCTGCTTTATACACCGGTGCTGATGGCGTTCTGGTTCGCGCCGCCGCTGGCGGCGTGGCACGGGGTAGGGCCGGTGAAGGCGCTGTTCTTCAGTTTCGTCGCCTGCCTGCTGAACTGGCGCCCATTCCTGGTCTACGGCGTGTCCAGCGCGCTCGTGGTGCTGGTGCTGCCGCTGGCGGTTCTGCTTGCGCTCACGCTTGCGTCGCTCAAGGTCGCCGCCATGTCGCTCGTGTTTCCCGTCCTGCTGGTGCTGCTGCCGATCCTGTTCGCCAGCTTTTATGCGAGCTATCGCGACGTTTTCGGTGTCGAACAGGCATGAGCCGGGTTCGGGAAATCCCCTACAACTACACGTCCTTTTCCGACCGGGAGATCGCCCTGCGGCTGCTCGGGGCGGAGGGTTGGCAGCTCGTGTCCGAGCTGCGGGAAGAGCGCCGCACCGGACGCTCCTCGCGCATGCTGTACGAGGTGCTGGGCGAAATCTGGGCGATCCAGCGCAATCCCTATCTCGAGGACGAGCTCGTCAACCGGCCCAAGCGGCGCGCGGAGGCGCTCGGCGGCATGCGCCGGCGCCTGGGCGAAATCGAGTCGCGCCGCGCGGGCAGCATCAAGGTGGCGCGGCTGCTGGAGCTCACGCGCGACGCGGTCGAGCGCTTCGAGGACGAATTCGCCGCCACGCGCGCGTTGCGCGCGAAGGTGCTGCGCCGGCTCGCGCGCATCACGCGGCGCGACAACATCCTGTTCGACGGCTTCGCGCGTGTTTCGCACGTCACCGACGCCACCGACTGGCGGGTCGAGATGCCGTTCGTGGTCGTCACGCCGGACACCGAAGATGAGATTCTTTTTCTCGTAAAAGAACTCGTGGAGCTCGGCCTGACCATTATTCCGCGCGGCGGCGGCACCGGCTACACCGGCGGGGTCATCCCGCTCACGCGCCGCTCGGCAGTGATCAACACCGAGAAACTCGAGGCGCTGGGCGAGATCGAGCACCTGGAGTTGCCGGGCGTAGCACGGCCGCAGCCGACGGTGCGCGCGAGCGCTGGCGTGGTGACCAAGCGCGTGATGGAGCTCGCGGACGACGCGGGTCTGGTGTTCGCCGTCGATCCGACTTCGGCCGACGCCTCCTGCATCGGCGGCAACGTGTCGATGAATGCCGGCGGCAAGAAGGCGGTGTTGTGGGGCACGGCGATCGACAACCTGGTCTGGTGGCGCATGGTCACGGCGCACGGCGAGTGGCTCGAGGTCGAGCGCCTCGAGCACAACCTGGGCAAGATCCACGACGCGCCCAGCGCCAGGTTCAGGCTGCGGTTCTTCGACAAGAAGAAACTCCTCAGGGAGCGCATTCTGGAAATCCCGGGATCCCATTTCCGCAAGGAGGGGCTGGGCAAAGACGTGAGCGACAAGTTCCTCGCCGGCCTGCCGGGCATCCAGAAGGAAGGTACCGACGGCATCATCGTCGCCGCGCGCTTCATCCTGCACCGCATGCCGGCGCACGTGCGCACCGTGTGCCTCGAATTTTTCGGCCTGGCGCGCGAAGCGGTGCCCGCCATCGTCGAGATCAAGAATCACGTCGAGAAGGCGAACGGCGTGCTGCTCGCCGGCCTCGAGCACCTCGACGAGCGCTACGTGAAGGCGGTGGGCTATGCCACCAAGTCGCGGCGCAACCAGCGCCCGCGCATGGTGCTGATCGGCGACCTGGTGGGCGACGACGTGGACCAGGTGGCCTCGGTCGCCTCCTCGGTGGTGCGCATCGCCAACGCGCGCGGCGGGGAAGGTTTCGTCGCCTCCTCGCCGGAGGCGCGCAAGCGATTCTGGCTCGACCGCGCGCGCACCGCGGCGATCGCCAAGCACACCAACGCTTTCAAGATCAACGAGGACGTGGTGATTCCGCTCGATCAGCTCGGCGCGTATACCGAGGGCATCGAGCGCATCAACATCGAGTTTTCGGTGCAGAACAAGCTCGCCTTGCTCGATGCCCTCGAAGACTATTTCTCGCGCGAATTGGTGGTGGAGGACAAAGACCTGCTGGGCGACCGTGCCGGGCGCGCGCTGGAGCTGATCCGCCGCGTGCGCGGGCGCTGGCAGGCGATCGCCGCCGACCTGGAGCACTATTTCGACCAGCTCCAGTCCTATGCGCTGCGCCTCTCGTGGAAGACGGAAGTACGCGACGAACTGCGCCGCCTCTTCGACGGCAGCGCGTTCCTGCGCATCCTCGAGGGCGCGGACGCGGTGCACAAGCGCGTACTTCGCGGCCGCGTGTTCGTCGCGCTCCACATGCACGCCGGCGACGGCAACGTGCATACCAATATTCCGGTCAACTCCGACGACTACGAGATGCTCTCGCGCGCGAGCGACGCGGTCGCGCGCATCATGCGCCTCGCGCGCGCGCTCGGCGGCGCGATCTCCGGCGAGCACGGCATCGGCATCACCAAGCTCGAGTTCCTCGAGCCGGCGGAGCTGGAAGCGTTTCGCGCCTACAAGGAGGAGGTCGATCCCGAAGGCCACTTCAATGCCGGCAAGCTGCTCGCGGGCGCCGACCTCGCCAACGCCTACACGCCGAGCTTTGCGCTGATCGGCGCCGAGTCGCTGATCCTGGAGGAGACCGACCTCGGCCGCGTGGCGGATTCGATCAAGGACTGCCTGCGCTGCGGCAAGTGCAAGCCGCCATGCGCCACGCACGTGCCGCGCGCCAACCTGCTGTACTCGCCGCGCAACAAGATCCTCGCCACCTCGCTCCTCATCGAGGCGATCCTCTACGAGGAACAGACCCGGCGCGGCGTGGCGCTCGCGCACTACGATGAGTTCGGCGACGTCGCCGACCACTGCACCGTGTGCCACAAGTGCGAGCCCGCGTGTCCGGTGGACATCGACTTCGGCGACGTGTCGATCACGATGCGCAACTACCTGCGGCGCGCCGGCAAGCGGCGCTTCAATCCGGGCACGCGCGCTTCCATGCTGTTCCTCAATCTCACCGATCCGCGCGCGGTGAAGATGGCGCGCACCGCGATGATCGACTGGGGTTACCGCGCGCAGCGCGCCGCCTACGGGTTTTTCAAATCATTCGCAAAAGCTCAGACGGCGCATCCGCCGCTGACCACGGGGCAGAAGCCGCTGCGCGCGCAGGTGGTGCATTTCATCAACAAGCCGATGCCGGGAAAGCTGCCGAAGAAGACGGCGCGCGCGCTGCTCGACATCGAAGATGCGCGCGTGGTGCCGATCGTGCGCGACCCGGAGAAGGTGACGGACGATTCCGACGCCGTGTTCTATTTCCCCGGCTGCGGCTCGGAGCGCCTGTTCTCGCAGGTCGGGCTCGCCACCCAGGCGATGCTCTACGAGGTGGGCACGCAATGCGTGCTGCCGCCGGGATACTTGTGCTGCGGCTATCCGCAGACGGCGGCCGGCGACTCCGACAAGGGCGAGCAGATCATCGTCAAGAACCGGGTGCTGTTCCACCGCCTCGCGACCACGCTCAACTACCTCGACATCCGCACGGTGATCGTGTCGTGCGGCACCTGCCTCGACCAGCTCGAGAAGTACGAGTTCGGCCGCATCTTCCCGGGCGCGCGGCTGCTCGACATCCATGAGTACCTGCTCGAAAAAGGCGTGAAGGTCGATGGCGCGACCGGCGTGCGCTACCTGTACCATGACCCGTGCCACACGCCGATCAAGACCGCGAAGCCCCTCACCGTGGTCAACAGCCTGATGGGCGGTGACGTGCCGTTGTCGGAGCGCTGCTGCGGGGAGTCGGGGACGCTGGCGATGACGCGGCCTGATATTTCGACCCAGGTGCGCTTCAGCAAGGAAGAGAGTTTGAGGAAAAGCATGAAGGCGATGGAGGGCGAGAAGGTGAAAGTGCTGACCTCTTGTCCTTCGTGCCTGCAGGGCCTCGCGCGCTTCGAGGACGATACCGGCGCCGAGGCCGACTACATCGTGGTGGAGATGGCGCGCCGCCTGCTGGGCGAGAACTGGCTGCCCGAGTTCGTCGCCAAAGCGAACGCCGGCGGTATCGAGCGGGTTCTTCTGTGACCGAGCGCGTTCCCACCGGCATCACGCTGCACCAGAAATCGCACGTGCTGGAGATTGCGTTCTCCGACGGTCGCAGCTTCCGCCTGCCGTACGAGTACCTGCGGGTGTATTCACCGTCGGCCGAAGTGCGAGGGCACGGTCCGGGGCAGGAAGTGCTGCAGGTCGGCAAGCGCGCGGTCGAGATCCGCGCGCTCGAGCCGGTCGGCTCGTACGCGGTGCAGCCGCAGTTCTCCGACGGGCACAGCACCGGCATCTTTTCCTGGGACTACCTCTACGAGCTGGGCGAGAACCAGGAGAAGTACTGGTCGCAGTATCTCGAGAAGCTTGCCGCCGCCGGTGCCAGCCGAGAATAAATCCGCCACCGTCAGGCGCGTGTTCGACTCGGTCGCCGAGCGCTACGACGTGATGAACGACCTCATGTCGCTCGGCCTGCACCGCGTGTGGAAGCAGTTCGCGCTCGCCATCGCGCGGCCGCGCCCGGGCGAGCGCGTGCTCGACGTTGCGACCGGCAGCGGCGACCTCGCGGTGTCGCTCAGCCGCCGCACCGAGCCGGGCGGCGAAGTGTGGATCAGCGACATCAACCACCGCATGCTGGAGCGCGGGCGCGACCGGCTACTCGACGCCGGGATCTCGCTGCCGGCGGTGCAGTGCGACGCCGAGCGCCTGCCGTTCGCGAGCGGCTATTTCGACTGCGTGACGGTCGGCTTCGGCCTGCGCAACATGACGGACAAGGATGCCGCGCTTGCCGAAATGACGCGCGTGCTCAAGCCCGGCGGCCGTCTCGTGGTGCTCGAGTTCTCCAAGGTCTGGAAGCCGCTCGAACGCGCGTACGACTGGTATTCGTTCAAAGTGCTGCCTTGGCTGGGCGACAAGGTGGTCGGCGACGCCTCCGCTTACCGCTACCTGGCGGACTCGATCCGCCAGCATCCCGATCAGGCGACGCTCGCCGGCATGATGCGTGCGGCAGGCCTCTCGCAGGTGGAAGTGTCTAACCTTGCCGCAGGTGTGGTTGCAATCCATCGCGGCACCCGCATTTGATAGGATGGTTGGCTTAGGAGGATCTATTCATGGGCAAGTGGCTTCTACTGAGTGGAATTCTGGCGCTGGGCGGCACGCTCATCGCCACTGAGGCCGACGCCGGACGTCTCGGCGGCGGACGCAGCGTGGGCACGCAACGCAGCGTGACGGCGCCGCCGGCGCGCCCCGCGCAGCAGGCGGCACCGGCGCAGAAAGGCGCGCAGGCTGCGCCCGCGCAGACCGGCAACCGCTGGCTGCCGATCCTCGGCGGTCTCGCCCTTGGCGGCATGCTCGGCTACCTGTTTGGCGGCAACGGTTTGATGGGCATCCTGCTCATCGCCGGCCTGGCCATTCTCGCGGTCATGGTGGTGCGCGCGCTGATGGCGCGCAGGCGCCAGGAGCACGAAGTGCAGCCGGTGCAGTATGCCGGCATGCGCGAAACGGTCGACGTGCCGGTGGCGGCCGCCTCGGCGTCCGCTCCAGTCGCGGGCAGCGCTGCGACGATCCCGGCGGGCTTCGACGCCTCCGGTTTCCTGCGCGCCGCGAAGATGAATTTCCTCAAGCTGCAGCAGGCCAACGACGCCGGCAAGCTGGACGAGATACGCGAGTTCACCACCGACGAGCTGTACGAAGAGCTGCGCAAGGATTTCGGCCGTAGCGCCGGCCAGGCGACCGACATCGCGGCGCTCGACGCCGACCTGCTCGAGTTCGCTACCGAGGGCAACCGGCACTGGGCGAGCGTGCGCTTCTCCGGCATGGTGCGCGAAGCACCGCGCGCCGAGCCCGAGGCCTTCACCGAGGTGTGGAACCTGGTGAAGCCCGCCGACGGCTCGACCGGCTGGCTGCTCGCCGGCATTCAGCAGATGCATTGAGGTCCGGCCTGTTCCCCGAGAAAGCCACCCCCGCGGTGGCTTTTTCTTTTCTGCTGAACCGGCTGCTCGGCGCCGAGCCGTGGGCGCGCGAGCGCCTGGTCCCGTTCGCCGGCGAGACCCTCGAGCTGCGCGCGCCGCCGCTTCCCGCGCTACGCTTGGCCGTCGAGGAAGGGGGAACCGTAAAGGCAGGGGATGCCGAGCCGAGCCTCACCATGACCCTGAAGCCAGAGCTCCTGGTCGCGCTCGCGCGTGGCGAGGAGCACGCGTTGCGCGCGGTCGACGTCCAGGGCGACGGCCGGCTGGCCGCCGAGGTGCTGGTGCTGGCGCGGCACCTGCGCTGGGACGTGGAAGAAGATCTGTCGCGCGTCTTCGGCGACGTCATCGCGCACCGGCTCGCGGGCGCGGCGCGCGCGTTCGCCGCGTGGCACGTCGACGCGGCGCAGCGCCTGGGCGGTGCGCTGGTCGACTACGCCACCGACGAGCGGCCGCTGCTGGTACGGCGCAGCGAGCTCGACACGCTCGCGGAGCCGCTTGCGCAGCTGCGCGACGCCATCGCCCGACTGGACAAACGAATCGAGAGCCTTGAGTAGGCTGTTGCGTCTGGCGCGCATCGTCGTGGTCGGCCTGCGTTACAGGCTGAACGACCTTTCCTCCGCGTCGCCCACGCGCGGGCAGCGGCTGCGCGAGGCGCTCGAGACCCTCGGCCCGATCTTCGTCAAGTTCGGCCAGATCCTCTCCACGCGGCGCGACCTGGTACCGCTCGATATCGCCGACGAGCTGGCGAAACTGCAGGACCAGGTGCCGCCGTTCCCGCCGGAGCTGGCGGTCCAGGAGATCGAGCGCTCCCTTGGAAGAAGTATTCAGGAGCTGTTCCGTTCTTTCGAAATGCCGCCGGTCGCGAGCGCGTCCATCGCCCAGGTCCACCTCGCCCGGCTCCACGACGGCACCGAAGTCGCGGTCAAGGTGCTGCGCCCGGGCGTCGAGCGGGCGATCGCGCGCGACCTGGCACTGCTCGAAACCGCGGCCGGCCTGGTCGAGCGCTGGTGGAGCGATGGGCGGCGCCTCAAGCCGCGCGAGGTGGTGGCGGAGTTCGCGCGCCACCTGGACGACGAGCTCGACCTGCTGCGCGAGGCGGCCAACGCCAGCCAGCTCGGGCGCAATTTCGCCGGCTCGCCGCTGCTGCTGGTGCCGGCGGTGTACTGGGACTTCTGCGCGCAGCGCGTCATGGTCATGGAGCGCATGTACGGGACTCCGGTTTCACAGAGAAGGATTCTGGAGGAACGCGGAATCAATATTCCTGCACTCGCGCGCGCCGGGGTCGAGATCTTCTTCACCCAGGCGTTCCGCGACGGCTTCTTCCACGCCGACATGCACCCGGGCAACATTCTCGTTGCGGACGACGGGCGCTATGTCGCGCTCGACTTCGGCATCATGGGCACGCTCACCGAGGTCGACAAGAACTACCTCGCGCAGAACTTCATCGCGTTCTTCAACCGCGACTACAAGCGCGTGGCGCAGGCGCACCTCGACGCCGGCTGGGTGCCCGCCGGCACGCGGGTGGACGAGTTCGAAACCGCGATCCGCGCGGTGTGCGAGCCGATCTTCGCGCGGCCGCTGAAGGAGATCTACTTCGGCCGCCTGCTGCTGCGCCTGTTCCAGACCTCGCGCCGCTTCAACGTCGAGGTGCAGCCGCAGCTCGTGCTGCTGCAGAAGACGCTGCTCAACATCGAGGGCCTGGGGCGCGAGCTCGACCCCGACCTCGACCTCTGGCAGACCGCCAAGCCGTTCCTCGAGCGCTGGATGCGGGAGCAGGTGGGGTGGCGCGCGCTATTGCGCAACCTGCGGCGCGAGGCGCCGTTCTGGGCCGCGACCATGCCGCAGATCCCGCGCCTTGTGCACCGCGCACTGGCCGAGGAGCACACCGGGGGGCTGCAGGCCGCCCTTCATCGCCTGGCCGCCCTGCAGGTGCGGCGCAACCGCCTGCTGCAGGCGCTGGTGGCGCTGGTCGCCGTGATCGTCGGCGTGCTGGTGAATCGCCTCTGAGCGCCGAAGCGCCAGCCGCGATCAGTGCGCAGCGCGCTTCGCCGCTCGCGCGCATCCTGTTTCTGGTGTACGTGCTGCTGGTGGTCTATGCGTCGCTCTACCCGTTCGAGGGCTGGCGCACGGTCGGGGTTTCGCCATTCGCCTATCTCGGCGCGCCTTGGCCGCGCTACGTCACCGCATACGATGTGTTCCTGAATGTCGCTGGCTATGTTCCGTATGGCGCGCTCGCCGTTGCCGCGCTGCGTCCTCGCGCGCGCGGGGCAGCTGCTTTCATGCTGGCGGCTGCGAGCGCTGCGCTGCTCTCGTTCGGGCTGGAAGCCGCGCAGACCTATCTGCCGGCGCGCTTCGCCAGCAACCTCGACCTGATCTGCAACCTCGCCGGCGCCGCGCTCGGCGCCGGCCTCGGGCTCGCCTTCGCGCCGTTCGTCGCCGAGGGACCGCTGCAGCGCCAGCGCTCGCGCGCCTTTCTTCATGGGGCCGAGATCGATTTCGGCCTGATGCTGATCGCGCTGTGGCTCTTCATGCAGCTCAACCCCGCCGCGCTGCTGTTCGGCGCCGGCGACCTGCGCGACTATCTCGCGCCCTGGGAGGGCCGTGCGCGGCGGCCGGAGTTCTTCGTGCTGATCGAGGCTTTCACCACCGGCGCCAACCTGCTCGCGGTCGGCCTGTTGCTCTCGCTGCTGGTCACTCCGGGCTGGCCGGTGCGCCAGATTTTCGGCGGGCTGGTCGTCGCTGCGCTCGCGGTGAAGACCGCGGCATTCGCGATCCTGATGCACGCGGAGAACATGGCGGCTTTTCTCACCTACGGCGCGCAGCTTGGTCTCGCCATCGGCGTCGGCGGCACGCTCGCCGGCGTGGCGCTGCCGCGCACCGCACGCCTTGCGCTCGCCGCGGTGCTGCTGATGGCGGCCACGGTGCTGGTCAACCTCACGCCGCCGAATCCGTATCTCGCCGACACGCTCAAGGTCTGGCAGCAAGGCCACTTCCTCAACTTCAACGGCCTGACACGCCTGGTGAGCGCGCTATGGCCCTTCGCGGCGCTGGGGTATCTGATGTTCCTCGCGACGCGGCGGTTAAAATAGCCCATGTCGTTTTACGCCAAGCACGTTTTTTTCTGCTGCAACCAGCGCGACGGCGGCGATCGTCCTTCGTGCAACACCAAGGGCGCGTCCCAGATGCGCGACTACGCCAAGAGCCGGATCAAGAAGCTCGGCCTCGCCGGCGAGGGCAAGGTGCGCATCAACCAGGCGGGCTGCCTCGACCGCTGCGAGGAGGGGCCCTGCATCGTGGTTTACCCGGATGCGGTCTGGTACACCTATGTCGACCAGGCCGACATCGACGAGATCATCGAGGAGCACATCAAGAACGGGCGCATCGTCGAACGCCTGCGGATGTAATGCGGGCGAGCACGCGTCGCGAGTTCGTTGCCGGCCCTGCCGGCCGCATTGAATGCGCAGTCGACAGTCCGGAGGGCGAAGCGCGCGGGGTCGCGCTCATCGCGCATCCGCATCCGCTATTCGGCGGTTCGCTCGACAACAAGGTGGTGCAGACGCTCGCGCGCGCCTTCGTCGAGCTCCGCTACCAGACCTGGCGGCCGAACTTCCGCGGCGTTGGCCAGACCGAGGGCGTGCACGACGAAGGGCGGGGCGAGCTGGATGATCTGGCCGCCGTCTTCAACCACGTTCGCACGGAGAAATTCGTGCTCGCCGGGTTTTCGTTCGGCGCCTCGCTGATGGCGAAGCTGGCTGAGAAAGAAAAGCCGGAATGGCTGGTGCTGGTCGGCGTCGGCATCACGCGCATCATGGCGCCGCCAGTGCCGGCGCGCACGCTGGTGATCCACGGCGAGAATGACGACACCGTGCCGCTCGCGGCGGTGATGGATTGGGCGCGCCCGCAGGAGCTGCCGGTGGTCGTGGTGCCGGGCGCCGATCACTTCTTCCATCGCAAGCTGCACATCCTGCGCGCGCTGGTTCAGGGATACTGGCGTTCCTGACCATGCTCTGGGTCAAGTCCCTCCACCTCGTCTTCATGGTCACCTGGTTCGCGGGCTTGTTCTACCTGCCGCGCCTCTTCGTCTATCACGCGCAGGCGGAGGACCGCATCTCGATCGAGCGCTTCAAGCTGATGGAGCGCAAGCTGTTCTGGGGAATCATGACGCCGGGCGCGGTGCTCACCATCGTGTTCGGCCTCTGGCTGTGGCTCGGCTGGTTCAAGCCCGCGCCCGGCTGGCTGCACGCCAAGATCGCGCTGGTCGCCGTGCTTGTTGGCTACCACCTGTGGTGCTGGCGCCTGCTGCGCGACTTCGCCGCCGAGCGCAACCGGAAAAGCCACGTCTGGTTCCGCTGGTTCAACGAGTTTCCGGTTCTGGTGCTGATCGCTACGGTGCTGCTGGTTGTCTTCAAGCCCTTCTAACGCGTTCTTCGCCACCGCGCCGCGGGGGCTGGAGGCGCTGTTGCAAAAAGAAGTTTCTTCCCTGGGAGGAACGGATCCGGTCGTGGTTCCCGGCGGGGTTGCGTTCGGCGGTGGCTGGGACGTCTGCTATCGGGTGAACCTCTGGTCGCGCATCGCTTCGCGCGTGCTTTGGCAGATCCATGCCTTCAGCTACGCCAATGAAGCAGATATTTATGAGAAGGCAAAGCGGTTCGACTGGCCTCGGTTCTTCGCGGTGGAGCGCACGCTGCGCGTGAATGTCACGGCGCAGAAGAGCCCGCTCAAGAGCCTGGAGTTCGCCACGCTGCGCATCAAGGACGCGGTGTGCGATCGCTTCCGCGATGCGTTCGGCAAGCGGCCGAGCGTGGACCGAACCAGTCCGGACGTGCGTGTGCATGCATTTCTGGAGGCGGATCGCGCGATTTTGTATCTCGATACATCCGGTGAACCCCTGTTCAAGCGCGGCTGGCGCGCGGGGCAGGGCGAGGCGCCGTTGCGCGAGAACCTGGCCGCCGGCATCGTGATGCTCACCGGCTGGCAGCCGGGCGAGCCGCTGCTCGACCCGATGTGCGGCGGCGCCACGATCCTCGTCGAGGCGGCGGCGATGGCGCGCGGGCGCGCGCCGGGGGCGAAGCGCAGCTTCGGCTTCGAGAAGCTGCGCGCATTCGACGCCGCGGTCTGGGAAGGGATCAAGCGCGACCAGGCCCCGGAAGCGTTGACCCCCGTCCTCTACGGCAGCGATAACGACCCCCGGGCACTGACGGATGCGCGGCGCAACCTCGCCGCGGCCGGCGTCGAGCGCTGGGTGAAGCTCGAAGAGGCCGACGTGCTCGAGCGCGCAGCGCCCGCGTCCACCGGCGTGATGATCGCCAATCCGCCTTACGGCGAGCGCATGGGGAACCTGGATGATCTCGCCGCGTTCTATCCGAAGCTTGGCGACGCGCTCAAGCAGCGCTTCGCCGGCTGGCGCTGCTATTTCTTTACCGCCGACCTGCGGCTGCCGAAGCTGATCCGGCTCGCGCCCTCGGCGCGTACGCCGCTCTGGAACGGGGCGATCGAGTGCCGCCTCTACGAGTTCCGGATGGTTTCAGGTCGTCCTACGCGAACTTGAGCTTCTTCCAGCCTTCGAGCTTCTTCGCGCGCGCGAGCGCCTGCTCGTCGGTGAGGTCCAGGCGCAGCGGCGTCATCGACACGTAGCGCTGCTCGATCGCCCAGCGGTCGGTGCCTTCCTCGGTGCCTTGGACCGGCACCACGGTGAACCAGTAGTGCGTGCGCCCCATCGGGTCCTTGCCGGGAACTGTCTTGCCGTCGTAGTGCCTCATCGACTGCCGCGTCCACATAGTGCCGCGCGGCGCTTCGGCGGGGAAGTTCACATTGATGAGCGGCATGTCGGGCACCTCGAGCAGCGCTTCCAGCACAGTGGCCACCCACGGCTTCAGCGCCTCGAAGCTCGGCTGCTCGCGATCGGTCGCCGGGGCGCTGAACGCGATGCCGCGCAAGCCGAGCAGCGCCGCCTGCTTGGCGCCGGCCAGCGTTCCCGAATGCCAGACGGCGTTGCCGAGGTTGGTGCCCAAATTGATCCCCGAGAGGACGAGATCGACCTTCTCCCACAGCGTGGTGCCGAGCATCACGCAATCGCCGGGCGTGCCGTTCACCCGATAGGCATCGATCCCTGGCAGCGGCGTGCGCTTGTAGGTCACCGGGCGAGACGCCGTGATCGAGTGGCTGGCCGACGACATTTCGACGTCGGGGGCAACGACCCGGACTTCGCCGAATCGGGAAGCTACCTGCGCCAAAGCGGCTATGCCCGGGCTATAGACGCCATCGTCGTTCGTGATGAGGATGCGCATATGACCCTCTCCGAGCAATTTCCGTGCGCGTCACGCTGATCCATAACCCCGGCGCTGGGAAGCAGGATTACGACGCCAAGGCGTTGCTCAAGCTGCTGCGCCGCGCGGGCCACAAGCCGCGCTACCAGTCCTCGAAAGAGAAGGGCTGGGATCGCGTGCTCGACAAGCGCGCCGGCCTGGTGGTGGTGGCCGGCGGCGACGGCACGGTAGCGGGCGTCGCCCGGCGCATGGTGGGCCGCGGAGTCCCGGTCGCGGTGCTGCCCGCCGGCACCGCCAACAACATCGCGCGCTCGCTCGGCCTGCTCAAGAAGTCGTACGAGGATCTGGTGGAGGGCTGGCGCGACGCGCGCCGTGTGCCGCTCGACGTCGGCATCGCCTGCGGGCCATGGGGCGAGCGCTATTTCATCGAGGGCGTGGGCGCGGGCCTGTTCGCCGGGCTGCTGGTGCGCTCCGAGCAGAACAAGGGCAGGAAGGAAAAGGAGAACAAGACCAAAGGGCCTGCGCGCGTGGTGGACGGCGCGTTGCGCCGGCTGAAGGAAGCCGCCGAGACTGCCGAGCCGGTCGAGATCGGCGCGCGCCTGGACGGCGTCGATATCTCGGGCAGCTACCTGCTGTTCGAGGCGGTCAACTTGCCGTACATCGGTCCCAACCTGTACATCGCGCCCGAGAACCGGGTGGGCGACGGCCAGCTCGAAGTGGTGCTGGTGCCCGAAGCCCAGCGCAGCCGCCTGGTGAAGTACCTCGAGCACTGGCACGAGAACCGCGAGCGCCTGTCGCTGCTGCCTTCGCGTCGCGGCAAGCACCTGCAGATCGAATGGACCGGCTTTGCGCTGCACATCGACGACAAGCTGCGGCCGAAAAGGAAGCCCGAGCCGGAAGACGTCGCCGGCCTGGTCGACGTGCGCGTCGACGGCGCGGCGGTGGAGTTTCTCGGCGCGCGCTGAGCGCGCGTCAGTCTTTCGCTTCTCCCGACGCCCAGGCGCGCGCCAGGTCGAACTCGGCGAACTTGAACCCGCGGATCTGGGCTTTCACGAAGTGGCGGCCGATCTTCGGCGCCACGCTGCCGAGCGCGGAGTCCGTGCACAGCGCGACGCGCGCGATCTTCCGGTGGTGGTTCTTCACGAAGCGCAGGTGCGACGCCAGCGCGCCGAACGAATCCCAGCCCGGGAATTGCTGGATGCGCACCACGATGCCGTTCAGCCGGCCCGATTTCTCGAGGTGCGGATCGATCGCTTTCGCCGCGCGCTCGAAGTCTTCCTTGGACAGCGCGCCTTGGGGCTCGAGCACCGCGATGCCCTTGGTCGCGTCGACCTGAACCGACAGCACGTCAGCGCGTCAGCAGGCTCGCGGCCGGCTTGCCCGCCCAGCGGTAGACGATGCCGGCGAGCGCGGCGCCGGCGAGCGGTGCGATCCAGAACAGCCAGAGCTGCTGCAATGCCCAGCTGCCGACGATCAGCGCCGGCCCGGTGCTGCGCGCCGGATTCACCGAGGTGTTGGTGACCGGGATGCTGATCAGGTGGATCAGGGTCAGCGCGAGGCCGATGGCAATCGGCGCGAAGCCCTGCGGCGCACGCTCGTCGGTCGCACCGAGGATGATCATCAGGAACATGAAGGTCATCGTCAGCTCGGTGACCAGACCCGCCGCCAGCGAGTAGTGCCCCGGCGAGTGCTCGGCGTAGCCGTTCGAGGCGAGGCCGCCGGCGAGATCGAAGCCGGGCTTGCCGCTCGCGATCAGGTAGAGCAGCGCCGCCGCAGCCACCGCGCCCAGGACCTGGGCGATCCAGTAAGGCAGCACCTCGGACGCTTTGAAGCGGCCCCCGGCCATCAGGCCGAGCGTCACCGCCGGGTTCAGGTGGCAGCCCGAGATGTGGCCGATGGCGTAGGCCATGGTGACCACCGTGAGGCCGAACGCCACCGAAACGCCCAGTAGCCCGATGCCAACGTTCGGAAAGGCCGCTGCCAGCACGGCGCTGCCGCAGCCGCCCAGCACCAGCCAGAACGTGCCGATGAACTCCGCCACCATGCGAATGTTCAGGCTCATGTCACTCCCCTTGGGTTCTGGTACACCTTCGAACACCGGGCAATGCTGGCGCGTCGCCCGCAGCCCGACAATTAGACCTTGGTCCTACGTCGCCGCCGGCCTATTGCAGGCGGATACCGGCGGCGCGGGCGATACGCGCGGCGTCCTCGATCTCGGCATGCACGAAACGGGCGAATTCTTCCGGCGCCATGCTCATCGGCTCGGCGCCGAGGGCAGCCAGCCGCTCGCGCACCTCCGGCGACGTCACCGTGCGCGCGAGGTCGCGCGAGATTTTCTGCACCACCGCGGGCGGTGTCCCGGCGGGCGCCCATAAGCCGTTCCAGAAGGTGTATTCGAAGCCCGGAATGCCGGACTCGGCCACCGTCGGCGTGCCGGGCAGCAGGCCCGAGCGCTGGGCCGAGCTCACGGCCAGCACACGCAGGCGCCCTTCGCGGATATGGGGCAGTGCGAGCGTGACAGTGTTGAAGGTGAAGCCGATGCGGCCGGCGATCGTGTCCTGGATGGCTTCGGCCCCACCCTTGTACGGAACGTGCAGCACTTCGATGCCGGCGGCGATGCGGAACTTCTCGGAATTGAAGTGCGCGCCGCTGCCGATGCCGGCCGAGCCGTAGCTCAGCTGGCCGGGATGCTGGCGCGCCGCCGCCAACAGCTCGGCCACGCTCGCGGGCCCGGAGGCGCCGACCACCAGCACCATCGGCTGGCTGGCGAGCGGCGCGACCTCGACGAAATCCTTGCGCGGGTCATAGGGCAGCGAGGAATTGATCGCGGTGTTGAGGGCATAGCCCGACGAATGCACGAGCAGGGTGTAGCCGTCAGCGGGCGCGCGCGCCACGGCCATGGCACCAACCGAGCCGCCCGCGCCGGTGCGATTCTCGACCACCACCGGCTGGCCCCAAAGCTCGGCGAGTTTCGGTGCCGTGGTGCGGGCGATGATGTCGGTGACGCCGCCCGGCGAGAACGCCACGATCACACGCACCGGTCTCGCCGGCCAGGCTTGCGCGCACGCGCTGCCTGCCAGGGCGAGCCACAAACAAAAAAGGACGCCGCAGCGTCCCTTCTTGGTGAAGTGCATGTCGCTCAGACGATATCGAGGTGCTCGATGCCCTTGGTGAGGTCCTTGTCCTTCATTTCCTTGCCGTGCAGCTTGATGTTGAGGCGCACCTCGTTGGTGGAGTCGGCGAAGCGCAGCGCGTCCTCGTAGCTGATACGTCCGGCCTCGTACAGGTCGAACAGCGCCTGGTCGAAGGTCTGCATGCCCAGCTCGCGCGACTTCTTCATGATCTCCTTGATCTCGTGGATCTCGCCCTTGAAGATCAGGTCCGAGATCAGCGGCGAGTTGAGCAGCACCTCGACCGCCGCGGCGCGGCCCTTGCCTTCGCGCAGCGGGATCAGGCGCTGCGAGATCACCGCCTTCAGGTTGAGCGACAGGTCCATCAGCAGCTGCTGGCGCCGCT
>Ga0134121_10001704_pt1 | contig 20286 bp, 20 predicted proteins | sample KB301_FD_96463 | JGI IMG/M metagenome (GOLD analysis project Ga0134121, IMG submission 96463) | Terrestrial soil microbial communities without Nitrogen fertilizer from Kellogg Biological Station, Michigan, USA - KB3-0-1 | ecosystem: Environmental > Terrestrial > Soil > Unclassified ... | reverse complement strand
TCGGGAGGTCGCCGCCCTCTTCCGCGAGCAGCTTTTCAAAGGCCGGCACCATCTGGGTATAGGTCGCGAAGGCCGCGAGCAGGGCGTTGTTGGGTTCCATCTCCTTCAACCTCGGGTATGCCTCCAGCACCTTCCCGAGCTCCGCAAATTCCGCCCGCTTTCGTTCCCGCATCACTTCGGGCGCGAGCGGCTGGGCGTAGAGCGCCTTGAGCCGCGCCCGGGTCTGGTCCAGCCGCGCGAAGAATCTTGCGTTCCTTTCCTGCGCCTCGAGAAAAGCCTGCAGCCCCGCGCTGCGCCCGGTCGCCGCGAGCCAGCGGCGCACGCCGGCGCGCTCCACGGCAACCGCGAAGGACTCGTTGAACGTCGAATCGTCCTTCACGTATAGCAACTGATGCGACAGCTCATGGAAGATCAGCCGCGCGAGATCGGCCTCCGGGTTGCGGATGAAAGTCGAAAGCAGCGGATCGTCGAAACGCCCGAGCGTCGAATAGGCGGGCACGCCGCGCACGTTGACGTCGTGCCCGGCCTGGCGCAGGCGCGCGGCGTGGCGCTCGGCGGCCTCCTGCGCGAAGAATCCGCGGTAAGGCACGCAGCCGGCCACCGGGAAGCAGGATTCCAGCGGTTCGAGGGAAAACTCCGGCGCGACAACCACGTTCCAGACGACATAAGGACGCCCGAGGTCGGCGTAGCTGCGGTAGCTGCCGTTGTCCGGAAGCCCAAGCTCCCGGCTCGCAAAATCGCGAATCGAGCTCGCGAGTTCCAGGCGCTCGCGCAATGCCTGCGGGGTAGCGGGGTCCGCGATGAGCCGCGCCGTCGGCTTGGCGAGCGACACCAGCTCCATCTGCCCGCCGATCGCCTGCACGTAGTAGGAGAGCGTCTCGCAGCCCGAGAGCAGGACGGCGACGGCAAGCGCCGCCGTGGGCCGAAAGAGCGCTCGCAGGCTACTGAGAATTCTCAATGAATTTCCCGTCGGAAAGGAATGCGGCAATCTGCGCGGCGACCCTGGCCGAGACCAGCATCTGGCTATGACCGACCGGAAGCGTGATCCGTTCGCTCATCCCCTCGATGGAAGTCTCCTCCACGGTGACGACGCCGTCGCTGGGGCCGTCCAGCCGTCCCAGCAGCACCCCCAGCCCGAATGGGCGCTTGCCGGCGATCACCCCCAGGGGCTCCGCCCGCGTCCAGCGCGCCTCGCGCTCGCGCCACAGCGGCGCGCTTGCGCCCAGGATCCAGCGTCCCGCGGCATGGCGTGCGAGCCTTCGACCGGCGAAATTTCCGCGGGCCGAGGTGCCGAGCAGCACCACTCGCCCGGCGGCCAGGTCCGGAAAGCGCACCAGCGCCTCCAGCACCACCAGTCCGCCCATGCTGTGTCCCACGAAGTGTGCCGGACCGATTTCGCGCGCAAAACGCGCAAGGCGCTCGGTATGCGCCTCCATCGTGTGCGCCGTACCCAGGTAGGAAAACGTATGGCAGCGAAATCCCGCGCCTTCCAGCCGCATCGCGAGCGGTCGCATAAGGACGCCCGGCACCCACAAGCCGTGCGCAAGAATTACCGGGAAATCGGGGTCAGACCCCGATTTTGGCATCGCGTCAGCCTTCTTTCGAAATCGGGGTCTGACCCCGATTTCCACGCGCCATCCTGAAATTCGCGCTGATGCGCGCAACCGGCCTGCCCTCCACCAGCAAATGGCCGGCGGCGGCCGCGGTGCGTGTATCGGCGTTCATCACCTTCACCTCGGAATAGAGCCAGTCGCCGGCCTGCGTTGCGGCCAGGTATTCCACCGCCAGGTCAATAGTCACGAAGTTCCTGTTCTGGCCGTCCTCGCTTGCGGCGACGCAGGCATAGCCGAGCGCAATGTCCGCGAGCGTCGCGAGCGAACCCCCATGGCAGCTGCCGCGGGAGTTCAGGTGCCTTTGCTCAATGCGCAGTCCGAGCGAGAGCTCGCGCCCCTCGCGCTTCGCATAGAAAGGCCCGACCAGGCCCGCAAAGGTCGGGCCCTGCGTGCGCGGCACGATCTCATAGCCCTCGGGGATTCCAGCCGGATCACTCATCACCGCGGCATTTTAACGAGCATCGCGATCCCGACCGCGAGCGCGGGCAGCGCGAACACGGCATAGGCAATAGGGTAGCTGCCGGCGAGCGCGAGCACCGCATTGAAAATCGGCGGCGTCACCACCACACCGAGGAACGTGAAGAAGAGGCACCCACCGGTGGCTTCGCTGGTGCGCCCCTGGGGCGCGACGCGCGCGATTTCGGCAAGGAAGACGCCGTTCCAGCCCACCGCGGTCGCGCCAAACACCGATGCATACAGGAACAGCAGCCACGCCGGCCACGCCGGGCCCGCGGCGAGCGCGAGCAGCGCGGAGATGCCCATCCCGATCCCGAGCAGCCCAAGCATCGCGCGGCGCGTCAGGACGCGGTCGGCGAGCACGCCCCACACGACGCGCCCGATGACGCTCGCCACCTGGGCCACCGCCATCACCAGTCCCGCGAGCACCAGGGTCAGGGCGAAGCTGTCCACGAGGAAAGTGACGAGATACGTGACCAGCGTGATCTGCACGCCGCCGTAGACGAAGGACGTGATGCACATCTGGCGCAGGGCAGGCTCGCGCAGCACCATGCCCACCGGCCCGAACGCGGTGCGCAGCGAAATCGGAGCCTGCGGATCGAGTTCCCGGTCGTAGCGATCGCGCACGGGGCCGATCGCAAGCGCGAGTACCAGGCAGGCAACGCCGATCGCCACCGCGGCCCACTGCCAGCCGAAGGCCAGCACCAGCACCGGTACCAGCGCGCCCGCAAGCGCGCCGCCGGCCGGAACGCCGGTCTGCTTGATGGAAAAGATGAGCGAGAACATCGCCGGCGGCGCCGCGCGCACCAGGATCACGGAGCTCGCGGGGGTGGTCGGTCCGTAACCCAGGCCAACGATGAATCCGCCCAGCATCACCAGCGGCGGCGAGGCGCTCGCCGCAAGCGCCAGGCCGCACAGGGCAAGCGCCAGGCCCGCCTGGCTCACGCGAATGGGGCCGAAGCGCGCGACCCAGCCCCCGGCCACCGCGGATCCGATCATGCTGCCCAGGTAGGTGACCGCGATGTAGTAACCCACGGCCGAGGGCGAAAATCCAAGCGCGGGTCCCGCCACCGGCGCCATCACCGGCGCGCAATACACGGCGAAAGCGACCAGCGTCTGCACCGCCAGCGTTACCGCGAGCGGCAGCGCGACGCTGCCCGTGGGGTTCATTTCAGGGGCTTGCGCGCTTCCCAGGCGGCGTAGGGCTGCAGCTTGGCGGTCGCGAGCGCTTCGGGCCAGACGATCTCACGCCGGCCGCGGATGATCTGCAGGAGCAGCGGCCGCGCCGCAACCTGCGCGCCCGAGCGATCCACCTTGTATCCGCCAAGCGGCGTTTCGGTCGCGAGTTCGGCAAGCGTTTCCCGCAGCTTGTCCGTATCAAGCGTGGCGGCGCGTCGCACCGCTTCCTCGAGCACCTTGGCCGCGGCATATCCCTCTGCCGCCAGCAGGCCCGGTTCAGCGGACCATTTCTTCGCATATGCCGCGACGAACTGGCCGTTGCCGCGCGTCGCCGCGCGCCGCTCGTAGGCGGAGATCCCCACCGCGTATTCGGCGTCCTGGCCGACGCGCTTGATGAAATCCGGATCGCTTGCGCCCTGCGCGACGAAAAGGCGCGGCGCAAACCCGAGCCTGCGGAAATTCTTCACCATCTCCGCCGCATCCCGCGGCAGGCCGAACGCGATCCAGCCCTCGGCGCCTGCGGCCCGCGCGCGCTGCACCAGCGGCGTGAACTCGGAGACGCCCTGTCCGTATATCTCGATTTGCGCGGCTGCCAGCCCCGCCGCGGCGGCGCCTTCCTGTACGCGCGCCGCCATTTCGCGCGCACCCGGATCGTCGCGCGCGAGCAGCACGACGCGCTTGATGCCGAGACCGCGCGCCAGCTCGAGCGCCCCGGCGCCATAGGCCGACAGCGGCGTGGCCGTCTGGAATACGTAGCGCAGGACCGAGCGGTGGACCGAGCGCGAGGCGCCGGTGGCGTTGATGAGGACGCGCCGGTTGCGCTCCGCGACCGCGGCCGCGCCCAGGGACGCCGCCGAACCCATCGGCCCGATGAGCAGGTCCGCTTTTCTCTCATGGATCAGCTGTTCGTACAGCTTGCCCACGGCGCTTGATTCGGAGCCATCGTCCAGCAGCAGCAGCTCGACGCGCCGCCCGAGCAGCCCGCCGCCCGCATTGACTTCGTCCTGCCACAGCAGCAGCGCTTTCTTCAGGTCGGCGGCTATGTCGGCGAGGATTCCGGACTGCGGCATCGCCGCGCCGACGAGGATGGGTTGCTGCGCGAACGCGGGCGCCGCGCAGAGCAGCAGCGCAATGAAGAGTTTTTTCATCTGGCTTGCAAGTTAAGCTGTGGGAAAATCCAAGTCAAGGAACAAGCAATACAGGAACATGCGGAACAAATTTCTCGAAGCGCTCGCCGCGGCCGTGGGCGCAAACCACGTCCTCACCGGCGAATCTGATACCTCGCCCTACACCACCGACTGGCGCAAGCAGTATCGCGGCGCGGCTCTCGGCGTGGTACGGCCCGCGAGCACCGCTGAAGTCTCGGCGGTGGTGCGCCTTTGCGCCGAGGCGGCGATTGCGATCGTGCCGCAGGGCGGTAACACGGGCCTGTCCGGAGGCTCGGTACCCACCGGCAGGAAACCTGAAATCGTGCTGTCGTTGTCGCGCATGAATCGCATCCGCCAGATCGATCCGCTCAACGCCACGCTCACGGCCGAAGCCGGCTGCGTGCTGGCCGACATCCAGCGCGCGGCGGACGACGCGGGCCGGCTGTTCGCCCTGTCCCTCGCCGCCGAAGGCAGCTGCCAGATCGGCGGCAACCTTTCCACCAATGCCGGCGGCGTCAACGTGCTGCGCTATGGCAATGCGCGCGACCAGGTGCTCGGCCTGGAAGCCGTGCTTCCCGACGGGCGCGTCTGGGATGGGCTGCGCGGCCTGCGCAAGGACAACACCGGCTACGACCTCAAGCAGCTCTTCATCGGGGCCGAAGGCACTCTCGGCGTCATCACTGCCGCAGTCCTCAAGCTTCACCCAAAGCCGAGCGCGTCGGCCACCGCCTGGATACAAGTGGAGAATCCGCAGCGCGCCGTGGAGCTCTTGAGCCACCTGCGAACGGCTTGCGGCGACCGGCTGACGGCATTCGAACTGCTTTCCACTGCCTGCGCCAATGCCGTGTTCGCCCATCGCAGTGAAATCCGCAATCCGCTCCCGGGCGGTGCCTGGTACGTCCTCGTGGAAGTCAGCGACAGCGGAACGAGCGAAATGCTGCACGAGAAACTGGTGCAGAGCCTCGACACCGCACTCGCGGTGGACGCCGTCGTGGCAAAAAACGCGGCGGAATCGACAGCCCTCTGGCGCATTCGCGAATCGGTACCCGAAGCGCAGTTCGCCAACGTCAAGCACGACATTTCAGTGGCGGTGTCGAAGGTGCCGGAGTTCATCGAGCGCACCGGTGCCGCGCTCAAGGCAGCGTTTCCGCAGGCGCCCATCTACTGCTTCGGCCACGTCGGCGACGGCAACCTGCACTACAACGTCGGCGACGCCGCCCTCCTCGCCACGCAGCGCGACGCCGTGAACCGGATCGTCTACGACCAGGTGGCGGCGCTGGAAGGCTCCATTTCGGCGGAACACGGCCTGGGACAGCTCAAACGCGACGAAATCACCCGCCACAAGGACCCGCTGGAACTCGAACTGATGCGCTCGGTGAAGCGCGCCCTCGACCCGCAGGGACTGATGAATCCCGGCAAGGTGATCTAGGCCCGGGACTACTTGTTTCGCACCGCCATGTCCTTCGCGCGCTCGGCAAGACCGGCGAGGAGCGCGGCGCCGAAGGCGGGGCTGGTTTTCACCAGGTGCAGGAAAACATTGCGGTTGACCGCGAGCAACGTGCAGGGTGTCTCGGCGGTGGCCGTCGCGGCGCGTACCGACTGATCGACCAGCGCCATTTCGCCGAACACCCCGCCGGGACCCGCGCGCGCCACGATGCCGCCCTTGATGGAGATCGCAACCTTGCCCTCCAGCACGATGTACATGAAGGCGCCGCCGGTGCCTTCCTGCATGATCACCTTGCCGGGGTCGAAGCGCTGCGGTTCCTGGCCTTCCATGAACCTGACCAGGCCCGCGAGCAGCTTCTTGTCGAACACCGCGTTTTCCTTCGCCTCGCCCGCGTGCAGGGCGCGCGTCGCGTTCAGGCGGGTGATCGTGCTGCGCAGACGCTGGTTCATGATGCTCATGAGCATCAGCGCGAATTCGGGCTTCGCCTGCAGCGCCACCTGGAACTGCTTGTCGTCCAGGCCGATGACGGTGCAGGCCACCTTCGCCCTGGCGGTCGCGGTGCGCGGGGCCTGCGCGATCACCGCCATTTCGCCGAAGGTCTCGCCCGGCTTGACGGTGCCGATCACCTTGTTCTGCGCGATCATTTCGATCTCGCCCAGGATCAGCACGTACATCCGGTCGCGCTTGCCCAGCAGGCCGCCGCCCTTGTCGTCTTCCTTGAAGATCGTCGCGCCCGGCGCGAAGCTTTCGGGCTTGCCGGCGGATTTGAAGAATTCCATCGCCATCGCGGCGTTGTAGATCGGCGGTGGCGGCGGCGCAGCCGGTTGCTGAACCGGTTTTTGCGGCGCGGTATTGGAAAAGTCTAGGTCGCTCATGGCTGTTCTGTCGTACTTGGACCGTCCGAACCCGGAATCCTACCCCCTACGGAACGTCGGCGCGGGCAAACGTTCAATCATGACGTTTACACAGGCGGCGCGGCCGGCCCCCATGGCGCGCTCCAGCGCCGGCGCCAGTTCCGCCGGGCGCTCGACATACTCGCCGTGCGCGCCAAAGCCTTCGGCGACCCGGTCGTAGCGCGCCGGCAGCAGGTCCAGGCCAAGCGCCCGGGGCGCGCCGTAGCTGCGCAGCTGGATCTGGTACTCGGCGTTCCAGCAGGCGTCGTTGCCCACCACGGCCAGGAAGCCCAGGCCGCAGCGCACCGCCGTCTCGAGCTCGGACGAATGGAAGCCGAAGGTGCCGTCCCCCAGCATTGCCACCACGTTAGAGCCGGGCATGGCGAGCTTTGCCGCTGCAGCAAAGGGCAGCGCGGCGCCGATCGAGCCCGCCACGCCGTTGATGACGCGGTGCGGCGCGGTCACGGTGGCCTGCGCCCACTGGCCAAACTCACCGCCGTCGGCAACCAGAACCGATTCGGGTGCCATGAGCAGCTTCTGCACTTCACGACCGACTTCCACCGGGTGCAGCGGCCCGCCGGGATTGGAGGCCAGCGTCTTCCATTGCGCCGGCCGGAACGCGATCGCCGAGCGAACTTCATCCCGCCATCCGCTTTTCTGCCAGGTCTTTCCCGCCAGGGACTTCGAGTCTGGCAGGCCATCGAATTCGAATACCTTGCAATCCTTGCCGAAGGCCGCCCCGAATCGCAACGTGAAGTCGCGCCGCTTGCCGGCCAGGACGACGACATCCGCGGCGGCGAGCACTTCGGCGAGCAATCCCATGCAGGGATCGTTCACGCCGCGCGGGCTCTCCATGACGATCGACGGCACTTGCGTCGATTGTTCGAACTGCTCCAGCAGCTTGCGGCCGCGCGTGTAGCCAAGCGCCGGGCCCGCGATCAAGAGCGGCTTCTTTGCCGTTCGAAGGACCTCCAGGATGGTTTCGTGCGCACCGGGATGGTTCGCTTCCGCCAAAAAATCCTTCCTCTCAGGCAACTGCGCGTCCACGCTCGCCTCTAGCAGGTCCGACGGCAGGGACAGGTGCACCGGACCCGGACGTCCGGTTTTCGCCATGCGCATCGCGCGCGCCAGGTCTTCGCCGAGCGTCGCGGCGGAGCGCACGGTCCAGGACGCCTTGCAGGCCGGCGCCGCCATCTCGGCCTGCGCCATTTCCTGGAACGCGCCCTTGCCCAGTTCATTGGTCGGCGCGTGCCCTGAGAGCAGGAGCACGGGCGATTCGGCCGCGAGGGCGGTGTAGAGCGCCGACACGGCGTTGGCGTGCCCGGGCCCGCCGGTCACCAGCGCGACCCCGACTTCGCCCGTCAGGCGGCCCCAGGCGTCGGCCATGTGCACGGCGGCGGCCTCGTGCCGCACGTGCAGCAGCGGCAGCTTCGCGTCCAGCGCGGCATCGAAAATCGGCATGACGTGGTTGCCCGAAAGCGCGAACACGTAGCGCGTGCCGGCACGCGCCAGAGCGCGCGCGACGAGATCCGCACCGCGCAATCCCATGGCTACTGCCGGATGCCGAGCGCGCCGATGAGCCTGTCGTACAGCTCGTACTGCTCGCGCACGTATTTCTCGGTATCGGCGGCGGAGCGGATCGCCGGGATGCCGCCGATCTTGGCGATGCCGGCCAGCCATTCCGGATCCTTCGCCACGCTCGCCAGCGCCGCGGTCCAGCGCTCGACCACGTCTTTCGGCATTCCCGGCGGGCCCATGAGCGCCGTCCAGCCGACGATTTTCTCCATGTCGGGGACGCCGGCCTCGCGCGCGGTCTGCAGCTCCGGCGCCTCGGGCAGGCGCTCGCGCGTGGTGACGAACAGGCCGCGCAGGGCCCCGGCGCGGATCTGCGACACCATGGTGGTGGCGTTGTTGCACGCAAAGTGCACCTGCCCTCCCAGCACCGCGGTGGTCACCTCGCCGCCGCTCTTGTAGTGGATGCCGACCGCGTCGGTGGGCCTCAGTCCCGCCAACGACAGGAGGTACTGCGACGCCATGTTCTGGCTGGTGCCGGGACCGGCGGTGGAAAAATTGAGCTTGCCCGGGTCCTTGCGGATCGTTGCAAAGAGGTCCTGCACCGTCTTCACCTGCGAATCAGCGCGCACCGCGCAGATATAGGGATTGAGTTCCAGCAGCGACAGCATGGTGAACTCGTTCCACTTGTACGGCGCCTTGGATTCGAGCGCCGGAAAGATCGCGTGCGTGGCGATGCGCGCTATCAGCAGCGTGTAGCCGTCGGGCGGCGCGTTGCGAACCTGCATCGTGCCGATGGAGCCCGAGGCCCCTACCCGGTTCAGCGGCACGAAGGTGGCATTGCCGAGATACTTCGAGGCGTACTGCGCGAGCAGGCGGCCGGAGAGATCGGAATCGCCTCCCGCGCCGAAGGGAATGACGAGGGAAATCGGCTTCGACGGGTAACCCTGCGCCAGGGCAGAGCCCGAAAAAATCATCGAAACGAGCAGCGCAAAAATTGGTCTCATGCTTTTCCCCGGGTATTCTGCTGCGGATGAACAAGCCTAGCATGCCCCCCGGCCCCGTTTCGGGGCCCGGCGTCTGGTACGGGCGCGACCTGCAGCCGCATGCGGACTGGATTCGCCATTTCAGCGCCGCCGAACTCGCGGAACTGGACGCCGCGGTGCGCGCCTTCAAAGCGCTCGGCGCGCCGCTGGCTGAAATATCTCCGGCAACCTTCGAGCTGCCGTCGCTTGGCATTACTCTTGCGGGCATCCTCGCGGAAATACTCGAAGGCCGCGGCTTCGCCATGTTGCGCGGCTTTCCCGTGGATCGCTATTCGCGCGAGGAACAGGCGATCGCCTACATGGGCATGGGCTCGTATTTCGGCAAGGCTCGTTCGCAGAACGCCAAGGGACACCTGCTCGGGCACGTCAAGGACCTGGGCCTCGATATCAAGGATCCGAAGGTGCGCTACTACCAGACCAGCCGCCGGCTCGAGTACCACACCGATTCGGTCGACGTGGTGGGGCTCCTCTGCCTGAAAACGGCCAGGGCGGGCGGCGAGAGTTTCATCGCCAGTTCCATGACGCTCTACAACGAAATCCTGTCGCGGCGCCCCGAGCTCCTGCCGGCGCTCTTCGAGCCGTACCCGACCGACCGCCGCGGCGAAGTGCCCGAGGGCATGCAACCCTGGTTCGACATGCCCGTCTTTCATTACCATGCTGGCCGCCTGTCCTGCATCTACGTGCGCCAGTACATCGAATCGGCGCAGCAGCATTTCCCGGAGGCAACGCGCCTGCGGCGCGAGCAGGTCCAGGCGATGGACCTGCTGGACGAGCTGACCAACGATCCGCAAATCCACCTCTCGATGGCGTTCCTGCCGGGCGACATGCAGTTCCTGCACAACCACCAGATCCTGCACTCGCGCAACGATTTCGAGAACTGGCCCGATCCGGCGCGCCACCGCCACCTGCTGCGCCTGTGGCTCGCGCCGGCGAGCGCGCGGCCGCTGCCCGCGATTTTCGCCCCGCGCTACGGCAGCGTCGCGCCGGGCGAACGCGGCGGCATCGTGGTCAGCGGGTCGAGGCCGAAAGTGCCGCTCGAGGCTGAGTAGGGGAATCCTGCGGCGGCAACAGGGCGAGGATGGTCTTGCGCACCCTTTCCTGCGTCCAGTCGATCTCGCCCACCACGCTATAGCGAATCCGGCCGTCCGGGCCGATGAGGAAACTGATCGGCAGGACGCGCGCCTGCCAAGCCCGGCCGGCGGCGCTGTCGCGATCCATCAACACCGCGAAATCGAGCGGCACCTGCTCCTTGAAGCGGCGAATGCGGGCCTCGGATTCCGCAAGATTGACCGCGAGCACCTCGAACGGCCGCCCCGCAAGCGACGCGCGCAGCCGGTTCATCGAAGGCATTTCCTCGCGGCAGGGCTCGCACCAGGTGGCCCAGAAGTTCACCAGCACCACCTTGCCGCGGTAATCCTCGAGTCGGTGCAGCCGTCCCTCGACATCGCGCAGGGCGAGCGCGGGCGCCATGCCGCCGCTCCATGGCTTGAGTTGCTGCGCCGTCGAGAGCGTCGCGCAGCCAAGCAAAATGCACAACAACAGGATTCGCATGGCCAACTCTAGTCGAGATCGGCGCCTTCTCCCAGCAGGGCCTTGCGAAACCGTGCTTTGAGCAGCCCTCCGTCGCGCGGCGGCAGCACCAGCGGAATCTTTTCGGCAATGACCTTTACCTGGGCGAAGAACGGGCCCGGCGCTGCATGCACGGCGGTGCGAAGGGACGAGAGTTGGGACCGGTTGCGGACCTGCCGCGCCGCGCGGAAACCGCAGGCCTTTGCAACTCCCGAGAGATCCACGCCGGCCGCGGTGTGCGTACGCTGCATGCCGGTCTCGCCGTAGCGCTCGTTGTCGATGACCACCACCACCAGATTGCGCGGCTTCTGCACGCCAATGGTCGCGAGCGAACCCATGCCCATCAGCATCTCGCCGTCGCCGGTGAGCACGAGCACGCGCCGTTTCGGCTGTGCGAGCGCGAGGCCAAGGCCGAACATCGCCGCGTTGCCCATTGCGCCCCACATCGGAAAGTTGAGCGGCGAATCGCCCGCCGCCGTGACGTCCCAGGCGGTGGAACCAAGACCCGCCACCACCAGCAGGCCCTTTCTGTCTCCCAAAAGAAATTCCACGACTTTCCTGCGGTTCAGCGCGGTTTTCATCGGGAAGCCTGGTCCTGGAAACTCTTGATGCCGATGACGGCCTGCGAAATCAGCACCGCCACCGCCTGATAGCTGCCAAATGCAAGGCGCGCGGCGGCATCCACGGTGGGCGCGATCTCCTCGGCGCTGTTCGCCTCATGCACCACCACGCCCATCGCCTCGAGCACCGCGGGCGTCGCCTGCCCCATCGGCACCTGCCAGGGATTGAATTCCCCCTTCTGGCCTCGCATCGTGATGAGCATCAGCAGCGGAAAACGGCATTCCCGCACAGTGCCAAGGTGGTTGATGCAATTGCCGACACCGCTCGACTGCATCAGCAGTGCCCCCCGCACGCCGCCCAGCCATGCGCCGGCCGTCAGGCCGATGCCTTCCTCCTCGGTGCTGAGCACCACGGCACGCATTTCCCTGTCGGCGATGCACAGTTCGATAAGGCGTTTGTGGCCGGCGTCCGGCACATAGCCCACCTGGCGCACGCCCGCGCCCTTGAGCGTTTTGTAGATTGCTTCAGGCCAATCTTTCATCGGACCAGAACCTCCACCCGTTGTGCTGCATTGTTGCCGAATCCTGTCACATCCCAGGGCGCATCGAGAGGTTGCACGGCACCTGTTTCATCTGTAGCCCGGCAGCGCAGTTCGCGCGTGCCGGTAGTCGCGTTCCAGCGGACGGTCCAGCGCCGCCAGGCATGCGCGCCAACGGAGGCGTCGAGTACCGCGTCCTGCCAGACCCCGTCGACCGCGAATTCGACGCGCCGTATGGGCGCATCGCCCGACCAGGCGCGGCCGAGGATTTCCACCCAGCCGGCCTCCACGTTGCGCCTGCGGCCGTAATAGTCGGGAATTCCCGGAGGCGCCATGAGGCAGTTCACACGCATGCGCGTGCAGGGCACGCCCTTCTCGCCGGGGACGGCGCGAAAGTGATAGCTGTTCGCCTGCTGCACGCCTTCAAACGCGCGGTCGATGACTTCGATGCGCTCCAGCCATTTGACGCTCGCCATCCCGTACCAGTCAGGCACGACCAGGCGCAGCGGCGCCCCGTGCTGCGGCAACAGGGGCTGGCCGTTCATTTCGTAGGCGACCAGCACGCTGTCGCGCATCGCTTCTGGCGGGACAAGGCTGCGCGAAAACGTGTGCTCGATACCGCGATCGATGCCGCGGTCGGCGCCATGGAAAACGATCTCCTGCGCCGATTCCCTGAGCTTCATGTCCTTGAACAAATGCGAAAGCGAAACGCCGGTCCATTCCGCCGTCGACACGCCCTCCTACAACCAGGGCATGGACGGGTAGCGCGGGGATGTCTGGCCGCGGCCGTTGCCGGCGCACTCCATGGTGACGCGCACGGTGCTGGCGGGCATGCGCCGGAGGTCGGCGAGGCTGAACGCGCGCGGTTCGGCCACCAGTCCGTCGACGCTCAGCCGCCAGCTGAACGCATCGGCGGCCGGGATGTCGAAATGGATGAGCAGGTAATGCAGGCCTGCGGGCGTGACGTCGTAGCGCAGCGCTTCGAGCGGCATGCCGCTGTTGCGCGAGGCGAGCGCCAGTTCCTCCTGCGTATAGCGGCCGACGATCGGCGGCCTGCGCTTCCGGTTCGACAATGAACTGCTCCTCTGTACCCGCGCGGAGAATTCTATAATGGATGGAAAAATGGACCTGGCGAAATTCCTCTCCATTGTTCCGCGCGGCGACCTGTGGGTATTCGGCTACGGCTCGCTCATGTGGTCGCCGGATTTCCCGCACGCGGAACGCAAGGCCGGACGGGTACACGGCTACCACCGCTCGCTCTGCATCCTATCCAGCCGCTATCGCGGCACGCCGGACAAGCCAGGCCTCGTAATGGGGCTGTGCCCCGGGGGATCGTGCCGCGGCATGGCGTTCCGCGCGCCGGCGAGCAAGGCGAAGGAAGTCGTCGATACGCTGTGGAAGCGCGAGATGCTGAACAACGTATACACGCCCAAATTCGTCCCGGTCACCGTGGCGGGTGCGCAGCAAGGAACACATCGCGTGCATGCGCTTGCCTTCATCGCCGACACGAAGCACCGCCAGTTCGTCGACGAGCTGGACGTGGCAGGGCGCGCGCGCCTCGTCGCCCAGGGCGTCGGGCAGCGCGGCCGCTGCGTGGACTACATCCGCAACACGCTCGAGCACATGCGCGAGCTCGGCGTGCACGACCCCCATCTCACGCGCATCCTCGAAACGGCGCTCGACCTTTCCACGGGCGCGACGGATAAATGAGCGCCCCGCTCTGGCCCGCGAGGCTGCATCACCTGCGGCGCGACAGCGCGGAACCGGAACGGCTTGCGCGCTTCTATGGCGACCTGCTGGGCGACCGTGTCGAGGCACTGCCGGACGCGCAGTGGCTGGTGCAGGGCCACGGGCGGCGGCTCATCGTCGGCCACGGGCCCAGCGCGGCCGTCCCGTACTTCGCGCTGGCGATGCGCGACGCGGCGCAGCTGGCGGCCTATGGCGCCGCGCTCGGGCGCCTTGGCGTGGCGCGCGAGCCCTCGCCTTCACCGCTGTTTGCGGATGGCGCCTTCGCTGTCGCCGATCCGGACGGCAGGCGTGTTGTTTTTGGCTTGCCGATCCGCGTTTCAGGTGTCAAGAGCGCGCTGGCGGCGCGCTTGCAGCATTTCGTCTGCGCCAGCACGCGCGTTCCCGAAATGCTGAAGTTCTATCGCGACATCCTTGGCGCGAGCGAATCGGACCGCGTGCTGGAAAACGAGGAGCTCTCCGCGGTCTTCCTGCGCTCGGATCCCGAGCACCACAGCTTCGCCACCTTCCGCGCGCCCGAGTCGCGCGCCGACCACCATTGCTACGAAACCAGCAGCTGGAACGACATCCGCGACTGGGGCGACCGCATGGCGAAGCTGCGGATTCCGCTCTGGTGGGGGCCGGGACGCCACGGGCCGGGCAACAACCTGTTTTTCATGATCGAGGACCCCGAAGGGCACAAGGTGGAGTTTTCCGCCGAGCTGGAACTGATGCCGCAGGACGCGGCCTATCGCACCTGGCCCCACGAGCAGCGCACGCTCAACCTCTGGGGCTCGGCCTGGATGCGGAGCTGATTCTTTTCAGGGCTTGTTCGAGAACGGACTTTTGAGTCCCGAAATTCAATCTTACGAATTTCGCATCGCCGAATTGCGCCCCCGGGGACAACGCGACGCCGTTCTTGAGGAAATGCTCGAACGGGTCCGCGACGCCGAGGCCGGAAGCGTCGATCCAGGCGAGATAGGTCGCCTCGACATGCGCCATTTTCAATCCGGGCATGGCACCGATTTCACGCTCGACGAGATCGCGATTCGCGCGCAGGTAGTCAAGCTGCGCTTCCAGCCAGTCGCCGCATTCGCGATAGGCGGCCAGGGCGGCCTCATAGGCGAACACCGAGGGATCGTGGACCGTGGCGTGATGGTCTGAAGAGAACGCGCGCCGCAGCTCGGCGTCCTCGATGATGGCGAACGCGCAACCCGCGCCCGGAAAGCCGAACGCCTTGTTCGGCGAGATCAGCGTGACGCAGCGGCGCGAGGCATCGCGCGAGAGGCTGGCGATCGGCACGTGCGGCTTGCCCTTGTCCAGCAGGATGTCGGCATGGATTTCGTCCGAGCAGATCACAAGATCATGCTGTTGCGCGAAGGCGGCGAGATGCGCCAGTTCTTCGCGCGTGAATATCGTGCCGCCCGGGTTCTGGGGATTGCAGAGGAACAGGAGGCGCGAACTGGGCCGCGCAGCGCCGGCGAGAAAATCCTCGTCCCACACCCAACGGCCCTTCGACAGCACCAGCGGCACATCGGTGTGATCCCGTTTCGCAAGCACCAGCGAGCGCTTGAGATGATGGTAGACCGGCGTTGGCACCAGGGCATGCTGGTCCGCGCTCGTAAGGTGGCGCGCGGCGAGGTGCAATCCAGGCACGATACCCGAGATGAACACCACCCAGTCGGGCTCGATCCGCCACGCGTAAAGGCGCTGCATGCGTTCGATGACCGCGTCGCGCAAAGCGGCAGGCGGAACGTTGTAGCCGAAAACGCCGTGCGCGAGGCGCCGCTGCATGGCCTCGAGTACTTTCGGCGGCGCGGGGAAATCGGTATCCGCGACCCAGAGCGGAATCACGCCGGCCGGATAGCGCTCCCAGCGCGTGCTCCAGGTGCCGCGGCGTTCTACCGGTTGGTCAAAATCGAACTGCGGCAATCACTTCTTCCCTGCCTTGGCGGCGTCTTTCTCCAGTGCTTCGGCCTTGTCGTCCTCGTCGGCCTGTTCCTTGGCCGCCTTGAGCGGGTCCTCTTCCAGCTTGTTCATGCTGTCGTCGGCTTCTTCCGTGATAGCGGCGCGCGATTCCGCATGCAGGACCTGGGGCAGGTAGGTGGCGATGGAAGGCACGAACATCACCACCGCGATCGCGATGCACTGCAGCCCCATGAACTGGAACATGCCCTTGTAGATGGTGGCGAGCGACCACTCCTTCACCACCTGCTTGAGGTAGTACGCCGACATCGCCACCGGCGGCGACAGGTAGGCGGTCTGCAGCGTGACCGCGACCACGGCGCCGAACCAGATCATGAACACATCGGGCGCGATCCCGAGGGTCGCGGCTACCGACGGCCGCAGCGCCTCGACCACGGGATAGAAGATCGGCAGGAACACGAGGATGATGGCGGGCCATTCGAAAGGCCAGCCGAGGAGGAAAATCAGGAACACGACGAAGCCGAGCATCACGAGCGGCGGCACCGGCAACGAAACCATCGCCTCGGTGATCCAGCCTGCCGTCCCCATGCGCGCGAACACCGCGCCGAAGATGTTCGAGGTCACGGCAAGCAGCAGCACCATGCTCGAGGTCATCATGGAACTGATGCAGGCCTGCTTGAGCCCGGCATAGCTTGCCCGGCCGTAGCAAACCGCGAGGATCATGGCGCCCAGCGCCCCGATCCCCGCCGCCTCGGTCGGGGTCGCGAGACCCGCCAGGATGGACCCCATGGTGGCCCCGATCAGAAGGAACAGCGGCAGCACGCCGATCACGACTTCCCGCAGGATCGCCACGACATCCGTGACCCGGTCTTCCTTCGGCACCGGCGGCCCCAGTTTCGGGTTGATGAAGCTGCGACCGATCAGGTAGGCGAGGTAGATGCCCGCCAGCAGGAAGCCGGGCCCGAAAGCCGCCGAGTAAAGATCGGCCACCGACACTCCCAGCACCGGGCCCATCACGATGAGCATCACCGAAGGGGGAATGAGGATGCCGAGCGTGCCGCCCGCGGTGATCGCGCCGGCGGACAGTTCCGCGTCGTAGCCGGTCTTGATCATGATGGGCGCCGCCATGATGCCGAGCACGGTCACCGCCGCGCCCACGATGCCGGTCGCCATGGCGAAGATCGTGGAAGTGACGATGACGACGATGTAGAGCGAGCCGCGCACCGGCGCGAGCATCATGCGCAGCGCGGAAAACAGGCGCTCCATGAGGCCGGCCTGCTCGGTGAGATAGCCCATGAAGATGAAGAGCGGCACCGCGGCGAACACCTCTTCCTTCATCAGCCCGATGGTCTGGAAATAGGCGAGGTCGAACACCACCTTGCCCAGGGCGAAGTAGCCGAAGCTCAGCGCGAGGAACAGCAGCGTGAAGGAGATCTGGATGCCGATGAAGATCGCGCCCAGCATCACGATCAGCATCACCAGCCCGAGCAGGATCTCGACGGTCATAGCTCGACCTTCTCCTTGTGCTCGAGCACAATGCCGGTACGCGCCGCGTAGAAGCTCTTGATCAGCTCGGAGACGCCCTGCAGCAGCAGCATCGCGCAGGTGAGCGGCACGACCGCCTTGAAGGGCCACAGGAGCGGCCGCCAGTTCGTCTGCTCGGAGGTCTCGTTGATGGTGTACGCGTACCAGGCCTCGTTCCAGCTGGCCGCCATGAGCATGATGATCGAGGGGAAAAAGAACACGATGTACGAGATCGAGTCGACGTAGCCGCGCGTGCGGTCGGTCCATTTTTCATAGAAAAAATCGGTGCGGATGTGGGCGCCCTTGTGCAGCGCATAGGCGCAGCCCAGCATGAAGATCGCGCTGTACAGCATGTAGGTGACGTCGTACGACCAGACCGTCGGCGCGTTGAACACGTAGCGCGCGATCACCTCCCAGGCAACCGCCAGCACCAGCGGCACGTTGAGCCATGCCACCCAGACACCGGTGGCATCGGTGAACTTGTCGATGCTTCGCACTATCCGGATGTGACCGGCAACCGTCTCAGCCATGTGAAGAACCCTGGTTCAATGCGCAAAAAAGGGGGCGTCGCCGCCCCCTTTCCAGCATGCTCAGCTATTTCTTCTTCGATTCCGCCGCCGGCTTGGCCCCGCCCTCGGGCCAGTAGTAGTTCGCGGCGAACGAATACGGCGGGAACATGTAGCGCTTGGCCGGCACCACCTTGGCGGCATAGGCGCGCTGCGACTCGTAGACCTTCTTGAAGGTCGCCGACTTGGCCGAGTTCTCGGCCGCGACCTCGTCCCAGGCCTTTAGGGAAGCGAGCAGGATGTCGGGCGGCGTGCGGCGGATCTGCACGCCATGCTTCTTGATCATCTCCTCGATCGCTTCGGCGTTCTGGTACTGCCACCTGGTGATCCAGGTAATGAACGCGTCCTTGACGGCGGAGTTCGTGGCTTCCTGCTGCTGCGGCGTGAAAGTCTTCCACACGTCCAGATTGAAGCCGAACTCGCCGACGGAATTGTTCTCATGCATACCGGGCGTGTAGTGGTACTTGAACACGCCCGGGAGCCCCAGGCGCAGGTCCTCGACCCCGCCGACCCATTCGGCGCAGTCGATCACGCCGCGCTGCGCCGCCGGCACGATTTCGCCGCCCGGCAGGTTGACGACGGCCTGGCCGAGCTTGGCGTAGACCTCCGCGTTGAGGCCGGTCTGCCGGCACTTCATGCCCTTGAAATCGGCCACGCTCTTCAGCGGCTTCTTGAACCAGCCCAGTGCCTGCGGGCTGGACGGCTGCGCGGGCCAGACGATGACGTTCAGCTTGAGCTCGTTCTGGTAGAAGTCGCGCCACATCTCGAGGCCGCCACCGACGTAGAGCCAGCCCAGCCAATCCATATGGTCCATGCCGAAGGGGCCGCCCGGAGGTCCGGAAAACAGCGCCGCGGCCGGGCTCTTGCCGACCCAGTAGTACGAAATCGAATGCCAGCCGTCGATCACCTTCTTGTTGGCGGCGTCAAGCACCTCGAACGGCGGCACGACCTGCCCCGCCGCCATGGTCTCGATCTTGATCGAGCCTCCGCTGAGTTTCTCGATGCGCTCGGTGATGGCCTTGAAATGGTCCTGAATCGTCAGGCTGGCGGGCCAACTGCCCTGGAGCTTGAGATTCTTTACCGCTGGCGCCTGCGCGCCCGCGCCCGAACAGAAAGCTGCTGCAACGGCGACCGAAACCGCGATTGCGATTCTATGCTGACCCATGACCACTCCTCCCCTTGTTTTCTGGACGAACTACCGCGCTAAGTTACGCCCATTTGGCCGGAAATTGCAATGACGAAAAGAAGGGATTCGAGAGGCCTAGTCGAGCCGTGCCACGATGCCCTGCAGCGCACTATTGGGGGGCGCAGGGTAGCGCTCCAGCACCAACGGATCGTGCCCCGGAATGATGTGCGCGGGGGACTCGGCCAGGGCGCGCATCCTGTCATAGCCCTGGACCATGTCGGCGACGCTGAAGACGATCGGAAACGGGCGCGCCTGCTCCATGTTGGCGTAGAAATGCGAGGCGTCGGAGGCGAGCACCACCCAGCCGCGGCGCGTCGCCACGCGCACCACCTGCAGGCCCATCGTGTGGCCGCCGATGAGATGCAAAGAGACGCCGGGGGCAATTTCGGCGTCACCGCTGTGGAAACGCACCCGGCCCGCGTAGACGCGGCGCACCATGCCGACCACGTCTTCGACCTCGTAGGCACCGCTGAAGACCGGCTGCGCCATGTGCCGGCCGGTCGCGTAGTTCATCTCAAGGTCCTGCAGGTGCAGGGTCGCTTCCGGGAACAGGTCGAAGTTGCCGACATGGTCATAGTGCAGATGCGTAATCACGACGTCCCTGACGGTGCCTGATTCGCAGCCAAGCAATCGCAATCCCTCGGTCGGACAGCGGATGTGATCACGCTGCCGCTTGGCAGCCATGGCCGCGGAAAATCCCGTATCGACGACGATTTCGCGGCCCGCGTTTTCCCCGGTGCCGCGAATCAGCCAGACGAAGTAATCGAGCGGCATCGGGCCGTCGTGCGGGTCTCCGCCGATGAAGTTCTCGGCCTTGCGCCGCGCGTGATGCGCATACTTGATCGCGTAGACCTCGTATTGCGGAATATTCACGAGATATTGATCTTTGCGGCCTTGCGTTTTCCTGCCTGCAACACGAGCGTCTCGCCTGGTCGAAACTTGATGTTTCGGTCTTCAATTTTTTCGCCGTTTACCTTCACCCCGCCTTGCGCGATGAGTCGTTGCGCCTCCGATATGCTGGGAACGAAGCCGGCAAGCTTGAGCGTCTGCGTGATCCCCAGTCCATTGGAATCCGGGGACTTGAAAGTATGCTCCTCCAGATTCTCGGGCAATGCTCCTTCCCGAAAACGAGCAATGAATTCGCGTGCCGCATTTTGCGCAGCATTGGGCCCATGGAATCGTTCGACAATCTCTTTCGCGAAATCGAATTTCACGTCACGGGGATTCGAACCAGCTTGCACTGCTTTTTTCTTAGCGAGAATCTTCTCCATCGGTTCGAACGACAACAGTTCCATGTAGCGCCACATCAGCTCGTCCGAAATGCGCATCAGCTTGCCGAAGATTTCCTGCGCCGGCTCGGCGATGCCGATGTAGTTGCCCAGCGACTTGGACATTTT
>Ga0134121_10001702_pt1 | contig 20293 bp, 17 predicted proteins | sample KB301_FD_96463 | JGI IMG/M metagenome (GOLD analysis project Ga0134121, IMG submission 96463) | Terrestrial soil microbial communities without Nitrogen fertilizer from Kellogg Biological Station, Michigan, USA - KB3-0-1 | ecosystem: Environmental > Terrestrial > Soil > Unclassified ... | reverse complement strand
GCTCAAGAAGGACCAAGCCAAGGCGGCGGTGTATGCAAGCGCCGGTATCGGCGAGTACTGGATCGTCAACCTCGGGGCGCGGACCGTCGAGCTCTACTCGTCGCCCGATGGCGACCGTTACGCCGAGTCCCGCAGGCTGCAAGCCGGTGATGTGCTGCGGCCGGCGGCGCTGCCCGATGTCGTGATCGCGGTCGCCGACATCCTTCCGAAGGCCTGAGCGAGCCCACAGATCAGCCAAGGGAAGCGATCATGTAGATCGTGGTCATGGACGACTTGCCCGTTGCCCAAGGCATGGCTTCGACATGAATGCTGCAGTCGCCGCAATTCACGCGGCGCGGGGCGTACCGCAGGAAGACGAGCAGGCCCCAGAGCGGAACGAAGTTGAACCGCCGTTCGGGCTGGTGGTCGTGGGTTGGACCTGGTTGGTTGCAGCGGCTGCAGCGGGCGCGGCTGTTCTTGCGAGGCACTACCAGCGCCTCGATATGGGCCGGCGCGCCTTGGCACGGCACGAGCCGGACGTCCGGGTACACGAAGTGCTTGAGCCGGTGCACGTGATTGAATAGGGTCTGGAGCTGGAGCTGCATCGGGTCTCTCTATGGGCGAAGTGCTTCTTGGTCGAAGTCGCTTTACCCCAGACGGCCCGATGTCAGATCCCTCCTTGCCACAATATCCGGAGCTGGCCGGCGGAGCTCTGCTCGATATGAGCGTGAGCGTGCTTTTGGATTCGATGCTTCAAGTACGTCGAGTGAAGATCGCGCGGCGCTTCCTGTCATGTGAGCGTGAGCGCGCTGGTGGCTTCGATGCTTCCCGTTCCGGGTTTCCCTTAGGTGTGCGCGGAACGGGAAGGCCGACTCCGCCTTGACGGGCCGCGTAGCCTCCGGGCCGCAGCCTGTCAAGGCGCTTCGCGCCCCCTCCACTACGCTCCGGCCCCGCGGGTGACAGGGCGCGTCCCTGCGGCTCAAATCCCTCTGCGGGCGCGTCTTCGACGGCCCTCTGGCGAAGTAAAGCCCGATGCTCCGGCGGGAACCGTGGCAGGGCGACTTCGAAACAGCCTCGATCTGCGTGCACACGATGGGAGTCGTGAGTCTCCGCCGGGTCCATCGACGATTACGCTCAGGACCCCGTCGCTATACCTCGGCGAGCTTATTCATGCTCAATGAGCCGCTCCATCACGGAGGAGCAGAATCGGCACCCCGAAATCGCCCACAGATTTGCCAGGGGAGGCGAAAGAACTACAACGAGCACTGTGTGCGTCATCGCGTCCTTGTTCTGGGCAGGCTGACCCGGAAAGTGGTTCCTTCGGCCTGGGTCGATTGAAACTCGATGTCGCCCCCGTGCGCGACGACGATCTCGCGCGAGATATAGAGGCCCAGACCGAGACCGGCGGACGCCGCGGGGCGGCCATCGTGGTCTCCACGTCGAAATGGATCAAACAGCTTGGTGCGGAGTGACATGGGAATCGGCTCACCGGCATTGTGGACCTCGACGATCACCGTGTGTTCGTCGTGCCGCGCAGTAACTGTCACGGGGTGGTCGGTGCTGCCGTGATGGATCGCGTTGCCAACGAGGTTCGAGAATACTTGCTCGAGACGATCGCGATCCCACGTGCCATGGATCGAGGAGCACGCGAGCTTGATCGATCGCTCCGGGTAGGCGGTGCGTAACTCGTCCACGACACCGGCGAGCGTAGAACCGAGATCCATCGCAACGGGCTCGACGGCCATGCCACCGCCGACGCGACATCGCGTGAGGTCGAGGATCTGCTCGACCATGCGTGACATCCGCGAGGTGCTGGAGCTCATCCGTGCGAGCGTTCGACCGATCGGTCCGTCGCCAGCCGGCGCGAGTTGCTGTCGCAACAGGCCCGTGGCGGTGGTCAGCGCCGCGAGCGGATTGCGCAGGTCGTGGCCGAGCACCGCGACGAAGCGCTCCTGGAACTCGACCAGCTGGCGCTGCGCGTGTTCGGCGAGCACGACTTCGGTCACGTCGAATGCGGTGATGATCGTGCCTTCGATTGCTCCGGCGCGGTCGCGAAGCGGCGCGTAGACGTAGTTGAAATAGGTCGTCTCGAGTCGGCCGCCGGGGCCGGTAGCCAGGTGCGTACGTTCGGAACGCCCCGTGTGGGGGACACCCGTGCGGAAGACCTCGTCGAGGTAACCCAGGAACGGCTGGCCGATCAGCTCGGGGAGCACCTCGGCGAGCGGCAGGCCGAGCACGCCGTCGCCCTTGCTCCACGTGCGCAGGATCTGCTCGTTCGCGAGCTCCACGACGTGCGCAGGGCCACGCAGCACGCAGATGGGAAACGGCGCTTGCATGAACAAACGGTAGAGGTTCTCGCGTTGCGTACGCTCTTGCTCGCGCAATGCTTCAGCGGCGCGAGCGGATGCAAGGTTCGACGCGACGCGCACGAGCAGATCGCGCGCCGTGAACGGCTTGGCGATGTAGTCGTTCGCACCCGAGCTCAGGCCCTTCGTCGTCTCTTGTTCGCCCGCGCGTGCCGAGAGGAGGATGATCGGGATCGCGCTCAGGGCTGGGTCCGCGCGCAGCCGTTGGACGAGTTCGAATCCGTCGAGTCTCGGCATCATCACGTCGCACAACACGAGCGCGGGGGGATCGCGGCGAATGGCTTCGAGCGCGGCGAGGCCATCGCTCGCGGTCTCGACATCCCATCGCTCGCGCAAGAGGCGCGCCACGTATTCGCGCATGTCAGCGTTGTCATCAGCGAACACGATGCGTTCGCGCGGCCCCGAGATGGGGAGCACCGGTAGGTCGGAGGCCCCCCAGCGCACGGCTTCCTCGATGTAGACGTCCGCAGCGATCGCAGTCGACGGCAGGGTGCGTGCGGCGCGAATGCGATCGTCGGGCAGATGCGCGTGGCCGCACGGGATGTACACCTCGAACGTGGTTCCAACGCCGAGCTTGCTGGTGACGCGCACCTCGCCGCCGTGCATGCGGACAAGCTCCTGGATCAGCGCGAGCCCGATGCCGGAGCCTTCGTGGCTGCGCGACCGGGCACCCTCGATCCGATGAAACCGCTCGAACAGCCGGGGCACCTCCGCTTCAGAGATCCCGGTGCCGGTATCGGCGATCTCGAGGCAAACGGCGGGACCGTCCTGGCGAAGCCCCACGGTGATCGATCCATCGAACGTGAACTTGAACGCGTTCGACAAGAGGTTGAGGACGATCTTCTCCCACATCTCGCGATCGACGTAGATCAGCTCGGCCAACGGCGGACAGTCGACGACGAGCGCGAGCCCGGCACGTTCGATCGCCGCGCGAAAGCCGCTCGCGAGATCCGCGGTCAGCGCGGCGAGATCCATCGGCTCGTAGACTGCTTCGACGCGACCGGCCTCGATCCGCGAGAACTCCAGCAGCGTGTTGACCAGCTTGAGCAGGCGCAAGGCGTTGCGATTCAGGAGCTCGAGCGACGCGCGGTCGGGTGGCGCCCCCGGCGGCGCAGTCATCATGTCCTGGATCGGCGCGAGCATGAGCGTCAGCGGCGTGCGGAACTCGTGACTCACGTTGCTGAAGAACGTGGTCTTTGCGCGATCGAGCTCGGCGAGCGCCTCGGCGCGCCGGCGCGCCGCTTCGTAGGCCTCGGCGTTGCTCACGACCTGCGAGATGGCCGCCGCGAGCAGATGGTGAAACCGCTCGTACGATTCCGACGATCGCAACAGCGCGCTCAACCCAGCAACAATGAACCCGAGCGGACGTCCGCCGCCCGCGCGCTCGATCGGCAGGATCGTCGCGCCGCGAGCCCCCGCTGGTCCGGCCATGAGCGGCACGAACGATGTCCCGGAGTTCGCGCCGAGCGGCCAGATCGAATCGTCGCCGAGCGCGATCGTCGCGGGTGCGAACGGGCTTTCCACGGCGATGTTCGCGGCGCAGGCGCGCGTCGCGACGCCCGCCTCGTCGATGAGATAGAGCAGCGCGAACGGTACATCGGCCGGGGCGGTTGCGAGCGCCGCGGCAGCGAGCGCGCATGCCTCGACAGGAGTTTTTGCTTGGGTCGCATCGGCGAGCGCATTCAGGAGCCGCAGCCGGCGTCCCTCGATGATCTTGTCGGTCGTCTCGAGCACGGCGCAGAACACGCCGCCCACACCACCCGATTCGTCGCGTACAGGGCTGTACGTGAAGGTGAAGTAGCCTTCTTCGGGTGCTTCGCCGCGCTGTAACGGCAACATCAAGTCTTCCGAGAAGATCGCTTCGCCCGCGTCCACGACCTTGCGCAATAGCGGCTCGATGATCGTGCGGATCTCGGGAAGCACCTCGAATGCGGGACGTCCGAGCGCCCATGGATGCTTGTTCGCGCCGACCATCGGAATCAGGTCGTCGTTGTAAAGCATCAAAAACTCGGCGCCCCAGTAGAGTGTGATAGGGAAGCGCGCGCTCATGCAAATGCTGAGCGCGGTGCGAAGGCTCTGCGGCCAATCGCGAATGGGCCCGAGCGCGGTCTTCGACCAGTCGATCGCGCGCATCAGCGCGGCGTTCTTCCCGGAGCCCACCAGGAACGTCAGCTCTCCTGCGCCGAGTCGGACATCCACGGCGGTCGACATGGATGCAGTCTAGGTGATCTCGCCTATCGCGGCTACGCGAGCACTCTATCGGGCGCCATGCTGCTTTCTTCACGCGCCATCGCGACACGGTGAGCCTCCGCTGGCCCTTGTCGTCGGGTGGCCGCGGCAGCTAGCATCCGCGCGTGACCGAGCTCGACATGTCCCTTGTGCTCGACGCGCGCCGCGCGCTCGAAGGCCGGATTCGCCGCACGCCGATCGAGGCGTCGCCAGCGCTGTCTGACGCGGCGAACACGCCGGTCTTCCTCAAGCTCGAGTCGCTCCAGCTCACCGGTTCATTCAAGATCCGGGGCGCCTACTTCGTCCTGTCGCGGCTGTCGGCCGACGATCGGCAGCGCGGGGTCGTGACGTGCTCGGCGGGCAGCCACGGCAAGGCCGTTGCGTACGTGGCACACGCGCTCGGAGTTCCGGCCGAGATCCACGTCCCGCGTGACGTCGACCAGGCGAAGTACCAGGCCATACTGGCGCTCGGCGCCAAGGTGGTCCGATCGGACTTCGAGGGCTATGACGATACCGAGAAGCTCGCGCGCGCCGAGGCTGCGCGGTCCGGGCGGCTGTTCCTGACCGCGTTCGACGACGTCTGCATCCTCGCCGCCAACGGCGGGACCATCGCGGCCGAGGTCATCGAGGATTGCCCGGAGGCGCGAACGTTCGTCTTGCCCGTCGGAGGCGGCGGCCTGTCGGGCGGCTTCGCGTACTACGCCAAGACGGCGCTGGCCGGCTGCCGCGTGATCGGCTGCCAGCACGAGGGCTCGCCCGCCCTCGCGCAATCGCTTGAGCGAGGAGAAGCCGTGGTGAGCCTCCCGCCGTTCACGACCACCGCGAGCGGCCTGGAGGGCGGCATCGGCCGGACCGGCTTCGAGATCCTGAAGACGCGCATCGATGGCGTCGCGCTGCTCACCGAGGCCGAGATCTTCGACGCGGTTCGCTTCATGCTCGAGCGACATCAGTACCTGATCGAGCCGTCGGCGGCGGTCACAGTTGCCGCGATCCTGACCGGCAAGGCCGGCCGCCTCGAGTCGCCCACCGTCGCGGTGATCTCCGGCCGCAACGTCGCGCTGCCCACGATCCGCAGGATCCTCGCCGCATGAAGGTCATCGCACAGAACGACATCCGCCGCCTGGTGAGCGCGCCGCAAGCGATCGCCGCGATGCGCGACGCCGTCCTCGCGCAAGCGCGCGGCGAGTGCGACACGCCGATGCCGATGCACCTCGACCTGTCGCCGGGCGGCGGCGGTGAAGTCCACATCAAGTCGAGCTACCGCAAGGGAGGCCGCCACTTCGCGCTGAAGGTCGCTGGAACCTACGTCCGGCGGCCGTACGGATCGATCGTGCTCGTCTCGGTGGAGACCGGCGAGACCGTGGCGTACTTCGACGACGGCGGCTACCTGACCGACCTGCGCACGGCCGCCGTGTCCGCGATGGTCGCGCGGGAGCTCGGCCGCACCGATCGGGTGCTCGGCATCCTCGGAACCGGAGTCCAGGCGCGGCTCCAGGCCCAGCTCCACGCCGAGGTGCTGCCGCTCGAGCAGGTGCATGTCTGGGGCCGCAGCCCCGAGCGCGCGGCGGCCTGCGCCGTCGAGATCGGCCGGCTCCTCCCTCACGTGCGCGTCGTGGTCGCGCGCTCGCCCGAGGAGGTCGCCACGAGCGCGACGCTGATCGCAACCACCACGGCGTCGCGCGCCCCGCTCCTCCACGCTCGGGACGTCCAGCCCGGCAGCCACATCTCGGCCGTGGGGGCCGATTCGCCCGGCAAGCAGGAGCTCGACCCGGAGCTGCTGCGCCGCGCGTCGCTCGTGCTCGTCGACTCGCGCGCCCAGTGCGAGCGGCTGGGCGAGCTCCAGCACGCCCCATCGGAGCGAGCGCGCGCCATTGAGATCGGCGCATTCTGCGCCGCGCCAGTCGCCTACGATCGCACCGGAATCACCGTCGCGGACTTCACCGGGCTCGGCGCGGAGGATCTGTTCATCGCCGAAGCCTGTGTCACGCCCGGCTGATGCCGGGAACTCCCCGACTGAATCCCGACGGCGGCTCCACGCCAGCAACTTCGCCCTGGTCGACGGCAGGCTACCGGTCTGGCCAATTGCCTTGTGATATGGCGCACCCATACACACTGGTTGCCATACTTCTCCACAACGTGTGTGCTGTCGGGGCGTACAGTAACGGCGTGCTGCAGTATCGAGTTGCGCTCGGCCTCGTCGGGTCGATGATCACCATCGGTTGTGGACGCTTCGGGTTCACCCACGCCGGCGACGAGCATACGGCGCTGGGCGACGACGGCCCCTGCATCGAGAGCTCGCTTCAGGTCTCCGAGAATTCGATGCGAGCGTACGAGCCAAGGCTGGTCTGGAACGGAACCAAGGCCGGTGTCGCGTGGATGGAAGATCCGATTCCTGATGCGGTCCACTTCCGGACGATCTCGCTCGACGGCACCGCGGATCCGATCGCCAGCCCCGGCGTGCTCGCCCAGGGCGAAGCCGTCGATGCTGCCTGGGACGGTGCGAGCTGGCGCCTGACCTGGGCCGATGATGACCCCAACCGGGAGATCATGACCTCGACCGATGGAGCCGCGCCCCGCGCGCTCACCACGAACCAGCGACAGGACATGCGAGCGCGCGTCGTTCCAATGTCCGGCGGGAAAACCGCATACCTCTGGGTCACCAATCAGACCACCTACGACTTGCGACTGACGGTGATCGATGCCGCCGGCACCACGCTCGTCAACGAGCTCGCAGTCGTGACGGGGGGCGGGTCAGAGCTCTTGCAGGCTCACCAGCTCGCCTGGACCGGCAGCGAGCTCGTCGTGTTCTATCCGACCAGCAAGAATCTGATGATGCTGCGCTTGAACCCGGACGGCAGCAGAATCGCCGCCCCGGCCACGGTGGGCACCATCTCAAGCTCATTCATCTTTGCATCGGCGAGCTGGATTGGCGATCGGTTCCTGGTGTCATGGAACTCGGCGGCCGGCCTGCGCATCGCCTACGTGGACGTGAACGGTGCGCTGCTGTTTCCGGCCGTGGGCGCGGCGGGGAGCACGCAATGGACCAACGAAGTCTCGGTCGCCATCGGCGCGACGTCGGACGCGGTCGCCTGGGGCGACATCAACGGAGCGTCGTTCCTGCAAGAAATGTCGCGCGACGGCACCCTGGGTGAGCTCCACACGTTCGACAATGCCTACTACCCCAGCGTGGCGTGGGTCGGCAAGCGCTGGGCAGTCGCGCTCTCCCAGCGCGTGGACCCGACACCGGCCAACCCGGACTCGAAACCGGACTACATCAACCTGATTCAGATCTGCAGCGCCGCGGCCAATTGACCTGCTGCCGGCGGTAGTTCACTGCGATCGCGTCGCCGTAAGATCGCTTCTCGACGCGGGTGTACGGTTGCGCCCAGCCTGACCCGTGCGTACAGCTAGGTAGCTCATGGCGGTGTCCGCGCGAAGCGCAGAACTCGAGGCTGCGATCGTCGCCGACCCCGACGACGCCAGCGCGTACCTGGTCTATGCCGACTGGCTCCAGGCGCGTGGCGACCCGCGCGGCGAGCTGGTAGTCGTCCAGCACGCCCTCGAGACCGCCCAGGGGCCGGAGTGGGCGAAGCTCAGGATTCGCGAGCGCGAGCTCCTGACCGAGCACGGCGAGCATCTCCTGGGGCCGGTGGCCGCGCCGCGCTACTGGCGAAACTTCGACTGGCGGCGTGGCTTCGTCGATCGCATGCACGCCGCGTTCGTCCTCGACGAAGGCGAGCAGCTGATCGCGCATCCCTCGCTGGCGTTCGTGCGCGCCGTCTCCAACGTCGAGTTTCCACCGATCCGGGAAGCGGCCCCGCCCCTCCTGAACGAGCTGGCCATCGAGTATGAAGCGCCTCGAAGGGTGCTGACACAACCGAGGCTGCGGCACCTGGCGTCCACCAACCATGCCTGGGCCTCCGGCGTCGCACAGGCGCACGACCTCGCAAATCTCGAGACCTCGAGCCTCGAAACGCTCGCGTTCCGTGGCGACCTCGAGCTGCTCCAGGATCTGTCGTCCTGCCCGTTTCCGAACCTGCGTGTGCTGCGCACGGCTTGCTACGACGAAGAAGACATCGACGAGGTTCTGGCCTTCCTGCTCTCCACGCCGCACGCCGAGCTGGACCTGCGGCTATGCGCCGCCGAAGCCAGCACGCGGCTCGCCATGCTGGACGACGTGCAGGCACGCCGCCGGATCCACGCCCTGCGTCTCGACGACACCGATCTCGGCACGCTCCAGCGCTTGCGCACCCAGCTGCGGCGACTGGAGCTCCTCGAGCTGTCCGGCATCCGCGATCGGGCAGCCGCCATCATCGCGGAGCTGCCAGTCGCGCCGCGCCTGGCGCACCTCGTGCTGGAGGACGAGCTCTCGGATCCCGAAGCCGTCGCGGCGCTCGTGATGTCGCCCTACGCGGCAACGCTTCGAACGCTGACGCTGCGGATTCGCGACCGGGTCGCCATGGCCGGGCTGAGTCGCGGGTGTTTTGCAGCGCTGCGGGTCCTCGACATCGACTGGCAGGACCTCGCTCCATCGGACGCGGCGGCATTGAGCGATGCATTCCCAAGCGTCGAGGAGGTCATTGTCGACGATTTCCGCCTGTCCACGATCAGCGATTGCCCGCTGGCGAGCAGCGTCCAGACGCTCACGATCCAGACGAGCGGCGGCGCCATGAGCGTCGACCGGTGGTTCACGCGCGAGATCGAGAAATTTCGTTCGCTCCGGGTGCTGCGCCTGACCGGCGGGCCGGTGCTGACGCCCGCCGCCTTCGAGACCCTTGCCGGCCTGCGCGTGACCGTCGAGCTCGCGCCGAATGTTCCGCCGCTCACCAGCGAAGTGTGAGCGCATCCCGGGTTAGCTCGCGTAGTTGCTGCACATGCTCGCCGAGCACGTGCCGCCTTTGCAATCCGAGCTCGTGCTGCAGTGGCCGCACGTGCTATTCGAGCAGTTGCCCACGCTGCAATCGGAGCTGGTGCTGCAGTGGCCGCACGTGCCATTCGAGCAGTTGCCATTGCCTTTGCAATCCGAGCTCGTGCTGCAACCACCGCACTTGCCGCTCGAGCACGTACCGGTCTTGCAATCCGAACTCGTGCTGCAGTGGTTGCACGTACCGCCCGAGCACGTGCCGTGACCGTTGCAATCCGAGCTGGTGCTGCAGTGACCGCACGTGCCGCTCGAGCAGTTGCCATAACCCGCGCAGTCCGAGCTGGTGCTGCAGTATGGCTCGACCGGTGGAGCGAACACACCGGCGGGTGAATCCGCCGTGATCGACGACGCGAGGCGCGCGTTATCGGCTTCGAACGCAGCGACCGGAACCGCGCCCACCGTGGACCTGTGATCGGTGGTACCGCAGGCAGCTAAGGCAACGACGAGTGCGACGGGCACGAGGTATTTCATGCCCCAGTAATAACACCGCGGATTCCTCGGCGGGCTAGCGCGCGCAATTCGCATGACGATGCAGCCCAGAACGCCCTCGCTGATCGACAACAGTCACGAAGCTGCCCGGGCGTGCACAGTAAGCAGTTGTCGTTACAGCACGCACACGGCCGCGATCACGCAGCCGCGCTGACTCACAGAAGGATGCGAATGCGATCGCGAAAACGCTCCGGGATCCCGGCCGCGACGAGCTCGAGCACCTGCTCCTTGGGATACTTCATCGAGAAGTGCTTTAGCACGATGTGCTGGCAGGCGACCTGATCGCCCATGTGGTCGAGCGCGTGCGCGATGTCTGCGAGGTGCGTGTGGGCCTTCTTCGCGGCGAGCGCTTCCTCACCGGCTTCGAGGAACGTCCCCTCGATGATCAGGATCGGCGACGCCCAGATGTGCGCCTGTTCGATCAGCGACGCGCCGATGCAATCGCCGATGAACGTCACGACCGGATCGTCGACGTCGACCTGCACGTCGACTCCGGATTTGCGTAGCTTCGCGATCTCGGGGCCCGGCAGGTCGCGATACTCGGGCAGGAGCTTTCGCTTGTGTGCCAGGATCGTGTAGCCGAGGCTCGGCACGCTGTGCGTCACGCTGAACGCGCGCACGCGGAGATCCTTGCGATACGGAAGCGCGACCAGCTCGGCCGACGACGCGAGGCCGTGAAACGCCGGCGTCTCGACGGTCTCGTCGGGCACGCCCTCGAACTGCGCCTCGGCGCGGATCCAGCCTTCGCACCCCGCGCGGATCGATTCGGGCAAGAAGTACGCGGCCGGCTTCGCGTTGCCGACCATCCGCCGGAGCTGCCAGTGGCGCGGCAAACAGCGCGCGTGGTCGCCGTGCGCGTGCGTGAGGAACACGTGGTTGATCGACAGCGACGACAGCGGGCATTCGCCCATGTCGAAGCAGACGTCGAGCTCGGGGATCTGGACGTAGGTGGCGAGGCCCGAGATCGAGAATCCAGCGACGGTGAGCGTTCCGAGTTGGAGCGAGATCTGGCTGAGTGCGTTCAGGTGGTCCATGGCATCACGAAGCGGCGCAGAGGTACGATGACGCGGCGAGCGCGTCCCATCGACCCGGCCGGCGGCCGGATGCAGCGCCCATGTATATCACATTTCGGTGGCTCAGCGGCCGGCGAGTTTGCAGACCATCACCACCTCGTGCACGTTGAGGCGTGATCATGTGGAGACAGCGCATCGCGATCGCAGCGATGACGGGCGCGGTCGGATGCGTGCTCGCCCCCCGCTCGCTGGATCCGCCGCCCAACGATCAGGCCACCGTGGCCCTCCTGACCGGCACGCTCCTGGCGCCGCTCGACGACATCGCCCGGCATCCGTGGTTCGCCGTGCGCGAGCGCGGCGCCACCGCGTGGACGGTCTACGAGGTGGGCGGCGGACGCTCCGAAGAAGACCCGTTCCGGCACCACAGCCCGTACGGCCATCCGATCCTGCACAAGGTGTGGCGAGGAGCCGAAGCCGAGCGCGCGGCTGCCTGCCTTGCGCGCGAGGCCCCGTCGTGGATCGCGAAGCTGCAGTACCGGTTCTATCCGGGCCCCAACAGCAACACGTTCGGCGACGTCATGCTGCGGCGCTGCGACCTGCACGCGAGCTTGCCGTCGACCGCGATCGGCAAGGACTGGCGCGGGGTGATCGGCGGCGGCGTGACCAGCGAGGGCACGGGCGTGCAGGTCGAGACCCCGCTCCTGGGCCTCCGGCTCGGCCTCAAGGAAGGCATCGAGATCCACGTGCTCGGGCTGTCGTTCGGCTTCGATCTGTGGCCGCCCGCGATCATCTTGCCGCTCGGCCCGGGCCGGCTGGGGTTCGCGGATCGATGACGCGCGCCGCGATCGTCATGGCGTGCGCGGCCCACGCGCTCGGCTGCGCCGATGGCCCGGCGGCCAACGCCTGGGCGCACTACGAGCTCACCGCCAGCCACGACGTCGATCCGCCGCAGGCAAGCCCGCCATCGCCCGCGCCGCCGCCGCGGTTCTCGGAGCTAGCGCTCGCCGGCGTGCGGCTCCACGGGTTGGTCGGCAATGAGCGCTGGGGCTATCACGTCGGGCTCGATCTCGCCGCGGGCTCGACGCTGCGCGCCGGCGGCTTTGCGTACGACGTCGCGCTGCTGCCGATCGGTGGCGGCGTGCGGATCGGCGCGACCTCGGCGATCATGCTCGGCGCCGGAATAGGCGCGATGGGCGCGACAGGAACGATCGACGACGCGCTCACGTTTCCGATCGAGCTCACCGGCGAGTTCGGCAGCGGACGCGCCCGCGTGCTGGCCCGCGCCCGGATCTCGTATGTCAGTGCCGCGGGGGGGCGCGAGCGCCGAGCAGCGACCGTGTCGTTTGCCGATGAAGCCGAGGCGATGCTCGGCCTCCGGATCGGCCACCACTACGATCCATGGCATTACCCCACCGGTAATGGATACTTCGCCGGAGTGGCCTATCGCGAGCTGTACGGCGCTCGCTTCGTGGGACTCACGATCGGCTATTCCATAGATCTGGCGACGGAGCACAAGCGCCAGAAGCTCGAGTTCGAGTGCATACCGGCGTGTGAGCAACAATGATGCAGTCTCGACTCGTGGCTCTCGTCCTCGCAGGTTGTGGCCCTGGGTTCGTGCCGTTCACGCAGGTCACGCTCCCGGCGCCGCAACCGTGCGCCCCATCGCCCGCGCTGCCAGCGCTCGATCCGCTGTTTGCCCCGGCGCTGTCCGGCGCGGTGACGCTGGTCTCGGCCCAGGGCGATGCCCGGTTGTCCGCGACGGCGCTCGTGCAGGCCGCATGGTCAACGGACAGCTCGCATGTGGCGACGCTCGACCAGAGCTGGGTGACGCTCTGGCGGAGCTCCGATGGCGCGGCGGCCGAACATATCGCGTGCCCGGCCCGGCTGCTCGGGCACCTACGGCTCGCGATATCGGCGGATCTGCGCTGGATCGTAGCGCCCGGGATCGTGCACACGGCCAACGACTATCAGGCGGTCGTGTGTGTCGTCGATCGCGCGGCGCACGCCGCCCGCGTCTTCACCGGCGACTTCTCCGGCAACTTGTCCGGCGGCGTCCGCCAGCCGCGGCTCGAGGGCGATATTCTGATCGGCGTCGATCGCTCGCTCGATCTCGTGACCGGAGCGATCACGCTGCATGCGCCGCCGCCCGCCGAGCCGGTGCTCGACGATCAGGCGCTCGCCGAGCTGGCGTCCGACAAGCCGGAGCTGCGGCCACCGGGCATGGAGCACGTCGATCCCGAAGGGGCCGAGCAGTTTGCCGTCTCGCACGACGGCCGCTACGCCGCGGGCTGGACGCGGGAGCGCATCATCCTCGTGTCGGGAGGAACCGATGCGCGCGCGACCACGCCGGAGCCACCAGCATTCCTGGCCGTATGGGACCTCGTCACCGGCACGCGGCTGTGGCGTGACGAGACGAGGTGCTGCCGGGGCTGGCGGTTTTCCCCCGATGATCGGTTCCTCGAGAGCCAGGACACCCACGAGCTCTTGCGTGTCACGTCGGGCGAGGTCCTATCATTCCCGGGAACCCTGTTACCGGTGGCGCCCGATGGGCAGCACGTGCTCGCTTATGAACCGAGCGGCATGACGCTGTGGTCGCTCGAACCACGCCGGCCGATCGTCGTGGTGCCGCGACCTCGCACGATCGTCGCGCGGAGCCGGGATGGCACCGTCAGCGCGGCGCTCGACGGTAACCAGCTCGTGCTCGAGCGCCCCGGCCATTGCATCGCGCTCGGCGTGGAGGTCCGCCCGTACGATGCGATCGCGTTCTCGCCCGACGGTCGCGAGCTTTACGCCGGGCTCGATCGGTCGGGCCCTCCCCCTGTAGATCCGCGCAAGCGATCCGAGCTCGACTGGCCGACCAAGCGAACGCTCGCGGTGTGGCGAACCGACACCGGCCAGGTCGCCAACTCGCTCAGCGTCGTCGGGCGCGCGGCCGTGTTTCCGATGCCGGCGGCCGGCCAGGTCGGCTTCGCGCTCGACAACAAGCTCGCGGTGTTCGACGTGCGAACCGGACAGCTCGCCAAGGCCGCGTCGTCCGCCTGGGTGAGCCGCCCGCCCGAGTTCGCGCACCACCTCGTCCTGGGGCCCCGCAGCGAGCTCGCGCAAAACGCCGACGACATCGTCGAGACCTTCTATGGCCCGGTCACCGCGTTTGCCACGGCCAGACATCCGCACGGCCGAGCCCCTTTGGCGCTGGCGCCCGATGAGCGCCACATCGCCGCGACCGGGCGCGACGGCGCCATCTTGCTGTGGGATCGCGATCGCAAGCCCATCCCGGTCGCCGCACCGCGCACCGGCGAAATCGAGGTGCTCGCGTTCTCCCCCGACGGCCACCTGCTCGCGACCGCCGGCGAGGACGGCATGGTGATCCTCACCGAGGCCGCGTCTGGCGCGACGCTCGGCACGATCGCGCTCGCCGGCGACCGTGCGACGTTCCTGTGGTGGTCGTCCGACAGCGCGCGGCTGGTGATCGACACGGCACGGCGGTTTCGGATCACGGTCGCGCCACGGCCAGGCAAGCTCCGCACGGAGTTGCTTCGGACGGGCTGGTTGCCATACGACGGCTAAGTTACTCAGATCGGAATGGGCCTTGACGGACGCCCGATGACGGAATCTCTTGCTCCAAGGAGCGCATGATCACCACCCACTTCATCACCGGTGCAACCGGGTTTGTCGGCTCGGCGCTCGTCCTCGAGCTGTTGCAGCGCACGTCCGACGAGGTGCTTTGCCTGGTCCGGCCCGGCTCCGAGGACGTCACCGCTCGGCTCCACCGAGCCCGAAGCCACGCTCCGGCGGCTCATTGCCTATGTCGCGCAAACGGAATCCTCGGTAGATGCAGCGTTTCTGAAGCACGCTGCGGCCCTCGTCCACCGGCCGGCATCACGGTGGCAGGACCTGGATGCCCGCGATCGCGGGCGGCTCGAGACTGCCTGCAAGCCGGGCTTCGAGGCGCTCGCCGGCCGCGGATATCTGTGGAAGTGAGTCGTGCTGGCCTTCGGAGGGAGCCGTTCGGCGATCCCTGGCAAGTTACCGCTGAACAGGTACTCGCGCCGGCCTGCGTCCGCTACGTGCCTTGTGGGCCGCGGTCCTGCCTGGTTTCGACGAACGGCCCGCAGCTCGCTCGCCGAAGACCTCTCCAAGCGAGGTGGCGACGATGGCCTTTTCGTGCCAGCGCTCCAGTCGCTTCAGATCTTTCTCGGCCAGGATGCGCTTGCGAGCGGCCGCCGATACGGCGATGCCACGAACGCGGAGCACGGTGAGCAGCGAGCCGGCAATCCCACGCTCGACGCCCTGCTTGACGCCCTCCTGGATCGCCTCCTGGCGCCAGGTCTCCACGATGTCTTCGGTATCCATGAGAAACTCCTGGTCGTCGTTCGTCCGCTTCGCAGGGTTAGCCGGGATCTCCACGCGTAATCTTAGCAAGATCGGCAGCGCCAGGGTGCGCTCCGGTGCCTCCTCCTCCAGCGCCTTGACCTCGGCGATCGCCTGCTTCAGCACCCGCTTGGCGCCGAGCAAGCGCAGGAGCAACGTGTCCCGCGTGACAGGCAACTCGCTCACCACCACGAGCCGCGTCCAGAGCAAGGGCGGCCCTTCGTAAAACCCGGAGGGCCAACCCTTCATCCGGCGGAGCCACAAGCCCTTGATGCCGCGCCCGGGACGACCCGAAGAGATCACCCACTGGGTCGGGACCGGCGGAGGCACCTTGCGCTGCGAAAGGAAGTGGCGGAACTCGCCGTGCTTGATCAGACAGCCGGCGAGATCTTCGCCGTTCGGCGTGTTGTGGAAGAACTCGAGCGTGCTTGGCCCTGCGGTGATGCGCCCGAGCAGGCCGAGATAGTCTGGAACCGGCGCCTGCATCGAGGCGGGCGTGAACCAGAGATCAATCCTGCGAGTATCGGCGGGTACCTCGGCATCGGTTTCGACAGCACCGCGTGGTGCAACCGCGGTGCGGACCATCTGCTTGCCGAACTGATCGAACCGAGTGCGCATCAGCGTCGCAACAATGGCATGAGGCCACACGAGCGCCAACATGAACTCGGCACAAAAGCTAGCTGCAACAACCCGTCTGGAGCTTCGCGACGTAAAAGAATGCCAATGCTCGAGTAACGCTGATCGCGATGAACGATCGGGCCGGTTGTGCGACGTCGCCCAGCTCGCCGTGGCGTCGATCGCATGAGGCGCGGCGAAACTCTGCGGCCTGGTCGAGATCGCACATGATCTCGCAGCGAGTCGTCCTGGTCGGGAGAACAGCGACGCAAAACAACCGGACGCTTGATCTTCCGCGCCGATCGTCTCCACCGGGTTTCGATTCGCCTCTCGCAGGAGACACCTTCGTCGCCGTATCTCCGTGAGTTCACGAGCGAGCTGGACGGTACGGCACGTGCAACCTGGTCGGTCATCTTCAACAGCAACCAGGAACAAGCACTCATGAACAATCTCAACGTCGCCAACTTCCAGACCATCAACCTCTCTGACCTCGACGCGATCAACGGTGGACGCGGCTGGGGCGAAGCCATCGGCAACTACGTCGGTACCGCGATCGGTGGAGCCGCGGGCGCAGTCGGCGGCGGCCTCGGCGGAGCCGCGGTTGGCTCGGCCGTGCCCGTGATCGGCACGACGATCGGCGGGCTCGCCGGTGGTGGCGCCGGTGGCGCGGTCGGCGGGGCCGCGGGCTGGGAAGCTGGCGGCGCCCTCGGCAAGTGGATCACCGGTGGCCGCTGAGCTCCAGCGCGCGGTCGCGAGATCGCCCGTGCGCACTCAGGTTCGCTCGCCCGCTCGTGACGGACTCGCCGTCGCGCTCCTCGCGTTCGTGATCGCAGGCGCGCGTGCGGTGACCATGACTGACGTGGCGTCGGGGCTGTTCGGCGCCGCGCTCGCCGCTGCTTCGGCGGGCCTCGCGTTCGCGGCATTCGCCACGCTGCGCGCGCGGATCAGGGCCTTGTGAGCCGCGGTCCTGCCTGTCTGTGGCAATATTGCACAACCTGAAGACCGCGACACGTATGTCATGTTCGCCTGGTTCTGCAGCACCACCACGCCGGTAACCCTGTGAGATCGCGCAGCGCGGGGTGGCCCTGCCATTGCGATAGGGGCGGCGGCATGAAGACGCTCGCTTACCTTTGGGTCGCTGTCTCGGTTGCCGCCTGCACGGGGTCCGGATCCAGCAACATCACCGCCGATCCGTCCACCGCGCTGCCGAGCGACGCTCACTTCGTCACTGTCGTCTCGCCGTACGCGTCACCGGAGGAGTGCCTCGCGAAGGCGTCGCAAGTGTTCACCTGCACGAACTCGCTCTCGTTGTGCAAGAGCGGTCGCGCCGGTCAACGCCTCGGCGACATCGTGGCGGAGGGCGCGTACAACATGGTCGATTCCGTTGCACACGTCAGCTTCGACGATGGCACGTCTCTCAAGTTCGACGTCCAGGCCGTCGTCGATCTCGGCAATCCGAACGCCCGCTGGATCGTCGACACCGAGCGTCGCTGGGAGACGCTGCAGTTCGACAACATCGATTGCAGCAAGCCCTGACGTCTCCAGGCGGGTTGCAAAGCTGCTCGTCCGGACGCGGAGATGCCTGTGGGCCTGGTGAACCGCGGAGCTCAGAGGTTGAACACCGGGGAGGTTCCGCCAAAGTTGCTCTTGACGTAGATCTGCGGAGGCACGGAGGACGATGTCGTTGGGCGCTGCGCGGAGTATCGCCCACCGCCATTGTTCACGAGCACGAACCCTTCAAAGTTTCCAGGGAGGAACATTACTGTGAGGATGGCGTTGGGGTTGCTGCCCGTCGCGTTCACTTCGATATTGCCGCCGCGGCCTCCCACAAATTTGAATCGCGCCGTCTGTACCGCGATGGTATCTGCAATCGGAGGGGCTGTTGCGGGAACGACATTGACGACGACGGAGCTGACAATGCCGGTCGTGTTCTGGGTTGCGGTGATCGTGACCGGCGTGGGGGCCGAGACTGCGGACGTGACGATGTTGAGCCATCCCTGGCTCTGGTCGGCACGGGCAAAGAATTCCGAAGGCACCAATAGCACGGCTGGATTACTACTGAGGAGGTGTGAGCCGGGGCTCCCCAGGGCCGAGTACGTGAAGATGGCGGTCGCGGGGTGTCCACCGGGCAACGGGCCCGGTACTGCGCTAGGTGACACCAGACCTGCGGTCGGCCGACTTGTTGCTGAAGCTACCTGGGACATGTTGGCCTTGCGATTACGTTGTGTCATGTTGAAGATTCAGGGGGCGGTGACCATGTGGAACGTACCGAGCGGTCGGAGGATGGAAGCGATGGCGGCGATGGCGGCGATGGCGGCGATGGCAGCCGTGGTGATCGCACTTGGATCCGGATGCGCAGGCCCGCAGGCTGGCGCGGGTACGACGCCCGAGGCGCAGGGGAGCGCCCGGCAGCTGTTTCCGATGTTGCTCACCGCGCGCCCCGCGTGGACCGGGGAAATCCGGGCCGCGAAACTGAGGATGTGGGCGGATCAGGAGTACCGCGCGCACAACCCGCGGTGGCAGGAGGATCTCGACGATTACGTGGCGTATGCCAACCGCGTCCTGGTCCCGATGCTCGGTGTGGGGCTCACAGCAGAGTACCGGGAATGGGATCATCACGTGCAGGGCGACAAACTCGCGGACGAACTCGCGGCGCTCGTCCAGACGGATCCTGGCGACGATGCGGTGTGGGTCGTTGGCGTCACGGGCTGGGCGGGAGAAGACTCGACCAGCTTCGAGCGGCTCGGGACTGCACATCTCGGGCATGTGCTCGTGCGCGGTTACACGGAGGGCGAGCAGCGCAAGGCGCTGGAGCGCGCGTTCCCCGAAGCAAGCGCCGACGAACGCGGGCATGCGCTGGTCGCGCGACTCCGACATCAGACGACGGTCGTGCTGCTCCATCAGCTGGCGCACAGCCTGGGAGCGCTGCAGGAGAGCGAGCCGGACGGGATCATGAGCGCGAGCTATTCGCCCACAACGAAGGCATCGATCGGGGAAGGGAATCGCAGGCAAATGCTGAGCGCACTCGACGAACGGCTGGTGGCCGCGAAGCAGTACCGCGAGGCCGAGCGCCTGCTCACCAGCGGTGATGCGGCCGGAGCGGCGGTGGCGCTCGCGCCGGTCCTGCGGCTGTATCCGGCGCGAGTGAAGCCGCGCGTGCTGCGTTGCCGGATCGAGCTGGCGCAGGGCCGCGCCCAGGATGCAGCGACGATCGCGGCGTGCAACGAAGCGGCGGCGACCGGGGTTGAATCGGCCGTGGTGGTGGCGACGGCACGGCGGAGCGCCGGCGACGTCGCGGGGGCACAGGGGATGCTAGTGGTTGTGGAGGAGCGCCTGGCGAGCGTTGCGCCCGACCAGGCAGCGGCTGTGTGGCTCGCGATGGCCGGGGAATATCGCGAGATTGGTGCGCTGACACGGGCTGAGAACGCGCTCTCCAAGGCTGGGGCCGGAGCGGCCGACCACGGCATCGCTGCATGGGCCGCGACCACCCGCGCGCGCTACGGCATTCCGCGCGACGGCGCGCGCTGGAACCTGACCCTCGACGATGAGGCGGCGGCCGTGGCCGCGGTGCGAAACGCGATCGCGCTGGTCAACGCGAGCCAGTGGGACGCCGCGACGAGCGCGATCGATAACGCCGAGCGGCGCTGGCCTGCGCTGCCGGGCGTGCTGACCGCACGCTGTGCGCTCGAGTTCCGGCGCGACGCAATTGCAGCCGCTCGTCAGCTCTGCGAGCGCGCGCTGGCGCAGGGTGGGTCATCGTGGGCGCTGTATCTGCTAGGCACGATTGAGCTGGAGACGCGTCGAGGCCCCGCCGCGACCGGCATGGCGCATCTCAGGGAGGCGATCGCACGGGATCCGGATCTCGTTCAGGCATGGCGAAAACTCGCTCGGGCGCTCGAGAAGACACGGGCCACCGCCGAGTTGGAGCTGCTGCGCCGCGATTACCGCGCGCGATTTAGCGCTGCGCTCCCCGACTGATCGCGTGACCGGGTCGAACCGCACGGTGATGATGAGCGTCGCTTCGTCTGGCCTACGCGCAAGCTCGATCGGCTGGTGGGCCGCGGCCGGATCCACGTTATCCGGCCTCAAACGCCCCCGGTCGGGTCGCTGCCGGGCCACCTGGGCCGTTCAGGTCCCGATCGCCTCGACGAGGAACGGCAGGCTGACGTCGTAGCGATACGGGATGCTCATGTGGCCATCGTCGAACTCCTCATGGCGAACAGCAATCCCGTGGCCGCGGAGCTTCGCGACCAGTGCGCGCGCGCCCCAGTGCAGCGCATACTCGTCGCGCGTGCCGGCATCGACGT
>Ga0134121_10001701_pt1 | contig 20295 bp, 19 predicted proteins | sample KB301_FD_96463 | JGI IMG/M metagenome (GOLD analysis project Ga0134121, IMG submission 96463) | Terrestrial soil microbial communities without Nitrogen fertilizer from Kellogg Biological Station, Michigan, USA - KB3-0-1 | ecosystem: Environmental > Terrestrial > Soil > Unclassified ... | reverse complement strand
GAGAACGCCAAGCTCAAGGATCTCTCGATGCGCGAGGTCATGACGCTCGTGCCGATCGTCGCCTGCTGCTTCTGGATCGGGCTCTATCCGAAGCCCTTCTTCGACGTGCTCGAGCGCCCGGTGACGGAACTCGTCGAGCGCCTCGAGGGGCCCGGCGCTCCCGCGGTGGCCTCCGTGCGCACCGCCGCCACGACGGCTGACACGGCCACGGCGCCCGGCACGGCGCCGGCCGCGACCACAGCGCCGGCCACGACCACGGCGCCGGGCACGGCGCCGGACACGATGGCCGCCGGATCGACCGTGACCGCGGCGCAGGGGTCGTCCCGGTAGGCGGAGTCACCGGAACCCGTGCCGGCGTTCGACCCGAACCAGCTCCGGCTCCTCTCTCCCGAGATCCTCCTCTCGGCCTGCGCCTGCCTGCTCCTGGTGTTCTCGCTCGCGAGCCGCGATGCGCGCCTCTGGGGACCGGGGCTGTCGACGCTCGCCTGCACCGTGACGCTCGCGGCGCTCCTGGCCTACCCGCTCCAGTTCGGCCTCGAAGCGATGCGGCTGCCCGACTCGTTCGTCGCCTTCCAGGGCGCGTTCGTCCTCGACGCGTGCGCCGTCTTCTTCAAGGCGCTGTTCCTGCTCTCGGCGCTCCTGACGCTCCTGTTCTCGGAGCGCTACCTGCGCGAGGGAGGGAGCGAAGGCGGGGAGTACTACGCGCTCGTGCTCTTCGCCATCGTCGGGATGATGCTGGTCGCGTCGGCGGGCGACTTCCTGACCCTCTTCGTGGCGCTCGAGACGGCGGCGCTCGCGCTCTACCCCCTGGTCGGCTACGCGCGCCGCGAGCCACGCTCGATCGAAGGGGCGCTCAAGTATTTCCTGGTCGGGTCGTTCGCGACGGCGCTCTTCCTCTTCGGCATCTCGCTCGTGTACGGCCTGACCGGGACGCTGTCGTTCGGCCTCATCGGCATGTCGCGATCGATCGGCGCCCTCGATCCCGCGCAGGCCCCGTGGTTCCTGCTGGGGATGATCCTCGTCATCGCCGGGCTCGGCTTCAAGATCGCGGCGGTGCCGTTCCATATGTGGGCCCCGGACGCCTACCAGGGGGCGCCGACGCCGATCACCGGGCTCCTCTCGACCGCGTCGAAGGCGGCCGGGTTCGTGGCCATGCTGCGGCTCTTCCCGCTGGCCTTCGGGCGCCTGGGCGATCGCTGGTCTCTGCTGCTCGTCATCCTGTCGGTCGCCAGCATGAGCCTCGGGACGTTCGCCGCGCTGACCCAGGACAACGTCAAGCGCATGCTGGCCTACTCGTCCATCGCCCACGCCGGTTACGCCCTGCTCGGCCTCGTCGCGGCGGGCCGCGGGCCCGACCTCGGGACGCGCGAGTGGGGCATGCAGGCGGTGTTCCTGTACTTGCTCGTCTACACCTTCGTGAATCTCGGAGCGTTCGGGATGGTGGCGATGCTGAAGCGTCGCGGCGTGGCCGGCGACCGGGTCGCCGATTTCGCCGGGCTGGGGCGCAAGAACCCGCTCGCCGCCTTCGCGATGCTGGTGTTCCTGCTCTCGCTCGCGGGGATCCCGGCCACCGCCGGTTTCGTGGGGAAGTGGTACCTGTTCGCCGCGGCGGTGCACGCGAAGCTCGCGTGGCTCGCTGTGGTGGCGGTCGTCAACAGCGCCGTGTCGCTCTACTTCTACGCGCGCATCGTCGTGATGATGTACATGCGCGAGCCGCAGGATGACATCCCGTTCCGTCCGACCTTCGCCGAAGCGACGGCGCTGCTGATCTGCCTCCTCTTCACCCTCGGCTTCGGTCTCTACCCGCGGCCCCTGGTCGAGCTGACCCGCCACTCGATCATCGCCTTCGCCCCCTGGGCGCTCTAGACCAATGCCGCGAGACGATGAGCCCTCGGCGCTGGCGAAGGCCATGGCGCAGTCGCAGATGGGGCTGCAGCTCGTCGCCCCCATCATCGGCATGGGGGGCCTCGGGTGGCTCCTGGACCGGCACTTCCTCACCTCCCCCTGGATCACCCTCGCCGGCCTCATCCTCGGGGTCATCGGCGGGATGGTGAACTTCATCCACGCGGCCCTCCATCCGCCGGGGGAAAAGGAGTGAGCGCCCGGGGTGCCGCGGCGCTCGCGGCGGGGGTGGGGCTGGCCGCCGCGGTCGCCGGCCTCCTCCTGCGCGACCGGCTGCCTCCGGGCGCGGCGGCCGGATTCGCGCTCGGCGGGGTGCTCGCGGCCCTCGGCGCGGTCTCGTGGATCCTGGCGGCCGAGCGGGGGAGCCGGCGGCCGCAGTCCTTCCTGCTCCTCGTGGGGCTTGGCATCCTGGGCCGGCTCGTGGTATATGGCGCAACCCTAATCTACGTCGCACTTCTGACGCGGATCGACCCGCTGTGGACGGCCGGGTCGCTCCTGGGGTTCCACGTCCTGCTCATGATGCTCGAGGTCCGGTTCGCCCTTCACGGGCTGAAGGGCCCGGGTGCGAAGGAAGAGGTGTCGTGACCGAAGAGGCGGTTCAGGCAGCGGGGCACGCGGCCGAGGCGGGTGGCGAGGGGGCCTTCAACCCCAACGCGCTCCTGGCGGAGCACGTCCTCGACCAGCGCACGCTCGAGGTGCCGTTCCTCGGGCACGTGCACCTGCCGATCCTGCACCTCGGTCCGTATGCGCTGCCGATCACCCGCCACGTCGTGATGATGTGGATCGCCGCGGTCATCGTGCTGCTGGTCTCCTGCGTGGCGGCGCGGCGGCGCGCCCGGGTGCCGGGTCGCCTGCAGAGCCTGGTCGAGCTGATCGTGGTCTTCGTGCGGGACGAGCTGGCGCGCAAGAGCATCGGCCACCACGCCGATCGCTACGTGCCGTTTCTCCTGACCGTCTTCTTCTTCATCATGACCTGCAACTACCTCGGGCTCCTGCCGTACGCGGCCACCGCCACGAGCAACATCTCGGTGACGGCGGGCCTCGCGCTCCTGGCGTTCGTCATGACCCAGGCCGCCGGCATCCGGGAATACGGGGTGGCGGGGCACGCGAAGAACCTCATCCCGCCCGGCCTGCCGGCGTGGCTCCTGCCGATCATGATCCCGGTCGAGCTCCTGGGCATCTTCACCAAGCCCTTCGCCCTGTGCGTCCGGCTCTTCGCCAACATGACGGCGGGGCACGTGATCATCCTGTCGCTCTTCAGCATCGTCTTCCTGCTCAAGAGCGTGATGTTCGGGGTCTTCGTCTCGGTGCCGTTCGCGCTCTTCATCAACGGCATCGAGCTGCTCGTGGCGTTCCTGCAGGCGTACATCTTCACGATGCTGACGGCGTTGTTCATCGGGATGTCGGCCCATCCGGCCCACTGAGGCGCCGGTACGGGCGACCGTTCACGAACGAAGGAGGGGTGGGGCATGGAATTCGGCAATTCACTGGCGCATCTGGGGGCGGGAATCGGCGCGGGGCTCGCAATCATCGGGGTCGGCGCCGGCATCGGCAGGCTCGCGGCCGCGGCCATGGAAGGCAGCGCCCGGCAGCCCCAGGTCCTCGGCGAAATCCGCACGACGATGATCATCGCCGCCGCCCTCATCGAGGGCGCGACGCTGTTCGCGCTCGTCGTCTGCGTCCTTCTCGCCCTAAAAGCGTAGAATCGCGGCATCCTCCGGAGAGTTCTCATGGGCACGCAGCTCGTCACGCCGGATCTGGGGACCATCATCTGGACCCTGATCACCTTCGTCATCCTGCTCTTCCTGTTGAAGCGTTTCGCCTGGGGGCCGCTGCTGGCCCTTCTGGACGAGCGGGAAAAAACGGTGAAGGACTCCCTCGAGGCGGCGGAGCGGGCGCGCGCCGAGGCGGACGAGACGCTCCGGAAGAACCAGGAGATCCTGGCGGGGGCGCGCCGCGAGACCCAGGCGCTCCTCGAGCAGGGTCGCAAGGAGAGCGAGACCCTGCGGGCCGAGATCCTGGCGCAGGCGCGCCAGGAGGCGCAGGGTCTCGTCGAGCAGGGCAAGCGCCAGATCCAGTTCGAGCAGAAGCAGGCGTTCGATTCTCTCAGGGGCCAGGTCGCGGATCTCGCCATCGGCGCGGCCGAGCGGCTGATCCGCGCCGACCTCGACGACGCCCGGCACCGCCAGCTCGTCGCCGACTACGTGAAGACCCTCTCCGAGAGCGGGACCGAGACCGGGAAGCACTGATCTCCCCCGGCCGCCGCCGCACCACCCGCGCGTGATCCGAGTCCCGGTCCGGCTGCGCCGCCAGGTCGACGAGACGCACGATGTGCGCATCGGCCGCGGGATCGGCCCGCGGCTGTCGGTCGACCTGCGGCGTCGCGCCCTCGCCAATCGCTACGTCGTCGTCACCGACCGGGTGCTGTGGCCGAAGCACGGCCGGCGCCTTTTGGCCGGGCTGAAGCGGCGCGGGCTGCGCGCCGACGCGGTGATCATCCCGGCGGGGGAGCGCAGCAAGACCCGGCGCGTGCGCGACAGGCTCGAGGACGCGCTCATCCGCCTCGGCGCCGATCGCGGCACCGCGCTCGTGGCGCTCGGCGGGGGCGTCGTGGGCGACCTCGCCGGGTTCGTCGCCGCCACCTTCCATCGCGGCATCCCGCACGTGCAGATCCCGACCACGCTCGTCGGGATGGTGGACTCCTCCATCGGCGGCAAGACCGCCATCAACCACCCGGCCGGGAAGAACCTCATCGGCGCCTTCCACCCGCCTGCCGCCGTCTACATCGACGTGGACTACCTCAAGACGCTGCCCGATCGCGAGCTGCGATCCGGACTGGCGGAGGTGGTGAAGTGCGGCGTCATCGCCGACCCGGGATTATTCGAGACGCTCGAGCGCCATGCCAACCGGGTGCTGGCCTTCGACCTCGACCTGCTGGTGCGCCTCGTCGAGGCGTGCGTCCGGCTCAAGGCGCGCGTCGTCAGCGGAGACCTGCGCGAGACCAACCGCCGCGTCATCCTGAACTTCGGCCACACCGTCGGGCACGCGCTCGAGACCCTCAGCGGCTATCGCCTGACGCATGGCGAGGCGGTGGCCATCGGCCTCGTCGCCGAGGCGCGGCTCGCCGCGCGCGCCGGTCTCGCCTCCGCCGAGCTTTCGGGCCGCATCGCGCGCCTGCTCGCGCTGCTCGGCCTGCCGACGGAGATCCCGAAGCGGCACACGCCGGAAGCGATCCTGCGCGTGGCGCGGCGCGACAAGAAGACGCGGCAGGGGCGGATCGCTTACGCGCTTCCTTCACGTCTTGGAGCCATGGCGCGATCCGGTGGGGGGTATTCCATCATGCTGGACGACGGGTTCGTCGCGGCCGCTTTGCGCAGTTCCTCCTGAAACCAGCGCTCTAGCCACCGCCAAGAGGGAACAGGGATCGACCCCGTCGGGGACGGGTCCGGGCTCGCGGCCCAGGGTCTCCCACGCCCCTACTCCAAACCGCCTCTCCCGAATGACGAAAGCGTCATCGGGTCGTGGGGGGCGACGAGGCGGGCGCGAGGGCGGTCTCTCGAGGGGTGCTGTGCGCGCGGGTCCGCGTGGCGGCGGTCTCGGGGGATTCATAAATAAGAGGATGGGGGGGCTGTTCCTTGCTCTCTGGATTACGGCTCCTATATTGATGACGGATTCGTCCGGAGGAGCGATCGGCATGGGATTGCGCCTGGTGAAGAACGCGGGGCCGCGGGCTCCGGAAGAGGATCAGTCGAAGGGGACGGCGGCGTTCCTGCTCGTCGACGGACGGGGGAGCGTCATCGACGTCATGGGCTGGGAGGCGCTGTCGCTCGAGCCGGTGCCGAAGGTCATCGCCGCTCCGGCCGAAGGGGACGAGCCGATCCTCGCCGCGATTGCGTCGGCCGTGGCCGCCGCTCGGCAGGGTCGCCGGCCCACGGTGCGGCTCGTCGAGGTGCCGCTCGAGCGCGTGCATGTCTACGTCATCGCCGCCGCGCCGCTTCCCGGAAAAGACAAATCGGCCCGCATCGCGGTGACCGTTGCCGAGACCGGTCCGCCCGAGGCGGGGAGCGCCGAAGGGAAGGTCATCCGGCAGCTCGGCCACGACCTGCGCACGCCGCTCACGTCGATCAGCGGCGCCGTCGAGCTCCTGCAGTCGGGGCGGCTCGGCAGCCTCCAGGAGGGGCAGATCAAGGTGGTGGGCCTGATGCAGAAGGGAGCCGATGCGCTGCTGAAGATCATCGACGAGGCGACCTCGCCGTACCGCGGGCGCCGCGACCTTTCGGAGCTGCTCGGCATCGGTGTCGAGGAGCTGGTGGCGGGGGGACTCGAGGAAGGCGCCGGACCCGACGACGACCTGGACGGTGACGAGGGCGACGCCGGACCGCGGGCGCCGGGCGACCGCAGGGGCGGCGCGCGCCGCAAGGAGCGCGGCCGATGAGCGGGACCATCCTCGTCGCGGACGACTCCCAGGCGGTGCGCGACATCCTCCAGATGAGCCTGGAGACGCTCGGCTACACCGTCGTGCTGGCGGAGGACGGCGAGCGCGCCATGGAGCGCATCCAGGCCGAGCACCCCGACCTCATCATCGCCGACGTGATGATGCCGAAGGTGAACGGCTTCCAGATCTGCCGGCGCGTCAAATCCGACCCGGGCACGCGCCGCACGCCGGTGATCCTGCTGACGGCCCGATCCGGTCAGGAGGACATCTTCTGGGGCAAGGACTGCGGCGCCGACGACTACATCACCAAGCCGTTCAAGACCCAGGACCTCGAGCACACCATCCGCCGACTGCTGCGCCGCTTCGACCCGAATGACACGGGGCCGCTCGACATGGATCAGCAGCGCCGCCGGCGGGTCATGGAGGGCGGGCAGATTGTCATGCTCCGCTGGGACCCGCGCGCCCTCGACGTGTTCCGCAAGAAATACGGCGAGATCGCCTTCAGCCAGGCGCTCGACACGCTGAAGGCCGAGGCGGAGAAGGCCCTCGCGGAGCGGGACGAGACCGGGCCGGTGGGCGTGCACGTGCCGGTGGGTCTGTCGGTCGTGGTGGCCGGCGCGGCGCAGCAGGCGATCCTGCTCGGCCAGGCGCTGGCGACACGATTGAACCGCACCGCGCTGGCGCTGTACGACGCCGACGACCGCGTGCAGGGCGGCATCCGTTTCCGCGATCCGCGCAGCGGGCGGGAGGAGCGCCTGCCGCTGCTCTCCTTCACGCCGCGCATCGATCCGGACACGCACGTCTGATCGTCGAGGGGGCCGATTGATCCCGAAGAAGCTGGGGCGCTTCGAGATCGTCCGGGAGATCGGACGCGGCGCCATGGGGCAGGTGCTCCTGGCGCACGATCCGAAGATCGACCGGCAGGTCGCGCTCAAGACCCTGACCACCTCGTCCGCGATCTCCGAGGAGGAGGCGCGCGAGACCAGCCAGCGCTTCGTGCGCGAGGCGCAGGCGGCCGGCCGCCTCCTGCACCCGCACATCGTCACCATCTTCGACGTCGGCGAGGACGCCGGGCTGTCGTTCATCGCCATGGAGTACATCGACGGCATGACGCTCGAGCGCTACGCGCGCGCCGACTCGCTGCTGCCGCCGGCGCGGCTCCTCGATCTGATGACCCAGGCCGCGGGCGCGCTCGACTACGCCCACCAGGCCAAGGTGATCCACCGCGACATCAAGCCGGCCAATCTCATGGTGCAGGAGGACGGCAGCCTCAAGGTGACCGACTTCGGCCTCGCGAAGAACCCGAGCGCCGGCCTGACGCAGTCGGGGGTGCTCCTCGGCACGCCGTCCTACATGTCGCCGGAGCAGATCCAGGGGAAGGACCTCGACGGCCGCAGCGATCTCTTCTCGCTCGGCGTGGTGCTGTACGAGCTGCTGACCGGGGTGCGGCCGTTCGAGGCCGACTCGATCTCGACGATCATCTACCGGGTGCTCTACGAGGACCCGCGCCCGGCCACCGCCCACAACCCGGCGCTGCCTCCGGCGGTGCACGCCGTGCTCGAGAAGGCGCTCGCCAAGGACCCGGCGCGCCGCTATCCGACGGGTGCTGCGCTGGTCGCCGACCTGCGCAAGGCCTTCTCCGATCTGCCGGCGGAAACCCTGGCGCGGCCGTTCCCGCTGCCGTCGCGTCCTCCGGGAGGACGTCCGGCCCCGACCCTGCCGCCGTCCCGCCCGGGACCGCCGACGATGGGCTCGGCCCGCCGGCCGGGGACCGCGACGGCGCGCGCGTCGCGGGGACCTGTCCCCGCACCGCGCCCGCAACCGAAGCCGACCTTCCTGGCGCACCATCCGATCAAGATCGTCGTGCTGGTGTTCATGGTGCTGCTGGGGCTGGCCGTCTTCCCGCGCTGGGCCAACCGCGGCGACCGGCGCTTCGGGGATCGTTCCGGGAATGTCAGCCTGCCCGCGCCGGGACCCGCGCAGGCCGCCGGGGTCGGAGGCGCGATCCCCGCGAGCCCGGCCACAGACGGGCCGGCCTCCGGCACCACCCGCGTCAGCGTCGACGTGCAGACGAAGCCCGCGGGCGGCAGCGTCTTTCTCGACGACATCCGCGTGCAGGACGGCAAGGTCGTGCTGGCCCTCTCGGATCCGCAGACGCATGCCATCCGCGCCCGCTCCGGCTGCCTCGAAGGCATTGCCGAGAGAAGCGCCGCCGACCTCGCGTCCCTCCCGGGACCGCTCGTCCTCGAGATGCGGGAGCGGCGCCAGGTGGTGGCCATCGGCTCCGAGCCCCCAGGCGCGCGCGTGCGCCTCGACGGCCGGGACACCGGCAAGGTCACCCCGGTCGAGATCGAGCTGGACGCCTGCCAGGAGCGCACCGTCGAGCTGCGCCTCGACGGGCACAGGCGGTGGACGAAAACCTTCCCGGCGGGGCAAGATGGGGACGAGGTCGCGGAGGCGCTCAAGGCGGTCGCGCTCGCTCCCATCCCGCGGGGGACGGTGACGCTGCCGCGCCCGAAGGGCTGGACCGGCGAGGTGTTCCTGGGAACGACGCGCGTCGGGAGCACGAGCGAGCCCGTGACCCTCGAGGAAGGGAACTACACGCTGGTGGTCCGCAACGACAAGGTCTTCGCGAAGACGTCGATCCCGGTGGTCGTGAAGGGGGGCGAGACCATCCGCCCCGCCGCGGTGTTCCCCGGGCTCGGCTCCTTGACCGTGCAGGCGCAGCCGAGCAACTGCAAGGTCTACGTGGACGGCGCCTACGTGGACGTGACGCCGATCCTCGACCTGCCGATCGCCGCCGGCGACCACGCGATCAAGGTGGTCTTCGTCCCCAACGGCGCCACGCAGGATCGACGCGTGTCGATCCGCGCCGACCGCAGCGAGCGGGTCGTGGTGAAGTTCTGATGCGTCGTGGCGCACTGCTGGTTGCGGCGCTGTTCCTCGTGACAGGTGCGGTGGGCGCCGCCCCCGACCGCAGCCAGGACGACGATCGGCCGCTCGACGCGCGTCTCTTCGCCCAGGGCATGGACGCGGCGCGCGCCGGCCGCCGCGACGAGGCGGCGCGCACGCTGAAGCGCGTCTCCACGGAGTTCCCCGACAGCCCGTTCGCCCCGGGGGCGCTGCTCAAAACCGCCGAATTGCTCGTCCCGGTCACAGGCTTCGGGCAGATGGGCTCCGCCTCGCCGCAGTCGGTGCAGCAGGCGACCGATCTGCTCAAGACGGTGGCGCAGAAATACCGCGCCTCGCGCGAGGCGCCGATCGCCCTCGTGCGCCTGGGCTACCTCGGGTTCGAGCCGGCGGGGCCGCGCCTGAACCTCGACGAGGCCTGCGGGCGCTTCGCCACCGCGGCGCAGATCTATCCGGACAGCGAAGCGGCCGACGACGCCCTCTTCGGATCGGGCATGTGCGATCTGCTGCGCGGCCGCCCGGCCCGCGCCTCCGAGATGTTCGGCCGCATGCTCGAGGAGCATCCCGAGAGCCCGCTCGCCGCCGAGGCGCTCTACCGCCAGGGCGTGGCGCTGTCGCTCCTCGACGACGCGCCGGAGGCGATGCTGATGCTGCAGCGGCTGCGCCAGCGGGCGCCCGAGTCGCGCTTCGCCGCCCAGGCGCTCGATCGACTCACGCTCCTGCACCGCATGCGCCTGCAGCCGGCGGTCGCCGCGGCCGGGGGAGGCCGCGAAGGCGCGCCGGTTTCCTCCGAGGCGCCCTCGAGCGAGGGGACGCCGCTGTACCGCCCGGATCCCGATTACGGCGCCGGCCCCGCGGCCGGAGGCGCGGACGCCCAGCCGATTCGCGGCATCAGCGACCTCAGCATCGATGCGCAGGGGCTCATCGTCGCGGCGTCGCCGAAGACCCCGGCGGTCTTCCGCCTGGACGCCCGCGGCCGCATCCAGGAGCGCATCGATCATCCGGGACCCGATCACGTCGCCGCGGCCGAAGGGCTGGCGGTGTTCATCTCCGGCCGCGAGCAGATCGCGGTCAACACGCGCAACTGGAGCGGCACCGACCTGCGCGACGCCGATGGACACACCCCGGGTGACTTCGGGCCGATCGCGGTCGACGCGCTCGGGATCGTGCACATGGTGGACCGGCGCGAGAACGCCGTGCTCATCTACGACCGCGCCCGCCGGCTGGTCGGGGCGGTGCGTCCCCCCGCCGGACGCGACGGCCGCTTCGTGGACATCGCCGCGGGAGACGAAGGCGGCGTCTATGCGCTCGACGCGCGGGCGCGCTCGGTGGTGGTGCTGGCGCAGGGCCGCGAGGTGAAACGCATCGACCTGACCCCGCTCGGAGCCGCCGACCCGGCGGCGCTGGCGGTGGACGGCCTCGGCGACCTGTTCGTCCTCGACGGCGGCACCGGCTGGATCTTCGTCGGCGACGCGCAGGGGAAGCGCCTCGCCGTCGTGAAGCCATCGCGCCTGGTGACCGATCGCACCGGGACGATCACCGCGCTCGAAGTGGACGCGCAGGGACGCCTGTACCTCGCCGGCCGCAAGTCGGGGGCCGTGGTGCGCCTCAAATGAGGGCGACCGACATGGATTTCCGGCGCGCGTTCCTGCTCGTCCTGGCCTGCGCCGTCGCGATCGTCGCGGCGCCGGTGTTCCTCGTGCCGGTGGCGGCGCAGGAGGAAGAGGACCTGACGAAGGAGCTGACCGCGATGCGCGCCGCCTATGACCGGGCGCGCGAGCGGCTCGACGAGCTCGATTTCCAGGGCGCGGTGAAAGAGCTGGGGTCGGTCATCGATCCGCGCGCCAAGACGCGTCCGTCCGACCTGGGCTTCGAGGAGTCGCGCCTGCTCGCCGCCGCCTACGACCTGCGTGCCCGGGCCCAGTTCAACCTCGGGAACGCGGCCGCCGCCGAGGCCGACTTCACGTCGCTCTTGCGCGTCGACCCTTCCTACGCCATCGACCGGCAGACGCTGTCGCCGAAGGTGGTGGACCTGTTCGACCGCGTCCGCACCCGGACCGTCGGCATCCTCGATCTCAAGGTGGATCCGCCGCGCGCCCGGGTGCGCATCGACGGCGACCCGGTCGAAACGGGCCCGGAGGGGATCGGCGTCCTGTCGGGAACCCATGAGCTGCGCATCGAGATGGACGGCTACGAGCCGCACATCGAGACCATCACCGCGGCCGGGGGCACGCGCCTCGACCGGAATGTCCGCCTGCGCGCCAACAAGCGGGCCCTGGAGTTCATCACCGTGCCGGCCGGCGTCACCGTGACCGTGGACGACACGGCGAAAGGGACGACGGCCGGCCCGGCGACGCCGGAGGTCGAGGGACTGGCGGCGACCTACGGCTTCGATGCGAAGCAGGCCTCCGGCCCGTTGCAGGTGCCGCTGGTGACGCCGGGCGAGCACAAGGTCCGCTTCGACCGCGACTGCTACGAGAGCCAGTCGGTGGTGGTGCGGGTCGATCTCGACGAGGAGAACCGGCCGCTGCGCTTCGCGCCCGTCGTGCTCAAGGAGTCGCGCACCCGCCTGCAGATCACCTCGGTGCCGTCCGGCGCGGAGGTGCAGGTGGACGGCCAGAAGCAGGGGACGACCCCGCTGACCCTCGCCTCGCTGTGCGGCGGCGACCGGGAGATCACCGTCCTGCGCGACGGCGTCGGCCGCTGGAGCGAGCGCGTGCGCCTCGCGACCGGCCAGGTCAACACCCTCGACGTGCGGCTGCGGCCGACGCTGCTCTACGTCGGCACGTTCCGGCTGGACGAGTGGGGCCGGGCGGTCTGGAGCGACGAGGACAAAGCGCTGCTCGACGCTCTCGGCCGTGGACTCAAGACCCTCAACGTGGCGCGCGTCCCGTCGGTGCAGCAGTCGATCCGCGACGCCGTGGTCCGCTGGATGATCGCCGACCCGCGCGAGGCGCGCGGCGGCACGCTCCTGCCCCCGGACATCCTGAAGGATGCGGCCGACCGCGCGGGCGCGGACCTGGTGCTCGCCGGGCTGACGCTCTCCGACGATCCGGAGCACGTCTGGACGCTGGGCCTGTACTCGCCGCTCCACGCCACCGCCGACATCGTCCGCCTGCGGCTCGACAAGCCCGAAGGGGTCGCGGACTTCGTGGCCCGGCTCGACAGCGCCCCGGCGGAGGACGCCACGTTGTGGGGGCTCGGCCTCGCCGACACGACGCTTCCGCCCGGTGGTCCGGTGGTGGCGCGCGTGCTCGCCGGCAGCCCGGCCGCCAAGGCGGGGGTCCGGGTCGGCGATCGGCTCACCGGCGTCGGCAGCCGGAAGGTGACGACGACGCGCGAGGCCCTCGCCACCCTCGAGTCGGAAAGCGCCCGCGCGGGAGGTGTCCGCTCGGCGGTGGTCCTGGCGCTGCAGTCGTCCGAGGGCGCGCGCACGACCCGCATCACGCCGGCCGAGGCGCCGGCGCTCCTGTCGCTCACCGATCCGTCGCTCCTGTACAACCGCGCCCTGGCCGAGTACCGGCTGCGCACGCGGGCGGCGGCGGACGAGACGGCGCGCGGCGTCGCGGCGCTCAACACCGGGCTCGCGCTCATGCACTTCCGGGCCTACGACAAGGCCCTGGCCGAAGGGCTGCAGCGCGCCTCGCTTCCCCCGGGGAGCGGTATTTCCGCCGGCACCGTCGATTACTACCGCGGATTGTGCGCGCAGCGCCGCGGCGACGCCGACGGCGCGCGGGCGGCGTGGCAGGCGGCGTCCAGGGCCGCCGGCAGCACCCTCGAGTCGCCCGACGGCCCGTCGGCCGCGGCGGCCGCGTCCCGCGCCCTCCAGTCGCTGCAGTAAGCAGATCTGCGGTGTTGCCCGGCCCTGCGCCGGGACCTAAGTTGTGCAGGACCATGAGCGTTCCCGCCCGGACACCGGACCCATCCGACGGCGCTCTCCGGGGAGAGATCCAGAGCGCCACCCTGCCCGTCGTCCTCGCCGATCTGCAGGCGAGGCGGGCCACGGGCACGCTCGTCACGGTCACCGGCCCCGTGCGGCGCACGGCCCAGCTCCAGGACGGCCGCATCCAGTTCGCCGCCTCGACCGACCGGGACGACCGCTTCAACCAGGTCCTGATCAAGGCCGGGGTCATCAAGCTCAAGGAGCTGCTCCGCGCCCTCGAAATCGCCCTCGCCACCCGCGATCGCCTCGGGGAAGTGCTGGTCCGGATGAAGATGGTCGAGCCCGCAGACGTGGAGAAATGGGTCCGGGCGCAGGTGCGCGGGATCCTCTTCAACATGATCGAACGGACGTCCGGCCAGTGGTCGTTCGAGCCGGGGCCGGTCGCGGCCGAGACCATCCGCCTCGAGCTGCCGGCGGGAACCGCCGCCTTCGAAGGGGTCCGGAAGCTCTCCTCCTGGTCGCGCGTCTACGAGCAGGTCGGCGGGCTCAACGCCGAGTACCTGGCCACGAACGAGGCCGAGGCCGTCGCCGCGACCCTGCCGCTGTTTCCGGGGGAGCGGGCCCTTCTGACCATGTGCCGGACGCCGACCTCCCTGGGGGAGATGTGCGAGGCGTCGCAGATGGGGGATTTCCAGGTGTGTCGCTCGGTCTGGGGGCTCCTGCTCACCAACGCCCTGATGAAATCCTAGCCGGCGCTTGCTTGACCGCCGTGTCCCGTTCCTTTACAGTCCGAGGCTCATGCCGACGCGTCGCGTTCTTCCGACTCTGCTTCTGATCGCCGCCTCGATCGTCGCGGTCGGGCCGGCTGCGCTCCTGCGCGCGGCCGGGGAAGAAGCGCCGGCTCTCATCCACGGCATCCTGTATCGGGCCGACGAAGTCACCCGTCTGCAGGGGGCGGTCGTCACCGCCATCAACGTCCGCACCGGCCGGCGCTACGCGAGCGTCCACACCGGGGCGAACGGCGCCTACGAGATCGCCGGGCTGCCGGCGGGGACCTACGACATCGCCATCGACGCTCCGGACGAGAATCTGTACGTGACCAACGGCCTCATCGACCTGCACGAAAACCAGCGGCTGCTCCTGTCCCTCTCCCTCAAGAAGAAGGGCGGAGCCGCGCCCGGAGCGCCGGCTCAGGGCGGAGCGACCCAGTCGTTCACCGACCCCGGGGCCGTGTCCACCCCGGACACGTCGCTCGCGGTGCCCGGCGGGACGACCGCGGCCCCGAAGAGCGCCGAGCCGGAAGGCAAGAAGAAATCGTCCGGCAAGAAGCCGAAGAAAGAGTCCAAGCCCTCGAGCGGGTCCGGGGCGACGGCGATGCTCGCGACCCCGCAGCCTTCCGTCTCGTTTTCCTGAACGCCATGACGGGTGAAAAGGAGCGCGTCCCGGCGCTCGACCCGTCGGCCGAGTATGCCGCCGCCCGCGGCGAGATCGATGCGGCGGTGGCGCGGGTCCTGGCGTCTGGGCGTTACGTCGGCGGCCCCGAGATCGAAGGGCTCGAAGCCGAGTTCGCGGCGTTCTGCGGCGTGGCGCACGCCGTGGCGGTTTCCACCGGCACCGACGCGCTCCGCTTCGCGCTCATCGCCGCCGACCTGAAGGCGGGGGCGGAGGTGATCACCTCTCCGTTCACCTTCATCGGCACGACCGAGGCGATCCACCAGGCCGGCGGCAGGACCGTCTTCGCCGACATCGTCGAGGACACGTTCGCCCTGGACCCGGTGAAAGTGCGCGCCGCCGTGACCTCGCGGACCGCGGCCCTGATGCCGGTCCACCTCTACGGCCATCCGGCCGACATGGCCGCCTTCGAGCCCCTGGCCCGTGAGCGCCGGCTGATCGTCGTGGAGGACGCCTGCCAGGCGCACGGTGCGGCCCTCGGAGGCCGCATGGCGGGCGCCCTGGGAACGGCCGGGTGCTTTTCGTTCTACCCGACGAAGAACCTGGGCGCCTGCGGCGAAGGCGGCATGGTGACGACCGACGAGGCGCATCTCGCGGCGCGCGTGCGGCGCCTGCGCGATCACGGCCAGTCGGAGAAATACCGCCACGCCGAGGAGGGCTACAACGGCCGGCTCGACGCGGTGCAGGCGGCGATCCTGCGCGTCAAGCTCCGGCACCTGCCGGCCTGGAACGCGCGCCGCCGCGCCATCGCCGCGCTCTATTCCGATCGCCTTTCCCGCCTCGAGCAGCGGGGACTCCTGCGCCTGCCGGTGGAGCGTCCCGGAGCGCGTCATGCGTGGCATCTTTATGCGGTGCGGGTCCCCCCCGGCCGTCCGGGACGGCGCGACGCCGTGCGCGAGCGGCTCGCGGCCCAGGGGATCGAGACGGGGATCCATTACCCGGTGCCGCTGCACCGGCAGCCGGCCTACGAAGCCATGCGGCTCCAGGAGGGCTCCTTCCCCGAATCCGAGCGGGCGGCGCGCGAGGTGCTCACCTTGCCGATGCATGCGCACCTCGAGGATCGCCAGGCCGAGCGGGTGACGCAGGCCCTCGGCGCGGCGCTCGAGGCGGCATGAAGCCACGCCGGCGGCAGCGCCTCCTGCTGGTCGCCGGGGCGCGGCCGAATTTCATGAAGGTGGCGCCGCTCCTGCGCGCCCTGCGGCGCCGTCCGGAGCGCTTCGAGCCGCTCCTCGTCCACACCGGCCAGCATTACGACGAGGCGATGTCGGACGTCTTCTTCGACGAGCTGGGGATCCCGCCCCCCGACAGGCACCTCGGGATCGGTTCGGGCAGCCACGCCGTGCAGACCGCGCGCATCATGGAAGCGTTCGAGCCGGTGATCCTGGAGACGAAGCCCGATCGGGTCGTCGTGGTCGGCGACGTCAACTCCACCGCCGGCTGCGCGCTGGTGGCGTCGAAGCTGAGCCCGCCGATCCCGGTGGCGCACGTCGAGGCGGGTCTGCGATCGTTCGATCGGGAGATGCCGGAGGAGGTCAACCGGCTGGTGACCGACGCGCTGTCCGATCTCCTGTTCACCACCTCGCCCGACGCGGACGCCAACCTGCGCAGGGAAGGGGTGCCGCGCCGCCGCATCCACCGCGTCGGCAACCTGATGATCGACACGCTCAAGGCGTTCGCGGCCCGCGCCGACGCCTCGTCCGTGCTCGAGCGCCTGCGGCTGCAGCCGCCGTACGCGCTCCTGACCCTGCACCGCCCGTCGAACGTGGACGACGAGCCGACCCTGCGGCGCATCCTCACGGCGCTGCGCCGGATCGGGCAGCGCCTCCCGGTGCTCTTCCCGGCGCATCCGCGCACCGCCGAGCGCCTGCGGCGGCTGGCGCCGGCGGAAGGCGGCTCCGGCGATTCCGGCCTCCGCATCGTCGAGCCGCTCGGCTATCTCGACTTTCTCCATCTGCAGAAGCACGCCGCGCTCGTGCTGACGGATTCGGGCGGCATCCAGGAGGAGACCACCATCCTCGGCGTTCCGTGCCTGACGCTGCGCGAGAACACCGAGCGTCCCATCACCTTGACCCGCGGCACCAACCGGCTCGTCGGCACCGACACGGGGCGCATCGTGCGCGAGGCGAGCAAAGCACTCGGCGCGCGGCGCCGCAAGCCGCCCGCGATTCCGCTCTGGGACGGGCGTGCCGCCGATCGCATCGCCGCGGTGCTGGCACGCCAAAGCGGTCCCGCGAGGATTGACAGGTGAGCGCCGCCCCCCCCAGAATGACGCCACTCGCTCTGGCTTCGCCGCGCCGGACGCTCCCGTGGAGTCGTGTGAGAGCGGACGACGATTCAACAGAGGCATCCCGTGCGCGCCGTCCCCGGCGGGGCGGCGCGGGCAGCACACGTGTTCCTTCCGTCTCCGTGGCCGTGGCGCGCGCGCTGCGCCGTGAACGGCGCCGCATCGCGGCCGATCTGCACGACGAAATCGGCCAGGCGATGGCCGCCGCGCGCTACAACCTCGAGCTGCTCGAGGCCTGGGCCCGCGGGGGACCGCGCGAGGTGCGGCGCATCCTGCACGACACCAGCCGGATCGTCTCCCGCACGCTCGCCGAGACGCGCCGCATCGCCGCCGATCTGCAGCCGTTCGCGATCGACGCCCGGGGCTTCGAGCCGGCGATGCGCGATCTCCTGCGCGTCTTTTCCCGGCGCACCGGGGCGACGACCCGCTTCGTCATCGAAGGAGGGGCGCTGCCCCTCTGCCAGGACGCCCAGGCGCTGCTGTTCCGGATCCTCCAGGAGTCGCTCACCAACGTGGCGACCCACGCCCGCGCGAGAAGCGTGGCCGTCCGGCTGGTATGCTCGGAGGACGGCATGGTGATGAGCATCGTCGACGACGGCATCGGGCTGGTGCGCTCCGGCGGACGGGCGGTCACGCGGGACCGCGGCGGCCTCGGTCTGTCCGGCATGCGCCGCCGGGTGCGCGATGTCGGCGGCGCCCTGCGGCTCACCTCGACGGGACGCGGCACACGCCTGGTCGTGACGCTGCGCCCGCGCCAGCCTCTCCCCGGAACCCCCGGAGGGGGTCGATCGTGAGCGCGAGCGGGAAGATCCGCGTCCTGCTCGCCGACGACCACACCCTGGTGCGGCAGGGGCTGCGATCCCTCCTCGAGAAGGAGGCCGACATCAAGGTGATCGGCGAGGCGCGCAACGGCCGCGAGGCGGTGCACCAGGTCATCGCCCTCAAGCCGGACGTGGTGATCATGGACATCTCCATGCCGCGGCTGAACGGCTTCGAGGCGACCCAGCGCATCAACAGCGCCAGCCCGGGCACGCGGATCGTGGCCCTCACGGTGCACCAGGAAGAGCACCACGTCCGGGCGCTGCTGCGGGCGGGGGCGCGCGGCTACGTTCCCAAGGAGGCGCCGTTCTCGGAGCTCCTGACCGCCGTGCGGGCCGTGCATGCCGGGGGCTGCTACCTGCACCCGGCCATCTCCGGGCCCGTGGTGGACGGGTACCTGGACGGCGGCAAGCCGCCGGACGGGGACGACCTCCTGACCCCGAGGGAGCGCGAGGTGCTGCAGCTCGTGTCGGAGGGCTACACCAACAAGCTCATCGCCACCGAGCTGCGCCTGTCGATCAAGACGGTCGAGGCCCACCGGGCCCGCATCATGACCAAGCTCAAGATCCACAACGCGGCCGGGCTGACCCGCTACGCCCTGAGCCGCGGCATGGTGGAGGCTCCTGTCCCCCAGAAGCCCCCTGCATCGCGTGGTTCACGGGGCGGACCGTAGGACGCCCTCAGCCTTGACCGTCTGAAAATCGCTCTGCTACGATGACGGACGCCTTCCGAGGTTCCGCCATGCTCAGAGCCGATCACCCCCTTCTCTTCGACCTCTAGGGACTTCACACGACGCCACTGGCATCGCAGTAAATCGTTGTGAAGAAAGAGGTTGCGTTATGAAGAGCGGGACCAGGCGTGATCCGAGGGGGACCCTCAAGAACCCGCCCGTTCATCCCCTGCAGGCAGCGATCCGGGCCCGCCGGAAGGACAACGGCCCGGTGGTCGTCCCGGGGGGCGAGGACGAAGGCCAAGAACTGCAGGCGGTCGAGCCCCAGGTGCAGGCCGTGCCGGCGAGCCGCCGCGCCCGCGCCAAGGCCCGGGCCCGGAGAAGCGCCCGGCGCTTCTCGGTCGAGAAGGTGATCGCCGAGTCGGGCCGCTGGCTCGATCTCATCGCCAGGGGGGACCGGCTCTCCACCGCCCAGAAAAAACGGGTGATCAAGGAGACCGTCAAGTCGTTCTCCACCTACTTCAACTCGGGCTTCCTGGCCTATCGCAAGTCGGTCGCCGAGGCCGAGCAGTTCGCCTCCATCGAATGGACCGGCCAGGGCACGATGCTCGAGGACATCGCCGGCCGGCAGTACATCGATTGCCTCGGCGGCTTCGGCATCTACAGCGCCGGCATCCGCCATCCGAAGATCGTCGAGGCCGTGCGCGCCCAGCTCGACCGCATGCCGCTGTCGAGTCAGGAGCTGCTCGACCCGCTGCGCGGCGCGCTCGCCGAGCTTCTGGGGGAGGTCGCCCCCGGCAACCTGCAGAAGTGCTTCTTCATCAACAACGGCACCGACGCGGTGGAGGGGGCGATGAAGCTGGCCCGCCTCTACACCGAGAAGTCGGGGTTCATCTCGACCATCCGCGGCTTCCACGGCAAGTCGTACGGCTCGTTGTCGCTGATGGGGAAGGCGGAGTTCCGCATCGCCTTCGAGCCGCTCCTGCAGGACGTCTACTTCGTCGAGTTCGGCGACGCCGACGAGGTGGAGTGGCAGCTCAAGAAAGCGCGCGACGTCGGGGCCGACATCGCCGCCGTCGTGGCCGAGCCGGTGCAGGGAGAGGCGGGGGCGATCGTGCCGCCCGACGACTACTGGCCGCGCCTGCGGGCGATCTGCGACGAGTTCGACGTGCTGCTCATCGCCGACGAGGTGCAGACCGGCATGGGGCGCACCGGGAAGATGTTCGGCGTCGACCACTGGGACGTGGTGCCCGACATCATGTGTCTCGGCAAGGCGCTCGGCGGCGGGGTGATGCCGCTGTCGGCCTTCATCTCCACGCCGGAGATCTGGAAGGTGCTCGAGCAGAACCCGTTCCTGCACTCCTCGACCTTCGGCGGCAACCCCCTGGCGTGCGCCGCCGGCATCGCCGCCATCCACGTGACGCTGTCCGAGGATCTGCCCGGACAGGCGGCGGAGCGGGGAGCGGCGTTCCTGCAGGGGCTGCGCGACATCCAGGCGCGCTACTCGGACGTCATCCTCGACGTGCGCGGCAAGGGGCTGCTCATCGGCGTCGAGTTCAACGACACCGAGTTCGGCTACGCGGTCGCCTCGGGGCTCTTCCGGCGCGGCGTGCTGGTCGCCGGGACGCTGCTCAACGCCAAGACCATCCGCATCGAGCCGGCGCTGGCGATCCCGCAGGAGCAGGTGGACGAAGTCCTCAACCGTCTCGACGACACCCTCAAGAGCCTGACGTGAAGCTCCCCATCGAAGGACCGCTCGACCGCGCGGCACAGGACGCCATCGCCGCCGAGGGGATCGACAACTGGAACGAGTACCTGCGCCGCTTCCCGAAGAAGAAGGACCGCGACCGGGACCGCCACCTCGTCGAGTGGAGCGGCGAGGGGTCGATCATCCGCAACATCTACGGCGACGAGTACATCGACTGCCTCGGCGGCTACGG
>Ga0134121_10001700_pt1 | contig 20307 bp, 16 predicted proteins | sample KB301_FD_96463 | JGI IMG/M metagenome (GOLD analysis project Ga0134121, IMG submission 96463) | Terrestrial soil microbial communities without Nitrogen fertilizer from Kellogg Biological Station, Michigan, USA - KB3-0-1 | ecosystem: Environmental > Terrestrial > Soil > Unclassified ... | reverse complement strand
GGATGCGGCGCCAAGGTCAGCACGCCGCTCGGTCCGACCGAATGGTCGCTAACAGAGACCGCAACCGGGCCAAGCCTGTATCCCTCCATCGGAAACTGGCAGTTTCCGTGCAAATCGCATTACTGGATTTCCAATGGCGAGATCTTTTGGGATGATGAATGGACTACGGAACAGATCGAGGCCGGACAGCAAGCGGAAGATCAGCGGCGTCGCCGTTATTACGAAGCGCGCGAACGCCGGCGGGACGGCATTGTGAAGCGGTTCTGGCGCTGGCTGATAAGTTTCTTGCGCTAACTAGCATTCATGTCATGGTCGCACCCATTGAGTTTACAAGGGCGGGAGTCAACGGCGCACTTTGTCGCCACCTCGTCGAAACAGCGCCGACCATCGTGCTTGGGTCGGATGGACGTCGGATGGACCGAAGTATCGAACGCTTGGTAGAACGCAAGCCTAATGTCGCTGTTACTCGATTTCGCCACGCAGGAATTGGCTGCTGGTTTGGTGCATGTAACCGGCCTATGGTTTTGGTGGGAAAGCGGCTCACAACAGATGGAATGTGGATGGATTGGCTTTTGTGGGGTTGCTTTAGCGGGTAAGCCCAAGGCCGGCGCTATTTGCTTGCCGCAACCCCATCAAGGTAATCCGCCCACCATTGCATCATTTTGCGGCGTTCGGGTAGGTATTGGGCATGGTTGTATGCTGCACGCACGGTATCCCGCTCACTGTGGGCAAGCTGGCGTTCAATCACGTCGGCGCGAAAGCCATGCTCATTCAGGATTGTGCTGGCCGTGCTGCGAAAGCCGTGCCCTGTCGTGCGCGAATGATAGCCCATGCGATAGAGGGCATAGAGCATCGTGTTTTCGCTCATGATGGCCGCAGGCTTGTGCTGGTTGGGGAAAATCTGCAGTCGCTGCCCCGACAGCTTTTCTAATTCCCGCAGAACGGCGATGGCCTGCTTCGACAAAGGAACGATGTGAAGTTCCTTCATCTTCATGCGCTCGGCAGGTATGCGCCATTCGGCCTTTTTCCAATCAATCTCTGTCCATTCCGCTGCTCGCAATTCTGTCGTGCGAACGAAAGTCAGCAACAGGAAGCGGAGCGCCAACTGCGTTTGCCGGCTGCCGTCATAGGCTTCGAGGTTTCGCAGAAACAAGGGCAGGTCATTGGCTTTGAGGTAGGCGAGGTGCCTAACTACCGGGGTCTTAAGCGCGCCCCGTAAGTCCGGGACTGGATTGCGCTCGGCGCGTGCCGTGACAATGGCATAGCTGAAAATCTGGCCGCACATCTGCATGACCCGCTGGGCGGTATCGAGCGTACCGCGTCTCTCAATCGCTTGGAGCAAGGCGAGGAGCTCAGGCGGCTTGATGTCGGCGACGGGCCTTGTGGCCAGCTTCGGAAGAATGTGCTGCTCCAAGCGGGCAAGTACGGTGCGGGCAGATCCGGGCGCCCATTCATGCTTGCGTTTTTCAAACCACTCGCGGGCGACGGTCTCAAAGGAATTGGCGTTTTTTAGGATCGCCAAGCGTTTCGCGTCTCTTTTTACCTCGCTCGGGTCGTTACCTGCAGCAACCGCGCGGCGTGCTTCGGCGCGGCGATCACGTGCCACTGCCAGCGTTACTGCGGGATAAACGCCCAGGGCCAGCAGTTTTTCCTTCCCCGTAAAGAAATACCGCAAGCGCCAGTATTTGCCGCCGGAGGGCTTTACCACCAGAAACAGCCCTTCGCCGTCCGCCATCTTATACGGTTTGGCCCGGGGCTTGGCATTTCGAACTTTGGCATCCGACAAGGACATGGGGTACAAACATCACATGTTGGGGTATGACATGCAAAAAAGTACCCCGAAATTGCCGTGGATGTCAACGATTAAGTGACGGAGCCTTTCGGACATCGATTTTGTGAGATTGGCGTTGAGCCTGACTTTGGACGACTTTAAGCCGCTAATAATCTTTAGGAAGTGGTGACCCCTACGGTCTCCACATTGAGGGAATAATACTCTGCATAACAACACCATTTTCCTCATGAATCAGAACATGTACCCCGGTTTTGTGCCCCTTGCTCGGAGCGCTAATTCGTCATCACTGGTTGGGACAACTTTTTGATTAACTCCCGGATGTCCTCGGCGCGCCAAGCCGTGCATCGGGCCGACAGCTTGATCGGCTTTGGAAAACGCCCCGATTTCACTCCTTCCCACCAGCAGGTTTTGCCGAGGGGAATAATACTCAATACCTGGGTCAGCCGTAAAAACCCCGTTTCTGGAATTTCCTGCATATTAGCGCTCCTCGCTAAATCCACTTAAATCACCATACCACAGTTGACGTGCCTTGTCTCGAAGAATGGCTCTGAGAGCCATTTTGCTGGCATTCTGCATGATCGGCGAAGTTCGAGCCCAACATGGCAGTCGGTGGGGTTGGGTGCGAACGACGTTGCTTGAATGGCCAGCGAAACCTAGTTTTTCATGATGTTGGCCACGCGCCATTGACCGCAGACCAGTCCAATAGCGGCCAAACCATCTGCTGTTTAGCGACAATTACTTCTCCTCGTGACGACAATTAGATTTCCCGTCGCAACGACAATTACCCTGGTCAGCGACAATTGGAACCGACGCCGACGACAATTAGATTTCCCGTTCCAGCTGCCGGGATAGGCTGATCGCAAGCTCTTTGTACAAGGAGGTTTGCGATGGTCACCGACAAGCAAGTTCGGGCGTTGATGCGGCTTCTTTTGGATGACAGGAAGATCGGTCGGGCAGCGAGGCTCGCAAACATGGACGAGAAGACGGCACGCACATACCGCAAGTTGGGTAAGTTGGCCAGCGAAGTCGCCAAACCGCACGATTGGCGGACACGGCCCAATCCGTTCGAGCCGGTCTGGGAGGAGATCCGTGACCTGCTCCAAGTGAACCCGGGGCTGCAGGCCAAAACCATCTTCGCTGAATTGCAGCGGCGACACCCCGGCCGTTTCAGCGACCAGCAACTGCGGACCTTGCAACGCCACATCAAGCGTTGGCGCGCCCAAGCCGGTCCGCCCAAAGAAGTGTTCTTCACCCAGGTGCATGAGCCTGGACGATTGGCGGCATCGGATTTCACGTCGATGAATAAGCTGGCGGTGACGATCAACGGCCGAGCGTTCGATCACCTGGTGTACCATTTCGTTCTGACCTACTCGAACTGGGAGGCCGCAACGGTCTGTTTCTCGGAGAGCTTTGAAAGCCTGAGCGAAGGATTGCAAAACGCGCTGTGGCAACTGGGCGGCGTGCCGGCGCGGCATCGCTCCGACCGGATGAGTCTGGCGGTGCAGAATGCTTCAGACCACAAGGAGTTCACGCAGCGTTACCAGGGACTGATGGCGCACTATGGCCTCGTGCCGGAGAAGATCCAGGCCGAGCAGGCCCATGAGAATGGTGACGTGGAGCAAAGCCATCGGCGTTTCAAGGAGGCCCTGGATCAGGCGCTGATGCTGCGTGGCAGCCGGGATTTTCGGAGCCGCGACGAATCCGCCGATTTTCTGAGGCGGCTGTTGGATCAGCTCAACCCGGGACGACAAGAGCGCTTGGCCCAGGAGCGCGCCCATTTGCAGGCGCTGCCGGCGCGACGTTTGGAAGCGTGCAAACGGCTGCGCGCCAAAGTGGACCGCAGCAGCTTGATTCACATCGACCGCAACTGCTACTCGGTGCCCAGTCGTTTGATCGGTGAGCAGGTGGAGATTCGTCTGTACGTCGAGCACCTGGAAGTGTGGTACGCCCAGCAGTTGGTGGAACGGTTGCCGCGCTTGCGTGGCCGGGACAAGCATCGCGTCAACTATCGGCACATCATCGACTGGTTGGTGCGTAAACCCGGCGCCATGGCGCAGTATCGTTACCGGGCGGACTTGTTCCCGTCGAGTGTTTTTCGCCTGGCCTATGACGTGCTAGGGATACAGTCGGAAGTGACCGCGGCCAAGGAATACTGCAAAATTCTGCACCTGGCGGCGCGGGAGAATGAAGCGCGTGTCGAAGAAGCGCGCGGCAACTGCTGACGCCGGAGCAGGCGATGTCAGCGGCGGCAGTCGAAGCGTTGCTGAGGTCAGAGTCGGCGCCAACGCCGCTCACTCAAATCACGATTGAAGCGGTCGATTTGAGTTGTTTCGATGTGTTGTTCACGGACAAGGAGGTCCCCGATGAAAACGGAACAAGCCCAAGCAGTGAAGGAACGCCTGGAAGCGCAGTTGCGGGAGTTGCACCTGCCGAGCTTTCGGTCGGGCTACCAGGAGCTGGCCCAGCAAGCGGAGCAGGAGACGCTCAGCTACGAACGCTACCTGTTGGGTCTGAGCGAATTGGAATGTCAGGAGCGGCGGCAACGGAAGATCGAACGTCTGTTGCGGCAATCTCATTTGCCGCTGGAGAAGAACCTGGCCACGTTCGATCTGAAGCGCTTGCCAACGAAGGTAGCGCGGCAAGTGCAGAGCTTGCGCGAAGGGGACTTTGTGGATCGCCAGGAGAACCTATTGGCTTTCGGCAAGCCGGGCTCGGGGAAAACGCATCTTTTGTGTGGCTTGGCTCAGGATCTGGTGCATCAGGGCCGGCGGGTGTGCTTCACGACGTGCAGCCTGCTAGTGCAGGAACTACTTTTGGCCAAGCGCGACCTGAAGCTGAGCCGGGTGTTGAAGCGCTTAGCGAACTTCGAGGTGCTGTTGATCGACGACCTGGGCTACGTGCAGCAGAACCGCGAGGAGATGGAGGTGTTGTTCACCCTGCTGGCGGATCGGTACGAACGGGGCAGTGTGTGGCTGACCAGCAACTTGCCGTTCTCCAAGTGGGAGAGCATCTTCAAGGACCCGATGACGACGGCGGCGGCGATCGACCGCCTGGTGCATCACAGCGTGATCGTGGAGTTGAACCTGCCCAGCTATCGTTTGGAGCACGCCAAGAAAGCGAAGGACGAGGCGGCGTCAGCCTAAGTGGGCCAAACAGTGCGGTGATATGGCAGCAGGTCCACGAAGGAGTCGCCGGTGGGGCCTGGCTGCGCTACGCGGGACTCCGCTGCGCTCCGTCCCGCTCCGCTCCGCCAGGCCCCACCGCCACGGGAAGGACCAGCGGGATTTGTTGCTCAACCTGACGGCTTTGCGGGAAATCTAATTGTCGCTGAAGTGCAGATATGGTTGTCGCCGATCAATCTGCTGCGCGGCGAGTGCCGTAGGTAGGCACATTGATACCTCGATGCTTGTAAAACACGACCAATGCCAAGGGGGTAAACACCGCGTCCTGCCGTTCGTGACGCAACTATTCACTATCGCGCTGTAAGCCGACCAGCACACCTCCAAATCTGGGCTCTTCTCACGTCATGTGGGCATACCAATGCGAACTTCGAATATGGTCGGGAGTGGTTTGCAGACTATTACGAAGGTGATTGAAAGCAGGTTTAGGCATTGCCGCCTGGATGTCAAAGAATTTCGCTCTGAATGGCCCGAAAAATACTTCGCCAATGTGATCGGCCGCCAAGCAAAGGAGGACTGACGACAAGGTCATGTCCGATGTGGGAATTCGAGAGTTCCGGAAAAAACCTGCCGGCGGACCGACTTGGGCGAAACCAATGTCGAAGTTCTCGATTTCCGAATCTGGTAAAATGAGCTGGTCGGTGAACTGCGCATGGAACGTTGGGTGGCACGGCGAGTCGGGAGCGTAATCAAAATGTACTGTGTGAAGAAGGCGAGCCTGCCTATTTTCAATGGAATAGTAACTCACACCCACCGTCGACCGAATAAGGTTCGCACCGTCTTTGGTCATTTCTTCCTGTGCATGAATGGCCATTGTAATCCGATGATGCGCCGCAGCAGCTCGCCATTTCCACTCATGCAGTAAAATGCGGGTTTCAAAGGTGATGTGGTTGTTGGGAACGTAGCGAAAGCACGGTACCAATGACGGCCTATGCGCAACAAATCCAGTATTAGATTGCGTCGCAGCATCTTCAAGTGCAACCAATAGGTTTTCATAGGGGCTATATATCTTTGGAGGAACTGCCATCGCCGATTACCCCGCTTATAACCAGGGACCAAGCTCTTCGAATTTCGGAGTGCTTACACGCGCTAAGTCAGCTCCACGAGGAAACCATGGCAATCCCGGCTTGGAGTTTTTTAGGCTGACAGGTTTTTGGCTCAGCATGCAGTAATAGCCTGCCGCCTGCGTGGAGTCCACGCAGCATTTGCTTTGCCCAATGGTTCGACCAAGCTTTTTTGATGCGAAATCTTGGCCATGCGGCGACTCCTCGCTGGCAACAATCTCGTCTAGGACACCTCGCCACCATAAATCCCCTTTTGCGCCTGCGAATGGCCCGAGGTACCGTGCCGATTCAAAAAGAGCCTTAATTGATACGTCATTGTGGAACTCGGCGGCGTCAATGTTGAGATAGCTCGACGCCGCCACTTCGTCCACGATGACACCTGGAAATCGCAGCACAGAATCCCACAGCCAGTACCCCAACAGACATGCGAGGCGACGGCGCTGCTCCTCTAGGCCATGGCCGCGCGCTTCCAGCACCGCCGTTAGCCGATTCTGGTCGCCTGAAGCGTACAACGCAATTTTATCCGCATACTCTGGCTTTCCCATCAAGCCAGCCAAAGTCCGCCCTGGCGATTTCTTTCCGGTTGCATCCATCTCCGAGCCTAACCTCTCCGTAATCTCCACAAATCCCTTGGCGACAGCAATGATCTGGCTGGCACAACCATCCAACCCTTGCTGAATCGAGACTGCGATGCATGCTTCGGGCTGTTCCGCTGCCACAATCAAGTCACTCTCAATTGCACTTCTCGCATAGCAGCACTCCGGAATTCCCAGTTTGGCGGTGGCTCGGCGCACCGTCGGTTCCGACAAACCGCGAAACATCGGTGTCTTCGACAAATCACGATCGGCGATTACAAGTGTCGCGTCTCTGTATGGATCGGCTGCTAACGCCTCGATCAGTCGCTGATCGTAGATCCGCTCATCCTCCCCCGCAGGAATAAAATGCTGCACAGAATCATTCTGATGGAGTTTTGCCTTGAGGGCGGCAATCAGCGATTGAGCTTGCTCATTAGTATCTTCAAAAAGCACGAGCTTCATGTGCCACCTCGTCATGCCATCGGATAGACCACACGGAAACAGGTTGTGAAACCCTTTGGAGCGCCAGACATCAAACTTATTGTGCCACCAATTTCGGTTACCACCTGCTTAACGAGAGTTAAGCCAAGCCCCATGCCGGATCCCAGCGGATTGCCAGGTCGAGCGGTCGTCGTGTATAACGGATCCCAGATTCTTTTGCGGAGCTCCGGCGGTATCCCCACACCGTTGTCTAAAACCTCAACGATGTGTTTGCTATCCTCATTCCACGCGTGAAACACAACTCTCGGGTCTTTAACGCTAGCTTCCACCGCAATCAATGCCTTCAGTGCATTGGTATACAGGTTAAGCAAAATCCCGCTGTATGCCGTAAGGGGTACTGCTGGGGAGGCAGCGTCCCTTGCAACCTCGCACGTGACCTTTATTCCACGTTCATTCGCGAAGGGTTGAAACCGGTTCATGAGGTGCCGAATCTGACCCGTCACGGAAAAGGAAGCAACATCGTCTTGTCGCACTTTCTTGATAAAAAGTCGTGAGTATTCCAAATAACCTGCAAAAAGTTCCAACCGACGCGCCAGGTCTTGGGCCATTGGCTTCAATGATGGATTTTTCTTTGCGAGGTTCTCAACGTCGCGGGCGGTTTGCTGGAGATCATGGAACATTGCGTCGCACTCATGTGTCATGAATCCGGCAACCACGCCGAGAAGGCTCATCGTCAGGAGACTTTGTCGGGAACGAGCCGAGTATTCTTCTTGCTCTTCAAGGCGGTTAGCAAGTTCTGAGTATTCTTTCACAAGCCGCGATTTTTCGGCGCTGGTAAGAGTCGGAGTTTCTTCGATGCGGTCGATCGCTTTGCGAATGTCTTCACGTGCTGCTAGTGCAGCGGCTTTGGCTTGGGCTTCCACAAGCCTGTTGACTTCATTTTTGTCACAGAGAGCTAAATACTCGATGCCTGCGCGGACGTACTCTCGGAGTTGGTCAAAACCTGCGTTTCCTAACAGCCCCTCTCGATCCATTGCCGGGATCAGATCGTGCTCCTCTGTCGATTCGGCCACCCGCATGGTCTCAACAAACACGGCGCCGACCAGTTGATTGCTGTGAGGAAGGTACAGAGCGGGGTTTTCGGCTTCTCTCGCACGGATTTCGTCCGGTGTCGGAAAATGCTCCTTTGCAATGTCGGTACGCCAATCACGCTCGTTATGCGCCTTATCCAAATCCAACCAAAGCCAATCATCATCAGGAAAGCCGTATGGCTTAATGCGGAATCCGTGATCAACGACGGCCACCCCAGAATTCGCGCGAACCCAGCTCCATGCCGTTCGACCGTTGACTTCTTTTCCTTGAAACACGCCCTTTCTTCGCGGAAAAAACCGGATGTCGGCGAAAAAGCCCTTTTCAATGTGACAACGCACCTTAATAGCAAGTTCGTGAGGCTTCCTTTTGTTTGGAAATGTCACGGTGAATTTCAATTCGCGACCGTGTAAAGAAATGGTAAGCCGAGCCCAATAGTGCTTCAGCACCAGGTCGGCTAGATTGGCGTCTTCTGAGGGCTGATCGCCTGGCAACAGGACGCTAAACCCAGGATCGGTTTGTCCTTCACCGACCCTGCGGTTGAATTGCCCTTTTTCAAGCGCCTCCAGAGGAGACACGATTCGCAATACATTTGCTTTAAGCGTCCGAGACCGCGCGAAATCCGTTGTGCTTCTTAACTTCCTAATTGTCAGCGTAGTCCCAGTCGATGCTCCGTCGGGCGCCTTTAGTAGTTGATATGGGACAGTGGTTCTCGCCAGATCCGATTGGGCGTCCAAATCATGCCAACGAAACACGGCTTTGAGTATGGTTAAATAACCCTTGGCACCATCAAACGCCGTCGATTCCAACTCCAGTTCATCTCCAAGATACCGAACCGCAAATCTTCCAATTCCCTTCGCTCCTGTTAGAGGTCTCTTGAATCGCGCAGAAAGCCGCGCCCCGAGCTTGCTAGACGTTGCAATTTGCATCCACTTATTCTTGAAGTCGTTAAGGGTCATTCCGTGTCCATGGTCTTCCACTTTGAGAGCCTTGCCGTCGTCAACGACATGCACCTTGCAATCCACGGAATCCGCGTCATATGCATTCTTAACCAGCTCGACGAGTGCGACTTCGGGGCTTGCAACGAGGCGCAGCCCGAGCTCCTGAAGGAGACGCCCTTCCGATTTGAATGACACAACACCTTCATCAAGAATGGCATTGGGCATTGGTCATCTCTGCACGGCGAAAACATTTAATACCGCGTTAAACTGTCGCATTTCGATTTTTTTCAAGGTCTTGGCATGAGGAACCAAGATTCTCTCGAAATCGATACTAAGCAAATACCGCTGTAGCCGGCGTAGTGGAATACTGCCGTGAGCGTGTATTCCAGCGACAGAACCCACCGCGTGTGCGCCTACCGAGTTCACTAACACTTTTGGCCCAAATGTGGTAAATCCGGTTGCCACCAAGAGCTTTGGTACTGGGTGGGGATTGTAATTGTACCACGGTAGTTGCTTGTTGCACGTATGGTTGTCACGTAATTCAACTGGCACTTTCGATAGATAATTCTGAAGCCTAGTGCTCAGTCGAGACGCATGAGAACTGATCAACCAACAACGTTGTCCCGGTTGAACAAAATGATGACGAAACGCACTCTTGGTCAATGTTTTCACGTGTCGAGGTAAGTTGCGCAGAGTTGTCACGCACGGCGAGACATCACACTGTCGTAACCGAAATTGAAGACGTTCGTCCTCGGTAAGGCAGAATACTTGCTGCGATCCAGGACTCAATCCCCTCATTGCCCAGAATTCTCCGCGGTCCGCGTAGTCCAATACTCCTTCTGCGTCTGCGACGGGGCCACCTCGCGTGACTATAGAATAGTCTGAAAGGATATCAAAATATGTCCAACACCCGGAGTTTCCGCTTTTGTCGATGACGCTAATCGATGCCGTCGTTTCCACTCCAGGAAAAACTCGCTTAGTGAAGCGGTAAACGTTGACATCCCACCGCTTGGCGCGAATCAAAGCCCGAACAGGTTCGGCAGAGGGCCTCGAAACCCACTCGTAGGGGATCACGAATGCGACTAGTCCTTTGTCGTTTGTTTTAGCGAGTCCTAGGCAAACAAAGTACAAAAAGAGATTGCACTTTTGGTTCAAATGGATGCCCAGCCGATTTTTTATTTGTCGCGCGATCCGGACTTTCCAAGGGTCTTCGATGTCGTGGTGCCGAACGTACGGCGGGTTTCCGATGCAGGCGTCATACTCCCTGTCCCGGTGTTCGAATGCACACCCTCTGATTAGTCGGCCCCGCTCGGGAACGTTAGCCGACTTGACACGCGCAGCGTCGATTTCCAGACCGACGTATTGGCGATACTTTCCTCCAATTGCAAACCGGCAGTCCCCAGCTCCGACGTCAAGCACTCGATCAAATCGATTTCGTCGGGAATGGGTGAGACGCCAGAACAACGAGATTACGGGTGGAGGCGTCTCGACCTGGGATTGGCTCAGTTCGTAAGCAGTCTTTTCGTGTATCATGATCGACCCAGTGGACCAGCACGAGAAATTTACCCTATTATTCCGTCGAAAAGTGGCCGGTTGCCATCGCAAATGCTGCGTCACGTCGCCCGCTTAAACCCTAACAACCGATGGGAAGGTAACTTAGTGCGCCGCGCCCGTACTCCAAGGCGGCGTGCATTTGCGCTACAGCCGGTGATCAGGGGCGGTGGTCTTGAAACGGCGGGATGCCAGTAATTGTGGTGTCTTCAAATCCGTCGTGCTCAGACGGCCGACAATGCGATTTCGGGTATACCAAATAATAGGGTTGGTTAACAACCTCAACCGACGCCTCGCAAACGCCCAAGATGGCCGGTTCATCCAGCTCGCTCGAACACATCCTTTTTTGCGCAGTATCCAATGCTGGGATTGGTAGCCGTCTTGCAAGCGTCGCCGCAGCTAGCCGTGCATTGCGGTCCGACGGAGATTCTGTGGAATCCACTAACTGGCCCAATCGTAACTGGCTGCCAAAGGGCAGCGACCAAACACCAATGGCCGCTGGTTGCTCCGTCGTGTAGTGAGCAAGCGGGCACTGCGAACGAACCGCCCCTGGATTCTGTTCATTTTGGTACGAAATATTGCTGGACTACCAGATCGTTTCGATGCCGCACGAACGAATTCTGCCATCGCGGGTTACGAGTGGTATGCAATTGTGCCATGCAGTAGCTGCGATGATCCTGTCGGGCATGTCCGGCACGTCAGCGCGGGAAATCTCGTGCAAGGCGAGCACAACGCCGAGGTCCAAACTCCCAAGCTGCAAAGTAGTTGCGGGATTGTTCAGTTCACCTAGCAAGCGCGGCAGCGTTGCCTCATGCAAGCGGCGCTTCTCGGTCAGGTAAATGATTTCCACCAGGCAAATGCTTGGCAAAAGGATGGTTTCGGCATTTTCCAGTGCTGTCGCTGCCGCCGCTGTCAGACGGCGGTTATTCTCCAGAAACCATAGCACAGCGTGTGTATCGGCCGCGACGGCCTTCATTCGACCGGGCCGGTCAGGTAGCCGGACCACATTTCGCGGCGGGCAAGCTTGATGTCGTCGGGATCGATGTTGCTAGGTATGTCGGCCAACAGGCCGCGAGGGCTGCGCCGGGAAATCAAAGGCGTTTCCAAGGCCGGCAATGATGCGTTCGGATTAGGCGAGATGCGCTCTCTTGCTTTCGTATAGTTCGTTGGCCGTGACTCGGCAGCGTCTGCGGACGCGGATGTCTGTTCGAGCAAAGAAAGAGCAGCGGAAATCACGTCGTCACGGGATTGAAACCGACCAGCCAGAAGCTGGGCGCTGATAAACGCCTCCAAGTGAGGAGTCAGGTGCAGATCGGAAGCCATGAGCTAAGATTAGCGCAATTACCCAAAAGTGTCAAAGCAATCATCCAATGGGTGGCAACCGAGTGGCCAGGGAATCGATTCTCCCCGGCCCCGACCGCTCGCGTTGCATCATGATTGCAGTTCTTGAAAAGAATTCATGCGGTTGGTGGACGTGACCTCACCCTCGTGGGCGGCACCACGCTGCTGGGCAGCCGCTGTGAAAAACAGCTCGATTTCCTCGTAACTGTCGGGAGATGCGTGCTCCAGCGTGATGCGTTTGGCCTCCAGCCAACGGCCTGCCGTCAAGTGACGGCGTACCGCCTCACAAGCGGCCGCTGGTAAGGCGATGTCACGGTGCAGGCGGATGAAGTGCCGGTTGTCTGCATAATCCGTGACCGCCTCAACGTTTTTACGGCGCTGGCCCATCGCTGGTCTCCGTGGCACAGGCGTGGTTGTCCTCTGAGACGCCCTGTGCCGGCGTATCAGTTGGCAATGGCCGCGGTGGGCGAGAACATCTCGCCGCGATGTTGTGGCCGTGTATCAAGGAATGCCGAGCTGGCCCAAAGGGCGTGCCGGGCAACAGGTTCGAAAAATCGTTCTTGGGATTGACCCAATCAAGGCTTACCTCCGATTCTAGGCTGACACTCAACTAGTGTCAAGGCGGGTTGGCCCGATAATCCGCTGATATGGCGACCAAATCCCAACACGCTGCGACCTATCGGCATGTGCCGCATTTCTTGCGGGCGCTGCGCGAAGAGGCAGGGCTGACACAGCGAGAATTAGGAAAGCGGATAAAAAAGCCACAGAGTTGGATTTACAACTGCGAGACTGCCAACCGGCGTGTGGATGTTTCAGAATTCATTGAGTGGGCGACGTGTTGCGGTATCGATGCCATTGACGCCTTGTCGCGGTTTCTTGAACTGGCGGGCCAAAAAAAGAAGTTGGCGGGTCGCGGCGGTTGACCATCCAGCCGTAGATTTTGGCCTCCGACCCGAGACGCGCACCGCAAGACGGGGGTTCGCTGCCCTCGATGGCTCTGGCGATGGTCTGCCGATAAGCTGCATTGCCTGTGTGGAATTGGGAAACCCCCGGGACCAATTTCTCCAAAAAAATCGCGAGGTATCAATTAATGCAGACCCTGGTGCCGAGCGTGGCAAGAGATTAGGCACTCATCAATCCCTGAAGTGGCTGGCCTTTACGGTCCGAAGAATGTGACAGCAATCGAGGTTGTATCCTCACCAACGAGTCCGAAGAAGAAATCGCTACGGATTTCCTGCGGGATCGACGTTTTTCCGAGCGGTAGTGCGGACACACTGGAGACGATTGCCCGTGCGGTGCCCGGAATCCGATTAACGCGGACTCGCGTGTTCTCCTTCGGAGGTTCCTCAGCAGTCCACTCGACGGTCAGCATCGCCTCGATATCGCGCCAAGCGGTGATATATCGATGGTCGAATCGGGCGAGGAAGTGATCCCATTCCGTACGCTCTCCATCCGTCTCCCAGGCGACGGGCTCAATTTCCTTCCGCCTGAGCCGGCGTACCCAACCGCGAAGCTCGCGCATGCTTGCGAACGCTGTCCCGACTTTCTCCACCGCTCGCACGGCTTGCGGCCGCGACCTCATTCCAGCTTGCATGAAGAGGGCGGAAGCCGGGTTCGGCACCCCATACGTCAGGCACAATGCGAGCGTTCCTCCTGGTGGATCCCCGTCGGTCGTACCAAGGTGCTCCAGATGCAGGCGCGCAGCTTCGACGGCCCAGACAAGGCGATAAACCACGTTGTCCTGTATGAAGCTCACGCCGTCGTTGTCTGTGCATGACCCGAGGGCTGTTCCGCAGAGCCAGTGGCCGAGCACATCCTGCCAATTCTCGATCGGATCGTCAGGAAGGAATGGGCCGACAGTGAAGAGGATTTCCGCCAGCTTCACAGTATTTTTGACGGCGTCCTCAAGGTTTCCTGTCCCGATTGCCTCCTCGGCACTCCGAAGAAGCTCTCCTACTTCTTGCAGTCGTTCCTCGATGGCTGTGCCGGCCTTGAACCCGATGCTCGCTGCGAAGAACGCTCGACGTCTGTTCGTGGTTGTGTAGGTCCAAATCCACCGCGCTCTCCCGCGGATCACAGACTCCTGCAGCGACCGTACCTGTGGAGTTTCTCGTTGGAGGCGTCGTTGCCAGTACGAACTCTGCAAACAGCTATCCAGGTAGTCGGCGACTTTTTCTGTCGGCATGTCCAGTGTATCCACGATCCCCAGGATCGCCGTGTCGAGCTCATTCAGAGCGACTTCGAGCCACTGGTCCCACGTGTCGCCTTCCTTCTTCTCAACCTGCCACTGGCTTTGGAGGTTCATGACATACTGCGCCAACTCGTCAGCCGTGCAATTGAGCCGGGATTGAAGCACGGTGATGATGATCCGAAGAAGTTCACGAACGCCGCTTTCGAGCTGCCGGCGCTGTGCCTGGAAGATGAGTCGCCTGAAGGCAGCAAGTCGGCCACCGACTTGCTTAGTGTCGAAAATTGGGAGAACGTACAGACCGTCCAAGTCAACGAAAGCGCGGCCGACCCGGCCCACGACATTGGCGAATTCCTTGGCGGGGATCGCCTTGCCAGCGCGATAAAGAGACCGAAAGAGCAGCACGCTGAAACAGAGGTCTAGACCCTGGGCAAGGGTGGGGGAGCAAATGCAGACGGGCAAGACGCGTTTCCGCAGAAGCGTCTCAATTTCGCCAAGGAACTGCCTTGGCAGGGAGCCATGGTGGACAGCGATTCCGAGTGCGAGGCTCGCAACGGCGGGATGGTCTTTCCCAAGCCACTCCTCTCCGATGCGAATGGCATCACCGAGCAACTGCTGCTGTTCGGCGCTGATGACTCCGGGAAAATAGCCTTGCTTATGTGCCCGCAGAAATGCTTCCGCAGTCGGTTCGACGAAGGACTTCTGAGGGCAATACAAGAGCACTGTTTGCCCGCGGTTCAAGAAACTGGCTGCCCCAGCGACAACGAACTCTTGGTCGTTTTGTGGAAAGCTATTCTTCCTCTTCCCCGACGCCGGCATCGATTCGACGAATCGCGGAACGAACGGAGTTTCCCGTTCAACGTCGAACTCCAAGCGGCCGACATTTCCAGTCCATTTCAGATTTCCGGGACGCTGCCGCGTCGGCCGCCACGTCGAGCGAACCGCTGTGCCTGGTGCGTCGGAACGCAGCCAAGCAGCGAAATCTTCAAAGGCGTCGCCTTCGCTAAACACTGCGGAAAGGCACACAAGCCGACGCTCCGATGCGTCGGTCCGGCGAAGCAGGCGTTGGACAAGCATTTCGTAACGAATTTCACGCTCGCTCAGCCCGATCATGTGCCCTTCATCCAGCACGATGAGGCCGACATCGTCTATGACCGTCGGCTCCTGGCGAATAGCAAAATCGAGTTTCTCCGGCGTTGCCACGACGATCTTCGCTGACTTCAATGTCGTCAGATCGTTGTGGGCGACCCCACTGGCACCGTAAACGGAGGTAACGCTGATACCCAGTGGTCGAAAGGCGCGGGCGAGGCTGTGCTCGACCTGTGCCGAGAGCGCCCGTAGAGGCGTCACGTACATGACACGCCGCTGATCTGCCAACGTGCGAAGGATACGGAGTTCGGCAATGCGGGTCTTGCCAGCACTGGTAGGCATGGCAACGACAAGATCATCCGTCACATCGATCACGCGTCGAGTTGCCTGAACCTGGGAAGGCCACAAGTCGATTTCCGCCAAATCCCTTGTTGCCAGCATCTGGATGAAGCGTTCGCGGAGCAGCGGCCAGTGCTCAGGACCGCCATCGCGCGGAAGCACAATACGCAGCGAGTTCCCCCAGAGGCCATCGCACAAGTGGCGTGCAACCTTGAATGCCCACCAAAGGGCGACGTGATTCGCTTCAGCCGCACCCGACTCTCCGCTTATCAGAAGTTCCATCGCGGTGCCGAAGTACTGCTCGCGGCCCGTTAGGAGAGCGACCTCGAACGTTGCGATCGTCCGATGGAAGACGCGAGTCAGAGCGGTGGCAATGACATCGTCAACGGTGAAATTGCCGTCCGCCCGCAACCGTTCAGCCACACCTTCGTCTGTATTTGAGGCATCCTGGAGCCAGCGGCCGAAAGTCAGGCGGAGGCCGCTCAGGTCGCGACGCATTAGCTGGACTAGCGCCCGCTCGTAGGAGGCGAGATTGAAGTCGGCGAGATCCCCTTCGAAGAGGCTGTACGCTCGCGCAGCGTAACCTCCGATATGGAACGCCGCAGCCGCCAGGGTCAAGTGAAAGCCGCGGGAGACTTCACTGATGCTGTCGTGGCGTGCTGCTGAGTCGATCGCCTCTGCGGCCGCATACAATCCGCGGTCGATCCTCCCGGCATCACCCTCAGCTTCGCGGAGTCTGAGCGAGGTAGAAAGGAGCTGGAATCCGTGATCGAGCAGGTCGAACGTGAGGTCGGGGCTGAAATTCGGTGCGTCGGGCGGAAGGCGGCCGTCGCGCCAGATAAGGCCACGCGCCAGCCCTCTGGCAATTAGATTCTCTCGGTAGCCCGGCTGAAGCAAACCCTCAAGCCTCTGGGCGATTTCGGTGGGGGTTTCCGGCATGTATACTGTCGAACAGGTTAGTGATGAAATCCTGGTGGTCAACAATTACACAGCCAACCAGGTGACGGCGAATCGCGGTAGAGCCGTCTGCGCGGTGTCGTTTCAAGTGCCGCATCGGGTCGTTGCCCGAAAGGCTGAAGACAAGGTGCTCGATATCGCCCGTTCGCGGCGGACGCGACTGCAAACCTTCAAAGACTTTCGCTTCAACGTCACGATCCATTTCACGCAAACGCGAAGAAATAAAGGCCAGGGAACTTGGATTTGGCCTACCGCCGTTCTTCTGCAAGCCGTCAACGGCTTCTCCGATCACCGCACCACTCAAGGCTGCGCGACTCTTAGATTCCGCCTTAAGCACTTTCCATCGCTGGCCGTCCCGCCGTATTCCGATGACGTCATCTCCCCGCATGGTCGTGTTTCGGTCGTCCTTCCAGCGCAAGCGTTTGATGGGGACGCGATATTCGGTGCACTGGTCGATGTACTCAGTCGCGAGAATCTCGCCGAAGTCCCCCGAGCGTACGCGCTTCGCCGAGGGCATCTTGTTCCGAATGTATGCGAGCGTCTTTGCAAATCCGCCGATCTTGTTCACCACATCAAGCCCAGCGAGGTGATCCTTGACTGTCTCCTGTATCGCGGGCTGTACGATGGCCCGTTGCCCGTCATGTTCGCGCAACATTACCAACTCCGGGACACCCGTGTCCGGATGGGTTTCATTCATCCAAGCCTTAAGGGAAAGGGCAGCCATTGGGCATTTTTACTTCCCGAGTCGCTACCTTGTCAACTGGACATGGCTGGCATTAAGCTCCCCAAGGGAACCCCCACCTGGTAACTCCGCAACATCACCAATAGCCCCTCCCCGTTGGGGAATTGTTTTTGGCTGACGTCGATTTTCACAAGGTTAGGGACGCCAACATTTGAGGAAGGCGCAAGATCCAACCACCGAATAATACGGCTGTCCCGCAATATGACAGTCATCATCGCCGTCACCGAATGTCAACGGACGCCTGCGGTGTCCTGCGGAACTCGTCAAGGGCCTGCCGCAAGAAAATCGCAAAAAAATGAGCATCCCCTTTGGCGCAATCGCGACATTGACGTGACAATGGGTCGGCATTTGGAAATGTCCAACCTCGGCAAACGTAGGCTGACTGGGGGCGAGCAGATTACTGTTAAGATTCCATTAACAAAGTTGTGGTACGGTAAAATGAGGCATGATTCGTATCACGCAACAGGATTGTGCCACGTCCGCCAAGTCGTATTACACGACGGCGGATTATTACAGCGAGGGCCAGGAGATTGTCGGCTCGTGGGGCGGCAAGGGTGCGGCCCGGCTCGGTCTGGAAGGCATGGTGGACAAGTTCTCCTTCGAGCGGCTGTGCGACAATCTCGACCCAAGGACAGGAAAGCCGCTGACCGTGCGAACGCGATCCGACAGGACGGTGGGGTATGATTTCACCTTCTCGGTGCCAAAATCAGTTTCACTGCTCTACGCTATGAGCGGCGACCAGGATATCATGGATGCGTTTCGCGGCGCCGTCGATGAATCGATGCGCGAAATCGAAGCCGAAATGAAAACCCGTGTCCGCAAAAGCCGCCAGGACGGCGACCGCACCACCGGCAATATGGTCTGGGCTGAATTTATCCACACGACCTCCCGGCCCGTTGACGGAATTCCCGATCCGCAGCTGCACGCCCACGTGTTCGCGTTCAACACAACCTATGACGATGAGGAACGCCGCTGGAAAGCCGGCCAGTTCCGCGAACTGAAACGCGATGCCCCATACTTCCAGGCGGCATTCCGCGTCCGGTTGGCGGGCAAGCTCCAGGATCTGGGCTTCGGTGTCGAGCGGAAGCGCGACGATTTCGAGATTGCGGGCATCCCGGCCGATGTGCTGAAACGCTTTTCGCGGCGGACTGCCCTTATCGAGAAGGTAGCCAGGGAGAAAGGCATCACCGATCCCGACCGCAAGGCCGAACTCGGCGCCGAGACCCGCGAGAATAAAAAAGCCACGCTGAGCTGGGCAAGCTTGCGCAAGGAATGGAACGCACGCCTGGGCGACAAAGATCGCAAAACGCTGGCGGCGGTTCACCGGCGCGAACGTGTCTATGCCAGGCCGGAGCGCGGAGAGGAAGTAGCCGTCAATCACGCCATCGATCACAGCTTCGTGCGTGACGCGGTCGTGCTGGAGCGTAAGCTCGTCACCGAAGCCCTCAAACGCGGCATCGGAGCGGTGACGGTAGAGGGTGTAACCCAAGAAATGCGTGATCGCCCTTTGATTCGCAGCGAAGTGGACGGCCGCCAGATGGCGACGACAAAAGAGATGCTGGCGCTGGAAGCGAAGCTGATCGAATTCGCCCGCCGGGGGCGGGGGCGTTGCCGGCCGCTGGGCGATCCCAAGCGGCCCTGTTCCCGCGACTGGCTAAACGACGGACAAAAGGCGGCGGTCAGCCATGTGCTCGGCTCCCGCGACCGCGTGATGATTATTCGCGGGGCAGCCGGCACGGGGAAAACCACCCTTGAAGATGAGATCGGCGAGGCGTTGGCTGAAGCCGGGCGGTCGGTGGTCGCCCTGGCGCAGTCGGTGAAGGCCAGCCGGGAAGTGCTGCGCGAGGAAGCCGGCTTCGCGAGCGCCGACACTGTGGCCAGGTTTCTCAAAGACGAGCAGATGCAGGAAACCGCCCGTAACGGTGTCATTCTGGTCGATGAGGCCAGCCAACTTGGCACGCGTGACATGCTCGAAGTCTTTGATCGGGCCGAAGGACTGAACGCGCGAGTGATCCTCGTCGGCGACAAACGCCAGCACCGCAGTGTCACTGCCGGCGAGCCGCTGAAGTTGTTGGAGGAAACGGCGGGACTGAAGGTCACGGAGGTCACGGAGATTCTCCGGCAGGAGGGTGACTACAAAATAGCCGCGCAAGCGCTGAGTGAAGGCAGAATCGTGGAGGGCTTCAAGGAGCTTCACAAACTCGGCTGGATCAAGGAAGTGGCCGATAGCGACCGTTACCAGCAACTGGCAGCAGCTTATCTTTCCGCCGCCGCCGAAAAGAAAAAGGACGGCAAGCCGAAATCAGCATTGGTCGTGTCGCCCACCCACGCCGAAGGGACCAAGATCACACAGGCAATCCGCGCCGGTCTCACGGCGCAAGGCAAGCTCACCGAGGAACGGATCGTCACCGGGTGGATTCCGGCTCACCTGACCGACGCCCAGAAGGCCGACGCCACGCAATATGAGCCGGGAGACCTGCTCCAGTTTCATCAAAACGCGCCGGGCTTCACCAAAGGGTCGCGTTTGATCGTGGCCGAGGAGGATAAGCTGCCGACTGGCCTTGTGAAGCGGTTTGAAGTCTACCGGCCGGCGCAACTCGTCCTGGCCATTGGAGACCGTGTACGCGTGACCGCCGGCGGCAAGACTAAGGACGGCAAGCACCGCTTGAGCAACGGCTCCTTGTTGACCATCCAGGGCTTCACCAGGCGCGGCGACATCGTGGTCAATCACGGCTGGGTTATCGACCGCGACTTCGGCCACCTCACGCATGGCTACTGCATTACCAGCCATGCCAGCCAAGGAACCACCGTAGACAAGGTATTCATTGGCATGTCGAGCGAATCGCTCCCGGCAACCTCGGAGCGGACCGGCTATGTCGCCGTGACCAGAGGCCGGGAACGGGTTCAGATTTTTACCAATGACCGCAATGAGCTTTTGCATGCGCTCACGCGGCCGGACGAGCCCATGTCGGCGACCGAGCTGTCTCTGTCTTCGCCGGAGAAACCTTCATTGCGAAGC
>Ga0134121_10001699_pt1 | contig 20319 bp, 11 predicted proteins | sample KB301_FD_96463 | JGI IMG/M metagenome (GOLD analysis project Ga0134121, IMG submission 96463) | Terrestrial soil microbial communities without Nitrogen fertilizer from Kellogg Biological Station, Michigan, USA - KB3-0-1 | ecosystem: Environmental > Terrestrial > Soil > Unclassified ... | reverse complement strand
TCGCTGCCCGTGCTCCGCATCGCTCAAGAGCGCGTCGAGTCCGGCATGCGGCGGGTACCGCAGTGGGCCGGCGTGGGCCAGCGTGAACGCCCATGCGAGACCAGCCCGGTGATGGAAGTCGATCGGCACGCTGCGCCGCGGCGGCGTCGATAGCGTGGCCGCCAGCGAGGCCAGTCGACGACCGAGCAGCGGCCCGGCCTGGGGGCCCCAGAGCGTGGAGGCCCCTTCGTAGTGCTGAAGCGCGTACTCCTCGGGCGTCGCAAAATACGACAGGTACTCGTTGGCGAGCCCGACGAGCGCGACGCGCTCGGGCTGCCACTTCGCAGCCTCGGCCACCCACGCCGCAACGCGCCGGCCCATGATCGTGGTGAACTCGCCGGGCAGCGTGACGAAGAGCAGGCCGCCCACCTGGTGCACCGCCAGCGGCGCCTCGGCGGGAAGACTGGCGCTCGGCGCCAGCAAACGACCGAACGTGCCGAGCGCCGCACGCTTGGCGCCATGCCCGGGCACGCCGCTTCCGGTGACGCCCTCACCCCAGCCGAGCCACGACAGCAGCCAGTGATTGCTCTCCGACCCGCCCAGCGCGCCCGCGCCGACCAGCGGGAAGTCGGCCGCACAGATCGACTCGTCGTCGACGCACCGCCCGGCCATCGGTTGGCGCGTCACTCCGCGACGAATGGCGCCGTCCACTCGCTCGCGAGCCGGATTCGCGACGATGGCCTGCCCCAGACGCTCTCCCAGTCGCAGCGCAGCGCCACGGTCTCGGTGCCGCGACACGACGGACACGTCGCCCTCCGCGCCGTTGAAGAGGCCGACCACGGCCTCGGGCGACTGGCCGTGGAGGGTCCGCTCCGCGTAGTTCGCCGCGACGCCAAAGATGTCGGCGGAGTACACCGGCGTGGCCGATCCGAGCAGGGTGGGGTGCATGGCCACGAACGCCGCGACGCCGAGGACTCGCCCGGGAGCCGCCGCCTCACGGATCCACAGTGCAGTCGCCCGCGGGTCCACGCCCTCGTCGACTTCGGCACGCTCGGCGTTCAGCAGAAACGCGGCCAAGCTGCGGTTACGCGTCACCCCGTTCAGCGGCGATGCGACATGAGACACCGTGGCTGGACGTCGAGCGGCAGCCGCGTTGACGATGGCCTGGGCGATCCGCTGAGCCAGGAACTCGAACAGTCGCGCATCGAAGCCCATGGATGCGGAGGCCCACACGTTGTAGAAGGCCGACGTCGAAAAGTTGCCCGGACTGTGGTGCGTGTGGGTAGCGGCCAGGACGAGTTGGTCGCGGTCGATGTGGTGCGTCTCCGCTCTCGTCAGCAGTATCTCGGCGACGCGATCCACCAGGCCTGCCGGAACCGACCACAGGTCGCAGGACACGAGGGCGACCGTGTTGCCCGCGGCGTCTTCGAGCACGAAGGCGCGTGCGAAGAGGCGCGTCCAGTACCCACGCGCGATTCTGCCGGCTTTGGAATGCCCGCCCATGGGAACGCCCGGCGCGGGCGTGATGTCGACGCGCGCGACGCCGGCGCGGAACGCACCGCTCGGACGGTGCGGCTGTGGAACCGGCAGCTGCCCCGCAATCGTCGCACAACCGGATACCGTGACTACGACCAACCCCGTTATCGCGAGAACCGTGTTGATTGTCATTAGGAGTCCGTGATCGCGCCGTGGCTCACGCTGTGGGCGAGCCCGAACGCTGCGCATGGAGCCACCTTTCACTTCGCCCTGCCGGCGATGCGATGACGTCGCTCCGCCCGTGGTCTTCCTCGTCGACGACGACTCATCCGTCCGCAACCGCCTCCGGAGGTTGATCACCTCCGTCGGGTTCATTGTCGAGGTTTTCCTCAGCGGGCTCGTCGGCCCCACCGCCACCTGGACTCGGCAAGCTCACAGTCGCATACGAGACGAGCAGTCGTCACGCCTCAAAACTTCGGCTTCCCATACCCGTCGTGGAGCACATTCAGCTGGAGGGGCGACGAACCAACTCCTGGGTGAAATCTGCGTAAACGAAAAGAGTCAGCGGCTGCCGGGTCCGTTAGCCCCTCGTCGTCAATGGTTGCGGGGGCTGGATTTAAACCAGCGACCTTTGGGTTATGAGGCAGTCCCCCGCTCCAAGGTGCTATTCGACCTCGCCGGCTTGCCCCGCGATTACGAGACGCCGCATGAAGCGTGCCCCTCACATCGCGGCAACCAGTCCTTCGTGCCCCGGACTTCCGCCTAACCTGTGGTCGCGCGGTCTCTGTTCCTGCCTGTTACCAAGCAGACCTTCAACTTCCGGGCGCGATCATTTCCATGTCGTTTCCATTCGAGGGGGTCATTGCGAGGCATTTCGTGGTATTCCGGGGTCTCGCTCGACGTCGTGGAATTGCGTGATAACGCCCGGAAATCCCTGATTGATTGGTGGTAGGCGGGGGGAGGATTGAACTCCCGACCTCAGCCTTGTAAGGGCCGCGCTCTCCCAACTGAGCTACCCGCCTGTGCCCGGTGCCGGCCACCGCTGGAGACGCTGCCATCCTACGCTCGAACGCGCCGGCGCGTCTCCCGTTCTGCTCGCCTCACTCGATGACCCGATCCGCCTGGGCCAGCATGGTCCTCGAAATGGTCAGGCCGAGCGCCTTGGCGGTCTTCTGGTTGATCACGAGCTCGAACTTCTGCGGCCGCTCGATAGGCAGCTCGGCGGCCTTTGCACCGCCGAGGATCTTCCCCACATAGACGCCGCAGCGCAGGAAGGATTCGCGAAGGCTCGGCCCATACGTGAGAAGGCCGCCGGCCTCTGCGAACTCGGTGAAGAGGGAGACGGTCGGCAGCCGCTTCTCACGAGCCAGCGTCGCGATGCGAGCGCGGTGGTCGAAGACCACCGGCGACGAAAAGATCAGGGCCGCGCCAGCGCCACCACGCGGGGCCGCCACCAGGGCGGCCTCGAGGTCCGCGGTGGTACGGCCCTCGACTGTCTGGACCTGCACCCCGAGCGTTCGTGCCGCGCGTTCCGTGGCGCGGAACTGCGCGGCATTGCCGATGGTATCCCCGACCAGGGCCACTCGAGAGAGACCGGGGACGATCTCCCGGACGAGCTGAAGCTGCTTGGCGCTCAGCTCCGGAAGATCCAGGAAGACTCCGGTCACATTGCCGCCGGGTCGTGCCAGCGTCTTCGCATAGCCCAGCGCGATGGGATCGCTCTCCAGATCGATCGCGACGATCGGGATCGTCGTGGTGGCCTGGACCGCGGCCGCGAGCGCAGCGGGTCCCCGGGCGAAGATGACGTGGCTCTTGACCCGGACCAGCTCGGCCGCGCGCCCGGGGAGCCGGGCGGGCACTCCGTCGGCGTGCTGGTTCACGAGCTCGACCTGGCTCCCTTCCGTATAGCCGAGCTGGCCGAGCCCCTGCTTGAACATCTCCTGATTGGCGGGATTGTGGGGCGTGACCCCGAGGATACCGATCCGAAGCTTCTCTGCCGAGGTCTGAGCGACGCCGGCGGGCGGCGCGATGACGAGGCTGAGGGCAAGGAGGCCCGCGAGGACGGCGCCCCACGCGATCAGGTCGAACCTCGTCGAACGGGGACGGCCGGTCACGGCGACATTGTCTCACTCCGCCAGCCAAACCGTATCGAGCTGCTGGTTGAGGAAGTGAGCGGGGGTGATGGTCCAGCCTCGCACCTTCACGCTGTGGGGCACGATGCGGTGCCACTGGAGGGTGTAGATGTAGCGCACCTCCTCGTCGAGAAGCCGGCGCTCGAAGGCGCGGAGCGTCCGCCGGCGCTCCTCCGGGTCCAGGGCCCGGGCCTGCCTGAGGTAGAGGTCGTCCAGCACGGGATCCTTGTAGCGAGCGTAGTTGCTGTCTGACACCCCCATGGACTGGAACTTCGCGATGTCGATGTCGGGCTCCACCACGAAGCTGCACTGGAAATCCAGTGCCGCCGCGAAGTCGCCCGTGCGCAGGGTGGTGTAGTAGGCCGCGGCCTCCACGAACTCCTGCTTCACGTTCAGGCCGATCTGGCGCCATTGATCGATGAGCCAGATGCCGATCGGCTCGTACGGCTGCGGGATGGCGCGATTCTTGAGCGTGAAGGCGAACCCGTCGGGGATGCCGGCCTCGCGCAGCAGCCGCCGCGCCTCGTCGCGCGCCTTGGCGATATCGCGCCCGTAGCCGGCCAGCTTCTCCAGCTCCGCGGGGGGCGTGGCCCAGGGCGTGCCCGGCACCTGGATGCCGGCCACGTCCTTCACGATGGCGATCCGCGACAGGTTCTTCGACGCCTCGTAGCGGTCCAAGGCCAGGGTGAGCGCGCGGCGGACACGCCGGTCGTCGAAGGGCTTCTTCTCGTGGTTCATCGCCACCAGCAGCACGCAGTCCCACGGGCTTTCCTGCACCGTGATCTTCGGTCCCAGCGCCTGCACGAGGCTGTCGCGGTCCCCGGGGGTGAAGCCGCGAAACTGAATGTGGGCGCGCTCGCCGCGCACGGCCGCCACCTGAGCGGAGGACGCGGCGATGAAGATGGCGCGGAACCCGTCGAGATAGGGCTTACCACGATCCCAGTAATCCCCATTCTTCCTCCCCACCCAGTGCGAGCCCCGCACGTGCTCGACGAACTTGAAGGGGCCCGTCCCCATCACGTTCTTCTCGTACCAGCGGATGTCGCGGGCGAGGATGTCGGCCTTGTAGATCCAGCTATAGGGCGACGCGAGGTTGACGAGGAAGGAGGCCTCGGGCCACTTGAGACGGAAGCGGATCGTGTAGGGATCCGGGGCCTCGATGGCCTCCACCGCCCGGTAGGCGCCCTTCCTGTATGAGATGACGCCGGGCGGCGGGAACACGATCTTGTCGTAGGACGCCTTCACGTCGCGCGAGGTCGCCTCGGCGCCATCGTGGAACTTCACGCCCTTCCGGAGCGCCAGGGTATAGGTCTGCCCGTCCTTCGAGATCGTCCACGACTCGGCGAAGTCCGGGACCACACGGGTGCCCGAGGTGTCCGTGGGATCGATGCGAAGGAGGGTGTTGTAGTGCGGGGCGAGGGGATGGACCACGCCGAATGTCCCCTCCGCGTGGCCGTCGTAGGACGGCGGCTCGGAGGGAACGAGGAAGACGAGCTCGCCGCCGCTGCGCGGCTTGTCCTGGGAGTGCGCGGGAGCCGCGAGCCCGAGAGCCACGGTCAGGACGAGGAACGCCAGCACCGGGAGCGATGTCATGCGCCGCGCCATTGAAGCCTCCTCGCTCGAAAGTGGCCACACCCTAGCCGCGGGGCAAGCGCCCGTCAAGGCCGGCCGTCAAGGCCGGCCGTCAAGGCGGGCCGTCAGGTCGGGAGCGGGAGCCCGAAGAGCCTCACCGCATTGCGCCAGTGGACGGCCTCGCGCTCGGCCGGCGTCAGGTCCAGCGCGGCCAGGCGCGCCAGGGATTCCCCGAGCGGAAACCACACCGGCGGCTGATCGTTGCCGACGAGGAGCCGGTCCGCTCCCAGCACCTCCTTGAGAAGACGCAGGGCGGCGGTGGACCACACGTTGGTGTCCACGTGAAACCGCCGGAGGTAGCTGGAGGGCGCGGCCGTCAGCACGTCAGGCCCCTCCCAGCGATCCGGGCGATACGCCGTCCACGTGGCGTCCAGCCGTCCCGCCACGAAAGGCAGGACCCCGCCCCCGTGCGCGAGCAGGAGCGGCAAGCCCGGATGGCGGTCGAGCGTCCCGGTGAAGATGAGCCGCGCCGCGCACACGGCCGTCTGGGTCGGGCGCCCCATGATCAGCGACATCACGAAGTCCTTGTAGTGCTCCCCCGACGGCAGGTCGCGCGTCGGGTGCACGAAGAGCGGCCGGCCCAGCCGCTCCGCCGCCGCCAGCAGCGGGGCGCAGGCGGGGTCGTCGAGGTAGCGCCGGCCGTCGGAGGGATTCACCAGCGCCCCCGCGAAGCCGAGGGTGGTGACCATGCGCTCCAGCTCGCGCGCGGCGGCCTCGCCTGCCCAGGGATCCACGCAGCCGAGGCCGGCAAGCCTTCTCGGATGGCGCGCAAGGAGGGCGGCCAGCGCGTCGTTGTAGAGCCGCGCCCGGTCGATCGAGGGCCAGGACGGAAGCGCCTCCGCCGACGTCTCCATGAAGAACGAGTCCGACACCAGCGCATGGGTGATGCCCTCGGCGTCCTGGGCCTCCAGCATGCGGCTCAGCACGCGCCGCTCGGCCGTCACATAGCGCGGAGAGCCGGGGTCGGGAAAGCGCGCCAGGGCCGCATCGGGCAGCACGTGCGCATGGCACTCGATGAGCGGGGGCATGCGCGCGGAACCGGGGTCAGCGCGAGCGGCGAGCGGCGGCGCGTCCGGGAGCGCGCCCTGGGCGCCGGCCGGTCCCGTCCCGATCACCCTCGGGGGACGCCTCGGTCAGCGGCACGCCATCGCGATAGTGCACGTGATGGCCGAGCACCGCGGGCACGCGCGGTCCCGGCGTGAGGATGCCGACGAGGTTCAGCGGATCGCAGGCCGAGACGCGGACCACTTGCCCGTCGGCCGGCTCGCGCCGGATGGCCCGGAGGGCCTCCAGCGCCTCGGGCGCGGCGAACTGCTCGCCCACGAAGCCGCCCACGATGCGACCGCCGCGAAGCTCACCGCGCATCTCGAGCCGGCGGTACACGCGCAGGAGATCGCGCCAGGCAGGCGCCCCGGGCTCGCGCGGGAGCAGGTCGCGGAAGACGACGCCGTAGCGGCGCACGTAGAGGCGCGCCTTGGCCTCGGTCACGTCGTCTTCCGCCGGCGTCACCGCGGGCGCCAGCACCGCCCAGCGCCCGGTGCCCATCGCCCGTCGCGCCAGCACGGCGGCGCGGCCCGGACGCTGGCGCCGCCGCTTCTCCGTCTGCATCAGCCCGCGGAGTCCCGCGAAGCCGTCGCCGGTGACGAGCCCGGCCGTCACCAGCTCGCAGAGCGCTTCCTCCACCTCGAGCCGCATCCGCCGCACGCCGGCGGCGATGTCCTCCACGAAGGAAGCGCCGGCGCGGCGCAGGTGGGCGAGCACGTCCTGCGCGGGGCCCGAGGGCTCGACGGACGGCTCGCCGTCGCGCGGCTCGAGCAGCCAGGGCAGATCGCGGCGCAGGAAGAGCGCCACCGGCACCGTGGCCGAGAGCCGGCGCCCTGCGTGCCGCGAGCTCGGGTGCACGCCGAGCCGGCCCCAGACCGTCTCCCCGGCCAGGCAGAGCTCGTCCAGCGCGCCCGGATCGTAGCGGGCCGCGCGCATGGGGAGCAGCTCACGCTCCCACGCGCCCGCGGCGGCCTCGAAGCCCTCGAGCCGCTCGATCACGCGCAGGAGCCCGTCGCGCCCGTGCTGCTGGGTCCCCGGGCGCACGTGCTGCCAGGACAGGAGGAAGCGGATCAGCGCGGCGGCGGACACGGGCTCGATGAGACGGCGCAGCCCATCCAGCGTCCGGCGGTGGATGCGCGCGAGCAGCCGGCGATCGCACCACTCCACCGTGTCCCGCTCCGCCGCCGCGGGCGTGAAGCGCCCGCGAAGCACGCCCCCTTCGGCCTCCACCGCGGCCAGCGCCGCGTCCACCTGTCCGGGCGACACCGCGAGATCCTCGGCCAGGGCCGCCGCCGTGGTCGGGCCCACCACGCCGAGCCGCGCTCGCACCACCTCGACGAGCGCGCCCTCGGGATCGGACCAGGCGGCGGCGCGGCGCGCGGGGGGCTCGACCACCTCGGGCTCGAAGCGGAAGGCCGGCCACACCGCCGCCGCCAGGGAGCGGCGCTCGGCGGCCACCCAGAACACGCGGTCGTCTCCCCGCAGCCGGGCGGCGCGGCGGGCGGCGATCAGCTCCTCGAGATAGCCGGCCCAGGGCGCGGCGCTCGCCTCGGGCAGCGCGCCCAGCTCGAGGAGGAGATCGTGGAGCTCGTCGGCGGAGCGCAGATCGGGCTGCGCCTCCTCCACCACCGCCGCGATGGCGGCGGGATCGAGCCGGCCGTAGTCGTCGGCCACGGCGGCGGGCAGCCCTCGCCGGAGGGTCACCGCGCGCGCGCGCCGCTCCTCCAGCGGGGCGTCGTCCAGGAAGGCATAGGGATTGGCGTTGAGGATCTCGTGCGCGAAGACCGAGGGCTCGGGCGTGTCGCGGGACACGCGACGGATCTGTCCCGCGTGAATCGCCTCCAGGCAGGCGCGGAGGCCGTCCACGTCCATGGCCTCCCCGAGGCAATCGCGCAGGGTCTCTCGCACCAGGGGGTGATCGGGAACCTCGACCGGCCCCGGCTCGGCATTGTCCTGGCACGCAAGCTGCGCCGGAAAGACGGCCTCCAGCAGGTCTTCCGCCCGCATGCGCTGGATGAAGGGGGGCACGCGCTTGCCGCCTTGCCAGCGGAGCAACGCCAGCGCGCGGCTGGCATTCCAGCGCCAGCGCGTCATGAACATGGGCGCCTGGAGCGCGGCCTGGGTGAGGAGCTCCTCCAGCCCGCGCGGGTGAAGCATCTCGAACACCGACTCCAGCGGGAAGCTGTGCTGCGGCCCCAGGGAGAGCAGCACGCCGTCGTCGGTGGCCGCCGCCTGCAGCTCGAAGTTGAAGCTCTGGCAGAGCCGCTTGCGCAGCGCCATGCCCCAGGCGCGGTTGATCCGGCCGCCAAAGGGGGCATGGATGACGAGCTGCATGCCGCCCGCCTCGTCGAAGAAGCGCTCGACCACCACCGTGGTCTGCGAGGGCACCGCGCCCAGCGCGGCGCGCGCCGCCGCGACGTAGTCGCGCACGAGGAGGGCGCCGCGCGGATCGAGCGCCGTCTCCTCGGTGAGCCAGCGCACCGCGGCCCCGGCATCGTCGAGCCGCGCCGCGACGGCCTCGCGAACCGCGGCCACCTCCGCCGAGAGCTCCCGCGTGCGCGCGGGGCCCTCCCCCAGCCAGAAGGGCACCGTGGAGGGCGCGCCGCCGGCGTCCTCCACACGCACCTTGCCGCTCTCCACGCGGCGGATGCGCCAGGAGCTATTGCCCAGCAGGATCACGTCTCCCGCCATGGACTCGATGGCGAAATCCTCGTCCAGCGTGCCGATGGGGGTCTCGTCGGGCTCCAGCACGACCTGGTAGTTCGCGGTGTCGGGGATGGCGCCGCCCGAGGTGAGGGCGGCCAGCCGGGCGCCGCGACGGCCCCGCAGCCGCCGTCCCACCGCGTCGCGATGAAGCCTCGCCCCCACGCGCCCCCGGCGGGTGGCGGTCCCTTCCGCCAGCATGTCCACCACCGCGTCGAAGTCCTTCTGATGGAGGTCGGCGTATGGCGCGGCGCGCCGGACCAGGGCGAAGAGCGCGTCCTCGTCCTGCTCCCCGTCCGCGCAGATGGCGACGAGCTGCTGGGCCAGCACGTCGAGCGGGGCGCGCCGAAGCGACAGGTGATCGATCTCCGCCCGCCGGGCCGCGCGCGAGAGCGCCGCGCACTCCACGAGCTGATCCCGGGTGAGCGGAAACATGCGGCCCTTCGGCGTGGCGAGCAGCGCATGCCCCGAGCGCCCCACCCGCTGGAGCGCGGTCGCGATGGAGCGCGGCGAGCCCAGCAGACAGGTGAGATCCACCGTGCCCACATCGATGCCCAGCTCGAGCGAGGCGGTGGCGACCACCAGGTGGAGCTCGCCCGACTTGAGGCGCTGCTCCGCCTCGAAGCGCCGCGCCCGGCTGAGGCTGCTGTGGTGCGCGGCCACGCGCTCCGCCCCCAGGCGCTCGGCCAGGTGCCGGGTCACGCGCTCCACCAGCCGGCGCGTGTTCACGAAGACCAGGGTGGAGCGGTGGGCGCGGGCCAGGTCGGCCACGCGGTCGTAGATCTCCTCCCACTGCTCGTTGGTGCAGACGGCGCCCAGCTCGTCGCGGAGCACCTCGATGGCGAGATCCATGTCGCGGCGCTGGCCCACATCCACGATCTCGGGTAGCGGCCGCGCCGCCCCCACCAGGAGCCGCGCCGCCGTCTCGACCGGCCGGACGGTGGCGGAGAGCCCGATACGCTGGAGGCGGGCCGCGCCTCCGCTGGCCTCGGCCACCAGGGTCTCCAGCCGCTCGAGCGAGAGGGCGAGATGCGCGCCGCGCTTGTCCCCCGCCACCGCGTGGATCTCGTCCACGATGACCGTGCGCACGTCGGCGAGCCAGCGGCGGCTGGACTCGGCGGTGAGCAGAATGAACAGCGACTCCGGGGTGGTCACCATGATGTGCGGCGGCCGGCGGCCGGCCTGGCGCCGCTCGTGCGCCGAGGTGTCGCCGGTGCGAAGCGCGGTGCGAATCTCCGGCGCGGGGAGCCCCGCCGCGGCGGCGGCCGCGGCCAGCTCGCCCAGAGGCTCGTCGAGGTTTCGCCGCACGTCATTGGAGAGCGCCTTGAGCGGCGAGACATAGAGGATGTCGGTGCGCGCCTCGAGCCGCCCCTCGACCGCGCGCCGGAAGAGGCGGTCGAGGCACGCGAGGAAGGCGGCGAGGGTCTTGCCGGAGCCGGTGGGCGCCGTGAGGAGGACATCGCGCCCGGCCGCGATCAAGGGCCAGGCCCGCGCCTGTACCGGAGTGGGCTCCTGGAATCGAGCCCGGAACCACGCCTCGATTACGGGATGGAAGCCGAAGGGACGGGAGCCGGCGGTGAGGCCGGGCGGTGCGAGGGGCATGCAGGAAGTATAGGCACGAGATCGAGCACGGGAAAGCTGCCGCCCCTCGAGGAACCGCGACCGGTCAGGCCGCCTTGCGCACCTCGTCCGCCTTGTTCGCGTGCATCCCGAAATGCGCCTTCGAGTCCAGCGTGTCGGCCTTCGGCTTGCGGAGCGTCCACCAGGCGGCGAGCTGCTCTCCGAGGAGCCAGAGGGGCAGGGCCAGCGCGGCCAGATACGTGAGCACGTGGGTCAGTACGGTGTGCATGTCCATGTCTCGCCCTCCTCGCCCAGCTCCAGAGGCATGGGCCGTGCCACGCGGAGAGCATCGACGAATCAATATGTTAGAGACCGGGGAGGCCTCGGTTCTCGGGCCGGGCGCCCGAGAGCCGCCGGGCTCAGAGCCCGAGCGAGGAGAGACGCTCCCGGGTGGGCACGCCGTCACCGTCCCAGCCGCGAAGCGAATAGTAGCGGTCCAGCATGGCGCTCAGCTCCTCGGGGGGACAGTACATGCCGGCCGAGGGACCATCAGGGATGGGCTCGTGCATCACGCGCCACGGGAGCACGTCGGCGGCGCGCCGCACGCCCTCACGCACATTGAAGCACCGCTCGAGGTTGATCACGCGCTCGCCCACCCGCTCGAGCTCGTCCACGGTGACGTCCCAGCCGGTGATGGCGCGCACCATGCGCGCGTACGGCTCCTCCACGTAGAGGCCGTAGCCGCGCTCCGAGGTGAAGCGGCAGATCACCAGCGAATCGCCCACCGCGGTGAAGTGCTGGCTCTTCACCGCGAACTCGGGCTTGCCCTCGGTGCCGCGCCGATCGAAGCCGGCGGCGTACTGCGGCGTGGGGCGCGTGTCGTGATGGCTGCCGCCGCGGGTGGCGGTGGCGTAGCCGATGGACAGGCCCTTGAGCGCGCGCGCGGAGTGGGCGGGCAGCTCGAGCCGCTTGACGGCATAGACGCTGCGGGTCGCCTCGGGATGAAGCGACTCCGCCAGCCGCCACGAGCCCTCGGCCAGACGATCGCCGAAGCCCTCGCGCGCGGCGGTTTGCTCGATCAGCCGCAGCATGCCGCGCCAGTCGCCCCAGCCGAAGGGCACGCCCACGTCCGCCGCGCTCACCCAACCGCGCTCCAGCGCCTCGGCGAGAAAGGCCAGCGTCACGCCCATGGTGATGGTGTCCAGCCCCAGGAGATCGCAGAGATCGTTGGCGCGCGTGAGCGAGCCCGCGTGCGCGTTGCCGAGCATGGAGCCGAAGGCGAAGATGGTCTCGTATTCCGGCATCTTCGCCTTGAGCCCGGCCAGCTCGCCGTCGCGGATCTCGTACTGCTTGCCGCAGGCGACCGGGCACTTGAGGCAGGTGGTGTCCCGATCGTGATGGTGCGCGTGCATCTCCTCGCCGGAGATGGCGAGCGCTTCGGCGAACGTCTCCTGGCGGAGGTTGTAGGCGCCGAACGCGCCCAGGGTATTGATGGGCTTGACCAGGAACGGCGTGCCGTAGGTGGACAGCGCCTTGGTCCCCGTCGTCATCGGCTCGCGCCGCTCCTCGATGAGGGCCTTGAGCGCGGCCGCGTCGGCCAGCTCCGTCTTGCGCGCCCCCGCCACCGACACCGCCTTCACGTTCTTGGCGCCCAGCACCGCGCCGATGCCCCCGCGGCCCGCCACCCCCTCGCGATTCTTCCAGTAGGTAGCCAGCGCCGCGAAGCGCACGCGCCGCTCTCCCGCGGGACCGATGGCCATCACGTCGGAATTCGGGCCCTCGACTTCCTGCACGGCGTGGACGGTGTCACGGGTGGTGCGGCCCCAGAGGTCGCGCGCGGGCTGGAGGGTGGCGCCGTCCTCGGTGACCCGGAGATAGACGGGCTCCTTCGCGCGACCGGTGATCACCACCGCGTCGAAGCCGGTGCGCTTCAGGGTGGCGGGGAAGCGGCCGCCGAAGGTGGAGTCGAAGAAGAGGCCCGTCAGCGGGGATTTCGCGGCGACGCAGGCGCGGCTGTTGCCGGGCACCGTGGTGTCGGTGACGGGGCCCACCGCGAACACCACCGGATTCGCCGCGTCGTAGGGATCGACTCCGGCCGGCGCGTGATCGAGGAGGAGGCGGGCGGCGAAGCCGTTGCCGCCGAGGAGCGCGCGCGCCTGCTCCTCGCGCACCGGCTCGACGCGCGTGGCGCCGGTGCCCGCGTCCACGAAGAGGATTCGCCCGCCGTAGCCTCGCATGGGGCTCCGATGATACCAGAGCGCGGCGAGTCAGTTGGTGCCGAGCGCCCTCAGCTCCTTGCGCGCGGCATCCGCCAGCTCGGGATCGGCGCCCTTGGCGGTCGCGAGCTTGCGGAACGCGATGACCGCGGCATCGCTCTGCTTGAGCGCCGTGAAGGACTGCCCCGCGCCCAGGAGCGCGCGCTGGCCCCAGGGCGACTCGGGAGCCAGGTAGGCGGCCGTCATGTAGGCCTGGACGGCGTCTCCATGCTGGCCGGCGGCGCGATGGCCCTCGCCCAGCCGGAAGGCGGCCTCGGCGGCGGTGGTGGGATCGGCGTCGTCGAGGGCCCTCTGCAGCAACGGGCGCGCCTCTTCCCACTTCCCTTCCGTCAGGAGCAGCCGGCCCTGGCCGAAGGCGGCGCGCTCCGTCCCCGCGGCCGTCGGGTAGTCCCTCCGAAGCCGCGCGTAGATGTCCAGCGCCTTGTCCCGCTCGCCACTCGACTCATAGCTCTGCCCGAGGAGCAGGAGCGCGCGCGGCAGCCGCGGGTCCCCCGTCTCGTTGTTGACGAAGGCCTCGAGCCGCTGGCGCGCTTCCGGCGCCGAGCCCGTCTTCAGCATCGCTTCCGCCTGGTCGAGCCGCGCCTCCGCGCTCACGGAGTGCGCCGGATAGCGCGTGGCGAGGAGCTGGAACGCCTCGCGCGAGACCGGCCACTCTCCGCTCCGCGCCGCCGCCGTGCCGAGCGTCGCGAGCGCGGCCGGGGCCGACGCACTCCGGCCGAACTCGTTGGCGATGCGCAGGGTGAGGGTCCGCGCCTCCGTCCACTTCTTGTCGGTGGCGGCGAGGTAGGCCATGCCCTGCAGCAGCCCCGGCGTGATGGCCGGATCGGGGGTGCCCGCGAGGAGCGGCGCGGCGAGCCGGCGGAACTCGTCCATCTGGCCCTGGTTGAAAGCGGCCGCGGCCAGGCCGTACTCGGCCGCGGTGGCGGCGGAGCCGGCGCCCCCGTCGCGCACGGCCATCCACTCGCGCGTGGCCTCCACCCACTGCCGCCGCGTGAAGGCCACCACGCCGAGCCCCAGTCGGCCCGAATCCTCGCCCTCGAGAAGCGCGCCCCGGAGCTCCGTCTCCGCGTCGGGAATCCGCCCGGCCCGGAGCAGCGCGGCGGCGCGGGTGAGGCGGATGCGGCCGATGAAGGGCGAGATGGGAGCCCGCAGGGAGAGCTCGTCGAGGTCGCGAAGCGCGTCCTCCACGCGGCCCCCTCGCAGCGAGAGCACGGCGCGGTTCAGCTTGGCGGCGGGCGCCGGCTCGCTGTCGGGATAGCGGGCGAGGAGACGATCGAGCAGCGCCCGCGCCCCCGCGTCGTCCCCGGCGCGCACCGCCATCTCGGCGGAGAGGAGCAGCACCGCGGGCAGGCGCGGGTCATCGGGAGCGTCGCTGGCAAAGCGCTCCCACTGCTCGCGCGCGGCCGCGGCGCGCCCGCGGCGCAGCTCCGCCCAGCCCAGCGCCAGCCGCACCGCGGAGCTCGCCGCGGACTGCGGCACCTCGGTGAGATAGCGCGTGTAGAAGCCGGCCGCGCGGTCGTATTCCCGCAGGCCGTACGAGGCTTCACCCGCGATGAGCAGCGCCGCCGCGCGCTGCGCCGCCGGCAGGGTCCCCGCGAGCAGGCTCTCGGCGGTGGTGCGCGCCTGGGCCAGCTCCCGCTCCTCGAGGTCGATCTGGGCCAGGCGGACGCCGGCATAGCCGCCGAAGACGGCGGGCGCGCCGGCCTGGCGGACGGCGTCGAAGCGCTCGCGGGCCTCGCTCGCCTGGCCGGACTGCCGCAGCGACTCCCCGCTCAGCACCAGCACATAGGCGCGGGTGCTCGCGCTCAGCTCCAGGCCGAGCAGCTCGCCGTGGAGCGTCCTGGCGTCCTCCGACCGGCTCTTGTCGGTCAGATAGCGCGCGAGCAGGAGCTGAGAAGGAAGAGACAGCGAACCGGTCTTGTCCGCGGCCTGGAGCAGGCGGGCTTCCTCGCGGGCGGCCTCGTAGTCATCGAGGTCGAGCAGCGCGCGCAGCAATCCCGCCCGCACCCAGAGGATCTCGCGGGTGCGCGGATAGGCGCCGAGGACGCCGCGATACGTCTTCACCGCCTCCAGGGGCTGGCCCGCCTCGCGGCGCCACCAGCCCAGGCGCATGAGCCCGCTCTCGATGAGGAGCTGCGGGCCGGCGGCGGTGAAGACCTGCAGCCGCTGCGCCGCGCCCGCGGGATCGCCCAGGCGGCCCAGGGTATCGCCCAGCCAGAACGAGGCCTCGGCCGCCAGCGGCCGCGGAAGACTCGTGTTGAGGAGCGCCGTCCACTCGTCGCGCGCCTCCGGATAGCGCTGGAGCGCGTGGAAGGACAGCGCGCGCCCGTGCCGCGCGATGGGCACCAGCTCCGGCGCCACGCGCCCGCGGAGAAACGCCTGGAACAGCTCGAGCGACCGCGCGGACTCGCCGCGCTCGAGCAGCACCCACGCCAGCCCGTGCCGTGAGTAGATTCCGATGTCACTGACGGGATCTTCCTTGAAGACGATCTCGAAGTGGCTGGCCACGTCGGCCCGGCGCCCCAGCCGGAGCAGGCATTCCGCCGTCCAGTAACGCGCCTCGCGGGCCAGATCGCGATCGCCCGATCTCTGCATCACCGCCTGGAACTCCACCAGCGCTCCCTCGAGGTCGGCGCGCTGATACTTCGCCCGCCCGCATTCGAGCTGCTCGGAGGCCACGCCGAAGACGCTGCCCAGGGGATTGCATGCCAGCGGGCGCGCGGGCGCCATGGGCGCGGTGGGGCGCAGCGAGACGTCGCTCACCAGCGCCGGCGGCGCCAGCATCGGGAAGGGCTGGGGCGAGGCCGGCAGCTCGAGAGCGGGCATCGGCACCGCGGGCTTGTCCAGGGGCGGCACCACCAAGCGCAATGCGGGGACGAGATCAGGCGGCGGCAGCGAGGGGCGCGGGATGGGGGCGGCATCTCCCCCCGCCACGGGTGGCGCTACGATCGGCGCGCCGGCTCCCGGCGCGCCGGCTCCCGGCGCGGCGGGAGCGGACGGTGTCTGCGCTCCCGCGAGGCCGGCGGCCAGCACGAGCGCGGCGACGAGACCCAGCGTGCCCGTCCGCGCGACGCTCATGGCTTGCCGCTCTTGGTCTCGCCCGGCTTTGCAGGCTTGCTGCCCGGCGCGGGCTTGGTGGCCACGGGCTTGAGCTGGGCGGCCACCGCCGTCCGGCGCGCCTTGGCCCACGCGCGCAGCTCCTTGTCGGGCGCATCGGTGGCCACCTGGTCGTAGTAGCGGAGGGAGTCGGCCAGCTTCCCCAGCTCCTCCAGCGCGAGCCCGCTGCCGGCCAGCGCGCGGAAGCGCACGGCGGGATCCTGGCCGCCCGCCGTCTCCGCGGCCGCCTGGAAGGCCTGGTGCGCCGGGGCCGGCCGCTTGAGCTTCAGCTCGCTCTCGCCGACCAGGAGCTGGGCCTGGGCGCGCACGGCCTCATCCGGACTCTTCACCGCGCCGCGCGCCAGGGTGGCCGCGTCCTTGAAGTTTCCCCGCCCGAACGCGCCCTGAGCGAGATCGTACGAGGCCCGAGCCGCGAGCGGGTGATCGGGGAAGTCCTTCCGGAGAGTGGCCCAGGCGGCCTCCGCGTCACGCGGGCGGCCCAGGCGTGTCGCGATGAAGCCCGCGTCATAAACGCCCTCGGCGGTGGCCGGCGACTGGGCCATCAAGGTCCTGTACTCCTGGGCGAGATCGTCTTTACGGCCGTCCTTCACCAGGCGGTCCACGATGGTGCGCCGCGCCTGGTTGGCGAGCTCGTGGCCGGGATAGGCGTTGATGAAGCCGCGCAGCTCGGCGATACCCTCGCTCGCCTGGCCCGCGCCGAGGCTGGCCACGCCCAGGAGATAGCGGGCGTCCGGCACCAGCTTGGACTCGCGGTACTTCTGGGGGAAGGGCCGCAGCAGCGCGATCGCCTCCTCGTGGCGCTTGCCCTCCACGAGGGCGCGGGCGAGATGATAGGAGGCCGAGGGCGCGGTGACGTGCTCGGGGAAGGCGTCGAGGAGCTGGCGAAAGGCGGCGATGGCGGCGTCGCGGCGCTTGAGCTCGAGCTGGGACCAGGCCAGCCCGTACAGCGCATCCGGCGCGAACGGCGAGGCGGCATTGGCGGCGATGAGCGCGTCGTATGCGGCGCGGGCGGGTTCGAAGCGGCCCATGCGGAAAAGGGTCTCCGCCTCCCAGAAGCGGGCCTCCTCGGGCTTGCCCGGGGGCGGCGTGAGCGTCTGAGCCTGTCGGAACGCGGCCAGCGCGGGCTCATAGGCGCCCTGCGCCAGACGCACCTTGCCGAGCAGCAAGGTGGCCTCGGGAACCCTGGGGTCGGCGGGATAGCGCTGGAGGAGGCGCTCCAGTGAAGCGCCGCTGACGGCGTGAAGCTTGTCGTCGAAGGCCCGCTCAGCCACCAACCATAGGCGGCCGGCTTCGTCGAGCGCCGCCGCCGGCCCCGGCGCTCCCGTGAGGAGCGTCGTCCAGGCCGCGCACGCGAGGAGGCGAGCGAGAAGGCCTGACCGCAATCGCGTCATGCCCTTTCACCGTACCACGGGGGCGGCGGGGCTTCATCCTCAGAACTTCAGCCGAACGCGATAGGTGAGCTTGACCGCGCCTTCCTTCGGCACCGCGATCTCGTACTTGAGCGTGTGCGCCTCCACCTTTTCCCAGGCATGGGTAGAGGTGAGCATCTGCCAGTCGCCCGGCACGGGCTCGATCACGGTCACCGTCTGCGGCTCGGTCTTGTGGTTGCGCAGGGAGATCTCCCACTCCACCTCGTAGAGATTCCCGCCGATCTTGCGCCAGTCCTTCTGGGTGCGCTCCGCCACCACGTCGAAGGCATTGCCGAGCTTGATCTTCACCCGCTCGTCCTTCGCGGTGTGGTCGATCCAGTCCTCGCCGATGAACTGCTGGCTGCCGGCGCTGTCCGCCTTGTAGACGCGCACCTTGCCCTTGGGCAGCGGCAGCCCGAGCCGGTTCTCCCTGGTGTTCCGGATCTCGAGGTAGGCCGCGACCTTCTGGTTGGACACCGGCACCCCGTAGGCGTTCCGGTAGTACTCCTGGGCGCCGTAGTAGATGAGCTCTTTCTTCACCGGCACGTCCGCGGCGGACATCAGGGTGAGCTGCTTGGTCTGGTTGTCCTTGATCGTCGTCCGGCCGTCGAGCGTGTAGAGGTGATACTCGAAGAGGCCCTCGGCGGCGAACTCCTGGGTGGCCGAGGCCGGAGAGGCGGCCTTGGCCGCGATGTCCATCATCCGGCTCTCGCGGCGCGCGTCGCGGGCGCGGTTGACGTCACCCGCCACCAGCTTGAGCGCGGCATTGCCGAACGTGGCCCCGCTCTTGTTGTCCACCGTGACCCAGCCGGTGAGGTCGGTCTTGCTGTCGGCCGCGTTGATCACCATCACGTAGTCCGCCCGCCAGGTGATGCCCCCGGTGAGATAGGAGGCCTCCACGCGCTGCGTCCGGTCCGTCTGGTTGCGCAGCAGCCACTTCAACGTGGGCTGGGACACGAGATTCTCGGGCAGAGCGGGCAGTACCACGCGGCCGTGGTGGCCGAGGTGGATCTGGCCGTTGATGTCGTACACCGGCCCGTTGGTCGAGAGCAGGGTGGCCTCGACATAGGTGGCGTCATTGCCGTAGAGCCGCACCTTCCGGCCCACGTACTTTTCCAGGAGCTTCTGGCTCGAGATGAGGTCGTACTCGTAGTTCTGCTCCAGGATCCGGAGACCGGCGGGATCGGTGAGGGAGCGGAGGTGCACCGTGGTGGGGTCGATCTGCGCCGCCACGTCCATGAACGCCACCTCGTGGAGTCCGGTGGGCAGGCGGATCTCGCGCATGTCCTTCACGAGGCCGAGATTGCCGTTGTAGATCGTCACCATCACGTCCTTCTGAGTCTCGCGCGTGATGGGAATTGAGGCCGCCGCCGCGATCTGCGCGGAAGCGAAGAGATAGATCAGGGCGAGTGCCGCCAGCTTGCGCTTCATGGGATCGTCCTCCTGGTTCGACCGGGCTGAGTGTGTCTGCCCGGTTAGACCGGAGGGGCCGGCGAAAGTTCCCGCTCAGCTCCCCACGCGAACCTGCAGCCGGACGCGGGCGGGCGGGCTGGCCGGCTCACGGTCGGCGGTCCAGCGACCGATGCCCGCGAGGCCCCGAACGAACTCGGCATACACCTCGCGCGGCACGATCCATTCGATGAGGGCGCCGTCCGGCTCATCGCGACGGAAGGCCTGGGTGACGCCCAGCCGCGCGCCCAGATCGGCGAGCGCGCGATCCGCCGCGGCGCGATCCGCCACCGACAAGCGGCCCGAGGCGTCGGGCGCGACGAACAGGCGGGCCGGAACCTGGCGGGCGCGGGCGGACAGATCCCCCGACGATTCGGAGGGACCGACGCGATCGATGGGCCGAGACACTTCGGACTGTGGCCGCGCCCCGCTCTTCTCGCGCGCCTCGGGCGCGACGTCTGCGGGCGGGGCCGCGGCCGCCGGGGGGGCCGGCGGGGCAGCCGGAGACTGGCTCGGCGCCTTGTCCTTCATGAGATTGGTGGCCGCCGGGGGAGCCTGGCGCGCATCCGAGCGTCCTTCGGGCGCTACCGGCGTCTTTCGAGCGTCCACCTTCGACTGGAGCTTCGCTTCCGGCCTTGCCTCGAGCCTGGGCGCGGGCGGCGTCACGGGCCGCGATGGGGGCGCCTCGGCCTTGGCGGGCGCATCGGAGAGGGCAGCCTCGCGCTCCTTCTTCTTCCCGGCCTGGTCCTCCTCCGCGGTGCGGTGAGCTTCCGCGGGCGCGCTCGGGGAGGGCGCGGGCGTCCCGCGCACCGCGGGCACGGCCGGCGGGGCCGGCGTGGCGGGTGGCGACACGGGCACCGGCGCCGACACCGGCGGCTCCTGGCGCGCCGCCTGCTGGAGCTCCGGCGTGTTCTGGAAGACGTAAACGGCGCCGAGCGCCACCAGCATGATCGCGGCCGCCTCCAGGGGGAGCTTCACCCGCAGCGGCTGGAAAAGCCGCCGCCCCAGGCGGCGATGCCAGGGCAAGGGCCGCGCCGCCTCGAGCACGCGATCCACGAAGCCCTGCGGCGCGCGCGCCGCCGGCAACGCGTGGATCATGCTCAGCGTCCTCGCGAGGGCGGCCAGCTCCGCCGTGCACTCGGCGCAGGTGGCCAGATGCGCCTCCACCTGGGCGCGCTCGTCCGGCGCGAGCTCGCCGTCGAGCAGGGCGGAGTGAAGCAGCCGGTTGTCGGCGCAGTTCATGGGAGAAATCGCTCCAGCTTCTCCTTGAGGTCCAGGCGCGCGCGGTGCAGGCGCGAGCGCACGGTGTTCAGCTCGAGCGAAAGCGCCGCGGCGATCTCGTCATAGGTGAGTCCTTCGATATCGCGCAGCACCACCACGATACGCCGATCCTCGGGGAGCTCGGCGATGGCGCGGTGAAGCGCCGCCTCCCGCTCGCTCCGCTCGAGGTCCGCCCCGGGCTCGCCGCCGGCGGCGGGAAGCCGGTCCAGCCCCTCAGCGCGGGCGCGCGACATCCGGCCCTCGCCCGACGCGAGACGATTG
>Ga0134121_10001697_pt1 | contig 20323 bp, 12 predicted proteins | sample KB301_FD_96463 | JGI IMG/M metagenome (GOLD analysis project Ga0134121, IMG submission 96463) | Terrestrial soil microbial communities without Nitrogen fertilizer from Kellogg Biological Station, Michigan, USA - KB3-0-1 | ecosystem: Environmental > Terrestrial > Soil > Unclassified ... | reverse complement strand
GGTCTCCCGCCTGTGGCGGCGGCTCATGCTCGCCGAGGCCTGCCGGGTGAAGGAGGCGGTGTTCTTTCAGCCGGAAGAGGCCTTCCTGATGAGCCCGGAGAGGAGCTCCCTCCTGCCGGCGGCACCGCGCCAGGGCGCCGGGTCGCGGGGGTTCGTCGCGCTCACCCGCGACCGCCTGCGCGAGATCCTCGACGAGCAGGGCTTCTACCGCAGCCTGTCGGCCTCGGTGGACGAGGTCCTGGAGCAAGGCGGCGCGACCATGGGCGCGGTCGACGACGTGTTGCTGGTGGGGGGCTCGACGCTCCTGCCCGGCGTCTTCTCCTGGTTCGAGGAGCGTTTCGAGCGGCGGCGGGTGCGCGCCTGGCAGCCCTTCGAGGCGGTCGCCTTCGGCGCCGCGTGCTTCGCCGGCGACCGGATGGACGCCCTGGACTTCATCGTCCACGACTACGCGTTCGTCACCCACGACCCGAAGACGGGCGAGGCCCAGCACACCATCGTCGTGCCGCGGGGGACGCGCTTCCCCACCTCCCCCGAGCTGTGGAAGCGGCAGTTGGTGCCGACCTGCGCGCTCGGCGAGCCGGAAGGTCTGTTCAAGCTCCTCATCTGCGAGGTCTCGCGTCCTGACGGAGACCAGAGGCGCTTCGTCTGGGATGCGGCCGGCGACGTGCACAAGGTGGGCGGCGCCGCCGGCGACGGCCAGGTCGTCGTGCCGCTCAACGCGGCGAGCCCCACCCTCGGCTACCTCGATCCGCCGCACTCGCCGCGCGACCGCCGCCCTCGCCTCGAAATCGCGTTCGGCGTCAACGCCGAGCGCTGGTTGATGGCCACCATCCGGGACCTCCTCACACAGCGCGAGCTGATGCATGAGGAGCCCGTCGTGCGGCTGGTGTGAGGCGGCCCGATGGGGGAATTGATCGCCGGCCTGTGCTTCGTCCTGTACGGCAGCGGCTTGGCCTTGCTCGTATCCCGTCTCGGCCGCAAAACCCTGCAAAGCTGGCAGGATGCCGCGACGTCCTGCGGTCTGCGGGTTGAGAAAACCTCCAATCCTTGGGGACGACTATGGCTCGAAGCCCGCGATGAACAGTTGGCGGTGAGGATCCAGGTGCCCGAGGGGCGCAGGAAATACGGCTGCCAAATCGTGGTCGTGATGCCGCCGGGGCCACCGGGTTTTTCCGGCGTCCACATCCGCCGCGAGGAGTCCAAGCCCCGCGGAGCGCGCGAGATCGAAATCGGCGACGAACCCTTCGACAAGGCGTTTTACGTCGTGGGACCGGAGCGGCTCCTCACGGCGCTGCTGGACGTCGAGATGCGCCAACTGCTGATGTCCGTCAATGCCGAGACCCTGGCCCTGGCGATCGTTCGCGGCGAGCTCGGAGTGGGGACGTTCGGCTACCGGATCGCCGACCTGCTGCCGTTCCTCCTCGACATCGCCCGGCGCTGCGCGCAGCCCTTGGACGTGGCGCGACGGTTGGTCGACAACGCCCTCCACGACCCCGACGTCGGAGTCCGGCTTCGCAACCTGCTCGTCCTGGCTCGTGAATTCCCCGGCGAGCCGGCGACCCTCGAGGCGCTGCGCACCGCCTGCGCGGACAAGAGCCTGCGGGTCCGGCTGCGGGCGGCTCAGGGGCTGGGCGCCGAAGGACGCGAGGTGCTCCTGGAGCTGGCGGAGAGCCTCGCCGACGACGCCATCAGCGCAGAGGCCGTGGCGAGCCTGGATCGAGAGCTGCCGGTCGAGAGGACGCGGGCCCTCCTCCTCCAAGCCTTGCGCCGGCGCCTCCACAAGACGGCCCGCGCCTGTCTGGAGGCGCTCGGTGGCAGCACGTCCACCGAGGACGTCGACACCCTGGCCAAGGTCATGTCGCGCGAGCACAGCGAGCTCGCCGCCGTTGCCGCCAGAGCCCTGGGAAGGACGGGCAGCCCTGCCGCCGAGCCGCCGCTGCTCCAGGCCCTCCAGAGCCAGACGAGGGATCTCCAGGTAGCGGCGGCCGACGCGTTGGCGAGGATCGGCACGACGGCCTCGGTCCTGCCGCTCAAGCAAGCCGCCGAGCGGTCCGCCCACGACCCTGCCCTCCTCAAAGCCGCGCGCCAGGCGATCGCCGAGATCCAGCTCCGGCTCCCCGGAGCCTCCCCCGGCCAGCTCTCGCTCGCCAGCACCGAAGCGGGCCAGTTGTCCCTGGCGCCAACCGAGGCCGGCCAACTGTCGCTCGCGGAGGATCCGGCCGGCCGGCTTTCGCTCGACGGTGAGACGGGGTAGTTTGGGAGCTCTGGCGATTTGCCGCGTCCTCGAACACGCCGAGCAGAGCCTGAATTTCCTTCGAGCAGACCAGAATCTGTGATATTCCGCACGGGCTATCCCGAAGGAGACCCGTTTGGATCTGCGTTCCCTCTCCCCAGCCAAGCTCTGCGAGGTTCTCGTCCGAGAGGGCATCCGCCGCTTCTATTTTGTTTGGGACCCGGACGCGCTAAGAGTCGTCCCCTCCCATCCGGTGCTCGAGCCGCTGGCCCGACTGCTGGAGTCCGACGGCCGGGACTTCGATCGCCACGAAGGGATCTTCTGCCAGATCGCGCCGGAGACGGGCGTGCTCCAAGCCGCGTTCGTCCATCGCACCTGTCGCGGCCAGGGGGCCGGAGGCGTCCGCTTCTGGCGTTACGACACGGTCGAGGACTATCTGCGCGACGGCCTGCGTCTCTCTCGCGGCATGACCCACAAGAACGCCCTTGCCGGCTTGTGGTGGGGCGGTGGCAAAGGGGTCATGGCCCGCGAGACCGGCCATGCTGGCGACTCCGCGGTTCGCCGCCGCATCTACGAGGAGTACGGCGAATTCATCACCGCCCTCCAGGGGTGCTACGTCACCGCCGAGGACGTGGGAACCGCTGTCGAGGACATGGCCGCCGTCTTTTCCCGGACCCGCTTCACCACCTGCATCCCGGCGGAGCTGGGGGGAAGCGGCAATCCATCAGTGCCCACCGCTCGCGGCGTCGTACGAGGCATGGAGGCCGCCCTGGAACACCTGGCAATGGGGACCCTCGCCGGCAAGACCGTGGCGATCCAGGGGCTGGGGCACGTGGGCGAGCCGCTGCTCGGCTTCCTGCGGGAGAAGGGCGTCGCTCGCGTCGTGGCCTCGGATGTCGATCCTTCCCGGGCCGCCCTGGCCGATCGCTTTCCCGGCCTCGACCTGGAAATCAGCATCGTGCCGCGGGGAGATCTCTCGATCCTCGCCGAGCCGGCGGACATCGTCGCGCCCTGCGCCACCGGCGGCGTTCTCGGCCCAGCAACCATCCCCAGGATTCGTGCCGCCATCGTCTGTGGCGCCGCAAACAACCAGCTCGAAGATCCTGACCAGGACGACCGCCTCCTTCAGGAGCGGGGCATCCTCTACCTGCCCGATTTCCTTGTCAATCGCATGGGAATCGTCAACTGCGCCGACGAGCAGTTCGGCTTCGTAGACGGAGACTCGCGGATCGAGGCCCACCTCGGGGTGGAGTGGGACAACAGCATCTACAACCTCTCGCTGACCATCCTGGACGAGGCTCGGCGCACCGGCCGGACCCCGGCGCAAGTCGCCCTGGACCTCGCCGAAGAGCGTTCCTTCGAGTTTCATCCCCTCTGGGGGCACCGCGGGGCCGCGATCATCCGGTCCCTCGTGAAGACAGGAAGATTCCTGGCGACCTGAACGCGTTCAAAAACCCTTGACAGCCCTACCGGGAGAGATTAGCCTAAGTTGAACGCGTTCAATTCAGGCGCGATCCCCTGCGAGGGAAGGTGTCATGGAGACCATCGCCGCGGCCGGTCCGGAAACTCCGAAGAAGCGGCGCAAAGGGGAGGAGACCCGGGCTCAGATCCTGGAGACGGCCCTCGATCTCTTCCGCGAGCGGGGGCTACGAGGAGACCACCATGCGGGCTATCGCCGAGTCCGCAGGGGTGGCGGTGGGCAACGCCTACTACTACTTCAAGTCCAAGGAGCACCTCATCCAGGCGTTCTATGCCCGCACCCACGAGGAGCATCTCGCCGCCTCTCGCGAAGTGCTGGCCCGCGAGCGCGGCCTGCGTGAGCGCCTGTTGGGGGTGATGCGGGCCAAGCTCGACACCATCGCGCCGTATCATCAGTTCAGCGGCGTCCTCTTCAAGACCGCGGCCGATCCGTCGAGCCCGCTCAATCCGTTCAGCGCCGAGTCGCGGCCGGTGCGGCAGCAGTCCACGGATCTCTTCGCCGAGGTGATCACCGGTGGCGACACCCGGCTCACGCCCGACCTCGTGGCGGCGCTGCCCAATCTGCTCTGGGTCTACCACATGGGAATCGTTCTCTATTGGATCCACGACAGCTCGCCGGGGTGCGCGAAGAGCTACCTCATGATGGAGCGCTCGGTGCGGCTCGTCCTGCGGCTGATCTCCCTGTTCCAGTTCCCGCTGCTGCGGCCGTTCCTCAAGGAGTTGTTGGTTCTCGTGACGGAGCTGCGGGGCGAGGAAACGCCGGCCCCGCTGATGGCCCTGGGGCGTAGAATAGGCGGGTGACTTCCAAGCTCGCACTTCTCGCTCCCACGCTCCTCCTCGCATTCCAGGCGCCCGTTACGACCCAGAACGCCGCGCCTGCTCCGGCGGCCCCAGCGCCGGCCATGGTCCCCATCGAGCTGTCTCTCCAGGCCCTTGACGCCAAGGGCGAAGTGCCGCGCACCCTGCAGGCCGGTGACCTCACGGTGATGGATGGCGACCAGACCCGCCCGGTGACGGAGTTGGCGCCGCTGACCAGGCCGTGGCGGATCGTCGTCTACGTGGACCGGGTGCTCACCGGCTCCCGCACCCTGAGGACCGCGGCCGGCTCGCTGGCGGAGCGGGCGGCGATTCTCGCGGCGCTCGGTCCGGTCGAAGTGGTCGTCGCCGAGCCCGTCCCCCGGGTGGCGCTCTCGGCGACGCAGGACGTCCGTGCCATCGACGAGGCGCTCTCGAAGCTCTGGCTGGCGGGCGACGGCCGGGACGACGTCCGCGTTCTGCGCCAGCGGTTCCGTGACCAGAAGAAGGAAGAGGGACCGCCGGCCGACCGGGTGGGCGAGGCGCTGGACGAAGAGGAGCGGCTGGTGCGCCGCCAGCAGGACGCCCTTTCTGAATGGCTGCTGGTGCAGGAGGGAAGCGGGCCTCGGGCGCTGCTGCTGGTGACGGACGGCTTCGACGTCGATCCGGAGAAGTTCTACCGCCCGGACTCGACTCCATCCAGCGAGCCCGCCACGTCGGCTCCCACCGGCGAGGGAGCGCTGGAGAAGACCGGCTTGGAAGCGGCGCGAACCGCGGCTTCCCTGGGCTGGACCGTCTTTCCCCTGCCCATGGGCGATTCGAGCCTGCCGGACCTGAGGCGCATCAAACCGAATCCCACCGCGCAGGTGCCCTTGGGTGGCAAGATCATCCTCGGCCGCAAGAAGCCCGACGAGGCGGCCAAGGACCAGCCGCCGCCCACGCCGGAGCTCCTGGCGCCGCAGCAGCCGCTGAAGTGGATGGCCGAGGCGACGGGCGGCGAGCTCGTCGTCGGGCCGGGGTCCCTCTCGGCGGCTCTCGCGCACCTGCGCTCCCGCTTCTGGCTGCGCTACCAGGCGATCCGGGAAGTGGATGGCCGGCCCCACGCCATGGAGGTCCATACTTCGCGCTCCGACCTCTCGATGAGGGCTCGCCGCTGGGACGTGGAAGGAGTGCCCGAGGCCATCGCGGCCTCCCGCGCCGGGCGCCTCCTCGACGGCGAGGAGGACGGCATCGGTCTGGAGATCTCTGCCCGCATCCAGTCCGTCGAAGGCGGAAGGGGCACGTTGGACCTGCGCCTCGAATCCCCGGAGCCGCCTGCGGGCCCTCTGCGGGTGACGGTGGCCGGACCGGCGGGCCGCGGCGCCACCCACCACATCCTGACCGCCGCCGACGCGACCGGAACGGAGCCCAACGTCTACCGCCTGGCGGTCGCCGTTCCCGAGGGGGCGGATGCCGTGGGAGTGGTTGTGGAGCCGGTGGCCGGCGGTGCTTGGGGAGGCCAGGTCGTGAACCTCGGCGCCCCGCCGTCCGAGCCCGCCGCGCTCACCGTCAGCCGGCCTGGAATCCGTCTGGTGCCGCCAGCAGGAAACTCCCTCAGCAACAAGGTGCGCCTGCGGGTCAATGGCGATGGCAAGGGGATCGCTCGGCTCGACCTTCGACTCGGCGATCGAACGGCTGGCAGCTGCGCCGCGGTGCCCTGCGAGGTCGAGGTGGACCTGGGCCGCCGCGTCCGGCCGCAAATCCTGCAGGGCATCGCCTATGACGCCGCCGGCAAGGAGGTCGCCCGGGACTCGGTGCGCCTCAACGATCCGACCGAGGCCTTCGAAGTCCGCATCGTGGAGCCGGCGGGCCGCCGTGGCGTGGGAGCCGTAGAAGTGGAGGCGGAAATACGCGCGCCGGCCGGCAAGCGGCTGGCAAAGCTGGAGTTCTTCTGGAACGACGAGCTCGCCGGCACGGTCTACGGGCCGCCCTTCCGCCACCGGGTGACGATCCCCAAGGAAAGGCCGGTCGGGTATCTGAAGGTCTCCGCCCGTCTCGACGACGGCTCCACGGCCGAAGACGCCATGGCCCTCAATACCTCGGACCTCGGCGACCGCATCGTCGTCCGCCTCATCCAACTGGCCGTGGTGGTGACCGACACCAACGGCAAGCCCGTGCCCGGGCTGCCGAAGGAAGCCTTCCGGGTGCGCCAGAACGGCGAGCCGCAGGAGATCGCGGCCTTCGAGAACGCCGGCGAGCTCCCGCTCACCCTGGCCCTCGCCATCGATTCCTCGGCGAGCATGTTCCTGAAGCTCCCTGACGTGCGAAAGGCTGTCGCTTCGCTCCTCGACACCGGCCTCTCGAACCGCGACCGGGCCATGCTCATCGCCTTCGACGACACGTCGAAGCTCATACGGCCCGTCACCCGCGACCTTTCAGCAGTCTCGGCGTCGCTTTCCGCTCTTACGCCTGACGGCGGCACCGCGCTTTGGGAGGCGATCAGTTACTCGCTGGTGCAGCTGCGGGGGATCACCGGCCGCAAGGCCCTGGTGCTCTACACGGACGGCATCGATCAGAGCGAGCGCGAGCGCCTCTCCTACGGCGAATGCCTGCGGACTGCCCGCGAGAGCGGCATTCCCATCTATCTAATTGTCGCCAACCCGCGGGCCGGGCGGGGAGAGGACGGCGGCTTCCTCACCGAGCCCACCTCGGTGAAGTTCAAGCGCCTCGCCGACGCCGGCGGCGGCCAGGTCTACTTCATCGAGCCCGAGCAGGATCTGTCGGACGTCTACGCCCAGATCCTCTCCGAGCTGCGCAGCCAATACACCGTGGCCTTCTATCCCAAGGAATCCGCGCCGCCCGCGGCCTGGAGCAAAATCGACGTCGAGCTGCCGGGACGGAAGGGATTGACGGCGCGGACGGTGAGCGGGGTGCCGGGGCACTAGGGGCTGATCAGGATTTACTCCGTCGACGGACCTGCCTGCCGCACTGGCGAGGGCATGAAGCCAAAGGCGCCGCTGCGGTAGAGACGGTCCGCGGCGTTGTAGTAGGCGATGGCGTCCTCGATCAGCTCCTGACCGGATGGATCCACCGTCTTCGCCTTCGCGATCTCGTCCTTGACCGCGTCGACCTCATAGAGGGTCGCCGATTCCTTCAGACCCAGCACGGCCATGCGGCCGCCCCGCATGAGGGCGATCTCGCTGCCGTGGGTCATCAGCGCCCGCCCCTGCTCGGGAGGCGCACGCAAGACGTCGTGACCGAAGAACTTCGAGTCGTAGTCCAGACCCAGGATGCCGAGGATCGTAGGGGGCACGTCGAGCGACGAGGCCAGGGTTTCAAGCCGGGTGCCCGCGGGCACGCCGGGACCGATGAAGAGGATGGGCACCTCGTAGCTCGGCAGCGGAATCTCCGACGCGCCGTAGACCCGGGCGCCGTGATCGCCCATGAGGACGAAGAGGGTGTCGCGGTAGAAGGCATGCGACTTCGCCTGCGCCATGAACTGGCCGAGCGACCAGTCGGCATAGCGCACCACGTTCTCCCGGCGATGGAAGCGTCCCTCGGCCTTGATGTGATCCTGCGGGAACGTGAACGGCCGGTGATTGGAGACGCTGAGCACCAGGGAGTAGAAGGGTTTCCCCTGGGCATGGACCTCGTCCATCACCTGCAGGGCCTTGGTGAAGATCGCCTCGTCGCAGACCCCCCAGGCCGTCGTGAACGTGCCCGCCGGATACGAGCTCTGATCGACCAGCCGGTTGACGCCGTTGTGGCGAAGGTAGGTTCCCATGCCGTCGAAGAGAGCCCGGCCGCCGTAGACGAACATCGTCTGATAGCCCTGGCTGGCGAGCAGCGACGGCAGCGTGAAGAGCCCCACCGAGTTGTCCCGCCGCACGATCGACTCGCCCGGCAGCGGCGGCAGGGACGAGGTGGTGGCCTCGATGGCCCGCACCGTGCGGTTGCCGGTCGAGAAGGCGTGGGTGAGGAGCGTTCCCTCGGCGGTCATGGCGTCGAAGCTGGGCGTCAGGCTCTCAGGCCGTGGATGAAGGGTGCCTACCAGCTCCGAGCCGAGGCTCTCCTCCAGCACAACCACCACGTTGAGCCGGCGGGAAGGTCCCGGATTGTCGATCTTGCGCAGCGTCGAGCCGGCGGTAAAGGAGGCCGGAACCACCGACTTTTCCATTCCCAGGAGCCGCTGCAACCGCGCCATCACCGCCGGCTGGGGCCGGGTGGCGTAGAGGCCTTCATATGGCGCGTCCTTCCCCAGAACCGCCATGAAGAAGGAGTAGTAGCCATTGAGCGTAATCTCGTTCAGCGCCCGGTCTTCCGAGATCTTGGCGAGAGCCGGCGAGACCGCCCACGTCGCCCCGGCAAGGATCACCGCGAAACCGGCGACGAAGGCCAATCGCCGCAGGGGAGGCGTGGCAATCTGCCAGGCCTTCCGCGCCGGCCGGCGGAGAAACAGAAGGACGGTCCCCGTGAGCAGAATCACCAGAGTGAGCACGAGGGCCACGTGATAGCTCTGCCAGACGTTGTCCGCCACCTCGGTGGGGTAGGCCAGATAGTCCACCGCCACGAAGTTGAAGCGGCTGTTGAACTCCTCGAAGAAGTAGTACTCGACGGCGGCCGTGAACAGGGCCGAGAACGTCGCCACCGCCAAGCCGGTCCATAGCACCGCCCGCTGAATCCGCCCCTTGAACCAGCGCTCGGGTAGAAGGGAGAGGTAGAGGACGAGCGGCGTCACCATCCAGAACGCGACCACGGCGTCGAAAATCTCACCCGCCCCCAAGGCGGCCAGCGCCCCCCCAAAACCGTTGCGCGAGACCGCGTGTTGCACCGCCAGCAACACGATGCGGGTGAGGAGGAACACGGCCATGTAGATTCCCGCCAGGGCCACGGCGAGGAAATAGCGCGACGCGAGCGCAGAGCGGAGTTGCAGCAATACTTTCTTCATGGGCGTGGGTGCTTCGGTTGTCTGAGCTGGGAAGCCGAGACGAAATGTAGCAGGAGAGGGCAGGGAGGGCAAGGCTCCGGGGCGTTCCCTCCTTCAGCATCCGCCACTCAACCCGGCTCCATCATCACCTCGTCGACGTAGCACCACATCCAATCCTCGCCCGGTTCCAGCGACTGGACGAGCGGATGCTGGGTGGCGTGGAAGTGCTTCGTCGCGTGCTTGTTCTTCGAAGAATCGCAGCAGCCGACCTTGCCGCAGGAGACACAGGCGCAGGTGGACCCAGGTGTCGCCGATCTTCAGGCACTCTTCGCACCCCCGCGTGTGGGGCTTCACGTCTTGGATCTGGTCCAGGTGGGAACAGACTTCGCGCATCGCACCCTCCGTCGTCCTCCGGATTCCCAGAGCGGGACCGGAGGACTCAAGGGTATACGAGCTGTCAAGAGGGGGCGTCGAGGATGATCAGCGGACCACGCCGCGGAACTGCTCGAGCAGACTCTTGCCGGAGACCGACTTCGAATAGGAGTCCGCCGCGACCACCAGCAGCCCCAGCGGACCAAACGCCATCCGGGCGAGCGTCCCGACGACGAGGTGGGTGACACCGGACGCTACCTCTCCGTCCAGAAGCAGGCTGGCTCCCGGGACCATCGTTTCACCCGCGATCTTCAGCCCGCGCGCCAAAATGACGCCGCTGGTCGGTTCGGAGATCGGGATCGGATCGATCGGGGTCGGATCGGATTCGGGGGTGCTGTCCATGGCGAGCCCTCCACAATTAACTGATTCTCAAAAGTATAGCATGGGGAAGAGATTGAGATTCCGAACCTTCGCCCGGGCATAAATGCCGGGGCTAGTAGCTGCGCCCCCTGAAGGGGACTTAAAGCCGGATTCATCCGGCGTCGTTAAATAGCCCCGGCATTTATGCCCGGGCGGGGCCGGTAGGCGATGGTGCTTGCTCACCGCTTCATCGTTGGCAGATGTCGAAGAGGGCTTAACGTTTGGGCTTCCCCTTCACCACCACGCCCCCCTTCATCACAAACCGCACCCGCTCGAGCTCGGTGACGTCGGCGAGCGGATCGCCGTCGACGGCGATGAGGTCGGCGAAGCGGCCGGGCGCGACGGTGCCGACGCGGTCGCTCCAGCCGAGGAGGTCCGCGGCGTTGACGGTGGCCATGCGAATCACCTGCTGGGGGGTGAGGCCAAGAGCCAGAAGGGAGTGGAACTGCTTGGCGTTCTGGCCGTGGGGATAGACGCCGGCGTCGGTACCGAAGGCGAGCTTGACGCCCGCGTCGATGGCCCGCCGCCAGTTGACGAGCTGGTTCTTGCGCAGCTCCTTCTCCTTTTCGATCATCTTCTGCGGCAGGCCGAGATGATCGGCTTCGAGGAGGATGTACTCGTCGGTATAGATGTCCGGCACCAGGTAGATGCCGCGCTCCTTGAGCAGGCGGACGCCTTCCTCGTCGATCATCCCGCCGTGCTCGATCGAGGCGACGCCGGCCCGGGCAGCGCGTTTGATTCCCTCGGCGCCGTGGGCATGGGCCGCCACCTTCTTGCCCCACATCGCCGCCTCCTCGACGACGGCGTTCATCTCCTCCTGCGAATACTGCGGCGCGCCCACCGAGCCCTCCTCGGACAGCACGCCGGCCGTGGCCATCACCTTGATGAGATCGGCCCCGCGCTTCACCTCGGTGCGGATGAGCTTGCGGATCTCGTCCACGCCGTCGGCGATCCCGGAAAAGCCCTCAAAATGGAGATACGGAGAGAAGCCCGTCAAGTCGTTGTGGCCGCCCGTCGATCCCACCGCCATGGTTGCCACCTGCATTCGCGGCCCTACCACGTCGCCGCGGTTGATGGCGTCGCGCAGGGCCACGTCGATGAATTCGGGAGCGCCGACGTTGCGCACCGTCGTGAACCCCGCCTCCAGCGTCCGCCGGGCGTAGACGTGGGCCGTCACCGCCTCGTCGATGGGGCTGCGGCGGAAAAGGTCCTCATAGTAGTTGCCGGACTGGCTGGTGATGTGCGTATGGCAGTCGATGAGACCCGGGAGGACGGTTGAATGGGAGAGATCGACCACTTCATATCCCGCTGGAATGGCGAGGCCGGGCCCGACAGCCTTGATCCGGTCCCCTTCAATCAGGATGACGGCGTTCCGGATCGGGGCGGCGTCGGAGCCGTCGAGAAGCCGGCCGGCGCGAACGGCGACGTGACGCGGGGTTTCGGCGGCGAGAGATGCCGAAGTCAGGGCGAGAACAAGGAGGATGGAAATCCAGAAGGCGCGAGGCATCGGGCGGGTCTCCTCGGAGGATGAGGAGGTATCCTGCCACGGGCGAGCCAGGATTGAAAATCCCAGGCTTATTGGCGGCGATCCAACTCGGCCCGCAAGCGGGCGATCTCGGCTTCGGCCACTTTCCGGGCCTCGGCCTCGCGGGTCGCGCGCTTGGTCTCACGGGCTGCGCGCTTTTGGGCAGCCTCTTCATCCGCCTCGATCTGGGAGGGTTTCCGCAGTGGTTTGCCGGTCCTGGAGTCGATCACCAGCACGGAGCCGTCCTCATCCTCACCGAAAAGAAGGCCGGTGGTCTCCGAAAGCAACCGGCCCTGGCTGTCCGGCTCGATCCGCTGGTAGTGCCCATCGAGACCGAGGCGATAGCCCGTCAACGCGACGTGGTCTTTCCAGGTGAAGCTGGGTTCCAGGATTACGTATTCCGAGACGCCTGCACGCTCATAGATCTCGACCTTGGCGACGTAGTCGTTGTTGCGGGTCTCCTCGTACTGAGGCGAGACCACTTCAACGACCAGGCAAGGGCGGGCACCCTCTTTTTGCACGTCGAAAACCGAGCGTCTCGCCGCCTTGTTGTGGATTCCCTGGATCACCGCAGTGTCCGGAGCCGGATCGGAGAGACCTGGAATGCCCCAGACGATCTTCATGTCAAAGGTGACCAGCACCCCTGCGTCTTTCTTGTAATACCGCTTGAGGAGCTCGTAGATCTCTACGACAAACGTCGCGTGCGGGCCGCCCTGGACCAAAATCTCGTCTCCAAGCTGGGGATCGAGAAGATCCGCCGCGGTCAGTGGAATGCGCTGCTCTTCGACCTTGCCCCCGACCAGGCGGACATATTTCGGTCGCCATCCGTAGCGGAACGGATCGGCATCTTCGGAATCGGGCCTTGGCTCCCAATCGGCCGGCAGCTTGGGGACGGGCATGCCCATGAGTGCAGTGTAGTGAAATCTCCGGGGGTGGTCAAAAGCGTCGGCGGACCGGGAGTCCTGCATCACCAAGATCTCCCTCAGCACCTCCGCGGACTGTTGATGCACCATCGCGATCCCGTCCGAAGTCCCCCCGGAACCGCCGTGCATCACCGCGATTCCGGAGGGCGTCTTCCCCGGACGCTGCGGGAACACCGCCATCCCGGTTTGCATCACCGCCAATCCGACGGGAACGACGCCGGTCTCGGCGGGCAACGCTGCCGTCGAGCTTTGCATCACCGGCGCCGCAGTGTGATACACGCCCGAGCGGCTCTGATTCACCACGAGCTCGCGGTGCATCACCGCGAGCTGGCATTGCGTCACTCAAAGCGCGAGTTGCATCGCTCGCCGCCGCCGGTGAAACACCACGGACTCGCGGTGCGTCACGCATAGCTGGCGGTGGAACACCACGGACTCGCGGTGAGCGACGCACTCCGGGTCCGTGGTGTTCCACGGCGGGTCCGCGGTGACTCATCCCGGGACCGCCGTGATTCACGAGCGATCCGCGGCGGACTTTGGCCGCGGTTTGTGCTCCAAACGACGGCTCTTGGTGAGTCTTCGTGAGTCATCGTCGATCCTGGAAGGCTCCGCGGCGTGTCATGAACGCTCCTTGCGTGTCGCGGAGGTGTCCTTGTGTGTCGCGGACCGGGGCCGGGAGTCCCCGATCGCCCGCGGCGAGTCTCCCGCCGGCCTGGCCGTCGCTCCTCAACGCGGATTTGCGGGTTCTTGGAGTCCACTCAAGTGCAGCAGGAGCTCCGCGGCGTATCGCCCTCTGGGTCTCCTATCCTGCCACGGAATCCAAGTCCGTCGATACCGTAGCCCGATTCCGTAGAGACGTCCCTGCCCGTTTCACGACACCCACCGCAGGCAGGCGGATCCTTGGCCTTTAAGCGCGCGGTCCTCCAGGATTCATCGCCTCAAGCAGTGCCTCCAAGTTGCCTCGCCCAATCTGCGAATTCGGGTGGTCCGGCCCCAGGCTCGCCTCGAAGATCTCCACCGCCCGACGCATCAACGGCTCGGCTTCCGCCAACCGGTTCGTGGCCTGAAGCAACTGAGCCAGGTTGTTGAGGCGGATGGCGACGTTGGGGTGATCCTGTCCGAAGGAGTCTTCGTCGATCTTCAGGGCCCTTCGCATCAACGGCTCGGCTTCCGCCAACCGGTTCGTGTCCTTAAGCAACTGAGCCAGGTTGTTGAGGCGGATGGCGACTTCAGAGGAATTAGGATCAATACCTTCCTCGATTGCCAAAGAACGCCGGCTTAGCCGCTCAGCCTCAACATAGATTCCCTTCGCATCCAGATAGCAATCGAGCTGAGTCAAAAGCCGCGATGTAGGACGTGCGATATGGGCCTCGTCGGCGTGCTGGACGACCAATGCGGCATGGGGCCTGAGAACGTTCCAGATGCGCCACGTCCGAACATCCCCAGACTCCGGAGGCGAGAAGTCGTTCACCAACCGCAGAGCCAGCTCAATCCAGCCCCGCCTCCGCTCCTCTGGAATTCGGCTCCGAACGACCTCTTGAACCATTCGGTGGACGTTGCCCGTCTCGCCATCCTTGGTGATCATCGAGTACGCCGCCAGCTCAGCGAGCCCTTCCCGGACGGCCTGAGGAGCCGCTTCCTGTCCCGTCTCTTCCGACAGGAGCCCAACTGCCTCCACGATGACGCTTGCTCCCTTCTCGAACATATCTAAAGGAATGGGGTCCGGAGCCAGGTAAGCGGTCAGGCGAAGAATCGCGGCGGCGGTGGGGTACAGTCGGTTGAAGGTGGTCAGCCAGGTTGTTGCGATGGAGGCGGGGTATTCCATCTGGTCGGTATCGCGCCAGTCGAGAACGCTCTCCTTTTCCTTCTCCCAGGTCGCCAAGTATGCCGAGAAGGTCATTCGATTACGGACGATGAACGCCGCCGCCTGATCCAGAGCGAGAGGTAGGCCGTCGAGGATCGTCGCCAGTTGGAAGGCCATCTTTTCGTCAGCCGTCTTGGAGGATCTTCGGCCCTCAGTGCGTTGGAGGAGGAATTGCGTGGCTTCCACGGATTCCAGCTTGTCGAGGGTTTGACTGCGAATGCTGGCGGGCCAGTTGCTCCGGCGGGAGGTGATGAGGACATGTCCGCTGTGGAGCTGCGGCAAGACTTTCCGAATGGCCTCAGCGGCTTCCGGTGTGTCCACGTTGTCGAGGATCAGCAGCCAGCGGTCGTGCTCGCGTAGCCAGGCTAGGACGGCTGCGACTTCTTCTTCCTGAGCGCGGGATGGGACCGGGACCAATCCGGGGAGACCGATGCGGGTCAAATTGGCGAGGCTAGATCGTAGCGCCTCGGGCGACTCAGCCACCACGAACAGGGCCGCGTCGTACCGGTCGCCCGAGCGCCAGGCGTACTCGACGGCCAAGCGGGTCTTGCCGATGCCGCCGAGGCCATGGATGGCGTGGGTCTGGGTAATAGCGGTGGCGGCGGTGGGGCCGTGGAGGTTGGTTTCCAGAGTGCGGAGCTCTTCGTCCCTGCCTTTGAGGAGATCTCCCAGGGGAAGGAAGGGGAGGTTGTGGATCTTAGGGTCGTGGAGCGGACGGGACCCATTCTTCTCTCGGTTCGGTTTTTTGCCGGTGATTCCCCATTCCAGACGGTCGAGACCTTCTTCGGTAAGGCCGGCTCGGAAGTCTACCCAGGTGACCTCTCCCAAGAAAAGGGGAAGCTTGGGAACCTGGGGACAGTCTGGAAGGAGGATGGGGATGACGGGCAGCTTCCGGTTCACCATCTGCGTCAGGCAGGCCCGCATCTCGGGGTTCTCCCAGGGACCGAGCCCATCCTTGCCGACCAAGACGGCGGACGAAGCGACGGTGGCTATGATCTCCTCGACGGCCTCCTGCCAAAGGCGACCCGGAACCAGTTCCCATTCATCCAGCCAAACCTTGAGGCCGCGGTCCCGCAACGCCTCTCCGATCTGGCGGACGGTCGGCTTGTCCTTGCTGTTATGGCTGAGGAAGACGTCGAAGGTCTCGGACAGGGCACGGCCTCCTGATCGGGATGCCGCTAGTTTATCAGAAGCTGTGGGCGCACCGAGGACCGGGTTCTTGGGGTCCACTCAAGTGCAACAGGAGCTCCGTGGCATATCGCCCACGCTCGTCCGCGATCCACATCTCGTCCGGACCGGGAAGCATCTCGGTGACGTGGAGGATGGGAGGCGTGGCGCCTTCCTTTGAAGGGATTTGGGCGCGGCGGAGGAGATCGACGGCCAGGGGGGAGTCGAGGTCGGCGTAGAAAGGCTTGGGTTCCGCGGGGGAATGGAGGAAGACGTGGCGCGGCAGGCCGTGGGTGCGGCGCCAGGCTTGAGTCCGGGCGAAGAATGCGGCTGCCTGGGCGTCGGGATCTCCGCTTTCCTGGGACGGTGCCGGCGCTTCGCCCGGGGCGAAGACCCAGCGGCGGCGGAAAAGGGCGAGGTGACCGCTCCGGAAGCGGGGCCAGCTCGCGACGCCCGGCACGTCGAAGCCGGGGAAGACGGCGAGCGGCTGGAGGCCCTGGCGGCCGATCTCGACCAGGAAGGAGACGAATCCCTGTGGGCTGACACCGCTGGTGATGAGCGGCACGACCTCGACGCTCCGGGTGGCCCAGAGCAGCACGAAGCGGCTTGCCGCCGTGTCCCAGCGCACGGTCAAGCTGGTCAAGGGGATCACCTCGGCGCCAGGATTGGCGCGCTCGCCCAGGAGCTCGATCTCGTGCCGGAACAGGGTGGGGCGCAGGCCGGCGTTGGCGCTGCGGCCGAAGTGGTTATAGGTGATCTCGGCGAAAATCGCTCCGTCCCGCGCTACCGGCTGCCAGCTCCGCTCCACCTCGCGGGCGACCGGGTTGACTGCCGGATCCGGATCGGGACCGCCGAGCAGATGGGCGAAGCGGGCGAGGGCGATGCCGGGGCCGAAGAGGGCGTTTAGGATCATGCGGTAGCGGCCGGCCGCGATCTCTTCCGCGCTGCGGGCGGCGATCTGGAAGAGGACGCCTGCCGACCAGGTCGGCTCCGGGAGATCGCCGACCAATGTTTCCCAGTCTTCTTCGGTCAGCTCGACCTCCTCCTCTCCGGCGGCAAGCGCAGTCCGGGCACGGTCGGCGAAGAATTCGCGCGTTCGATCGAAGAGAGTGGCGGCGCCGGTCTCTCCAGGAGGCGAGGCGGGAAAGGACTCGGGGCGCTCCTCGGGCTCGGGCTCGAAGAGGCCGTGGTAGAGGTCGAGCAGGGGAACGTCGGTATCGGCGGGAAAGCTCGAGAGAAAACGCGCGGCGTAGGCGTTGCGGAAGGCCGCTTCGGGATAGAGGGCCGCGAAGAGACGGATGTAGCGCCTGAGGGGAACCTCCAGGTCGGCGCGGACGCGCTCGGGGAGGGTGACTTCAAGTCCGGAGGCCGTGTCCACCCGGAAGAGGACGTCCCCTTGGAGCTTCCTGAGGTGGGGCAGGTCCGAGAGGCGCTTCTCGATCCGGTCCATGCCGGCGATCCGCTCTTCGGGCGTGAAGCCGGAAAGAGCTTCGACGTCACTCTCCAAGGATTCGATCTCCGGCAGCCAGGGAGCGTCGCAGCCTGCGGCGCGCATCGTGTCCGCCACGAAGGCGAGGGGCCGCCGGACGTTGTAGGGCGGCTCGATCTCGGCGATCAGAAATCCTTTTTCCACCAGTTGCTCGAAGAAAGGAGTCAGCTCCTCGACCCCGATCTCGTAGCGTTCGGAGACGGCGGCGAGCAAGGCTGGGAGGTTGAGCGTGCCCTTGGACGCCTCCTCGAAGAAAAGCTGGAGAACGGGTTGCGACTTGGTGCGCGAGAGAACTTCCAGATCGGATTCGTGGCGCGGGGTGATGGGGCGCCAGAAGATCCAGTTGCCTGCGGGACCATCCTCCCGCCGTAGGGTGGGATTGAGGCGAGGCACGATGGTCGGCCAGGCGGCGCGGTCGGCCCCCAGGCAGGCCGAGATCTTGCGCGCTTCGGCCACGGAGAGGAGAACGTCGACCCGCGCCGGCTGGTTGGCGCCGGATACCACGGCAGCGTCTCCTTGGAGCCACGCCAGGGCCGTGGCGCAGAAGACCGAGTTGGGGCTCGTCTTGGTGGCGAAACGGGTGGCGTAGGCGGTGAGCTTGGCGGCGGCGTGGCGTTCATCATGACGCCAGCGTCCCGGATCTTTCCCTTTCAAGGCGGCAACCCGATCGAGCAGCGCCCGGCTGACCAACCGCATCCCTTCCCTGAAAACCGGCCGGCTGGCGAGGGTGAGGAGAGCACGGCGAGCGCGCAGTAGGTCGGCGCGGTAGGCCCGACTGTAGTCCGCCTGGAGAGAAGCCAGCTCGGTGCGGCGGGCGAGGTGATCGGCGATCCGGGCTACAAGCTCCGGCTTCAGGACATCTCGCAGCGCGTCGAGCTGCTCCGGAGAGACTCGCCGGCGGTTGTGGAGGGCGCGGCGCAGGGCGATAACAGCCAGCCGGGTTCGCGCAGCCTCGGGATCACCCTCTCCGGGAGGTTCGCCTGCAGCCTCATGGAGGGCGTCGGTGAGCCGTGGGACTTCCTCGTCGACGAGGCTCGCCATCTCCTGGATAGCGGTGAGGCTCTTCACGGATTCCCCGGCGGCCAGGGGCGCCAGCGTTTCGAAGGGGAGCGCGGCGACGCGGAGAAGAACGAGCTGGCCGGTCACAGGGAGTTTCAGGCCGGTCCCCCGCCGTCCTCGATCAGGCGGTGCATGAAGTAGCGCAGCAGGGCCTCGGGCGTAGGGTCGATCCCCAGGCGGTTGCAGCTCATGTGGGCGTAGGACCAGGCGAGATAGCCGAGCTCCTGGTGGATGCGGCCGGCGGCGTGCGCCTCGCGGATGGCTAAGACGATGGGGCGGCTCGCCTCCTGCCAGCGGGCGACGATCCGCGCCGGCTCCTCGCCGCCAAAGAGTGCTTCGGGGTCGGTGCTCTGCTCGCCGGTGAAGAGGTCCTGAAGACCGTCCTTGAGCGATTGATATTTGCCCTCGATGGTCGCGATCTCGGCGTCCTTCCAAGTCCCCATCTCACGGGTCCACTGGTGGCCGTAGTCGTAGAAGGCGAGGCGCTGCCGGCGATCGAAGCCCAGCAGATCGAGGAGCCGCTCGGTCATCAGCATGGAGACTTCGCGCCGCGTCTTCGCCAGGAGGCCCTGTCGCTCGGCCGCCATCAGGTCGAGGCAGGCGAGCGAATCGTAGAGGAAGAGCTTTTCGGCCAGGGCCATCCCCTCGTCGCCGCCGTAGCGCTCGACCTCGCGGTCATATTGAGCGTACTCGACGTTTTCGACGGCGCCCGAGGCGCGCAGCGGGGCCAGGTCTTGGTCGACGCGCTCGAAGACGGGGCCGGAGACCCAGTCGGGACGGCCCAGGATGCGGAACCGTATCTGCCATCCCGGCACGTTGTAGCGGGCGAAAAAGAGGGAATGAAGCTCGGGAGCGTCGCGGAGGTCGTTAGCGATGGGCGTCACAAAGTCGGCGAGGATGCGCTCGTGCTGCTCGCGCGGGGCCGTGAGCAGGGTGAACAGGCAGAGCTGATCTTCCAAAGCGGGGAAACCTCCGATCGGGCTGCCTGATCCGGGCCGACAGAATGGGTGAATCCCGCTCGCCGGCCCGGTAGGAACGGGACTAGCTGGTCGTCCGCGCCGTGAACAGGCTGGCGGTCGTGGAGATGGAGATGGGACAGGTGCACTTCGGGTTCGTCGACGACGAGCCGCATCCCGGGTTGCAGAACATCTCCAGAGCCTCGACCTCCAAGTTCAGGGCCTTCGATTTTGTTTCAGTCTTCTGGGTCATCAGCTACTCCTTTCGTGATCCAGGGGGCTTGGATGCTCCCATCTTTGTAGGTGCATGTGAGCTTGGAGAACGGGACCGAATTCGGGTGGCACCCCCGCCCAAGACCCTCATCACCCCGGCCCTCTTCTCCCGACCACCCCATCCCCCTCCCCGGGAGAAGAGGGAGAACAGCCAACAAAGACGGAGAACATCAAGAACGCCTCAGCCGGGTTCCCCTCTCCCGGGGAGGGGGTCGAGGGGGTCGGGAGAGGGGCAGGGGTGAGGGTCTTGGGCGGGGGGGAGGCTGGGAGAAGAGGGGCCGAGGTGATGAGGGTGTTCCGGCGCCTCGGTCACGGAGACGCCGGACGGGGGCGATCTTGCTTGGGCTAGAATATCTCCTGACTTTCTCCCGGCCTCCATGATCGACACTCTCCCCCAACAGAAGGCCCTCCCGCACAGCGAGGAGTCCGAGCGGGCGGTGCTCGGCGGCGTCCTGCTGAATCCGTCGGTGCTGCCCACCATCTCGGGGCGGCTGCGGGCGGAGGACTTCTACGGCGAGCGCAATCAGGTCCTCTATCAGGCGATGCTCGATCTCCAGGAGGACCAGGTGGAGATCGACCTGCGGACGCTGCAGGCCAAGCTGGAGCAGCGGGGACAGATCGAGCTGGTCGGCGGTCTCGCCTACCTGACCGGCCTCGACCTCGACCTGCCCGATATCGGGCGGATCGACGCCTATGTCGAGATCGTCAAGGAGCGGTCGGTCCGCCGGCGGCTGATCCAGACCGGGGGCGAGATCATCCGCAACTGCCTGGACGGCGGCCTGGAGGCGGCGGAGGCGCTGGGCCGAGCGGAACAGGCGATTTTGAGCCTCGGAGAAGAGGCAATCAGCCGCGGATTCGCCCAGCT
>Ga0134121_10001696_pt1 | contig 20327 bp, 6 predicted proteins | sample KB301_FD_96463 | JGI IMG/M metagenome (GOLD analysis project Ga0134121, IMG submission 96463) | Terrestrial soil microbial communities without Nitrogen fertilizer from Kellogg Biological Station, Michigan, USA - KB3-0-1 | ecosystem: Environmental > Terrestrial > Soil > Unclassified ... | reverse complement strand
GGTGTACCATTCGATAGTTTGATTGTCACCACCGCCGCCGCCGACCAGTGAAAGATCAGTGCTCGAACCATCATTGCAGATGGTTGTGAAGGTTGCTGTTGCTGATGTCGGATCGGCTGACCTTGCATTAATTGTTACTTCATAATCATCAGAAGTACCTATGCATCCAAATTCATCAGTCACTGTAACGGTAATAAGTGCAGGACCGGGTTGAGCGGCACCAAAATCAAAAGTCGCTGTATTATCAGCCTGGTCATTTTGAGTTGCACCGGCAGTACCATTCCAATCATAAGATGTCAAGCCACTTGGAGATGCTGTATATTCAACTCCGGTTGAAAATTCACAAACACTGGCAGGTCCGCTAATTGTTGGTGTCGGATTTTCATGATCATGACCAACCGTTTTAGAAGCTGTTTTAGAACATCCGGTTTGGTCTGTAACCGTTACTGTATGAACTGATCCGTCAAGAAGACTTGAAATAGTTGCTGTTGTTTGACCAGCATCCCATAAGTACGAAACAGTACCGATGGCTCCCAGAGGATTTGCTGTTAATGAGCCATTACTTCCTCCAGCACAAGTTGCATTGGTTAAGCTGATATTCGTGCTTGTAAATACGAGATGGGAACAGTCTCCGTCGCAAACTGCTGTTGGCTGGAAACCTGTAGCTCCGCTACCATCAGTGCCAACATTAAGATAAGGTACGTGAGTGATTGTGGAAGGTGTAAGTAATGCAGACACACCGGAAGGAGAATTTGTACCCCACCAGTTACAAGTCATATCAACGGTAAAAGTTCCGCTTCCGCTTTCTGCTGCTCCTGCTGTATTAGGAGTAACAGAGTTATTATGAGCATTCAGCGTTAATGTATAATCATCCTGTGATTCAATGGAGAATCCCAAATCGTTATTCTTTATAACGTTGTTGTTCACATCGGCTGAAACATTAGACGAACCAAAGGGCGTAAGGTCAGTTGTAATGACGACGCCTATGCTTCCGCTTATATTGTTTCCATCCACTTCGTTATTACTAAACGTTACAGTAGGATCAACACCCTCACCAAAATCAGCCAAGCCATATTTCACATTCGTAATGGTATTGCCGGTAACTAACACAGGGAGATAAGGAACAAATACATAGATTCCGTAACCGTCTGTTGCATCGCTCACGGTGTTATCCGTAATTTGATCAGCAACTCCACCTGCATCTCCGTTATTGTCTGAGTGAATACCAGACAGGCAATCGCTGATACTATTATTTGACATCACGGTTCCTGTAGAATGATTGGTGTTTATACCACTGGGTGAACCGCTCACAATGTTGTGATCGAACGTGCCCGCATTGCCGTAGTTAAATACGGCTATAGAATTATCTGCATCACCCTGAACATTCTGTACTGTGTTATGATGAATGTTAAACGTGTTTCCCCATAATACATCTTCGGCTGTTTCAATACCGCGGAGATAAACATTCTTTACTGTAACATGATGAATAGTGAGGTTGGTCCAATCGTCAATAGACCAATCGGTGATAATTCCTGTACCGGCGTCTATGTCAGAACCACCTACAGTAACACCACTTGTAATACCGGGATTATTTCCATCGCAAGTAAGATCATGAATGGTCACGTTGTTAGCATCCACTAACATAATTGCATTACTCAGTGAACCTCCTATAGGACTCGAAACCGGAGTATAAACAAAAGTCAATGCTTGTCCCGCTCCATTGATCTCAACTTCCTTATTGACTACTACATTTTCAGTGTACGTTCCTGCATCTACATAAATAATATCTCCATCGCTTGCAGCATCAACAGCATGTTGAATAGTTCTGAAAGGTTCAGCAATTGTTCCCGGGTTTGCATCACTGCCTGTACCCGAAGGTGTAAAGACATCTCCTGTATTGCTTTCGTCATCAACATACAGGTCTGTTACTACACCGCAGACAGGAGAAGTTTGTTGAAATCCTGTTGTTGCAGGTTGGTCATCAGTTCCATTCAGCAGGTAAGGAGAATAGGTAAAATTCCCCGAAACCATTTCACTAATTGCCGAAGAACCAACGGTACCGTACCAATTACAGGTTCCATCCTGGTAAGCTGCCTGGTCATTGTATAAAGCATACCCATTATTCAGAAGACTGTTATTATTAACTATTCCACTTACAACGCCTGTGCTTCCTGCATTTTCTGTTAATACAGCAATCGCGCAGTTAGTAACGGCATTGTTTGAGGCGGTTAGATTTGTTGATTCACCCGTCCATGAGAAAGCATCAATACCATAAGCTTTAGTATTATCACCTCCGTCAATTTCATTATCAGTTACGCTGACAGTCCCATTTTCCGGAACAATCGCCCACCAATTAGTTAGTGAACCCATATTGGCGGGAGTAACATGAATTATATTTCCCGAAACAGTGCCATTGTTATCTTCAACCAGTATTCCTGACTGACAGTCTATAATATGATTGGCAGAAATAAGTATTGTCCCGGTTGCCTGATAATCCAGGATTGCGTAAGAACCGGCAGTAAGCGGAGTATAATTAGTATTGCTGATTGTATTATAACTTATTTCTCCGGTAGCACCAAAACTTAATTGAATTCCATTCTGTGCATTTAATGTCGTAGGTCCTTGTCCGGTTACTATATTGCTGTCAACATTTGCCGTAAGATTGGCGCCTGACAAAGCCATGGCATTCTTTTGGAAATCATATATAGTATTGTGCTTGACATTTAATACGCGGGCTGTGCCATTATCATCTAAGCAATATATAGCAACGCCATGCTGATTCCCGTTAAAAGGAGTTTCCCGTATAGCTTTTATTTCGCAGTCTCTGATGGTACCACCGGCATTACGTACTCCAAAACCCTGGAAGCGATAATTTCCATTTCCTTTTCCGGCGCCATCAACTGTAAGATGCTCAACTATAATATTTGCAGCATCATGCAGATAGAAGATTGGCTTGTTAACATCTCCTGTCGTATAAGAGATAGTAAGTGTATTCGGAGAAATAACATTGGTAACACCGCTGCCTTGCCCGAGCACCATTATTGACTTATTAATTTCAACCTGGTTTGTAAAGCTTCCCGGTCCGACATTTACAGTCCATCCTGCACTCGCTGCATTCACACCCCGCTGAATATCCGGTGTGGTGGTGCTTGGAGAAACAAAACTGTTTACAGTGACATAGTCATTATTCGCATTCACTGAAACATAACCAAGAGCACCAACATCAATGGTGTGAATGATCTTATCTTCTGTAGTGAACAGGTCAGTCAAACTCATGCCGGAACCTGTACTTCCATTGAAGGTAGCAGAAGTAGCGGTAATATTCCGTGCCGAACCTAAAGCAATATAGGAAGCAAGACTGACTGCAAAGGAGGATGTTCCAAGGTCAATGACAGGTGTGGCATTATCTGTATAAACTGTAAGACCGCGTCCCGTTCCCGTAAAAATGTTGGTACCGGAGAAGGTTACAGTAGTAATATTGTTTCCTAATACTAAAGCAGAAAGATTAGTACCGCCGAAAATACCGGGGGAAGTAAACTTACAGTTGTTGATGATAAGTCCTGAAAGTGTCGCTGGTGTAGTACTATATGGAGGAACATCATTACGCGCCTTTATATTTATACCTGTTCCTGATGTGCTTCCTGTTCCACTTCCATCAACCACCATGTTTCTGAATTCAACATTGCTGTAAGCTTTCCATTTCAGGTTAATATCCATACCTGCTCCGTTCGATGATGCAGTGGTTCCGCTATTGTGAACGGTATCATCTACAAATAATGCATTTGATAAGCGCTCCGTATATATACCTCTGTCCGAATTACCATTGAAGGTAGAATTTGAAACGTTGACGAGATCCAGATCGGGCTTAATACTGGAGCTTGCATCAGCATACCATCCATAGGTATTGTTATCAAAATGGCTATAGGTTACAGTCATATTGGTCACTGATACGGTTGAGCCGATCTTTATTCCTGACGAAGTATTAGATGTAAATGAGGACTGATCAATGATCAAATCATCGAGTGTGCTCAGGTTAAGGCCATAACTACTGTGTCCGGTTGAAACCACATGAGAGATGGTAGTGCGTGAATTAGCAACAATGCCTGTTGTTCCTCCGCTCACTCTTACTTTATCAAGAACCATTCTTTGACTGGATGAAGTTCCCGCTGCAAGTGTTACCAATGTTCCGCTGCCGGAAATAACTGATCCCGTTGCAACACTGTTACCGGCTCCGATCACCACTAAGCTCTTAGTGAAAGTTACGGTAGCGGGATAAGAGCCCGCATCTACATATATGGTATCTCCTGCAACTACGCCGGCTACATCATTTGCATGTTGAAGGGTAGCGAATGGCTGGCATTTAGTTCCCGGGTTAGCATCATTGCCGATACCGAGGGTATATATATCGTTAGAAGTACTGGCATCATTTACATACCAGTCATGGTAATGCTGAATAACTGTAATCGTTACCTGCTGGCAAATTGTATTGTAGCTGCATGGGGCTGCATCTTCATAGCGACCATAATAGGTGGTAGTAACATTTGGAGTTACTACGAGGCCGTTACCTGTTCCGGCAGGTGTAGTACCGCAGCCATCAGTGTACCAATGAATGGTTTCATTATCACCTAAGCCGCCTCCATTAAGAGTGAGGGTAGTGCTTTGATCTTTACAAATAGTAGAGGAAGAAGCAGTAGCAGATGTAGGATCACCCGATTTCTGCTTCACTGTAACCGTTACCATTGCGCACGCTGAATTATAGATGCAAGGTGCGCCATCTTCATAGCGACCCCAGTAGTTTGTCGTGACGGTGGGGTTTACGGGTAAGCCGTTGCCTGTGCCAACTGCTGTTCCGCCACATGAAGAAGTGTACCAATGAATGGTTTCATTATCGCCGCCGCCGCCGCCGTTAAGGGTAAGTGCAGAACTTTGGCCATTACATATAGTGGACGGGACTGCTGTGGCCGATGTTGGATCAGCAGACGTAGGATGAACGTGACCAATAGTAGTGGTGCTTGTAGCAGTGCATCCATTAACATCGGTTACTGTTACTGTATAAGTTGAACCATCTGTAAGTGCTGTTGCAGTTTGTGTTGTTTGACTATTACTCCATAAATAAGTGACTGCACCAACATTACCACTATAATTAACTGTTGCTGACCCATCACTTCCTGCCTGGCAGGTAGCGTCTATTTTATCAATGCTTGTAATAGTAAGAGTACATGCACCGCAGGATCCTGTGGGCTGAAAGCCGGCAGTTCCTAAATCGCCATCAGTACCGTCAGTGCGGTAAGGAGTGTAAAGTGTAATAGCTCCTGATACATTGGAAATTTTAGCAGCTACAGCACCAGGTGAACTTGTACCAAACCAGTTGCATGTTGCGTGAACAGGGTCGGTACCACCGTTTGGCTCGCCATTTTCAATCGCAATGGTACTGCCGAAACTGTTATCACTAATAGTATTTGAGTTTTGCTGTCCGCTGGTTTCATCACTTATACGCAAGTCTGCAGTTGTATTTCCAGAAAAGAAATTGTTTTGAACAGTGGTACCATTTGCACCTTTTGTAGGATCAGTTGATCCAAAGGCTGTTAATGCTAATCCATATCGCCCATTGCCAGAAAAAGTATTTCTTGCAAAGTTTGAATTTTTGGGTCCACCCTGAAATCCATCTTGCGCAGCACCAGAGAAAGTATTTTCAAGGAATTGGGCATCCTGAAATGATCTTGTTCCTCCGTTTACACCTGCATTACCACCAGAGAAAAGATTGCCCTGAACTAAGGGACTCCTCGGGGTTGAACTCGTTTTTACGTTTCTATTTCCATCAACAAATAACCCGTAGCCACCACTGCCGGCGCTTCCATATATATTGTTATTAGTAAGGTAAAGTCCACTGTAAGAATTCGTACTTAAGAAAATGGTTTGAGATGCAGTGGTATTACCAACAAATTCATTTTTGTCAAACGTATTATCAATAGCAGTTTTAGCGAGCCACACAGCTTGCCCTGTTGTTGCTTTAACATAATTATTCTTGACCTGAATATAGTCATAAGTACCACTTAGCAAATTTTCAATAACGCCATTGGTACCTGTTGGACTTGCAACCATAGCAAATCCATCAATTACAGAAGAAGCAGATCCGTTCTGGAATTCGAGTGCCGCTCCTGAAGCTGGATCTATTACAGATTCAATTGTTATGCTTGGTGCTCCAACAACACGTCCGCGTGCATCAACACCTGCCTTTGCACCATAGAGTGTTAGGGATTTGGTAAGTACTACGTTTACCGGATACTCACCCACGTCAACATAAATGACGTCAGTACCACTAGTAGCGACACTTATTGCATGATTGATAGTAGCGAATGGCTGGCACTTAGTTCCGGGATTTGCATCATTGCCTATTCCATAGGTATAAACGTCACCCGTCGTGCTGCCATCATTTACATACCAGTCGTTCGTATGTGGGATGACAGTCACCGTTGCTGAACCGGTCTTATCACCGGCATTTGCTGTGCAATGTAAATCGGTGAGCGTTGAAACAGTATAGGTGGTCGTTACTGATGGTGTTACAGTTACTGTCTCAGGATTGGAAGATGCTACTACAGTTCCGCCACCATTGATACTATAAGTAAACGGAGCGCTGCCTGTAAAAAGAATGCTCAGGTTCGTGCTTTGTCCTGCGCAAATGGTAGCATCGCCGCTGATGACCGAAGTCGGGCGCGGATATACAGTTACTGTGGCAGTACCAATAAGATCAGTGGCCGTGGCGACACAGGAAGCACCATCAGTTAAAGACGTAACAGAATAGGTGGTGGTGGTTGATGGAGAAACCGAAACCAGCGCCGGAGTAGTAGCCGAGCCGATTGGTGAACCACCATTGATACTAAATGTCCACGGACTTGTACCGGTGAGAGCAACACTTAAATTATGGGCGTCACCGGGACAACTGTTTGTAGTACCGGTGATGGTTGCAGTAGGTCCATTAACAAAAACATCGAAGGTGCAGCTACTGGTATTGAGACTCACGTCCGTGGCTGTCCACAGCACATGGGTGGTTCCTTTATTCAGAAGTTCACCATTCAATGTTCCATTGCCACTTAGTGTTGTTGCACCGGTTAAAGAATAATGTGGAATTACAGAGCCATCACAATTGTCTTCAACAGTAGGATCAAATTCACCATCCACAATGGTATAAGTGCAGAAGCCATTATCAATATGTCTTGTTTGAGTAGAGTTAAAGGGACATGTAATTATTGGGGCTTCATTGTCTGTTACGGTAACACTATTAGAGCAAGTATGAGTTATGCCGCAGCCATCAGTAGCTGTCCAGAGAACAGTGGTAGTACCGACAGGATAATAGTCACTCGCATCATCAGTTCCATTCCAATCATTAATGAGTGTACTTCCCGGAGCACAATTTCCGGCTACGGTGGGACCAGTCACAGTAACAAAAGCGCTGCAGCTTCCGCTTGCCTCAACAGGAGCCGGATTGCCGGCGCATGTGATGGTCGTGGGAACAATCGTAACAATATTCATGTCATCGAAAGTGACCGTGCCATTACCTCCGGCGAGAATAAATTTCAGATCTGTCATCACATCGGCAGGAGTAGTAACTGCTTTGTCATCAAAAACAAGAGTAGCACCTCCGCCAGTGCCAACCCAAACATCCATCTTATCATTTCCGACAGAAGAGCCTAAGCCATTGGGTGCGATATAGGAAAGAGTTGATCCGGTATTATTCAAAATCCAAGTAACGACTTGTGCACCGGTTAAAAGAGAAGATGTCAATCCTGTGCCTACATCCCGTAAGCGAAAATCTCCGCTGGTAGCTCCATAGTCAATGGCAAGGCGGGCATAAGTATTGGGATTTGTTTCAGGAGTTACTGCATTGGAAAACCCCTGCCCTACCTTAAGCTGTCCGGCACTGAGCGACGCGCCAGACGATGTGGTAGAGAGCGTAAACGAATATTTTATTGCAGTAGGCGTGGGAGAAAAGTCTACTATCCGTGAGAAGGTGCCGTTGCCCGCACTTCTTGTGAACTTTAAATTATTCGATGCTGCCGAGGCCGAGGCGCCACCGCTGGAAGCAATAGCCGTGAACTGACCTGTTGATGGCGAGCCGGCATTAATGTAAGTACTAAGCGTAGTACTTGAATTAAAATTTTGATCGAACAAAGTGGTTTGCGAAAAACCCATTTGAGCAGATAACAAAAGAATGATTGCGACTATTGCAAAAAACTTTGCTGTGAGGTTCTTACATTGTACTGCGGCAATTTGGGTGGGTACTTGTGGGTTCATTGGATTGGATTTTTAATGCGTTAATAATTTTGATGAAGATGAAAACACTAAGATTATATCGAGATAAAATATTTTTTTTATTTGAAACTGTTGCCAGTAAAACTGGATTGAGCGGAGTTCCTCGCTGAAATACCTGGACGGGAAGAATTTTGCACATTCACGAATGCCATTAAAAATCGTATGGAGGATGGAAAATGCTGAAGCCAATTTTTTCGAAAACTCATGAGAATGAAAATCTACTTCCGTGTATTGCAATGCCTTAGGGGGAGAAAACAAAGTACGACTGCAACAAGCCATGTGTATGTGTGTTTGAAGATCCGCTTTTAAAACCTGCTCTCGCAATTCTAATCCTCGCTGGAAATAACCGCTGTGTGTGCGAAATTATTTAGGAACAGATGTAAGAAAGGTGATAGTCGTTTTAAAAATTCGGCACAAAGTAGTCATCAGGATTTTAGATATCACACCAAATATGAGTAACTTCTTACTCGCTCTATAAAATGAAGGCTTAACAAATGAGGATTTTTAGAGGAGAAATGAATGCAATCTGCAATAAAAAAATTCCAAAATTTGGAATATACCGAATTTACTTATATTCTTACTTTCTCCTATGAAAACCGAGGACTATGAATTGGGAGTCAAAAGTCCGGAATTGAGAGTTGGGGTCTTGATTCCACATGTGTGATTCTTGTTTTTGCAATGAACTTCAGCAATCTTTTTACTTTTATCACAACATGTCAAAGAAAAAAAAAGCGCCGCAAAAGAAGGAGTCAGAAACATTAAAGCGACCTGAAAGAAAATTAGAAGGGAAGCATTGGCTTACCATGATCGCTCTTGCGGCTGCCACATTTATTTGCTTCTCTCCCACTCTCAAAAATACTTTCACCAATTGGGATGATGATGTGTATGTGGAAGAGAATCCGTTAGTGACCGGTAAGACAATTCCTTATGCTGAAATTTTTCAAACACCTGTCTCACTTAATTATCACCCGCTTACCATTATTACGCTTGCGTGGAATTACAAGAGCGCCGGGTTGAATGCACATGCTTACCTGCTGACAAATATCTGGCTGCACGTCGCCAATACCCTGCTGGTTTTTATTTTCATTCTTTTTTTATCTGACCGCAGATGGATTGCCGCGGCTTTGGCGGGACTGTGGTTTGGCATTCATCCGATGCACGTGGAGTCGGTGAGTTGGGTGGCGGAGCGCAAAGATGTGCTCTATACATTTTTCTTTCTTGCATCGTGCATCACTTATCTGAAATTTCTGGAGAAAAGAAAATGGTGGTTGTATATTTTTTCCTTCCTGCTCTTCACCGCGTCCGTATTGTCGAAAGCGATGGCTGTGGTGTTACCATTGGTTTTGATGCTGATAGATTACTACAAGCGTTACGAACCAGTGGCAGGGATTGCAAACAATGACAGGGTTAGTAGAAAATTTGATCGCAATGTTTACTTAGAGAAGGTTCCCTTCTTCATCGTGTCACTCGTGTTTGGAATAGTTGCTTATGTGGTTCAGTCGAAAGAAGCGATTGCAGACTTGCAGGCATTTTCCATTTTTCAGCGATTCATGTTTGCGAGCTATGGATTGGTGATGTACATAGTAAAATTTTTTGCGCCGCTGCATCTCTCTGCATTTTATCCATATCCTGCTTTGGAAAAGAACGGAGCACTGCCGGTGATATATTATGCTTTGCCATTGGTGGTTGCGGCAGCTATTGGAATTATCTTTTTCAAATTCCGAAAGCAGCGCTTCCTGATTTTCGGCTTACTGTTTTATTTTTTTACTGTTGTGCTGGTGCTGCAATTTATTTCAGTAGGGAGCGCCATCATGGCTGACCGTTATACATACATCTCTTACATCGGATTGTTTTTCATTGTTGGAATGATTGCGGATAAAATTCTTTCTGTGAATTCTTCTTCCGGAAAATTTTCCCTCCAAAAAATAATTGCTATTGGCGTGCTGGGGGCCTTCTCCTTTTTTTTCTTTGCGCAAGCGTATCAGCGAACGCAGGTCTGGAAGAACAGCGAAACACTGTGGACGGATGTGATCAACAAATACCCGATGCAGGTTGAAGTGGCGTACAAGAATCGCGGGATTTACTACGGGAAAAATAATCGCATGGATGAAGCATACAAAGATTACCAGGTGCTGATGAAGATGAATTCGAAAGACAGCAAGGTGTACAGCAACCTTGGAAATATTTATGGCATACAGAAAAAATTTCCCGAAGCCATCAGCACGTACACGAAGGCCATTGAAATGGACCCGAAAAATTTTGAAGCGTATATAAATCGCGGAATTACGTACTCAGTAATGGGTGAATTTCAAAAAGCATTGAATGATTACAACCGGGCGCAACAGATTAATCCCAATTCCCCCGATATTTATTCAAACCGCGGGGTTGCTTTGTATTTCACGGGCGAGAATGAACAAGCGATTGATGATCTTACGCATTATCTGCAATGGCGCAGTGATGATGCAAATGCCATTTATTTCCGCGGCATGGCGAATTACCGTGCACATCATGTTGATGCAGCGAAACAAGATTTGTTGCGGGCACAACAGATGGGTTACAAAGGGGATTATTCTGTTTTAAAAATGTAGGGCGAAAAAGGGGTACTGCTGCATCATTATCAGTATTTGAGTCTTTAAACTCCGGGATTTACTATCTGCCTCTTTTGATAGGAGTGAACAAGAAATATCTCTGTCCTGTCCTGAAAAGTGGGTGTTATTACCTTGAGTCTGGATCTTTCCTCTTAATTAAAATTCAAATTCACTAAACGTGGGAGAATTAGATACCTCCGCATTACCGCGGAATTGTCACATCTCTCATACGCAGCTTATTCTGTCAGGGGACGGGTGTGATCGCTGTGCCGACTGCATCACTTTCACTTGAGGCAGGTACATCTTCTGTAGTGGACGAAGGATGAGGGCAGGGCATGTCGTCAGTTGCCTGGAGCGGGGTGCTGGCGGCGGGCTCGGCATGCGTAGAAATTCTATCCCTATTACCCGGTATTAAGCTCACAACCGTTATTGGAGTTACAATCGTTCCTGGTTTCATAGTGTGCCTGGATTTAGATGAACTGATAGAAAGTAAGTTGCTTTTACAAGAGAGCAAATATCCTTACCCCTTCAAGAATGAAAAAACTATTTATGCAATGGGGTACTAAAATTATACAAAGAGGGTATTTTCATCTACATGGTTAAAATCTGTAAGATGGAATTCAAAAATTAAGAAGAAGGCTGTTACTCACGCGATAGCTTGATCACATTATTCACCGGTATTGCCCCTTTTTGTCGGGGAAGCGCTGTTTTTGCCAATCTTCTGTGTCTCTGGAATCGAGCGGCATTTAATCCTAAAATACTTTTGAGTATGTTATTCTTTTCGTAAGCATGATGCTGTGTAAGGATTTTAAGGGGAAGATTACCTAAGGGAAAGACGGATGGCTGTATTATGCTGTAACTCTTATGGTTACACCAATATATAAGATATAATTAGCAAAAAATAAAGTTAAACTATTATGGTGTAAAAACGGAATTACTGAGTCACCTTACACTCGAATTTCTAAACACAAAACACCTTATGAAAACGAAAAAATTTACCCAATTACTTGCATGCACATTTGTATGCCTCTTCGTGCTGGGCAATTCATTGCTCGCACAAACACTTACGAGTGACGAAATTGATTATGCTCCAGGAGATATTGCCACATTCACAGGCGCTGGTTTTGGCTCGGGGGAAAATGTAACTATAAGAGTTACCCATAACCCAACCGGTGGTGATGATGCGACGAGTTCTGCGCACCAACCTTGGGATGTAACTGCTGATGGAGACGGTAATTTCTCAACAACATGGACAGTACCTGCTGACCAGGATGAAGCATGGGCTGACTTGATTGCAACGGCCGACGGACAATCATCCGGTTCACATGCTGAAGTCCTCTTCACCGACGGCCCTAACGGCACTGGTGTTGTTACAGTGACCGCTAATGGCGGCAGTTGCCTTGGCTTCACGCCCGCTCAAAGCAATGGCCCAGATAACTGGGAAGTTGCCGAGGGTGGCAGCTATACCATGACAATCACAGGAGTTACCGAATGCAGTGGTGGTGAGATTACCGTGTTTGTTCAGAATAGCAATACCGGCAACTTCTGTTTCACTGCTACAGGTGGCTCAGGTACTTACTCCGCTTCGTTCACGATTCCAAGCCCAACGTGCAACACCATGCCGATCAGTTACAAATGCGGTGCAGATCAGCCCTGCGACAATGCTAACACATACAATGCTAACGGTCAAAGCGACAATCATAAAGTCCACTTGCGTGCATCCATTTTTAATGGCAGTTGTGAAAAAACGGGAGAAGATGAGGATTGCAATACTACCTGTATTTGCGCCCCACCCACCAACTTTACCGTAGACAGCATTAGCCCTGTATCAGCATTAATTTGCTGGGATGAGGTACCGTGCGCAAACGGTTACCGTGTAGGATGGACGAAGCAGAATTCCAATAAGTGGTATTACAGAACCGTAACCGGAGAACATTGCACGACGTTTACCAATAATTATCCGACAGTTTACAAAATAACAATTGCAACATTATGCAGCACAGGAGACACTTCAGCCTACAGTGATATTTTTATTTTTCACACCTACCCAAGCTGTTTGCCACCTACTGATTTGTTCACTAATAACATCAGTGCCACACAAGCAACCGGTCATTGGACACCTGCTACTGATGCTTCAGAACAAAATTTCTGGTTCCGCAAAGTGGGAACTGCATCATTCACCAGAAAAACTCTTTCAGCCACAGCAACCAGTCGCGTCATGAAGAATCTATTGCCCCTTACATCGTATGAGTGGAAGGTAAGGTCAAGTTGCAGTGATGATAGTCGCTCGGTAAATGGTACGTTCAGTCCACTTCAAACATTTACCACCAATGCTGCCCGCATGTCAATGAATGAAAGTGTGAGTTCTTCACTAAACATTTACCCGAACCCATCCAGCGATGGAAACTTTGTAATTGCTCTCAACGTGAATAATTCGGTTGATCATGCAACGATTACGATTACTAATTTACTCGGTAAGGTGATCTATCAGCAGGAAGCTCCGATCAATGGTGGAGTATTATCACAACAAGTTAAGTTTGGAGAAGGCATTCCAACCGGAACTTACATGGTAAGAATCATAGCAGCTGAAACAGTTTATACCACTCAGTTAGTGTATCAACCGTAAAGGACCTATCAAATCAAGCGTAATAAAAAGAAACCGCTTCAGCAATTTGGCTGAAGCGGTTTCTTTATCACAATGATAGTAATGACTATTTCACTTTGGTTAATTACAAAAAGTTTATACAAAAGGATGGAATTTGACTAATTAAACTTGTACAGTGCACAATAATTACTAAATATTAATAACCAAAAATTAAACACACACACTTATGAAACCTAACACATTTACCAAAGTAATGACATGCATGTTTGCATGCTTCTTTGTGATGAGCGCTTCGCTTTTCGCACAAACAATTACAACTGATCAAAGTGATTATGCTCCCGGTAGCACCGTTCATTTTACCGGCAACGGCTTTCAGGCCGATGAAGCTGTTATCCTTCAGGTTGTGCACGCCGATGGTTCAGGCGATAACTCTGAAGCTACTCATCAGCCCTGGGATGTTACCGCCGATAGCAGTGGAAACTTTATCGCAACATGGGACGTGAATCTCGATGGTGACCAAATCGGGGCGACCCTTCTCGCTACGGCTGATGGTCAATCATCAGGATTACATGCAGAAGCAACTTTCACGGATGATCTTATTCCGGGAACAGGTGTTGTTACTATTTCTGCCGTAGGTTCTAACAGTTGCTTTGCTTATACTGCAGGAGGCAGCAAGGATACCTACGAAGTAGTAGAAGGAGGTAGCTATGTTATCACTATAACCGGCGTACAAGAGTGCAATCAGCCATCAATCAAAGTTCTCGTTATTAATGATGAAGATGGAAATTGGTGCTTCAATATTCCTTCTGCCGGCGGCGGTACTTATAGTGGAGAGTTTACAATGAATAGTCCCACCTGCAACACTTCGAGAATCACTTATAAGTGTGATACTAATTCTTCATGCGGCAGTATTCAGAATGAAACTGTGTATGCTGCTATAGGTTCAAATGGAAACCCTGCTCAGCTTCGTTCTAACAACTGGTCCAATTGTTCCAATCCCGTTGTAGATACGGAGTGTGACAATAATGGTTGCCCGCCGCCTTATGCTGCAATTACAACAAATGGTTCTACCGACCTATGTCAAGGTGGTTGCGTTCTTTTGGGAGCTCACGGTGGTGTTAGCTACCATTGGAATTCAGGAGAGAATACTAAAAACATTTATGCCTGCGCATCAGGTGTATATATTGTTACTGTAACAAATAGCTGTGGCTCTACCAGTACGGCTTCAATAACCGTGACTGTTAGTAATCCACCGACATTTAACAACCTTCCGCAAGGAGGTAATCTTGGTTGCAACGCACAGCCGCCTACATGCAATAACAACGTTACTGCTACTAATAGCTGCGGAACCGTTACTGCTTCTTGTTCTGCAGGAAGTATCACCACAACCGGATGCACGAACTCACAAACTTTCCATTACCATGCAATAGGAGCTTGCTGCGGAAATGCTGATGCAGATGTTACTTATACCTGGACAACTACAAATTCAGTTTCACTTAGTGTTCCGAATCCATTGCCAATTTGCGGTCTTGGCGGTAATCATCTTACTGCTACTGTTTCCGGATCAGGCACCGTATCGAATACAACCGGATATTCCTGGACCGTTAGCGGAACAGGTTGGTCTATTACAAGTGGACAAGGCACACCTACTATCACCTATACAGCAGGTAACTCCGGAACCCAAGGCACTTTTTCAGTTACAGTAACAAATAACTGCGGCTGTACCAGCACTGCTGGTACAGTTACCTTTGGCACCCAATGCCAGACAGCTTGTGGATATACCCAGGGTTTCTATAGCGGGACAGGAAAAGATTGCAATCAAAATCAAGCGATAACGGTTATCAATAGTGCCCTCGCCAACGGCGGTGGATTTACGCTTGGCACATCCGGGCATTCAATCAGCTATGGAACAAGTGACGGTACTTGCATTAAATCCCATATGCCTGCGGGAACCACACCAGCCCAGCTTCCGGCCTACAATAAGAATTGTTCAACAGCAACAGGCAGCAGCTACTTGAATAATAACAAGTACATCTCTGTATTGGTCGGTCAGCTTATTGCACTCTGGATGAATACACACATTAGTGGCACCCAGTTCGGTTCACTCTCTATCAATGGTCCTTATTTAACATTCTACAAAGCAAGTTCTTGCACTAGTGGTAAAGCCACAGGAATTAAGAAGGTAAAAGGCCCCTTGCCAGCAGCAGTTATGACATACATGATAAATAACTACGGAACAGGCTTCACTGTAAATCAGTTATGGACAGCAGCTAACAATGCTTTGGCGAATGGAAGCAGCAACCCTACACTGAGTCAGTGGACTACAGCAGCCGACATTCTGAATAACATTGAGGGCTGTTATATTTATGCCGGATCGGGCAATAGCTCAGGGGGAGTAAGACTTGAGAATGAAGAGACCACTTTTACTGAGGACAATTCGATTTCAGACTTAAACATTTATCCTAACCCGACTTCAGGGCAATTAACACTTTCGTTCATTGCACCTGCAGGTACTACTTCGATTGATGTTTATAATGTTTCGGGAGTTCTTGTTTATCATTCTGAAATAACAGAGCAAGACGGTGGAATTAGCACACAACAAACCATTGATGCTACGAACTGGACAGGTGGGGTTTACTTCGCACGCTTGAGTTCCGCCAATAATTCTGTGGTCGGAAAAGTAATTGTGACTAAGTAAAAACTTAAGAAAAGTTTTTTTTGTACAGGAAGTCGCCTCCACGAGGCGACTTCTTTTTTTTAACGTGAGTTCGGGATTAATTTTTTAAACGTTAGTAGAAATGCTAATGCCAGTTCCACTCTCAACCTTATTACCTTATTTGCTATGACTGCTTATGATAAGGTAATAAGGTTTTGGTTTATACTCCTTTGGCTTTCTACTAAGGTAATAAGGTTTCATTTGCGCGTAGCTGTTAGATTTTACCCTGATTTAAAGCTTGAATTATATGACGCAGTAGTGATTTTATTTTTTCTTCAACTTCTTTAAGAAAGGATGGTTGAATTAACATTTCTAATCCCGAACTCACGTTTTTTTACTTCCCATTTTGAAACAACTAAAATAATTCCTCCCACATCTCAAAGAGAGGTAACCATTCCAGCCACTATCTTCCGCCCTCTGTTGAGCAAGCTGATAATTTTTGATAAAGAAAATTTCTTTCGAAAATTATCTTTACACCAATGTCCCGCCAATTAATCCAGCAATACTATTCCAAGGTTGATAAGGTCATTCAATATGGTGGTGTAAAGAATGAAACCGCCATTCGGGGAGCGTTTCATGATCTGCTGAATCAGTATGCCGAGAAAAGAAATCTTCTCGTGGTGGAGGGATGTCCTGTTCAGGGAACCGAAGGAAGAAACGTTATTCCCGATGGAGTTTTAAAAAATGCTTTCCGTCTTGACCTGGGTATTTGGGAAAGCAAGGATGAAGCGGATACTCTCGATGATGAGATTGACAAGAAACACAAGAAGGGATACCCTTTTTACAATGCATTGTTCGAAGACAGCCGTACGGCAGTGCTCTTTCAGTACGGAGAAAAAGTTGCTTCGGCAAACATCCGTGAGCCGGATGAGCTCGATAAGCTGCTCCATAGCTTTCTCGATTACAGGAATGAATACATCGTTGATTTTGAAAAGGCGCTTGAGCAGTTCCGTGAGCACTACAATCCAAGCGTCATTGCGAGGAACGAAGCAGAGAAAAACAGCGCGAGGATGACGAAGCAATCCCCACCCTCCAAGAGCAGTTCCAAATCGAGGGGGATTGCTTCGAAAAGCTCAGCTCAAGCCCAGCGCAGTTTTTCTCGCAATGACGCAAGAGGTGAAGCAATCACAAAAGAATCCATCTTCCACTATTGCTACGCCGTGCTTCACAATCCTACTTACAGAAAAAAGTATGAACTCAATCTCAAAGCGTGAGTTTCCGCAGATTCCTTTTTACGATGACTTCTGGAAATGGTCAGCGTGGGAAAGTAAAAGAACTTTTTACCTAACTAAGTGCGGGGCAAGATTTGACAACTTTTAAAAACTTCATAGTTAGTTGTGTGTACATGCTTCTAAAAAGTTGTCAAATCTTGACGGTGAATTCTTAACTTAATGACATTGGGCGCGCGAATGCAGCTAAGCCAAAGGGCAGCGTTCGCGTGCCGCAACACAACGCACACGAGGGCTTTCGCACAAGAAAATTGCCTAACGGCATTCGTGCGCAAGTCACAGTTTTCTCTTCTGAGTTAAATTATTTTTGTGTAAGAAAGTGCAATGAAATATTACTGATTTCAACTTCAAAAAGCGATTGCTCCTATGATGATTCCTGTAATGAGTAAAGAATCAAGCTCAGGAATTAGCTAACCTATGCTGGCTGCCCGATGAACTCAGGGTATCTTGCGAAGATCCAAATCTGCGCTGGAAGATAGCCCAATTGGCAAGCGAGGCAGAAGCGTTGCATGAAAAATTTCTCGATGAATTTAATCTTCATCTGTTAACTCCTTTAAAGCATTACAAAGAGCTTTCTGAAAAATTATCTGCCAATGAGAGAATTGAAGCCATGTTATCCTTTGCCTTTCAATCAGGCGCAATGATGGATTACGTGCGCTATGAACAATTTGATCCGGGCGAAGAGTTTCAGAATAAAATAAAATCAATTCAAAAGAAACGCTTCATTTTCTTCATGATAAAAGAAGAAGGAGAAGTGAAGATGATTAATTCTGTTCCAAATCAGAATGGTATTCTCCCGCTTCCTTCATTCTTTTTCTTTTTTCCTTTCTTGATTGAAATGGCTTTCTGTTTGCCGAGCAGGAATTGCAATTTCATTTCGATGTTGATGATTCTCTTTTCGAGTTCAATAAGTTTGTCCTTAGTAGTCATCGGGAGATCGTTGCCTTCTTCAAAGTTAAAAGTCTTTTAAAAGTTTCACAAAGGGAATCAATACAAAGAGAAGAAACCAAAAGACCCCACCATTGCAGAGAAGTTCAATACATATCGCTTTGCCGATTATAAGGAGAAGGTGATAGAGTTACCGAAGAAGGTAACGACGATCAGTGTGCACACCATGAACGTGGTGAGAGAAATGGAGAAAGAATTTATTGGACAAATGGTATTGCTCAAAAAGGAAAAAGCTCCCGATGAAGAGAGCTTTTCCTTTCGAAGCAATTGACATAGTTATTTCTGGTAAACAACCTGACCTGTGTAAACCTTATCGCCTACAATTACTCTCACAAAGTAATTACCTGCCGCTAGATCATGGTCGAACCTGACTTCATCAACCAGTTCTCCGTTCACTACTGCAGTTCGATTCAAGTATATAGTTTGTCCAATCGTGTTGACCACCTGCACATCCGCTTCTGAATTCACATCATCTGAAAAATGCAGCTCCACTGTGAAATCCCCAAAGTTAGGATTCGGATAGAGCTTCAATTCCGCGTTGAACAAAGCCGGTTGTAGTTCCTTGCAGGAAGAAGTTACAGTTACAGCAGATGATGTGGTTGAGCAACCATTGTCGTTGGTTACGGTAACTGTGTAATTCCCGGTGCTGGTCGCTGTGAAAGGGCGGCTGGTAGCCCCGCTGATCAGCAACCCTCCTTTATACCATTGGTAGGTATGGGGAGTACTGCCGGCATTATTAGCACGCATTGTTACAGATCCTGTGTTGCAGATATCAGTGTTGCCATTCACAGTAATGGTAGCCTGCGGAATAGCAAGCCTGGCTACAGTAGTGTAAGCAGAGTTGCTTGAGCATGAACCTGTAGTTTCAAATACCCGGAAGGAACCTCTTTTGGTCGTAGTGAATGTTGAACTTGTTGCACCCGCCTGAAGCGTATTTCCCTTGTACCAAACATAAGTGATCCCGGGACCTGTGCTCGCCGTTAACGTTACCGGTTCATTTCGGCAGTAAGTTACTGTACCACCGGGGGTGATGGTTGCTACTAATGGATTCTCATCAACCTGTCCATTGCAGTTGTCATCAATGCTGTTGCAAACGTCTGCGGCACCGGGATGCACCGCTCCATTATTGTCGTTACAATCGGTGTTATTAGTTGAATAGCCGCTTGGTGCAGTGGAGGAACAGAGCATCACTGTTGCAGTTGAACCATAAGTGTCACTATCAGCATCTACATAATACGACTGCGGAGTGTGAACCGTTGCATCATTGTCATTGCAATCTGTGTTGTCATTTACATAGCCTGAAGGCGGAATATTGCTATTTGATGTGACTGAACTGGCAGGATCACCGTATGAATCACCATCAACATCGGCATAATAGGTGAAGACCGCACAATTTTCATCAACTTGACCATTACAATTATCATCAATACCATTATTGCAAACTTCAGTAGCACTGGAATTCACCGTTGCATCATTGTCGTTGCAATCTGTATTGTCTGTGCTGTATCCTGTTGGTGCCGTAGATGAACACAACATCGCTGTTGTAGTTGAACCAAAGCCATCAAGGTCAGCGTCTACATAGTATGACAGCGGAGTGTGGACCGTGGCATCATTGTCATTGCAATCAGTATTATCCAGGCTGTATCCTGAAGGTGCTGTGGATGAACACAACATCGCTGTTGCAGTTGAACCAAATCCGTCAAGGTCAGCGTCTACATAATATGACTGGGGAATGTGAACCGTGGCATCATTGTCATTGCAATCGGTGTTGCTCGTACTGTATCCTGAAGGCGCCGTGGATGAACACAACATCGCTGTGGTAGTTGAACCAAAGCCGTCATGATCTGCATCTACAAAGTATTGCTGAGGTGCATGAACACTTACATCGTTGTCATTGCAATCGCTGCCATTCGACGTGGATGAATATCCTG
>Ga0134121_10001695_pt1 | contig 20328 bp, 2 predicted proteins | sample KB301_FD_96463 | JGI IMG/M metagenome (GOLD analysis project Ga0134121, IMG submission 96463) | Terrestrial soil microbial communities without Nitrogen fertilizer from Kellogg Biological Station, Michigan, USA - KB3-0-1 | ecosystem: Environmental > Terrestrial > Soil > Unclassified ... | reverse complement strand
TGCAGGATGCAGGGCGACGAGTCGAGCAGGTAAGACTTCCGCCACGAGTGATAAGCCAAGGCCAGACTCCGGTGCGAAACCATGACGCCCTTCGGACGCCCGGTCGAGCCCGAGGTGAAGATGAGATACGCCAGACTATCCGGCTGCTGTAAGAGCCCCGGATTGTCTTCGCTCTCGCGCGCAATCTCGTCCCAGTCTTCGTCAAGACAGAGCACCCGGGCGCTGCTCTCAGGCAATCCTGCAACGAGGTGCTTTTGTGTAAGCAGCCACGGCGAGACTGTTTCTGAGAGCATGTAGGCGAGGCGCTCGCGCGGGTAGCGCGGATCGAGTGGCACATACGCGCCGCCTGACTTGAGCACGGCCATGACCGCGACGACCATCTCTAGCGATCGCTCGACGCAGATCGCGACCGGCACATCCATTCCGACGCCGTGGTGACGGAGATAATGAGCGAGTTTGTTTGCCCGTGCGTTCAGCTCGCGATAGCTCAGTCGTGCGCCTTCGAAGACAACAGCCGTGCTTTCCGGATGCCGCTCAACCTGCTGCTCGAAAAGTTGATGGACCAAAAGTGCAGGAGCGGGCTCTGCCACTGTGCCGCTCCACTCATCGAGCAACAAGTGTCGCTCATCATCATTGAGCAGCGGCAGCCGATCGAGCCTTTCAAACGGATGAACGACGATCGATTCGAGAAGCGTCTGGAAATGTACGAGCAATCGGTTGATCGTCGCGGCGTCGAACAAGTCGGTGTTGTATTCGAGCGAGGCCGACAGTTCATCCTCGACTTCGACCATTGTGAGGGAGAGATCGAACTGCGCGATGCGTTGTTCAAGACGCATCGACTCCAAAGGCAGGCCGCCGATATTCATCTGCGCGCCCGCTTCTCCGAGAGAGAAAGCGCCCATCGCCTCTTCGCCCGAGAGCTGCGCTTTGTTCAAGGTAAACATTGCCTGAAACAGCGGCGAACGGCTCGGGTCGCGCTCCGGTTGCAGTTGTTTGACCAGTAGCGCAAACGGATATTCCTGATGCGCGAATGCAGCGAGCGTTGTGTCGCGTATCTGCTGCAGAAATTCTGTGAACGACAGCGCGCCGTTGGGGGAGGTGCGCAACACGACAGGGTTGACGAAGTAGCCGACGGTTGACGCAAACTGTGCTGAATGACGACCCGCCGTTGGAGAGCCGACGAGTAAATCTTCCTGTCCGGTGTAGCGATAGAGCAGCACCTTGAAAGCTGCCAGCAGAGTCATGAAGAGCGTTGCGTCGTTCTCGACGCTTAAGGCTTTGAGTCGCGCGGTGAGTTGTGCGTCGAGCCTGAGCGGTTCGGAGGCACCGCGAAATGTCTGCACGGTGGGACGCGGCCTGTCCGTATGAAGATTGAGCACGGGCAACTCACCGGCAAGTTGTTTTTGCCAGAAAGTCGCGAGCCGTTCTCCTGCTTCACTTGCGAGAAGGCGTTGCTCCCAGCGAACGTAATCGAAGTAGTTTGAAGTATGAGACGTCCACGTTTGACCGTTACGATAAAGCTCGCCGAGCTCACGCATCAGTATCGCCAGTGACCAGAAGTCAATCACGATGTGATGGGCCACGACGAGTAAGACCTGTTCCTCGTCTGCTCTGCTGAATAGTAGCGCACGCAGCAAAGGACCGTGCTCGAGATCGAAAGGCACATGCGCCTCGACACGCAGGCGCTCGGCGAGCGCGGTGTCATCCCAGCGAGAGGCATCGATAGTCACAAACGACGCTTTTGCTTCTTTGCGAACATGCTGCACAGCTTTTCCCTGCACAGCGCTGAAGGTCGTACGCAACGCAGCATGACGTTCGACTAGCGATTGAAACGCGCGCCGCAGGGCAGCCGTATCGGGTTTCGTTTTTATCCTGAGCGCGGAAGCGATGTTGTAAGCGACGCTTTCCGGCGCGAGCTGTTGCAGGAACCAGAGAGACTGTTGACCATAAGAGAGCGGAAAGGTGTCGGGTTCCTCAACGGAAGCAGCCTGAGCAACGGGCGTCGTTTGGACCAACTCGAAGCAGCGTGCGGCAATCTGCGTGATGCTCTGACTGCTGATGAAATCAGACATCGGGAGCAACACGCCGAGCCGTGTCTCGATGCTGTGCGTCAGCTCAACTGCGATCAATGAATCAACGCCGTAGCGCGTGATGGAGCTATCGACGTCAATTGCGGCGTCGTCGATCCTCAACTTCGCGGCCAGTTGTCTGCGAATCCAGCTCGCGATGGCTTCCGCGCTCGTCGCCTCGATTGGTTGGCTGTCATAAGTTTCAGAGTCGAGAGGCGCACGCCATTCGGCCAACACGTCAAAAGCACCTATCTTGAACCTGATACGACATTCATTGCGTTGAATCTTGCCGCTCGACGTTTTCGGGACACTTCCGGCTTTCACGAGTAGGATGGCGTAAGGCTGCACCTCGAATTCCTCAGCCAGTATCTGACGAATCAATTCGAGGATCGCGTCCGTGTCGACACGTCGCCGTGGCTCCAACTCCTGCACAATCACCAGCCGCTCTTCGTCTTCAATCTCGAGCGAGAAAGCCGCGCCACCGCCCGCTCGCAGCGCCTCGTGACACTGCTCGACCACAAGCTCGAGATCATGTGGATAGAGATTGCGCCCGCGAATGATGATCAGGTCTTTGACGCGGCCGGTGACGAACAATTCACCCTCATGGACAAAGCCTAAATCGCCCGTTCGCAGGTAAGTCTTCCCAACGGTACTGGCGAGGCGCGCGTGAAACTTTGCAGCGGTCTCCTCCGGTCGATTCCAGTAACCTGCCGCCACGCCTGGTCCATGGACCCAAATCTCGCCAACCGCGTTCACATCACAACGCGTGGACGTCTCGGTATCGACAATCTCGATCTCGGTGTCGAGTCCGGCGCGTCCGGAACCGACGAGCGTGCGATTGTCGTCTTCGCCTGAGACAGCCTGGACCACACGATGTTGTTCGAGTGCATCGGTGCTAACGGTGCAAGTGACTGGAGCGCCACCGCTCACTTTCAGCGTCGCTTCCGCCAGACCATATGCCGGATAGAACGCTTCCCTTTGAAAGCCGCACTCGCGAAACTCGTTTGCGAAACGCTGCAGTGTCTCGAAGCGCACCGGCTCCGCGCCGTTATAAGCTACCCGCCAACTGCGCAAATCCAGCCTTGCGCGTTGCTCACTGTTCACACGGCGCACGCAAAGGTCGTAAGCGAAGTTTGGCCCACCCGTGTGCGTGATTTGAAAGCGCGTGATGGCTTCCAACCAGCGCAACGGCTGTTGGAGAAAAGACATTGGCGACATGAGGAAGCCCGGAAATCCGCCATACAGCGGCTGGAGAATGCCGTCGATCAGCCCCATGTCGTGAAAATGCGGGAGCCACGTGAGCGCGCGACTGTCGGGTGTATGCACAAAGCCCTGGTGGATGGACGCCGAGTTGTGCAGCACGTTGCTGTGCGTGATCATCACGCCTTTCGGCGTCGACGTCGAACCGGAAGTGTATTGCAGGTAGGCCAGGCTATCAGCGCTTAACTCCGACTCCAGATATGAACCGGAGCTGTCAATATTATCGGTCGCCAGCCAACGCAACTGCGTCGCGACAGACTCCAGCTTTGTGAGCAACGCTGCATTCGTTAGCGCAATCGTCGCTCCGGAGTCAGCGACCATAGCCTGGAGTCGTTGGGCGTTTCGACGCGGCAGTGGTGACGGAACGGCGATGACGCCCGCGTAGAGACATCCGAAAAACGCTTCGATGAAATGGAGTCCGGCAGGATAGAGGAGGACGGCACGTTCGCCACGCATATGTTGCAGGCGCGTTGCAATCGCGCGCGCACGCAGGTCGAGCTCGCCGTAAGTGATGCCTGTCTCGCCGTCGTCGAGGAAGCGATACGCTTCGCGTTCGGGCGCAGATATAGCCCGCTGCTGAAGCAGTTCGACTAAAGACAAAACTGTAATGCCGGGATCAAGACGCTCAGAACAGATCGTCATGTTGTATCCGGTGAATCGAAATTTCTACCTGATTGGGAGGTTCCGGCAGAGCAGAGAGAATGGCGACTGGGCGACAACCAAACCTGATTCACTGCGATGAGTATTTATACCACACTGTAAGCTGGCACAGAACCGAGCGCGGTAGCGCCGGGTCAAATGCAAGATATACTGCCCGCAGGATGGTTGACCCGGCGCTACCGCGCTCGGTTCTGTGCGTACTCTGGTCATGACTCTATTCAAATCACTCACTGTTCGTTCTTTCGCGCTGCTCTGGTCGGGACAGCAGCTTTCAGCACTCGGTGACAGTATCTATCGCGTCGCACTCGCCTGGTGGGTGCTCGAAAAGACCGGCTCGGCGACCGCGATGAGCACGATTTTCATCTTCGCTTCCGCGCCGATGGTTGTCTTTCTGCTCATCGGCGGTGTCACGGTTGATCGTTACCCGCGCGCACATGTGATGCTTTTATCAGACGTGTTGCGCGGACTTCTCATCGGCATCGTCGCCGTCCTCGCTTTCGCGCACCGTCTGGAAGTTTGGCATATCTATCTCGTCAGCCTGTTGTTCGGCATCGCCGGCGCGTTTTTTGGACCGGCCTACCGGGCCATCGTCCCTGAAATCCTTCCTCGCGAACTACTGCCGAGCGCCAACGGATTGATGTCCATGAGCCTGCAACTTGCCGACATTGCCGGACCAGCGCTCGGAGCTTTCGTCGTCAGCAAAAGCGGTTCGCCGACTGCCTTCACGATCGATAGTCTCTCGTTCCTCATTTCTATCTTGTGCCTGGCGCCGCTCGTCAGGCTCGCTCTCAGCCCGCAGGTGCCGAAAGAACGCAAGAGCGTGCTGCACGATTTCCGAGAAGGCGTCGCGGTCGTGCGCAAGACGTCCTGGCTCTGGATCACGATCGTGATTGCTTCGCTCGGAAACATTACTCTCTCGGCTCCGCTTGCGATCGCGCTTCCCTTCCTCGTCAAGAATCACCTGCACGGCGGTGTTGGAGCACTCGGACTGATCTATTCGACGATCTCCGCCGGATCGATTGTGGGGACGATATTCGGGACGATGTGGCTTGAGCAAACATCCAGCCTGCGCGCGCGAGGTCTGTTCGCTTACGGACTGTGGATCGCAGGCGGACTGTTGATTGTTGTGTTCGGTTTGCCAGTGACGATTTATGCGGTTGCGCCGGCGGCGTTCCTGGTAGGCGCAGCGTTTATTGTGCCTACTTTGATCTTCATGACTACGTTGCAGGAGTTGATACCCGGCAAGGTGCTGGGTCGAGTGATGAGCATCGTCACGGTCGGGTCGGTCGCGCTCGTGCCGTTCGGGAGCGGCCTCGTCGGATGGGCCACCGATCACGTCGGCGCACCGACCATCTTCATTCTCTCCGGCGTCCTGACGGCCCTACTCGCAGCCCTCGCACTGATGCATCCCGTCATCCGCAACCTCGATCGAGCCGTATCCACAGATTCCACAGATTCATTTATTCGATCTGTTTGATCTTTGAATACGGCGCGGCTGTCGCGCAACCGGAACAATGGGTGGTGCTTGTAGTTTCGCGCTGCCGCGCTGCGCTTCTTCGATGACGGGTGCAAATAGTTCGATCGTTGGACGTTCGAACAAGTGGCGCAGTGCTACCTCGACCTGAAACTTCTCCCGGACGCGCGAGATGAGTTGCGTGGCCAGCAACGAATGACCACCTGATTCGAAGAAGTTGTCGTGAATCCCGACGCGCGCGAGACCGAGCAACTCAGACCATATCGAAGCTAACGTCTGCTCGACCGGCGTGCGCGGTGCGACCAGCGTGCCTCCCTCCACGTTCGCACTGTCAGGCGCAGGCAATGCACGCAGATCAATCTTCCCGCCGGGCGTGAGCGGCCACTCGTCGAGCACCACGAACGATGCAGGCACCATGTAGTCAGGCAATTGTTCTGCGAGTGCGCTTCGCAACTGCGGAACCAGATACCGTGCGAACTTCGCCTGCAGAGGATTATTCGCATACTCACTCCACGCTTTGCGGCGCGAGATGTCGACCGGCGCGGCCTCACCCACATGGATGACGACCTGATAACGGAAGCGCGTCATCTCATTTTCAAAGCGGCCGCGCTTCGGCAAAATCTCGACGCGACTGACCCGCGGCAGCTGTTCTTCGAGAGCAGCGAAGAAAGCTGGATCGAGAATCAGCTCCTCTTCCGCGGCAACACGCTTGCGAACACGCTGCTGCAACTCTTCAGGAGGAAGCGTGTCGTCGGCTTTCGCCAGCTCAACTGACGTGTGAAAAGCCTCGAGCAGCGGCAGACTGCGTACGTCGCCGACAAACACGGAGCCTCCTGTATGCGTCGCCCTAACTGCGCCTTCGAGTACACGCAAGAGATAAACGACACTCGGAAAATACTGCACCACGGAATTGAGTATCACCGTATCGAAAGAGTTTGGCTCGATGTCTCGGAAGTCGTCGGCACGTCTCTCGAGCAACACGACTTTGTCATCGTTCAAGTGTTGCCGCACGTAACTGAGCGCGGCGGGTGAAAAGTCAGTGCCGGCGTACGACTCGCAATGCGGCGCCAGATTGAAGAGCAGAAGCCCCGTTCCGCACCCGATCTCCAACGCACGTTTCGGTTCGAGCGAAAGAATGCGATCGACCGCGTCGTCCACCCACTCGCGCATCTCTTCGGCAGGAATCGGCTCGCCCGTGTAACTGCTGTTCCAGCCGCTGATATTGAAAGTCGGATCGGCGAGCGGCGCAGTCTGATTAAAAACCTCGTCGTCGTGGACTATCTGCCACTGCGCGACTTGCTCTTCTTCCAATTGCTCCGGGACCAGCGATTCGGAAATCTCAGCGCTCTGCGTCACGTACGCAACCAGTTGATCTTCACGCGCCAGCACTAGCGCTTCGCTCACGGCCGGGTGCCGTTTGAGCGCAGACTCAATCTCGCCCGGCTCGATGCGGTAACCACGCACTTTCAATTGCTGATCGGAACGACCGAGAAATTCGAGATCTCCCGTGTAGAGGAAACGCGCGCGATCTCCGGTTCGATACATGCGAGTGCCAGGCTCAAAGCTGAAGTGATCGGGGATGAACCGCTCCGCCGTCAGCGCGGGTCGCATCACGTAGCCACGCGCGACTCCGGTCCCACCGATGTAAAGCTCGCCGGGCAAACCTGTGGGGACAGGCTCGAGATGATGATCCAGGATGTAGACTCGCGTATTCGCGATGGGGCGACCAATCGGAAGTGAAGCGCCTGCTACGTCTGCGTTCGGCTCGTAGAGTGTGGAAGTGATCGTCGTCTCACTCGTTCCATAAGCATTGATTAGTCGGACGCCGGGCGCGAGTGCGCGCCATGCTGCGAAAGCCTCGACTGAAACCTTTTCAGTCCCGACAACCAACAGACGAAGACACGGCGGCACGCTTCCGTCGGTCGCTACCAACTCTCTCACCCATGAATGCCAAAGTGGCGCCGGTAGATTCAAGACAGACAGCTTCTCCTCCTCGATCATTCGAAGCAGCCCGACGCTATCAATAACCGTCTCACTCGGAAGAAAGATGCTCGCGCCGCTCAGTAGCGTCGAAAAGATCTCTTCAGCAGCCACGTCGAAGCTTATCGAGGCAAACTGCAAGACACGGTCGTCTTCAGTCAGACCGTAAGCTGTCGAGATAGCGAGGCTATGGTTGACGAGTGATTGCTGCGATACGGCGACACCCTTAGGTCTGCCAGTCGAGCCGGAAGTGTAGATGACGTAACACAGATGACGCGGGTCAAAGCGACGGATCAAACCCGGATCAGATCCGTGGCTCTGATCTGTGTAATCCGTGGCTGATAGTCCTTCCGGTGTCACAATTACAGCCGGCTTTGCGTCTTCGATCATGAACTGCAATCGTTCACGCGGAAGCGAAGGGTCGAGTGGAAGATAAGCAGCGCCCGCCTTCAGGATGCCGAGCAGCGCAACGATCATCTCCGCGGAACGTTCCAGACAGAGGCCGACCAATGATTCTGGTCCAACTCCACGCGACGCGAGCAGGTGCGCCAGACGGTTTGCGCGCTGGTTCAACTCAGCAAACGTCAACTGCTCATTATCTGATATGACAGCTAACGCCTCGGGTCGCGCGGCAACCTGCGCTTCGAACAACTCCTGCACCGACCGATCATCCTTGCGCGTCTCATTCCAACCCTCATTCCAACCCTCATTCCAACCAAAGAGCAATTGTTCGCGTTCGGCCCGGGTCAGCAGCGGCAACTCGTCGAGCCGCGTCTCCGGGTTAGCGATGATTCCCTCCAGAAGAATCCGCCACCGCCGCAGCATCGTGGAGATCGTCGCCTCATTAAAAAGATCTGTACTGTACTCGGCAATGACAACGAGACCCTCGTCGTTCTCCATCACGTCGAAACTCAAATCAAACTGTGTCGTGACCCGCTCGACCTCGACCGGGCTGAGCACTAACCCGGGCAGCGGCAATTCCTCCTTCGGCGTGTTCTCCATCTGAAACATCACCTGAAAAAGCGGATTGCGACTCATCGTCCGCTCGGGCTGCATCTGCTCGACGAGTTGTTCAAACGGCATGTCCTGATGTGCATACGCTTCGAGAGCGACAGCGCGCACGCGCCGCACGAGCTCGCGAAACGTCGGATTGCCGGAAACGTCTGTACGCAGCGTGAGCGTGTTGACGAAGAACCCGATGAGTCCTTCGAGCTCCACGCGGTTGCGATTGGCAATTGGCACGCCCGTGACGATGTCAGTCTGCTCGGTGTAGCGTGAGAGCAACGCTTTGAAGGCTGCGAGCAGAAGCATGAAGAGCGTCACGCCTTCGCGCTTCGAGAGGGCGTTGAGTGCTTCGGCCGTCGACAAAGGCAATTGCAACGACTGGCTCGAGCCGCGAAAACCCTGCACCTCGGGTCGCGGCTTGTCAGTCGGCAGATTGAGCACCGGCAGCTCGCCGCCGAGTTGTTTTGTCCAGTAACGCAGGTGCGTCTCAAAGACTTCGCCCGACAGCCACTGACGCTGCCAAACCGCAAAGTCGGCATACTGAACCGGCAACTCGGCGAGTGGCGACGGTTTATCTTCGATAAAGGCTCGATAGAGTGCTCCCACTTCCCTGATGAGCACACCCATGGACCAGCCATCACTGACTATGTGATGCATCGTCACGAGCAATACGTGATCTTCGGCGTCGAGACGCACGAGACTCGCACGTATGAGTGGTCCAGTCGCGAGATTGAAAGGCAGCCGCGCCTCTTCTGTCGCGCGTCTCTGGGCTTCATGCTCGGTGGAAACATCAATCAAAGGCAGCTCGAGTACGAGTGTTGGAGCAATCGCCTGCACAGGCTGTGCGTCGATCGTCGGAAAACTCGTGCGCAGACTTTCGTGTCGGCGGACGATTTCATTCAACGTTCGCTGCATCGCCTCAATTTGCAAGTGACCATGTAGCCTGACTGCCACGGGAACGTTGTAGAAAGAGCTGCTCGGCTCCAGCTCATGAAGAAACCAGAGACGCTGTTGCGCAAAAGAGAGCGGGAGTTTTTCGTCGCGCGAGACGCGAGTGATTGGCGGAGCTTGTTGATCCGTGCGGTTGCGCAAAGCGGCTTCGATGTGTCCGGCCAGATCCCTGATGGTCGGCGCTTCAAACAGAGTGCGGACAGGCAGTTCGACTCCGAAGCTTTCACGCACGCGCGAGACGAGGCGCGTCGCCAGTAGTGAATGTCCGCCGAGCGCGAAAAAGTCGTCGCGCACGCCGGCACTCTCAATCCCGAGCACTTCCGCCCACAGACGCGAGAGTAACTCTTCGACGGGAGTGCTTGGCGCGACAAAGTCTTGTTGTGATCGAGTTTCGTCAGGAACTGGTAGCGCGCGCCGGTCAACTTTGCCGTTCGGCGTGAGCGGCAACGCATCGAGAACCACGAACGACGATGGGATCATGTAGTCCGGCAATTTCTCTTCGAGCTGCGCGCGCAGCCGTGAGATCAGATCACGCGAGAGCCTGCCTCGCAGCGGATTGTTGGCATAAGATCCTGTCCACAGATTACGCTGATTCTTTAACTCAATCTGCGCACTCTGTGCAATCGGTGGATGAAATACGATGTCGAAATATTCACCCGCACCTGCATCGGACCAACGCACATCCACTTCGTACGGCAACGTTTCACTCAAGCTCCAAACGTCCTCCGGATCGATCGCATCGTCAGCGAGGAGACGCGCGTTCGGCACACGCAGCACACCGAGCATCTCGGGTTTGTTTTCCATCAACAACTGCCGCAGCGCATCAAGACTCAACTTCTCTGTTTGCCAATCAATAGTCGGACACTCGACATGCTGTAGCTCGCCTACGTGCAGCACGACCTGATAACGAAAGCGCGTCAACTCGTTGTGCGCTCGTCCGCGTTGGAGCTGGACCTCGACCGCGCCGATCTTCGGGAAGCGCTCCCTCAGCGCGTCGAAGAGCGCCGGGTCGAGCAGCAGCTCCTCTTCCGTCTCGATGTTTCGCCGCACACGTTGTTTGAGCGTCGTGCTGTCAGGGTTCTGATAGATCTGCACGGAAGTGTGGAAGGTTTCCAACAGACGGTAGTTGCGCAGATCTCCAAGATAGACGAAGCCTCCGGGCTTGACCGCCTTGAGTGCGCCCTCGAGCACGCGCAGGAAATAATCCAGATCCGGGAAGTACTGCACGACTGAGTTGAGCAAAACGGCATCGAAAGAGTCGTCTTCAATCCCCTCGAACTGATGGGCCATCCGTTGCAGTAACTTCACACGCGAGTCGTCGAGCCCGAGCTTTGGTAGTTGCCTTCGTACGTAATCGAGCGCGACGGGCGAGAAATCGGTGGCTGTGTAGACTTCGCAATGCGGCGCGATTTGCAGTAGCAGCAGTCCGGTGCCGCAGCCGATTTCGAGTACTCGCCGCGGCTGCAACTTGAGAACTTGCACCACCGACGACTGCTGCCATTGGCGCATCTCTTCCGGCGAAATCGGCTCGCCCGTGTAGCTGCTGGTCCATCCAGTGATATTGAAGAGCGGATCGGCTACCGCCTTGTCATCAGCATAAGTATCCTCGTAAAGCGTTTGCCATTGATCGAGGTGCTGTTGCTCGAGATGCGCGCGCTCCTGGTCCAGACGAGGAACGACGTAGGCCACGAGGCGTTTCTCGCCCGCACTGTCTTCGCGAGCGACGACAACGGCTTCCCTGACCTCCTGCAGCTCTGCGAGCGTCGCCTCGATCTCACACAGCTCGATGCGAAAGCCGCGCACCTTCACCTGCTCATCAACGCGACCAAGAAACTCGATCTGCCCATCGCCAAGCAGGCGCACGCGATCGCCGGTCCGGTACAGACGCTCGCCCGGCTCAACACTGAACGGGTTCGGGATACACCGCTCCGCCGTTAAGTCGGGTCGATTCAAATAACCTCGCGCCAGGTTTTCTCCGCCCGTGAAGAGCTCTCCGGTTACTCCGATCGGCGCGAGGCGTAATTCACCATCGAGGACATAGACAGTGGCGTTATCGATGGGCCGGCCAATTGGCGGGGGTGTATGTGTTTCTTCGTTGACGAACGTCCACGTCGTGACCACAGTGTTTTCCGTTGGCCCATAGTTGTTCGCCAGTTGAAACGGCAACCCGCTGCGCGGCGCGTGACGCAACCTGTCGCCGCCCGTCAAGAGCGTCCGCAAACAGATCTCTGTGGGCCACGGCTCATCAAGCACGGCTTCCGCCAGAGGTGTCGGGAGAAAACTGATGGTGATGCGTTTAGCGTCGAGCCAGTCGATTAGTTTTTGCGGCGAGAGGCGGGTCTCTTCATCGGCGATATGAATGCTGGCTCCGGCAGTGAGGTACGGCCACACTTCCCACACAGATGCATCGAAGGCCAACCCGGCGACCTGCGTGGCGCGGTCAGCGGCCGTGATCTGATACACGCGCTGGTGCCATCTGACGAGATTCATCAAGCTGCCGTGCGTGATCGCGACGCCTTTCGGCTGGCCCGTCGAGCCGGAAGTGTAGATGACGTAACACAGATCAGACGGATCAAAGCCACGGATTAAATCCGGATCTGATCCGCGGCTTTGATCTGTGTAATCAGTGGCTGATGGTCCTTCCGCAGTCAGAATCACCGCCAGCTTTGCGTCTTCGATCATGAACTGAAGTCGCTCGGACGGATAACTCGGATCGAGCGGCACATAAGCTCCGCCCGCCTTCAAAACACCGAGCATGCCTATCACCAACTCCAGGCTGCGCTCAAGGCGTAGCCCGACTAACACTTCGGGACCGACGCCAAACGCCCGTAGTTGATGGGCCAGCCGGTCGGCACGCTCGTTCAACTCGGCATAAGTCAGTCGTTCGCCCGCGAACTCGACCGCCGGAGCGTCAGGCGTCTTTGCGGCGTGAGCCTCAAAAAGTTGATGCACGCAGAGGTCGCGTGTAATCGGATGCTGTGTGTCGTTCCATTCGTAAAGCAGCTTGCGCCGTTCGTCTTCAGTTAGAAACTCAAGCTCCGGGATACGCTGATCAGGATTGGCCACGACCGCTTCGAGGAATTTGCGGTAGTGTTCAATCAGACGCTCAATCGTCGCTTCATCAAAGAGATCTGTGCTGTAGAAGAGAAACCCTTGTAGACCACCATCGACGTCCCACATGTGACATTCGAGATCGAACCTTGTCGTCAGCGTCTCAAACTCCTGTGTCCGGAGTACGAGGCCGCCCAGCTCAAGCTCCTGCATGGGCGCATTCTGTAGCGCGAAAGAAACTTGAAAAATCGGATTGCGGCTGAGATCGCGCGCGGGCTGCAACTCTTCGACGAGCTTCTCAAAGGGCAAGTCCTGGTGCGCATATGCTGCGAGCGTCAGATTACGAACGCGTTGCAGCAGCTCGCGAAATGTTGGACGGCCGCCGAAGTCTGTACGCAGGACGAGGGTATTGACAAAGAAGCCGATGAGACTTTCAAGCTCGGCGCGATTTCGATTCGCGATACCCGTGCCTACGAGGATGTCCGTCTGATTCGTGTAGCGATGAAGCAGTGATTGAAATGCCGCCAGCAACGTCATGAAGAGCGTGTCGCCTTCGTGCCGGCCTAAGTTCTTGATGGCTACCGACAGATCTTCGGAAAGAGAAAACCGCCGTACGGCACCGCGAAAGCTCTGGCGCGGCGGGCGCGCTCGATCAGTAGGCAGCTCCAGCACTGGAAGCTCGCCGCCCAGTTGTTGCTTCCAGTAACGGAGTTGGCGTTCGAGATTTCCCTGCGTCAGCCATTCGCGTTGCCATTCGGAGAAGTCGGCATACTGCACTTGCAATTCCGCGAGTGGCGGAGGCTCGCCTTCTATAAAGGACTTGTAGAGGGCGGCCATCTCATTCACGAGGACGCCCATGGACCAGCCGTCCGAGATGATGTGGTGCGTCGTAAAGATCAGCACCCATTCGTCCGCGTTCAAACTGAGCAGTCGCGCACGTACGAGCGGTCCGTTTTCCAGATCGAATGGTCGCTGCGCTTCCTCAGTCGCGAGCCTCATCACATCATGCTCGTCAGCAGGCACGGTTTGCAGATCGATCGTCAACTGCTCGGCGATGATCTGTACGGGCTGGTTATCGATAAGCCTGAAGGTCGTGCGCAGGATTTCATGTCGCCGGATGATTTCGTTGATGCCCCACTCGAGCGCTTCCGTGTTGAGCCGGCCAGTGAGACGCAGCGCGGTCGGCATGTTGTAGGCAATGCTGTCTGGTTCCAGTTGATGTAGAAACCACAGGCGCTGCTGGGCGAATGAGAGCGGCGAGTAGGGCCGTCCCTGACGGCGCGTGATAGTTTGTTTCTCCGCCTCCTGCCCGGTGAGACGTTTTTCCAGCAGCGCGCGCTTCGCCGCCGAAAGTTTCTCGCGTCGTGTCGTTAGATCAGTTGCTGACATATGTATTTCTATCCACAGATTACGCAGATTACACAGATTCTATTAATCATCTGTGTAATCTGTGGATAAACGTCTCTGCCAGCACAGAGACGTTAGGCTCTCGCAGTATCGTCAGGTGATTGCCGGGTACGTCGTACACTTCTAACTCTTGACTCCACCCCAGAGCAGATCTCTCCGTGGCACGGAAGAGCGTGATATTGCCTGGAAGATCTTCGGGTTGATAGCTGCGCGCCGCACGGATGTTAGCCTTGAAGACTCCAAACTGTTGATTGAAACGCGCGAGGCTCATATCGTGCGGGATGATGCTGGCACCCTTCAGATAGTCCAACATGAATGATAGATGATCCTCCGTGGGAGCTTGCGTGACGGCATCCTGTAACTGCTCCGGCGACAAGCCCAAATGTAAAGCGAAGCTCGCCAGCAACGAATCATCGTCAATCACCTCTTCCTCAGCAGCCGGTGCTTTTGTATCGAACAGCGCTACGAGCCGTACCTCCTCGCCCTGCGCCTCGAGCTGTCGCGCCATCTCCAAAGCGATGAGACCACCCATGGACCAGCCGCCGAGTAAGTATGGCCCATGCGACTGAACCGTTCGCACCGCTTCGAGATAGTCCGCCGCCATCGCTGCCACTTGCGTTTGCGGCTCCTGCTCATCATCGACCCCGCGCGCCTGCAACGCGTAAAAAGGTTGCTGCGCACCGAGACGGCGCGCCAACGCTCGATAACAGAGCACGTTTCCGCTGACAGCATGAACACAGAAGAAAGGCCGTTCCGAGCCGTGCGGCTGAATCGGAACCAGCGGCGACGAGCTCGATCCATCCCGCTCCTGTCGCAGCATGATTGCCAGTGATTCGATTGTCGGCGCTCTGAATAAAGTAGTCAGCGGAATTTTCTTTCCATAGAGCTGCTCGATGCGCGACACCAGTCGCACGGCCAGCAGCGAATGTCCACCCAGCTCAAAGAAGTCGTCTGTCACGCCACATGGAACGCGCAGTAGCTCCTCCCACGCCTCGGACAATTGCAACTCCAGCACGTCTCTCGGTGGCACGAGATGGCTTTCCTCGGAACGATTCGGGGTGGGAAGCGCGCGGCGGTCGTACTTGCCCTGCGGCGTCAAAGGAATTTCTTCGAGAAAGACGAAGGCTGACGGAATCATGTGCTCAGGCAACCGCTCTTTCAGCGCTCCACGCAACTCATTGACAGAGCTCTCCTCGCGCTTGACGATATACGCGATCAGACGTTTATCACCCGGGGCCACCTCACGCGCAGCGACTAGGGCTTCATGCACGGACGGAAGTTGCCGGAGAGCGTTCTCAATCTCTCCCGGCTCAATGCGAAAGCCGCGCACCTTCAACTGTTCGTCAACGCGTCCGAGGTAATCAATCTCTCCGTTGGGAAGCAGGCGCGCTTTATCGCCCGTCCGGTAAAGCCTCGCGCCGGGCTGACGGCTGAATGGATGCGGAATAAATTTCTCCGCCGTCAACTCTGCTCGATTGAGATAGCCTCGCGCCACGACCACGCCGCCGATGTAAACTTCTCCGGGCACGCCCACCGGGACCGGACGCATCTGCGAATCAAGCACGTAGATCTCGGTCCCGCCAATCGCGTGGCCGATGGGCGGCGCTTTCGTTTTGTCGAGACATTCGCTGAAGGTCACGAGGATAGTTGTTTCCGTTGGACCATAGGCGTTCAGGAAGCGACGGCCCGGTGACGACCAGCGCCGGACGAGATCCGCAGTGCAGACTTCACCGCCGGACAGGAGCATTTTCAGTTGCGGCAGCTCTTCCGGCGCCATTACCGCGAGCGCCGAAGGTGGCAGGTGAACTGACGTGATGCCCTGCTCTCGTATCGTTCGCAAAAGGTTTTCGCCCGGCATCAACGATTCTTTACTTGCCAGACACAACGCAGCCCCGCTCGAGAGCGCGATGTGCACATCTAAAACCGAAGGATCAAAACTGAAGGAAAAGAACTGAAGGATCCGGCTCTCCGGCCCAACTCGGAAATCGCGCGCCAGCACCGCTATCACATTTGAGAGACTGCGATGCTCAATCATTACGCCTTTGGGTTTTCCGGTCGAACCGGAAGTGTAGATGGCGTAAGCGAGGTTCTCCGGCCCGGCGTCAGGCGAAGGATTCTCCTCGCTCTCGCGCGCGATCAAGTCGTGCTCGTCATCGAGATAGATAGTCCTCAAGGCAAAACTGGGAAGTTCCGACTCGAGCCTGCGTTCGGTTATCAACAACGGCATGCGCGTGTCGTTCAATATGAGATGCAGGCGCTCCAACGGATATTTCGTGTCGAGCGGAACGAATGCCGCGCCCGACTTGAGCACGCCCAACTCAGCCACAATCCTCTCGACAGAGGCTTCCAGAAAGATGCCGACCAACACTTCCGGGCCTGCACCCAACGAACGCAGGTAATGAGCAAGCTGGTTGGCGCGTGCGTTCAACTCGCCGTAGGTGACACGTTCGTCTTCGAAGATCAGCGCTAGCGCGCCGGGCCTCTGGTCCACCTGCGACTCGAACATCTGTTGCACACACTCAGTTCGCTCCGAGGCACGCGCTGTTTCCTGACACTGCGCCAGGATCTGTCGCTCTTCCACTCGCGTCATCAAAGCTAAATCATGGATGTATGCCGATGGTTGAGCGGCGATGCTTTCAAGTAGCTTTTCAAAATGTGAAAGCATGCGGCGGATCGTCGAGCCGTCAAACAAAGCGGTGACATAACTGAGAGAGCCCTGAATGCCCTGCTCTGTTTCGACGAGGGTTAGCGCCAGATCCGTCTTTGCAGTTCCGTGCTCAACGTCCACCCCGCTCAACCTGAGTCCCGGCAAATCCGCCGCCACCGTCGGAGCATTTTGCAGCGCAAACATTACCTGGAACAGAGGCGTATGGCTCATGCTGCGTTCGGGTTGTAACTCTTCCACCAATTTTTCAAACGGCACATCCTGATGCGCAAAAGCCCCGACAGTCACCTCATGCACGCGTTTCAATACTTCGACGAAGCGCGGATTTCCCGAGAGGTCTGTTCGCAGTACCAACGTGTTGACAAAGAAACCGATCAACGGCTCGACTTCCGCCCGGTTACGCCCGGCGACAGGCGCGCCGATGACGATGTCGTCCATTCCTGAATAGCGAGACAGAAACACCTGCCAGGCGGCCAGCAACAGCATGAACATCGTCACGCCTTCGTTGCGGCTCAAAGTCTTGAGGGCTTCGCTGACGTTCGCCAGTATCGATAAAGGCTCGACCGCCCCTTTGTAGCTCTGCGCGGGTGGGCGTGGCCGATCTAGCGGAAACTCCAGCACCGGCGGCGCACCTGCCAACTGCCGCTTCCAGTAACTCAGTTGTTCCGCTAAGACTGGGCCAGAGAGCCACTCGCGCTGCCACTGCGCGTAGTCGGCATACTGTATGGGTAGCTCTTCGAGCGGCGATACGCGACCGCTGGAGAAGGCGGCGTAGAGCGTCGCGAATTCATGGACCAGCACCCCCATAGACCAGCCGTCCGAGACGATGTGGTGCATCGTGACCAGTAAAATATGATCGGATTCTCCCAGCCGGATTAAGGTCGCGCGCAGCAACGGTGCACGTGTCAGGTCGAAGGGTAACTGCGCTTCTTCCGTTGCCAGCTTCCGTGCGTCCTCTTCTTGCTGTGTCTCTGTGAATTCGCTGAGATCAATGAAGCGTAGATCGAACGGCTGCGGTGGCGCGATGACCTGGACCGGCTGGCCGTCAACCTTTTTGAAGCTGGTGCGCAGAGACGAATGACGCCGAAGGATTTCATTCAGACTTTCTCTTAAAGCCGCGACGTGAAGCACGCCATGCAGGCGCACGGCTGTCCCGATGTTGTAAGTCGCGCTATGGCCTTGTTCCATCTGGTCCAGGAACCACAGACGCTCTTGCGCGAATGAGAGCGGAAACTCCGTGGCGCCACTGCGGGTGAGTGGCGGTATCTTCACACCGTCTCTTTCATACCCGAGCTTTGCGGCGATCTCCCAGGTTATTTCCCCGAGAGGTTTCTGACCATCGTCTTCTTTCCACCTGTCTCCGGCGCGCACGTCAATCCGGTCGTAGCTGTGAAACTTCACATCGCCGAGCATCCGCGACTCCGCGTGAATGCCGTCGGTCATTCGTCGCTCTTTTTCCTTGTACGGCTGCAACATCTCAGGATGAAAACTGAGCCCGAGAAACTGGCACAGACTCTCCATGACCGGCTGAGGTTCGCGAAGAAGATCTTCAAACTTCACGCGGTGCTGTCGCTCACGCGGGACGCGCTCGAGAAACTCGATGATGTTCTGGTTGCTCAAAGTCCAGATTGCTTCGGCGAGCTCTCGTCTCGAAAAGGAGTGTTCGTAGCGAAAGAAAATCTGGTCGAGTTTGGCCTCTTCAAAGGAGCGGACCATGCCCGCCGGATGCCTGAGCAGGTGCACGTAGAGCGTATTCTCGAAATCAACTTCGGCCCGCTCCAAAACCGCCTGGTCCAGCGCATAAGAAGGTGTTTTATCGACGAGGATACGGTCGCCGAGCCATGCCTGTATTTGTCGATAGAGCTCCTTCGTGGTCAACCCACGCTCTTCCATCGAGCGCATGATGTGCTGCGCTTCTTCGGCGTCGCAGCCTTTAATTTCCATGATGGCGCGGAGCGTTCCTTCCAGCCAGAAACTGTCTTTGCCTGTAAAGGCAGCACGCCTCTCGGCGAGCGTGTTGAAGGAGAGCAGTTCGAGCTCAGGCGGGGCAAACAAACGCGGGTGTCCGGCAAGCATGACGCGCAGCAGCGTCGTGCCCGAGCGCGGTGGCGAAAGGATAAAGATCGCTGGTGGATTCTTCCCGGTCTCAGAATCAGCTCGCGGCGGCAATGGTCGAATCAATTGCTTCACTTCCGCGAGCATCGACGCGTTGACCCTACGCGACGAGGGCGTGCCGATCGCTGCGGTGTATTCTTTCTCGAGATACTGCGCGAGCTGCTCCACCGTCGGCATCGTGAAGATGACCACGACATGGATGATCTCGCCGAGCCGTTCCTGCAGTTGATTGATGAATATCGCGCCGCGAATGGAATCGCCGCCGAGGTCGAAGAAGTTATCGCGAACGCCCACTTGCTCGAGGCCGAGTATCTCGCACCACATTGAGGCCAGCATCCGCTCCAATTCATTTCGCGGCTCCAGATACTTCTCTCTGAGTTCTGGCCGCTCTTGATCCGGCGCCGGCAGCGCACGCCGGTCAACCTTGCCGTTGGGCGTAAGTGGGATCGCCGGCAGTGAGACGAAGGTTGACGGGATCATGTAATCGGGCAGCTTGAGGCGCAGGAACTCGCGTAATTCGTCCACTTCGAGAACCGACTCAGCAACGAGATAGCAGACCAGACGTTTCTCGCCATCCTCTCGCACGACCACAACGGCCTCACGCACTGCCTCGTGTTGATTCAACACGGTCTCAATTTCACCCAGCTCGATTCGAAATCCGCGTATCTTGACCTGCTGGTCGATGCGTCCGAGATACTCGAGATCGCTAGAAGGCAAACGACGCACGAGGTCACCGCTTCGATACAGACGCTCTCCGCTCTGGCCGCTCAACGCGTCGGGAATGAAACGCTCAGCGCATAGTTCCGCACGATTGAGATAGCCGCGCGCCACACCTGCGCCGCCGACACACAACTCGCCCGGCACGAGGTCTGGGACCTGCTGCAAACGACGGTCAAGAACGTAAACGCTGAGATCTGGAATCGCCCCACCAATCCTGCTGCCGCGAGTGCTATCGAGATCGGCGAAGGTCAAAGGCCGGTAGGTGACGTGGACCGTCGTCTCCGTGATGCCATACATGTTGACTAGCTGTGGCTGGCGGTCGCCATGTTTCTCGAACCACGGCCTGAGGCTTTGCAGTTCGAGCGCCTCGCCGCCGAAGATGATGTAACGCAACGAGAGCTCGCGTTCACGAGCTTCATCCACTTTCACGAGTTGACGGAAAGCCGAGGGCGTCTGATTGAGCACCGTGACCTTCTCGCGGCTCAACAGCTCGTGGAAATCTTCCGGCGATCGACTCACGAAATGCGGCACGACGACGAGTCGTCCGCCGTAGAGCAGCGCGCCCCACAGCTCCCAAACGGAAAAGTCGAAAGCGGAAGAGTGAAACAGCGTCCACACGTCGTTTTCATTGAAGTCGAACCATTGGCGAGTCGCATCGAAGAGACGCGCGACATTCGCGTGTGTGACCACAACACCTTTCGGAGTTCCTGTTGAACCCGAGGTGTAGATGATGTAACACGGATGACGCGGATCCCATGGATCAACGCCACGAATTAAATCCGGATCTGATCTGTGCTTCTGATCTATATAGCCCGTGGCTGATGGTCCTTCCCGCGTCACGATCACGGCCGGCTTTGCGTCTTCGATCATGAACCGCAGTCGCTCACGCGGATAACTCGGGTCGAGCGGCACATAAGCTCCGCCCGCCTTCAAGATGCCGAGTATGCCGATGACCAATTCCAAGCTGCGCT
>Ga0134121_10001694_pt1 | contig 20350 bp, 8 predicted proteins | sample KB301_FD_96463 | JGI IMG/M metagenome (GOLD analysis project Ga0134121, IMG submission 96463) | Terrestrial soil microbial communities without Nitrogen fertilizer from Kellogg Biological Station, Michigan, USA - KB3-0-1 | ecosystem: Environmental > Terrestrial > Soil > Unclassified ... | reverse complement strand
GTTCGAGTGTCACACCTGGTTTGAGACGCGCGAGCACGTTCAAAAAGTATGGTCCACGCCGCTTCGTGACCTGGTCCGGCGCATAGCTCAACGGCGCCCAAACGTCTACGGGTTCACCCGGCGAGAGGCTCGGATGCGGAAATTGAAGCCCCGCCGGCATCACGCCGATCACGGTATAACTCTCGCTATCCAGCGTAATCGCCTGGTTGATCACGCCGCGATCACTCGCAAAGCGCCGTCGCCAAAACCCGTCACTCAACACGATCACGCGCTGCTCACCGCTCGTAAACACACGACCGGTAGCAGCCTGCGCCTCCAACATCGGAAACAGGTTCGCCGAAACGTAAGCGCCACGAACGCGCTCCGGCTCCGCAGCAGTCATTACGTTGAAACTGTGATTCGCATAAGCCGCCACCGCATCGAAGACCTCCGTCTGCTTCGCGTAGTCTTCGTACTCAGCGGCTTTGGCGGGCAGGCGTTCGATGTTGAGCGAGCGGTAGTTACCCCAAACCACCTGCAGCCGCTCGGCATGTGGAAACGGAAGCGGCCGCAGCAGCACAGCATTCACGACACTAAAGATCGCGGTGCTCGCCCCAATTCCCAGCGCGAGCGTCACCACCACGACCGCCGCAAACCCCGGCTGCTTAAAAACACTTCTGAGAGCGTAACGCAGATCGTTCATCTTTCTTCCACAGATTACACAGATTTCGCAGATTCATCTGTGTAGTCTGTGTAATCTGTGGATGGTATTTTATTCGTAACGCAAAGAGATCGTAGGTTCAACTTTGGTCGCCCTTCGTCCCGGCAGGTAGCACGCCAGCAACGCCACGGCGATCAGCAGCACCGAGATGCCGCCAAACGTCATCACATCTGTCGGCGCGACTCCAAACAACATCGTCGCCATAAACCGCGTGAGCACAAACGCGCCCGCCAACCCGATCACCACACCGAGCAGCGCCAGCTTCATCCCATTCCCCATCACCATCTTGAACACATCGAGCGGCCGCGCGCCAATCGCCATGCGAATCCCGATCTCGTGCGTGCGCTGCGTTACCGAGTAAGACATCACGCCATAAATGCCGACAATCGCGAGGACGAGCGCGATGCCTGCAAACAAACTGAGCAGCGTCAGATTCAAACGCTCGGGCGCGACCGACTCAGCCCGGATCTCGCCCATCGTGCGCGGACTGTAGATCGGCTGATCCGGATCGATCGACTTCACCACGCCGCGCACCGAAGAGATCAAAAGATTTGGATCCGATGCGCCTTTAATTATGACCGTCATACTGTCGGAAGGTGTCTGATTGTAAGCGAAGTAGCCCTGCACGCGATCGCTGTTCTGATTCAGACTCTCCATCTTCACACGGCCGACCACCCCAAGCACTTCGAGCACCGGCGAATCGGCCTCCCGGCCCAATCGAACTCTCCTGCCAACTGCATCTTCATTGGGCCAGTACTTCCTCGCGAAATCCTCGTCGATGACAATCTTATTCAGACCAGCTATCGCACGCTGGTTCTCGTTGAGCTTACTCAGATCGCGTCCGGCAAGATGCGATCGGTCGTCGTGATCGTTGAATACACGCCCGCGCAAAACCGGAATGTTCATCGCTTTGAAGTAATCCGGCGTCACCAGACACGCTTCCATGAGCGGCGTCTGCTCGCGCGGCGGTAGCGGCTGCCCGTCGATCACAAACGACGTCTGCCAGCCATTGTTGCCGAGCGGCAGACCCGACGCCGCCGCGACTGATTCAACTCCCGGCAACGACCGAATGTTGGTAATCAGTTGATTGTAGAAAGACTGCTGCGCCTCTTCATTCGCATACTTCTTCTCCGGCAGCGAAATGCTAAAACTCGTCAGTTGTTCGTGAGAAAAGCCCGGATTAACTTTCTGAAGCATGTAGAAACTGCGAATCATCAGCCCCGCGCCGATCAGCAACACGAGCGTCGTCGCGACTTCAACCACGACGAGCGAGCTGCGCAGCCACTGCCGTCCACTATTACCGCGTCCACTCTCCTTCAGCGTCTCATGCACGTCCACTTCACCCGCCTGGATCGCCGGAATCAACCCGAAAAGAATGCCGGTGAGAACCGAGACGCCAAGCGTAAAGGCCAGCACGGTCCAGTCAAGACCGATCTCACGCGAGCGCGGAATCGCATCCGGACTGACGTACAAAATCAACTTCACTCCCCAGCGCGCGAGCAACAATCCGATCGCGCCGCCGGTGAGCGACAGCAAAACACTCTCAGTCAACAACTGCCGCGCGATGCGCCAGCGACTCGCACCGACAGCAGTGCGGATCGCCATCTCTTTCCGGCGTGCAGTCGCGCGCGCGAGCAGGAGGTTGGCGATGTTGGCGCACGCGATGAGCAACACAAACCCGACTGCGCCGAAGATCACCCAGAGGGCTCGTCGTGACTCGCTGACGAAGATCTCCAGCAGTGGTCGCAGTCTGGGGCGAGTGGAGGCATTCGAGTCGGGATACTGTTTCTCGAGATTTGCGCCGACATTGTTCATGTCAGCGTCTGCCTGTTCGAAAGTCGTGCCGGGTTTCAGACGCGCGACGCCATACAAGCCGGGATGATTACCCCGCTGCTTCCAGCTCGCCTGGTCCGACAGTTGGCCCACCGGCACCCACATCTCGACGCGGCTCGGATACGCATATGCCTCGGGCATGATGCCGATAACAGTGTATGACTTGCCATTCAGCGTGATCGGCTGGTCCAAAACACTCTGCTGTCCACCGAAGCGACGCTGCCACAAGCCGTAACTCAGAACGACGACAGGCGTGCCGCCGGGTTTGTCTTCGTCGTTTGTAAACACGCGCCCGAGCATCGGATTCACGCGCAGAACAGAAAACAGATCGGCAGAAACCTGACCGGTGACGATGCGTTCCGCTTCGCCGGCGCCGGTGAGGTTGTAGCTCGCGCGATTGTAGACGCCCATCTTCTCGAACGTTTGATTGTGCTCACGCCAGTCGAGGAAGTTCGGATACGAGATCGACATCTCATCGAGCACGGGACTCTTCTCGTTGAGAAAGACCAGCCGCTCAGACTCGGCGTAAGGCAACGGACGGATAAGCACCGCGTTGACAACACTGAAGATCGCGGTATTCGCCCCAATGCCGAGCGCCAGCGCGATGATCACGATGATCGTCACGCCCGGATTTTTTATCAGCATCCTCGCGCCATAGCGCACGTCCTGCCAGAGTGTAGATGTCATAATTTAGCTCTCCTATCACGCACAGAACCGAGCGCGGTAGCGCCGGGTCAGACTTTCCAAACGACGCCTCGCGATGAGATTGACCCGGCGCTACCGCGCTCGGTTCTGTGCTTTATTCGTATCTTAATGCCTCGATCGGATCCACTTTCGTCGCCCTGCGCGCAGGGACGTAACAAGCCGCGAGCGCTACGAGCGCCAACAACACCGTCACACCCGCAAACGTCAGCGGATCGATCGCACTGACGGGCAGCGGCAGATCAAGTTCAACCAACGAGCTCGTCAACACGCGCATCAACACCAACGACAACAGCAACCCGATTCCCAATCCAACGATCACGAGAAACATTCCCTGCCCGATCACCATCCGCAAAATGTCTTTCTGCAACGCACCGAGCGCCATGCGAATGCCAAGCTCGCGCGTGCGCTGCGCAACCGAGTAAGAAATGATCCCGTAAATCCCGAGCGTCGCGAGCAACAACGCCATCACGCCACAACCACCCATCACGACCGCCAGTATTCGAAACGGGAAAAGCCCGATGCTGAAGTAATCACCCAGCGTTTGCACGTCAGCCACCGGAATCATCGGATCGAGCTCGCGGATCGTGTTGCGCACGCCGCCAATCAAGCTCGCCGGATCGCCAACAGCGCTCGCCACCAGCATGAATTGCTTTCGTGGCGACTGTTGCAGCGCGAGCGCGTAGAACGGGTGTACCTGCTTCTCCAACGATTGCCACTCGTTGTCGCGTATCACGCCGACGATCTCGCACGGTATTCTCGGAGCATTCTCTGCACCGCCGTATTTCAAGAGGTGCTTCCCGAGCGTGGTGGATCCACGAAAGTATTTCTCGCCGAAAGCTTCATTCACGATAGCCACGCACGGCGTGTCTTCACGATCGCGTTCTTCGAAATCACGTCCCTGCAAAAACGGAACTTTCATGTTCGTGAAGTAATGTGGTCCAGCCAGGACAGCAGCGATCTGCGTGTCCTCCCCTGCGCCCGGCTGGTATCCCTCGATGTTGATGCTACTCCGCCTGCCACCCATGAAAGTTACCGGCATCTCATCCACCAGACTCGCCGCTTGCACACCCGGCAAAGCCGCGAGCCGTTCCGACAGTTGTCGATAAAACTCCTGAGTTTTAGGCTTATCGTATTTCGCTTCGTCGAGCCTCACGATCCCGACAACCATACTCTCTGTGCTAAAGCCCAAACGTGACGGCCTGATCTTTTCGAGACTGCGCAACACGAGTCCCGCGCCAACCAAAAGCAATAGTGAAAAAGCGACCTGGACCATCACGAGGGCCATGCGAGTTCGTGACTTGCGATAGAAACCGGTGAAGAGACTCGAATCGTCTTTCAACACAGTCGAGACGTCGGCTTTCGAGCTCTGCAACGCGGGCGCGAGGCCGAAAAGTATTCCCGTGATTGTCGAAAACGCGATCGTGTAAATCACGACGCGCCAGTCGAGTCGAAGATCCACTGCGACGCGTATGCCTTCCGGAAGTGCAGGAATGGCAGCGACGATCGCATTGAGAAACCAAATGGCAAGCAGGATGCCCGCTGCACCTGCGACTACCGACAACAAAACACTTTCAGTCAGCAACTGTCGCACGATTCGCGAGCGACTCGCGCCAATCGCGAGTCGCACGGCAATCTCTCTTCGTCGCGTTACGGCCCGCGCCAGCAACATGCCGGCGAGGTTTATGCACGCGATCAGCAACACGAGATTCACGATGACGAAAACGAGGGCGAACACGCCGTATGCCGCAGACTGCATGTCCGGAGGAAGGCGCGTCTCACTCTCCGGCAGGACCGTGATCGCTGACACGCGGGTGCGTCCCGATTCGCTTTTCGACAGCCACTCTTCCGGATATGCAGCCTGCATGTCGCGCGTGATCAGATCGAAACGTACGCGTGCCTGCGCCAGAGTGGTATCAGGTTTGAGCCGTCCGACGAGAAACAATCCACGGTTTCCGCGACTCGTTAAGGTGCGATCGCCGATCGGTTCCACCGCTGGCATCATCGCCATCGGGACCCAGATCTCAATCGAGAGCCCACGCATCATGCCCGTGTATTGCGGCGGCGCGATCCCGATCACAGTCAGCGGTTGTTCGTTGAGTGTGACCGTCTTTCCAATCAGCTCCGGATCAGAATTGAAGCGTCGTTGCCAGAGACTATGGCTGATGATCGCGACCGGATTCCGTCGCGGCACCTTATCTTCATCGGCCGAGAAGGTGCGACCTTTTTGCGCGGCGACACCTAAGACGTCGAAGTAGTTTCCCGACACTGCTTCGCCCCAGATCTGCTCGACCTGGTTTGCGTCACCAAACTTGAACTGCCGGATGCCGTAGGCTGCGAGACCGGAGAGCACGTCGTTACGATCGCGAAGGTCGAGGAAGCTCGGATAGGAAGTCGCCGCGTATGGATGTTGTTCGCCCTCGCTGACGTAAAGCTCGACCAGTTGTTCCGGGTGCGACACAGGACGCGGCCGCAGGAGGAGTGAATTGAGAAGACTGAATATCGCGGAGTTTGCGCCGATGCCGATCGCGAGAGAGATCACCGCGACGATCGTGACGCCCTTAGACTTCCAGAGCATCTTCGCGCCGTATCGAAGATCATTGAGCAACGTCATCCTGTTAATCCTGTAATCTTGTTAAAAACTCATTCGTAACGGAGCGCGATTAGGGGATCAACTTTCGTCGCCCTTCTCGCCGGCAGGTAACACGCCAACAACGCAACAACCCCCAACACGGCTGCCACCACGACAAACGTCATCGCATCATTCGGCGTCACGCCAAATAACAACCCGCGAATCAATCGCGTCAACACCAACGCACCAATCAACCCGATCGCTTCGCCTGCGAGCGCCAGCATCATTCCCTGCTTCAACACGAGCTTCAGCACATCACTCACCTGCGCGCCGAGCGCCATCCTGATTCCCATCTCCTGCGTGCGCTGCGTGACCGCATGCGAGAGCAGCCCGTATATTCCAACAGCCGATAACAGCAGCGCGAGGCCGCCAAACAATCCCATCAGCAACATGTTCAACCGTCGCTGCGCAATGCTCTCGTCAACAACTTTCTCCAACGTGCTGACATTCGAGATCGGCTGATTCGAATCGACCGACAACACCGCTCCACGCACCGCTCCGACAACTGACAACGGATCCGTCGTAGTCCGCACCAGCAACGTCATGTCCTGCAACGGCGCTTGTGCAGCCGGCAGGTAGTACGCCGGCTCAGATGGCGCTTCGAGCCCTGCAAGCTTGACGTCGCGTACGACTCCGACGATCTCAAACGAAGTCAGCCGCTGGTTCTTCCAGATGCGCGCGGGTGGCGACGGTTTCAGCCGCTGTCCGAGCGCGTCCTCGTTCGGGAAATAATGTTTGACGAACGACTCGTTGACGACAGCAACGCCCGGATGATCCTGATCGTCGATTGAGGTGAACTTGCGACCCGCAACAAGCTGAACGCCGACGGTGTCAAAATAGTTCGGACCAACTGGTATGAAGTGGGCCGACGTCGATGAATCATTCGACGGCGCCGGCCGCCCCTCGATCTGAAACGCGTCGAGCCAGTTTGACTGCAACGGCGGATCGTAAGCGATCGTCGCAGACTTCACGCCGGGCAGCGTCGAGATCCGATCGAGCACTTGCTGGTGAAAGCTGTTTATCTGAGCCGGCTCAGCATACTTCGGGAAAGGCAGAGTCAGACTCGCCGACAACACACCTTCCGCTTGAAATCCGGGATCGACTCGCTGCAGCAGCCAGAAACTCTTGACCAGTAATCCCGCGCCAATCACGAGCATCACCGCGATGCTGACCTGAAACACCACCAACACCTGGCGAAAGCGCAAACGATTCGCGCCGGCGGCGAGCGTGCGACCGGTTCGTTCGAGTGTGATATGCAGGTCGGGCTTCGCAGCATGCCATGCGGGTATCAATCCGAAGATCATGCACGTCGCGAGTGAGATCAGCATCGTGAAGCCGAGCACGCGCCAATCGAGACTGACTTGCGCGAGACGCGGCACGCCTGCCGGAACGAATTGCAGCAACAGCTTCGTGCCTGCTGCGGCGTTCGAGAGTCCTGCCAGCGTGCCGAAAATCGAAAGTAATAATCCTTCAATGAAAAATTGTCGCACGAGACGGGTTCGACCGGCGCCGAGCGCTGCGCGGATCGCGATCTCTTTGGTGCGTCCGGCGTGTTGGGCCAACAACAACCCCGCCACATTCGCACACGCGATCAGCAACACGAGCGCAACAGCCGCGAGCAGTGTAAAGAGCGCGGGTCGCACGTCGCCGACGACTTCGTTCATGAACTGGTTGACGATGATTCCCTCGCCTCGAACTTCCGAGTGCGCCTGTTCGAGACGTGACGCGATCGTGTTCATCTCGGCCGTCGCCTGTGCGAGCGAGATGCCCGGTTTGAGTCGTGCGAGCACGCCGAATACGTGTGCCGTGCGCACCGCCGCCCAACCCGGCGTAAACGACATCGGCTGCCAGTACTGCTGTTGCTTTTCGTCGAAAGTGATGTGTCCGGATGTGGTGGGCCACACCGGATAAATTCCCGGCGGCATGACGCCGACAACAGTGTAACGGTCGCCGTCGAGTGTAAGACTGCTGTTGATTATGCTCTTATCGCCACCGAAACGATGTTGCCAGAAGTTATAACTGAGAATGATCACCTGGCCTTTGCCGGTTTCGTACTCTTCCGGCGTAAACGCGCGACCAAGCATTGGATCGACGCCGACCACGGCGAAATAGCCTGAGCTGACGCGGCCGCCGACGAGTTGTTCCGGCTCGCCAATGCCGGTGAGTGTCATCGTGGAACCGCCGAAGGCGACTACGTCTTCGAAGACTGTGTTCTGCTTTTTCCAGTCGAAGAAAGTTGCGGGCGAATTGCGCCAGCGCCCGTGCCCCGGAACGTTGGACCACAGCGCCACCAGGCGATCGGGTTGTTTGTAAGGCAGCGGATTGAGCAACACCGCATTGACGACACTGAAGATGGCGGTGTTGGCGCCAATCCCAAGCGCGAGCGTGATGATCGCGATGGCGGTGACAAGCGGATGCTTTAAGAGAATGCGAATGCCGTATGTGAAATCCTGGAGGAGTGTGTTCATTTTTCTTAGTCTTTCACAGGATTTCAGGATTTTCAGGATTGATAAGATCTATCCTGCACATCTTGAAAATCCTGTAATCCTGTCTAAGCCTTACTCGTAACGCAGCGCCACGAGTGGATCCACTTTCGTAGCCCTTCTCGCCGGGATGTAACACGCCAGCAATGCGACTCCGACGAGCACCAACGGCACGGTGGCAAACGTCAACGGATCTGCTGCCGTCACTCCAAATAACAGCGAGCTCATCAAACGCGTCAGCGCAAATGACGCGCCCACGCCAATCACCACCCCAACGAGCGTCAGCCCCATCCCCTTCTTCAACACGAGAAACAGGATGTTCCGCGGCGATGCGCCGAGCGCCTGTCGCACTCCGATCTCATTCGTGTGTTGGGTGACGAAGTAGGCCAGCACGCCGTAAATCCCGAGCGACGCGAGTAACAACGCGAGCGCCGCAAAGCCGACGAGCATGATCATCCCCATGCGACGCTGCGCCGCCTCAGTGCCGAGCACTTCCGCCATCGTCGCGACATTCGAAACGGGCTGGTCCGGATCGACTTCGCGAATGATCTGTCGCACCGCGCCGGCAAGGTTTGAAGTATCACCAGTCGTCCGGATCGCGAGGTCGCGTGGGACGTATCCGGGCCAGTCTGTGATCTGCTCGTAAGGGATATACATCTCAGCCTTAACCGGCTCGTCGATTCCCATCTGACGTATGTCCGCGACGATTCCGACGATCTCTTTCCACTGTTTTCCCGGCTCATCAGGGTCGCCAACCTTGAAACGGCGGCCGAGCGCGTTCTCGCCCGGCCAATACTGTCGCGCCATCGTTTCGTTGATGATCGCGACCGGAAGCGACTGCGCGTTATCACTACTCTCGAAGTAGCGCCCCTGTCGCAACGGAATGTTCATCGCCTTGAGGTAATTTACAGAGACCTCACGATGATTAGCGTCGTAAGCCATGCCCTGAATAGGCGCTTTGAGTCCCTCGGGATAAAACCCACTGGTGCCGCCCTTCCACGCGAGCGGAATCGACGTGCTATAACCCGCGGCCACTACCCCCGGCAGATGCTCGACGCGTTGCAGCACCTGCTGGTAGTAGCTTGTGCGTCGCTGTGGCTCTTTATATTTCTCGAGCGGCAGTATCGTGCGCATCGTCAAAACCTTTTCCGGCTCGAGCACTGAGTACTGCCGGAAGAGTTGAAAACAGCGTTTGAATGAGCAGACCCGCGCCGACCAGCAACACGAGCGACAACGCCACTTCAAACACGATCATCGCGCTACGCAAGCGCCCGCTCGAAGTCACGCGCCCGCTGCTCTGCTTCAACGCATCGTTCAAATCGAAGTTTGCAGACTGAAGCGCGGGCACGAGCCCGAAGATGATTCCGGTGACGATCGAAATCGCGATCGTGAAGACGAGTATGCGAACGTCGAGCTTCAAACTCGTCGCAATCGCCATCTGTTCGGGAACGAGCCCCTGCAGGAACGTAAAACTCGCATAAGCCAGCAACGATCCGAGCACACCCGCCGCGACCGCGAGCAACAAACTCTCCGTCAACAGTTGCCGGACAACACGAGTACGTCCCGCGCCCAGCGCCAGTCGCAGCGCGATCTCTTTGCGACGCCCGACCGCACGCGCCAAAAGTAATCCCGCGACATTCGCACACGCGATCAGCAGTACAAACGCAACCGCAACCAGCAACACGATCAACGAGCCGCGCGCCGCGCCCACAAACTCATCGCGCATGGGCATCACGACGACGCCGATCTTCCCTCCAACCGTCTCGTCTACATGGTCCATCGCGATCCGGCGCATGACGGCGTTCATGTCCGCCTGCGCCTGCGTCACCGACACGCCCGGTTTCAAACGCGCCACCACTGTCAGGTAGTGACCACCGCGATTGGCCCATTGCTCCTGAGTGAGTGCTATCGGGGTCCACACGCGCACGTCCTTCTCAAAAAACTGGAAACTCGCCGGCATCACCCCGACAACGGCATGCTTCTCGCCATTCAACTGGATCTCGCGATTGATGATGTTGCGATCGCCACCATAGCGACTCTGCCAAAGCCCATAGCTAAGCACGACCGCTTTGTTCCCGCCGGGTCGATCTTCTTCCGGCACAAAACTGCGCCCGAGCAGTGGCTGCACGCCGAGCAGTGGAAAGAAGTTCGCCGTGACCGCATAGGCGGAGACGCGTTCAGGTTCTCCATCACCGGTGAGATTGAAGCTGGTCTCGCGACTCGCAGCCATGTCGACAAACGACTGGTTCTGAGTTTTCCAGTCGACGTAGTTTGCCGGCGCGGGCGTGTTGTGCGGGAAGCCCACGAATGTCGCATCTTCCCAAACGATCACGAGCTCTTCCGGCTTTTGAAACGGCAGCGGCCGCAGCAAAACTGCATTGACAACACTAAAGATCGCCGTATTCGCGCCAATGCCGAGCGCGAGCGTGATGAGCGCGATAACCGTAAACCCCGGCCTCTTCAACAGACCACGAATGCCATAGCGAATGTCTTTAAATAGAGTTTCCATAAACTCCTAACACCGCGGAAACGTCAAATGTAACTACGGATTACCTCAGCGCTTCCAGGGGATCGATCTTCGTGGCTCTTCGCGCGGGAACAATACACGCAACAGACACGACTGCGGACAGGATCAACGCCACCCCTATAAACGTCACCACATCGATCGGCTTCACTCCAAACAGCAACGTCGTCAGATACCGCGTCAACGCAACCGCACCGACAACACCAATCCCGATCCCGATCGCCGCGAGCGCCATCGCCCGGCTCAACACGAGCTTCAGCACGTCGACGATCTGCGCGCCGAGCGCCATGCGTACGCCGATCTCGTGCGTCCTTTGCGTCACGTAGTAAGAAGTGACACCGTAAATTCCGAGCATCGCCAGCAACATCGCCACACCCGCAAAGCCACTCAACAACAACATCGGCACTCTGCGCGACGCAGCAGACGCCGCGACGACTTCGTTCATCGTCTTCAAGTTGTAATTCGACACCCCTTTATCGATCGAGCGGATCCCTTCGCGCACTGAACCCGCGAGCGCCGAAGGCTCTCCATCCGTGCGCACCACGAGCGACAAGCTGCCCCACGTAGGATCCTGCGCGTACGGTGTATACATCTGATTGCCGGCTTCTTTATCGAGCGTCTCCTTCGTATCGCCAACCACGCCGACAACTTCGCGCCAAAACTTCTCGTCACGCCAGATCGCGAAGCGACGACCAATCGGGTTCTCACCGGGCCACAAGCGTCGCGCGAACGTTTCGTTGATGATCACGACTTTCGTGCTATCCAAATCGTCTTGATCGGTGAACACTCGCCCGGCCTTCAAAGGGATTTGAAGTGTCGAGAAGTAGTCAGGTGTGACGGGAAGGTATTGTGCATTCGTCTGCTCTTCAGGCGTCAATGGGCGACCTTCGGGAACCACACCACGCCCCACTTCAAACGTGTCGCCACCCAAAGGCAGGCTGAGCACCGCGCCCACAGACTTCACACCAGCGGTCGCTTTCACCTGATCGATGAGCTGTTTGTAAATCTGCGCGCGTGGCTCACCCTGTTTATACTTTCCCGGCGGCAGCGTCAGTCGCATCGTCAAAACATTGTCCGAGTTAAAACCGGGATCGATCTCTCGGAGGTGCAGGAAGCTCTTGATCAGCAGACCCGCGCCTACCAGCAGGATGAACGAGAGCGCGATCTCGGAAACAATGAACAGGCTGCCCGCGCGATTGCGTCCGGCGAACTGCGAACCACGCTGGCCGCTGTCTTTGAGTGTGTCGTTGAGGTTGGGCCTCGACGTTTGCAGCGCGGGAAACAGTCCAAACAGCAGACCGGCAAACACCGCTACCGCGAGCATGACAGTAAACACGCGCCAGTCGATTCCGATCTCTTCGACGCGCGGCGTGTTCGGTGGATTGAGCGCGATCAGCAATCGCACGAGGCCGAGACTGAGGGTGAATCCCACCACACCGCTCACGACCGAAAGCAGCATGCTCTCAGTCAGTAGCTGTCGCACGATCCGTAGCCGACTCGCACCCAACGCGGTTCGCACTGCGATCTCTTTTTGACGATAGACCGCACGCGCCAGCATGAGGTTCGCGACGTTCGCACACGCGATCAGTAGCACGAATGCAACGGCGCCTAACAAGATCAGCAACGATGTTCTGAGATCACCAACCAGGCTTTCACGCAGTTCGACGAGTTGCACGGACCAGCCACTGTTTGTCTCGCCGTAGTTCTGCGCGAGGCGCTGGCTGATCGTGTCCATTTCCGTTTGCGCCTGCGACATCGAGACGCCCGGTTTCAGTCGCGTCACGACCGAGATGAAGCGGTTGTCACGCGGCTGGTTTGCGTCGTTCAGAGGAAACGCGGTCCATGCTTCGGAGTCAGCCGGATAATTAAATCCGGCTGGCATCACGCCGATGATCGTTGCGGCTTTTCCGTTCAGCGTCACCTTGCTATTCACGACACTGCTCGCACCACCGAAACGGCGTTGCCAGAGTGCATAGTTGATCACTACCACGGGTTCGGCGCCCGGCTGCATGTCGCTCGCTTGAAACGTACGACCCTGGATCGGAGTGGTCTTGAAGAGTGGAAAAAACTCGCCGGACACGCCGGTGCCGCGCACGCGCTCAGTCTCGTCGCCGGCAGTCAAAAACAGTCCGCCCGAAATGAACCCTGCGATCTGTTCGAACGACGAGGCTTGCTTTTGCCAGTCGACGATGTCAGGCATCGACATGTTGCTCTCGGTGATTCCCTGCCGCGGATTGATTCCTCTGAACAGGACGATTTTCTCCGGCTCCGGAAACTGCAGCGGCCGCAGCAAAACCGAATTGACGACCGTGAACATCGCCGTCGTCGCCCCGATACCCAACGCCAGCGTCGCCACCGCAATCACCAAAAACCCCGGCCGCTTGAGAAAACTCCGCACCGCAAAACGCACGTCTTTGATTAATGTGTCCATGCCCGTCCCTTTTCTCCTCTGCGGCCCTCTGCGTATCTCTGCGCGCTCTGCGTTAAAGAGCTATTTCAACGCAGAGATACGCAGAGATACGCAGAGGGCCGCAGAGAAAATCACTCGTTTCTCAATGCAATCAACGGCTCAACTTTCGTCGCGCGTCGCGCGGGAACGTACGACGCAACGAGGGCCACGCCGATCAACAGCAACGACACAAACCCGAACGTCAAAGGATCCGTCGCACTCACACCGTAAAGCACACTCGTGATCGCACGCGTCGCGAGAAACGCGCCAAACAGTCCGAGCGCGGCGCCGATGATCGTCAGCTTCAATCCGTGACTGAGTACGAGCTTCAACACGTCACTTAGCTGCGCACCGAGCGCGAGTCGCACCCCGATCTCGTGCGTGCGTTGCGCGACCGCGTACGACGTAATCCCGTAAACACCAATCGCCGCGAGCATCAAAGCAACGAGCCCAAACACACCGAGCACAGTCGCCGCAACTTTCGCCGGGAACAGCGCGAACTTCATGTGGTCAGTCAATGTCTTCACGTCGAAGAGCGGCAGGTTCGCATCGAGCGACTGCACTTGTCCGCGCACCGCGCCAAACAGCCCTTCCGGATTCCCTTTCGTGCGCACGACGAGAATCCCACTCGAGTTGTAATCCTGGGCCATCGGCGTCCAGACAAACGGTCGCGGCTCCTCCGCGATATTGAAATACTTGCCCCCCTTTGCGACGCCAACAATGCGAACCCATGGTCCACTCGCACTCCTGAAACTGAATCGCTTGCCGACAGCTTCAGCCTGCGTTTGCACCTCAGGCAGCAAACGCTTGACAAAGTATTCATTCACCACAGCCACCGGCTCAGTCTTCGGCTGGTCTGCTTCAGTGAATTCACGACCTTGCAGGATCGGTGTGCCCATCGTTTTGAAGCAGGCTGGTCCAGCACTCGCCGTCATCGCCACGGGGGCATTCTCGCCACGCTCGGCGGGCCTGCCTTCGACGTAGATCGTGTTGCTGTTGTAGTTGAGACTCAGCGGGATGTAACTCATCACCGCCGCCGACTCGACTCCCGGCAGCGACTGCAAGCGTTCCTGTAACTGCTTATAAAACTGCTGCCCGCGCGCTTCGTCATAACCCTGCAGACCGAGATCGAACGACATCGTGAGCGCGTTGTGCGTGTCGAAACCGGGGTTCATCGTTTGCAGTTGCTGCAACGTGCGAACGACGAGTCCGGCTGAGATCAAGACGACCAGTGAGATCGAGATCTGCGCGACGACGAGCACGCTGCGCAGCTTCGTCTTCACGGCGCCGCCCTGCGCGGCCGTGTCTTTCAAAGCGCCCACGAGATTCGGACGCGTAGCCTGCAAAGCCGGCGCAAAGCCAAAGATCACGCCCGCCGTGACTGACACCGCGAGTGAAAACAACAGCACGCGCCAGTCGACACTGACATCGAGTGCGAGCGGAAAGTCGATGGGAGGCTTGAGCGCCAGCAACACCCTGACGATCCAGACTGCGAGCAACACGCCGACAGCGCCACCAGCAAACGCAAGCAAAACGCTTTCAGTCAGAAGCTGGCGAATCAAACGCAGGCGATTGGCGCCCATCGCGAGACGGATCGCGATCTCCTTACGACGATCAGTCGCGCGCGCGAGCATGAGTCCGGCCAGGTTCGTGCACGTCACGAGCAGGACCAACCCGACTGCCGCCATCAACACCCATGTAAAACTAACAACCGCGCCGCGCAGATCAGGCAGGATAAAACCCGGCGCATCGATCTTGATCGCTTGTCCTTCGTTCGAGTCGGGATATTCTTTTCCGAGTTGCTGGCTCAGCAGATTGAGTGAAGCTTCCGCCTGGCGCCAGTCAACGCCGCTCTTCAGACGTCCAATCGCAAAGAAATTTTTCGAGTTGCGGTTGTCGAGCCAGGTGGCGCCGGGTTCGGCCCATTCCATCATCGATGCCGTTAGCCAGATCTCGGGCGAGTAGACAAACTCGGTGCCTTTGAAACCTTGCGGCGCGATGCCGATCACTCGGAACTGGTGATTGTTGATGAGGACGTCTTTGCCGACGAGGCCCGGATCGCCGCCGAAGCGTCGCTGCCAGCAGTCGTAACCGACGACGATCACGGGATGGGCCAGCTTTGCCTGGTCTTCTTCGGGAAGAAACGTGCGGCCGTGAAGCGCTTTCACGTTTAGGACGTCGAAGTAATTGCCGGAAACTTCGTAGCCCCAGATGCGCTCGTTGTTGCCGCCACGACTCAGGCTGAGGGGCACGAAGCGATAGACGAGCAAGCCCCCGAGCACGTCGTTGCGATCGCGAAAGTCTTTGTAGTTTGGATAGGAGAAGGCCGACATCGAATCGTCCTTGCCGCGCACCGCGACGGAGACGATCTCGTTGGGCCTGTCGACCGGCAGCGACCGCAACACGACCGTATTCACGAGACTAAAAATAGCCGTGTTGGCGCCAATACCGAGCGCGAGCGTGATCACCGCGATCGCGACAAACCCCGGCCGCTTGATCAGGCTTCTTATTGCATAGCGAATGTCTTTGATTAAAGAGTCCATAATCTAAATCCATCCACAGATTTCAGAGATTGTTCTGTGTAATCTGTGGATGGCCTTTCATTCATAACGAAGTGCGATCAGTGGTTCGACCTTCGTCGCTCTGCGAGCCGGCAGGTAGCACGCCAGCAACGCTACTAAAATCAGCAGCGCCGGGATCGCCGTAAACGTCAACGCATCCGTCGTGCTCACACCATAGAGAAAACTCGCCAGCAGTCGCGTCACTGCCACCGCTACACCAATACCAAGCACAAGCCCGGCGAGCACGAGCGTCATTCCCTGTCGCAACACCAGACCGAACACGTCACCCGGTCTCGCGCCGAGAGCGACACGAATCCCGAGCTCACGCGTGCGTCTCGCAACCGCAAACGACATCACGCCATACAACCCAATCGACGCGAGCAACAACGCGAGTCCGCCAAACACCGCGAGCAGGATCGCACCCATGCGCGCCGCGTAAAGCGAGTTCGTCACACGCTCACTCATCAATTCGGGATTGCCGAGCGGAAGGTTCTTCTCGAGTGACTGGACTTCATTACGAATCGCACCCGCAACACTCGACGGCTCGACGCGCGTGCGAACATGCAGCACCATTCCCGTCTCGTGATTCTGTTGCAAAGCCACATACACCACCGGCGTCGGCGCTTCGCCAAGACTCCGATACTTGCTCGTCCGCACGACACCGACAATCTCGCGCCACGGTCCCTTTGCGCCGTTGAAGCTCAGACGCTTCCCGAGCGCATCCTCATTCGGAAAATGCCGGCGCACGAAAGCCTCATTCACGATCACGACGGGCGGATGATCTTCCGTGTCCTGGGCATTGAAGTCGCGGCCCTGCAGGAACGCGATGCCCATCGTTTGAAAATACTTTGGACCAATCACATTCGAGCTGACTGAATCGTTGTTCTCCGCAACGGCGCCAGAGTTATCGCTGCGAAACTGATTCTCAGAACCGGCTCTTCCTTCGATCAACAAGCTGCGCACAGAAGAATTGCCGCTCACCGCTGCGATGCGTGCGAGGCTCGCAGACTCGACGCCGGGAATCGCCTCGACCCGTTCAGTTACTTCGCGATAAAACTCGCGCCCCTGCGGTTTCGTGTAGCGAAGCAGATTGATGTTGAGGGGCAGTCCGACGATCTTCGCGGCTTCGAAACCGGGATCGATCGTCTGCGCTTGCCTTAAACTCCGTAGAAATAATCCGGCAGCGATCAGCAACACGACTGATAGCGCAACCTGCGTGACGACGAGCAGGTTTCGTAGCGTAAACATGCGCGTGCGCTCGAAGAACGCGGCCGCATCGTCTTTCAATGCGGGAATGAGCGCGGGCTTCGACGCGCGCAAGGCCGGCGCGAGTCCGAAGACGACGCCAGCGAGGAGCGACAGTCCTAACGTAAACAACAGCACGCGCAGATCGATGGAGAATTGCGGCGTGATCGGAAGCGCGTTAGTCGGCGGTGGCGCGGCGCTGAGGGTTCTGGCGGTCCACCATGCGAGTAAAAGTCCGGCGGCGCCGCCCAACGTCGCGAGCAGCACGCCTTCAGTCAGTAGCTGTCGCACGATCCGCCATCGGGTCGCGCCGATCGCGAGTCGCACTGCGATCTCTTTCGTTCGTGCCGAGCTGCGTGCGAGCAGGAGATTCGCGACGTTAGCGCACGCGATCAGCAACACGATGCCGACGACGCCCATCAACAGTCGCGCGACTGAAGAAAGTTGTTGTCGTGAGTTCGGATCGTCGCTCGCGCTCAAAGGCGAGATCGTGATGCCCCGACCGCTAGTCTGTTGCGGGTAGGTTTCTGCGAGTTGAGTAGTGATGAGAGCAAGTGAGCTTTGCGCCTGCGCCTCGCTCACGCCGGACTTGAGTCGACCAACACTGAACAGCCAGCGGTTCGTGCGTACTTGCAGCAGGTCGGGATTCATTTCACCCGAGTATCCGGCACGCGGCGGACGCATCGTCGCCTGCATCATCATTGGCACGTACAGATCGCGAGTGATGCCGAGTTGTAATCCGTCGAAGCCTTTGGGAAGCACACCGATCACGGTGAAGGTGTTTCCGTTGAGAAGGAGCTGGCGTCCGATGATGTTTGGGTCGCCGCCAAAACGTCCCTGCCACAAACCCTGGCTGATGACGGCGACGGGATGTGCGCCGGGAGTCTTGTCGTCCTCAGTCGTGATGACACGGCCCATCTGCGCGCGCACGCCAAGCACGTCGAAGAAGTTTCCGGTAACGATCGCGCCGGTGACGAGATCTGTTTGATCGTTGCTATTGAGGCTGGCGGTGATGCCGCCCCACGCGATCAAACCATCCAGCACGTTGTTCTGATCGCGCACCGCAGCGTAATCAGGATAGGAGAAGACGCTGCCCGTTGGCCCATTGAAGACAAACACGAGTCGCTCGGGATCGGAAACAGGCGGCGTCCGCATCAGCGTCGCGTTAACCACACTGAAGATCGCCGTGTTCGCGCCAATCCCAAGCGCGAGCGTCAAAACCGCAATCACGGTAAACCCCGGCCGCTTCAACAGGCCGCGCGCAGCGAATTGAATGTCTTTAAACATAGGTCTTATTCATTTCTGAGCGCGACGAGTGGATCGACCTTCGTCGCTTTTCTCGCCGGCAGATACGACGCCAGCAGCGCCACCACCGCCAGGCCAACGCAGACAACAACGAACGTGGGTAAATCAGTTGGCGCGACGCCGAACAGCAAGCTCTTCATCAATCGCGTCAACGCAAACGCTCCTATTGCTCCGAGTAGAATGCCTACGATCGCGAGCCACAAAGCGTTCCCCATTACGAGTCCGAAAATATTTCCGAGGCGTGCTCCCAACGCGATCCGGATTCCGATCTCATGTGTTCGCTGCGCCACGACGTACGACATCACGCCATAAATACCGACCGCCGCGAGGGCCAACGCGAGTGCCGCAAAAGCTGCAAGCACAAACATCGAAAAGCGCTGCGTGCGCACCGAATCGATCATCACGGCGTCCATCGTCGCCACTTCCATCGGCACCTGATCCGGATCGAGTTTCTGCACAATCTGTTTCACTGTTCCGACCATTTCCGCCGGCTCGACAGACGTGCGCGCGACGAGCGTCATGAACGAAACGGAGTACTGCGCATGCGGTAGGTAGACGGCGTTCGTGCTCGGCTTGTCGAGGCCATACTGCTTCACGTCGCCAACCACGCCGACCACAGTGCGCCACGGCTCATCATCACGACCCGGATTCCACGGCAGCTTGATTCGCTTGCCGATCGGATCCTGGCCCGGCCAGAACCGGGCCGCGAGCCCTTCGCTCACCAGCAATACGAGCGGCGCGCGCTCGTCGTCCTGTGTTGTGATTTCGCGGCCCTGGCGGAGTGGAATACCGAGCGCCTGAAGATAGCCGGGCGTTGTGATGTAACGATCTACCATCGGCTCGTAGCCCTTTTGCGCTGGCTGGAATTCAATCTCGATCGAGGTGCTGTCAAAACCACCCGCGACCGGCAGCGGTGTAATCGCGCCCGCACTAACAACACCGGGCAACGACTGAACGCGTTTCGTAAGCTCGCGATAAAACTCGATGCGCTTTTCAGGTGTCGAATACCGGAGCGCAGGTAGACCGAGGTCCATCTTCAGCGAGTGTGCACGGTCAAAACCCGGATCGACACTCAACAGATGACCGACGGTGCGGATCAGCAAACCCGCACACATCAGCAACACGAGCGCGAACGCGATTTCAGAGACGACCAGAACGCTGCGCAAGCGCCCGCGTCGCGTTCCACTCGAGCCGCGGCCGTCAGCCTTCAAAGCCTCAGCCAAATCGGGACGCGAGCTTTGCCACGCTGGACCAAGACCAAACAGCAACGCAGTCAACAGCGAGAGTCCGAAAGTAAAGCCGAGCGCGGGCAGGCTAAGCTCGACTGCCTGTAGTTGTGGAATCGTCTTGCTGCCTAAAACTTTGATGACTTCGATTCCCCACACTGCGAGCAACAGTCCCGCCGCCGTGCCCAGTAAAGCGAGTAACCCACTCTCGGTCAGGACCTGGCGCAGCAATCTCCAGCGTGATGCGCCGAGCGCGGTGCGGATGGTCATCTCTGTCGCTCGTTGCGTCGAGCGCGCGAGCAGAAGATTCGCGACGTTCGCACACGCGATTAACAACACGAACGCAACCGCGCCGAGCAACACCCAGAGCGTTTTTTTCAGATCGCGAACAGTGTCTTGATGCAGACCAACGAGATGAATGCCCCAATTAGTATTCGTGTCTCTGTGTTGCGCTTCGAGACGCTGCGCGATCACGTTCAGCTCAGACTGAGCCTGCTCGATCGTGACGCCTTCTTTCAGTCGACCAATCGATCTCATGTGACGAGCGGAGCGATTGGCGTCGCTCGTTTCTTCGACGGCCGGTCGATAAAGAAGCGCCGGCTTGCCGAGTAGCGTTGCGGGTAGCGAATGAAAGTTTGGCGGCAACACACCGACGATCGTGTGCGGTCGTAGATTGAGCAGGATCGTCTT
>Ga0134121_10001692_pt1 | contig 20367 bp, 14 predicted proteins | sample KB301_FD_96463 | JGI IMG/M metagenome (GOLD analysis project Ga0134121, IMG submission 96463) | Terrestrial soil microbial communities without Nitrogen fertilizer from Kellogg Biological Station, Michigan, USA - KB3-0-1 | ecosystem: Environmental > Terrestrial > Soil > Unclassified ... | reverse complement strand
TTGCGCTTCAGGGACACGTCGCCGCAGGCGGGACAGGCGCAGCCGATGACCGGGAACCCGTTCTCGCGCGTGAAGGCGATGATCTCCTCCTCCCAGACGTAGCACAACGGACGGATGACCGTGTTGCGCCCGTCCCGGCTGCGCAGAAGCGGCGGCATGGAGCAGATCTCGCCGTTGAAGAACTGGCTCATCAGGAGGGTTTCGAGCAGATCGTCGGCGTGGTGCCCGAGCGCGATCTTGTTGCAGCGCAGCTGGGGGGCCAGTCGGTACAGGACGCCCCGCCGCAGCCGGGCGCACATCGAGCAGTGGGTGTCGCCGAGCGGCATGGTGTCGTCGATCACCTCGGCGATATTGGTGCGCTCGATGTGGTGCTCGAACCCCTGCTCGCGAAAGTAGCGCTCCAGCACGCCGGTCTGGAAGCCGCGGTACCCCTGGTCGACCGTCACCGCCACCAGCTCGAAACGCACCGGCGCGCGGCGGCGCAGCTGCTCGAGCACGTGGAGCATGGCGTAGGAATCCTTGCCGCCCGACATCGCGCACAGGATCCGATCGCCGTTCTCGATCAGTCGAAACTCCTCGATGGCGCGGGCGACCCGGCGCGTGATGGTCTTCAGAAGCGAGCGCGGACGCGTGGCGCCCGGTGCGCCGCGCCGGCGTGGCAGGGCGATGGTGAGGGGCATCGACATGTCGTGGGATCTCCAGGGGCGGCCCGTTCCTCCGGGGCCGCGGATTCGGCGCTCATTATAGCGATTCGGGCCGCGGCGCGATCCCGGAGACGGGCGCGCCACGCCACCGTTTGACAGCCGGAAGTCCATCTGTTATAAGCCCGCCCGGCGCCGGGGCGCCGTTCGTCGTCAGTCCTGGGTGCTCTTCATCCGTTGACAAGGCAAGGGGGGGTTGGGGCATGAACAAGGCCCAGATTGTCAGCCGGGTCGCGCGCGACACGAAGATGACGAAGGTGCGCATCGCCGCCGTCGTCGACCGTTTCCTGGACGAGGTGACCCGGGCCCTGAAGAAGGGCGACCGCGCGAGCCTCGTCGGATTCGGGACGTTCACCGTCGCGCGCCGCCGGGCACGCCGCGGGCGCAATCCGCAGACCGGTTCGCCGATCACGATTCCGGCGCGCCGCGTCGTGCGCTTCACCTCCGGGAAGACGCTGCGCGTCGAGGTGCGCTGAGCCCCGATCGACTTTTTCCAGCCGGTCCGCGGTCGCGGTTGATTGGCAGACCGCGGGGCCTATATTAGGATTTGCCGCGCGCTGCAAGCCGAATCCGGGGCGTCCCGCGGGGACGCTAACGCGGTCCGCGTGGCACGGAGGGTGTCGGTCCCATGGACATGTTCCTGCTGTTCGTCGTCATTTTTCTCTGCCTCATCATCGGGGTCGGCCTGAGCGCGCTCATGCTGTCGCTGCTCTTCCGGCTGTTCCTGCGCCTCTCCGGCACGGCGGCGCGGCAGCGGCTCGCCGGAGTCCCGGCGACATCGCAGGCCCCGCCCACCACCTAAGGCTTCCCGTTTCAGGATGGCTATCGCGTCGCGGCCGGCTCGTCCGGCGCGTCGGCGCGCGTCGGTCCGTGGAACAGGACGTAGAAGAGGTTGTCCTGGAATCCCGGATTCATGGGCAGCAGCCCGTGCGACTCGCAGACGAAGAAGGTCGAGGCGAAGCGCGCCCGATCGTCGCCGTCCGTGGCTGACGAACCGGCGGGCGAGCCCATGAGCGACGCCGACGTCACCGTGCCGTCTCCCGGCGCCATCAGCACCCGCTCCAGACGCCGCGCCGTCCTGTCGGGCGCCGACTCGTCGTCGAACAGGGTCACGAGCCCCTCGGGGGTCGGCTTCAGGATCACCCGGTCGAGCGTCGGAACGCAGTCGGACCCGAACTGGTGCACCGGAACCGGCCCCTCCTGCGCGGCGCGCCGCGCGAGGGCGTGACGGAATCCGCGCGCCCGATCCAGAGCCAGCTGCAGGAACCGGAGCCGCGGGTCGTCGCGATCCGGCGGTGCCACCGTCGCGGGCGGGGCGTCGCCCCCCTGGATCGCCGCGGCCACGGCGATCGGCGGCTCGGCGCGCGCCGGGCGGCGCGTGGCGAAGACCGACCAGCCGTTCTCCCTCCAGGTGCGTGCGTCGAACAGATCGACGTCCACCGGAACGCCGGACGGATCGATGAAGTGGTTGCGGCCGTCCTGGGGCAGGAGCTGATAGACCGACGGCATCGTGAAGACGACCTCGGGGGACATCGAGCGCGAGAAGCCGTTCTGCAGCAGCCGGAACGCGGCCATCGTCCCGTCGAGCGGCGTGCCGACCAGGACCACCCGCCCCAGATCGGACGCTCCCGCCCAGGTCACCGGGTGATCGCGACCGTCGGTGACCACGTCCTGCGTGCCGTACATCAGCTCGTAGAGGGCGACCAGCCCCCCCATGGAGTGGGCCACGATGTCGAATTTCATGTCGGGATCGTGCAGGCGGTTCTTGATCTGGCGGATCGCGCGGCCCAGACGGATGGCCGACTCGACGTTGTCGCGGCGCCAGTCGTAGACGTAGACGAAGCAGGTGTCCCCGGGCCGCGGGTCGTCGATGTCGCCGATCCGGTACCCGCCGACGTCCTTCAGCGCGTCCATCATCGCGCCGTAGAACTTCACCCCGGCGACGCTCTCGTAGAGCGCATACGGCACCAGGCCGTCACGGTCGTCGGCGAGCGTCGCGCCGTCGATCGGCAGGCTCAGGTCGTCCGTCTTCGAGCGGGTGATGGCGTTGACGAACCTCCCCCAGACCGATTCCTGGGTCGCGTCGTTGCGGAGCTTCGAGCCGACGAAGCCGTGCAGCACGATGACCGGGTTGCGGGCGGGGCGGGCGGCCGACTGTTCGTGGATCTCGGCCATGTCGTAGCGCGGGAACATGGCGCAGCCCTGCGGGAGGAGGGCCGCGAGCGCGAGGGCGGCCGCGACCACTCCCGTGCGGGCGCCGCGCGGTCTGGCGGCTCTTGGCATGCCTGGACTCGCCTCCCGGCCCGGATCGGGCCGGGGTCGAATATAGGGTTGGGTCGGGGGGTCCGCAAATCCTCGGCGGGTCGCGGCCGACAACGACTCTCCGTCGCCACCCCGACGCCGGGGTGGGCCTCGCCGTCCAGGTTCAGCGCGGCGCAGGGGATTCCATCGGCAGCTTGCCTGAGAAGCGGAGCATCTGGAGGACGAAATCGGACGGCGTGGCGATCCGGGCGTCGATCACGTCACCCGACGCGTCCCGGACAGGGACGATCTCGGGCATGACGTAGGCGACATAGGAGACGATGCCGGCGCGATCGGCGCGCGCGCAGACCTCGTCCCTGAGGCGCTCGTCGAACCGGATCCCGTACTGCTCCATGAGCGCGCGGGCGGCGCGGGCGTCCCCCTCCCCCTTGATCCGCTGCACCTCGGCCAGGAGCCGGGCCACGCCCCGCCGCAGGGCGTCGACATCGACCAGACGCAGGTACGTCCGGCCGTCGCGGGTGACCTGCTCGACGCCGCCCGCGTTGCGGCGCAGCCACTCGACGATGAGATGGGTGGCGCGCATGTGATCGTCCTCGAACTGGCCGCCCACGCGCGCCCGCCTGAGCTGGCTCAGGTCGTGGACCAGGTAGTCGCGGCAGGCGGCGTCCGCCACGTCGGGAGAGGAGATGGCGCCGATCTCCCGCAGCCGCGGGTCGAAGATGTGATGCAGCGCCACCAGCTCGGCGCGCGCCTCCTCGATGGCGGCGTAGTTCTCGCGCAGACGCGATTGCGGGTCGCCGCGGAGCGACTCGTCCACCTTGCCGGCGGCGTGCCCGACGATCTCGTGCAGGGCGGTCATCAGCTGCTCCGCCTCGGCGCCGTGGCGGATGAGCAGGGCCCGATCTTCCGGCAGCGCGAACTCGCTGGTGATCCCCTCGAGCTGCGCCCGGTTGGAGGCTTCGATGACGTTCGACAGGATGAGGCTGCGGTTGCCGTGCTTCTCGCTGACCTCCTCGTCGTTCGGCAGGTTCACGCCCAAGGGCGGCATCGGGCCGCTGTCCCCCACGGCCATGAGGACGCGAACGGCCGCGGCGACCGGCGCCGTGAACCCGCGTCGCTTGAAGCGATCGTCCCAGGGGGCGCGATCCTCGAAGTACTGCGCCTCGGCCGCCAGCGCCCGCTGCAGGCGGGTGCGCTCGGCGTCGGCGACGAAGACCACGCCCTGCCAGGCTCCCTTGCGGCTGCGGGGATCCTTGTAGGTCTCGATGAAGCCGTTGATGGTGTCGACGCGCGGCTCGGTGCGCACCCACTCGATGTTGTAGGCGCGGAAGTCGGCCGGATCGCCGGTGGCGAAAAAGTCGCCCAGCTTCCCGAGCACCGCCCGCTGCGCCGGCTCGGCGAACGCCGCGGCCTTGTCGAGGAAGCCGATCACGGTCCGCAGCTCGGGCGCGTAGCGTCCCGCGGCGATCGCGCCGCGGCCGGCGCGCCAGACCTCCTCCACGACGCGGCCGTCGCGCTTCACGACGCGCGAGTTGAGCGGATGCGTTTCCTCGAAGCGCTCGAGGTCGGCGAGCGTCACGCCGTCGTAGAAATTCACGCTGCTGCACCCCAGGATGTCGGAGCCGGCGGGAGGCGACTTGCAGGTGACCAGGGGCTCGAACGCCGGATCGAACAGGGCGGGCCGCAGCCGCTGGAGCTTCTGGTCGAGCGATTCCCGCATCGCCTGGCGGAACTCGGCGCCGTCGGTCTGGGCGGCCAGCGCGGCGGCGCGCAGATCGTCGAACGTGAAATCGGGAACGAACTTGCGCTTGGTGCGATCGTTGTGGTTGCCGTTGTTGATCCAGAAGAGCTTGAGGTACCGCAGGAGCGACTCGCGGAACCCGGCGTCGACGCCGCGCGGGTGGGTCAGGATCTCCTCGAGCAGATCGCGGATCTCGAGGCTCGAGCGTCCCAGCTGGTCGTAATAGATGTCGCGGCCGGCGATCGCGGCGCGGGAGAGATAGAAGGCCAGGACGCGCTCCCGGGGCGTCAGCTCCTCGAGACCCCCGGAGGGAAGAGGCGCGATGGCGAACTCGCCCACCGTCTCGAGAACCGCAGGCTCCGCCGCCTTCTCTCGCATCGCCGCCGCCCCGCCCGCGCGTGGTTCGCCGCCACCGCACCCGCCGAGCGCGAGCGCGGCGCACAGCGCCGCCGTTGTCCATCCGGATCCCGCGATCCGCGCCCGCAGGCCGCCCGGGCGATCGGTTTTCCGCGTCATGCTCCCCCAGTGAGGGTCTTCATTATAGGCCCGTCCCGCGGCGGACCGGGGAAGTTCGCGCCGCCGGCCGGGGATGGGTTGCTGCGTTGACGCCCCACGCGGGGCTGCGGTACAGTCCGCCGCATCGCGCGGCGGACGCGTATCCGCCGGACGTCTCGCAACATCACGGGCGCGCGCGCATGGCCGGGTGTCCTGCGCGCAGCGGGAGGGGGGACCGGCATGCAGACGTCGTCGCACGCGGGCGGTTCGAGCGACCCGAAAGCGTTCAAGCCGTTCATCGCGGATGAGGCGAACGTCGCCGAGTTCACGCCCAAGGCGATCGTCCTCGGGGCGTTCTTCGCGGTGCTGTTCGGCGCCGCCACGGTCTATCTGGCGCTGCGGGCGGGCGTCACCGTAAGCGCGTCCATCCCCATCGCGGTCCTGGCCATCGCCGTCTTCAAGAAGATCGGCTCGACCATCCTCGAGAACAACATCGTCCAGACGATCGGCTCGGCGGGGGAGTCGGTCGCCGCCGGCGTGACCTTCACCGTTCCGGCCTTCATGTTCCTGTCGGCCGCGGCGGGCGGCGACGCCCTGTTCACCTACTGGCCGATCATGATGCTGTCGCTGGCGGGCGGCACGCTGGGCGTTTTGATGATGATCCCGCTGCGTCGCGCCCTCATCGTCCAGGAGCACGGCAACCTGCCGTACCCGGAGGGCACCGCCTGCGCCGAGGTCCTGGTGGCGGGGGAGAAGGGCGGCGCGATGGCGAAGCTCGTCTTCTCCGGTCTCTGGACCGCAATGATCTACAAGGTCCTCAACTCCGTCCTGGCGCTGTTCAAGGAAGTCCCGCAGTACGTCACCGACAAGACCGCGACGCTGCGGAACTTCACGATCAACTCGGAGATCGTGCCGGAGTACCTCGGCGTCGGCTACATCATCGGCCCGAAAGTCGCCGGCATCATGGTCTCGGGATCGATTCTCGGCTGGATGGCGCTGACGCCGCTTTTGTCGATGTTCGTCGACGACGCCGCGCTGCACACCCAGCTCACCTCGCTCGGGTTCAGCGACGCCTGGATCGCGAGCCACAGCCAGGCCGAGCAGTTCTATCGCGGCTACATCCGGCTCATCGGCGCGGGGGCCGTGGCGATGGCGGGGCTGATGTCGCTCGCGCGGTCGCTGCCGACCATCTGGTCGGCGTTCGCCGGGAGCGTGAAGAGCCTCAAGGGCGGTCTGGGGCACTCCACGACGCTGCGGCGCACGGAGAACGATCTGCCGATCGGCGTGGTCGTCATCGGGTCGCTCATCCTGGCGCTGGTGATCGCGTACGGGATGCCGAGCCTGCCGACGCACGGGTTATCGAGCCTCGTCCTGGCGATCCTGATCATCGCCTTCGGTTTCTTCTTCGTGACCGTGTCGTCGCGTATCGTCGGAATCATCGGGACGACCAGCAATCCGATCTCGGGAATGACCATCGCCACCATCATGGGGACCTGCTTTCTGTTCGTCCTGGTGCGCTGGACCGGCGACATCTACCAGTCGGCGGCCATCGTGGTCGGGGCGATCGTCTGCATCGCCGCCGCCAACGCCGGCGCCACGTCGCAGGACCTGAAGACGGGATACATCGTCGGCGCCACCCCGCGATACCAGCAGATTGGGTTCATCATCGGGGTCTTCGCTTCCGCGTTCGCCGTCGGCGGGACGCTCTTCCTCCTGCACCACTCCCAGTTCGGCCCGATCGGCTCCGACAAGCTGCCGGCGCCGCAGCCGACCCTGATCGCGACCATCGTGAAGGGGATCCTGGGCGGCAACCTGCAATGGGCCTTCGTCCTGGTCGGCGCGATGATGGCCGTGGCGATCCAGGTGATGGGGATCTCGGCCCTCGCCTGGGCGGTCGGGGCCTACCTGCCGCTGTCGACCACGATGCCGATCTTCATCGGCGGGCTGATGCGCTTCGTGGTCGAGAAGATGTCGGGAGAGAAGGACGAATCGGAGATCTCCTCCGGCATGCTCTACAGCACCGGTCTCGTGGCCGGCGGCTCGATCGGAGGCGTGCTGATCGCGGCGCTCTCGGTCCCGTTCACGGGATCCGATGGCAAGGAGACGAGCATCCTGCAAACGCTGCAGGGTCCGGGGAGCGCCATCTCGTTCCTGCACGAGGGTGCCGCGGCCGATCTCATCGCGGTCGCCTGTTTCGGCGTCCTGTGCTGGATCCTGGTGCGCGCGGCCCGCCGCAAGATCGAGGGGATCGGGGCCTGATGGACGGGGCGGAGCCGCAGCCCGTCTCCGGCGAGGCTGCGGAGCGGGGGCTGCGCCGGGTCTGGGGCCTCTGGGATCTCGTCCTCCTCAACGTCGTCGCCATCACCGGCCTCCGCTGGTGGCTGACCGCGGCGGGCGGCTACGGCTACGCGGCGCTGCCGCTCTGGATCCTGGCCAACCTCGGCTTCTTCGTCCCCTCCGCGCTGGCGGTCATCGATCTCACCACGCGGTATCCGGAGGAGGGGGGGATCTACGTCTGGACCAAGCGCGCCTTCGGCGACCTGCACGGCTTCATCTGCGGCTGGTGCTACTGGACCAACAACCTCTTTTATTTCCCCACGCTGCTGCTGTTCACGGTCGGCAACTTCCTGTACCTGTTCGGACCTTCCTGGGCGGGGCTCGAGAAGAACAACCTGTTCATGGCGCTGGCTTGTCTCGCCGTATTCTGGGTCGCCGTCTGGGTCAACCTGCGGGGCCTGCGGCTCGGACGCTGGGTCAACCTTGTCGGCGCCTATGGGACCTGGATCCCGGCGGCGATCCTCGTCGGGCTGGCCGCCTGGTCGCTCTGGCGTGGCTCGCCCGCAACGCCGCTGGTCGCGGGCGGGCTGACGCCGGCGTTCCAGATCGGGACGATCGCCTTCTTCGCACAGATCTGCTTCGCCTTCTCCGGGTTCGAGTTGGGGGCGGTCCTGAGCGGCGAGGTGGTCAATCCGCGCCGCAACATCCCGATCGCCATCATCATCTCGGGGGCGATCATCACGCTGATCTACATCCTCGGGACGGCGGCGCTCCTGGTGGCGCTGCCGCAGAAGGATATCGGCATCCTCAGCGGGGTGTCGTACGCCATCGGTGCGGTGCAGGGGCGGATGGGGGTCGCGTTCCTCGCCGGATTGAGCGCCCTGTTGATCGCCTTGAGCGGTCTCGGCGGGGTCAGCGCCTGGATCGCGGGCGCCTCCCGCATCCCGTTTCTCGCCGGCATCGACCGCTACCTGCCCGAGCCGTTCGGGCGTCTGCACCCGAAGTATGCGACGCCGCACGTCGCGATCATCTGGATGGGGGTGATTTCGACCCTGCTCATCGTGATGAGCCTGGCGGGCGGGCCGGTGCAGGAGGCTTACTTCGTCCTTGCGAACTTCACCATCATCGTCTACTTCATTCCCTACCTCTACCTGTTCGCCTCGCTCGTGCGCCTGGCGATCGGGGCGCCGCCGCCCGGATCGATCCCGGTGCCGGGAGGGCGGCCCGGCATCCTCCTGGTCGCGTCGGTCGGATTCCTGACCACCCTCCTCGCGTCGATCTTCGCCCTCGCGCCGCCGCAGGGGACGGAGAGCGTCTGGCGCTACGAGGCCGAGCTGCTCGGCGGCTGCGCCCTGCTGATCGTCTGCGGCGGCGTGCTCTACCGGCGCGGCCGTCGCGCCGCCTGATTTCGGCCGGTACCGCTTCCTGATCGAGAACTCGCAGGATGGCTCGCGGTGGGCCCCGTTCATGGAAGGCCAGTACACCCGCCGTTAGGCGGGGGACCCTATTCGGACGGCGTCCGCTTGCGGGATCCCCCATCCCACAAGCGGACAGTCGTCCCCCGCCCGCGACTGCCTGGAACCGTTTTCTCCCTCGCGACGTACGACTGAGCAGGCTGGTACGCCGTTCGCACAACGACGCGCGTTCCACCTTTCCTGAACGAACCGAAACGAGGTTTCATGGACATCGCGCGGCCATCGCAGGCCGGGAAGAAGAGAAACAAGCGTCTCCTCCTTGCGGGCGCGGGGATCGCCGCAGTGGCCGTCATCAGCCTCGGGCTGTCGCGCCTGCGGCCGGCGGCCCCCACGGTCGAGCGCTCCGGCGTCTGGGTCGACACGGTCCGGCGCGGGGCGATGTTGCGGCAGGTGCGCGGTCTGGGCACGCTGGTCCCCGAGGAGGTGCGCTGGATCCCGGCCCAGAGCGAAGGACGGGTCGAGCGGATCCTGGTCCAGCCCGGCACCGTGGTGAAAGCAGACACCATCCTCCTCGAGCTGAGCAACCCGCAGCTCGATCTCGAGTCGCTCGACGCCTCCTGGCAGCTCAAGTCGGGCGAGGCGGAGTACGTCAACCTCAAGGTGAAGCTGGAGAGCGACCGGCTCGATCAGCAGGCGGCCGCCGCGACCGTGGAGGCGAACCAGGCGCAGGCGCGTCTGCAGGCCGACGCCGACGAGGTCCTCGCCAAGGAAGGCCTGGTCAGCGCGCTCAACTCGAAGATCTCGCAGTCGAAGGCCGAGGAGATGACCACGCGCCTCGATCTCGAGCGCAAGCGCCTGGCGATCAGCGGCGAGGCCGACCGCGCGCAGCTCAACGTGCAGGAGGCGCGGCTCGAGCAGCTGCGGGCCCGCGCCACGCTCACGCGGCACAAGGTCGAGGCGCTCAAGGTGCGCTCCGGGATCGAAGGGGTGCTGCAGCAGCTTCCCGTCGAGGTCGGACAGCAGATCGCCACCGGCGCGACCCTGGCGAAGGTCACCGTGCCCGGCAGGCTCAAGGCGGAGCTGCACATCGCGGAGACGCAGGCCAAGGACATCCAGCTCGAGCAGCCGGCCTCGATCGACACCCGCAACGGCCTGGTGGCCGGCAAGGTGACGCGGATCGACCCGGCGGTGCAGAACGGCACCGTCAAGGTCGACGTGGCGATCACTGGACCGCTGCCGAAGGGCGCGCGTCCCGACCTGAGCGTCGACGGGACGATCGAGCTGGAGCGGCTGGCCGACGTCCTCCAGGTCGGGCGCCCCGCGTTCGGCCAGGAGATGGCGACCGTGGGTCTGTTCCGTATCGAGCCGGGGGGCGGGGAGGCGACCCGGGTGCAGGTGAAGCTCGGGCGCAGCTCGGTCAACCTCGTCGAGATCGTCGGTGGGCTCAAGGAAGGGGATCAGGTGATCCTGTCCGACACGTCGGCCTGGGACGCCTTCGACCGTCTTCGAATCAAGTGAACCGGTCCCTCCCGCGGGAGGGACCACTGCCAGGAGACTCAGAATGAGCCAGACCGCCACGGAGTCCCTCATCCGTCTCGACGGGGTGACCAAGGTCTTCTACACCGACGAGGTGGAGACGCACGCGCTGTCGAACATCAAGCTCGAGGTCCGCAAGGGGGAGTACCTGGCGATCGCCGGGCCGTCCGGCTGCGGGAAGTCGACCCTGCTGTCGCTGCTCGGGCTGCTCGACGCCCCGACCTCCGGCAGCTACCAGCTCGACGGCAAGCCGGTCGCGGGGCTCACCCCCGCCGACCGCGCCCGCATCCGCAACCGCGAGATCGGCTTCATCTTCCAGAGTTTCAACCTGATCGGCGACCTGTCGGTGATCGAGAACGTCGAGCTGCCGCTGACCTATCGCGGCATGAAGCCGGCCGAGCGGCGCAAGCGCGCCCAGGAAGCGCTGGAGCGGGTCGGGATGGGTCACCGCGCCAAGCACCTTCCGAGCCAGCTCAGCGGGGGACAGCAGCAGCGCGTCGCCGTGGCGCGCGCGGTGGCCGGGCGTCCGCTCATCCTGCTGGCCGACGAGCCGACCGGAAACCTCGACTCGAAGAGCGGCGAGGCGGTCATGGATCTCCTCCGCGAGCTGCACCGCGACGGCGCCACCCTCTGCATGGTGACGCACGACCCGCGCTACGCCCGCCACGCCGATCGCTCGGTGCACCTGTTCGACGGCCGCGTCGTCGACGAGGTGAGCGCCGCCGCCGGTTCGGACCATTGATTCGTCTCGTCCACGTCGAGAAGGCCTACGGCCACGGCGCGGCGCGCACCTTCGTGCTGCGACGCGTCGATCTCGAGGTGCGGGCGGGAGAGTTCGTGTCGATCATGGGGCCGTCGGGCGCGGGGAAGTCGACCCTCCTGCACGTCCTGGGGATGCTGGACGGCGATTTCACCGGCGAATACCACTTCCTCGACCAGGCGGTGCACGCGATGCGGCCCAAGGAGCGCGCCGATCTGAACCGCAAGCACGTCGGCTTCGTCTTCCAGAGCTACCACTTGATCGACGACCTGACGGTCTACGAGAACCTCGAGGTGCCCCTGCAGTATCGCAACGTGGCGCGCAAGGAGCGTCAGGCTCTGGTCGCCGACACCCTCGATCGGTTCGGGATCGTCGCCAAGAAGGATCTCTATCCGTCGCAGCTTTCGGGCGGGCAACAGCAGCTCGTGGGCGTGGCGCGCGCCGTGATCGGCAAGCCGCACCTGATCCTGGCCGACGAGCCGACCGGCAACCTGCACTCCGATCAGGGGCGCGAGATCATGGAGCTGTTCCGGCGGCTGAACGATGCCGGAACGACGATCGTCCAGGTGACCCACTCGGAGCAGAACGCGACGTACGGCCACCGCATCGTCCGGCTGCGCGACGGCTGGGTCGAGCGCGCCGCCCCCGCCGCCACAGCCGCCTCCGCCCCCGCGGCCGGCGCCGCGGCCGCCGGTCCTTCGCCCTCGGGTGGGTCGGCCGCCGCGGAGACACATTGAGATGGGCGACCTGGTGCAGGATCTGCGATACGGCCTGAGGCTCCTCCTCAGGAACCCCGGCTTCGCCCTCGCGGCCATCGTGTCGCTCGCCCTCGGCATCGGCGCCAACACCGCCATCTTCAGCGTCGTGAACACCGTCCTGCTGCGGCCGCTGCCGTACCCGGACGTCGACCGGGTGATGATGGTCTGGGACAGCAACCCGTCGCGCGGCTGGGACCAGTTCGCGGTCTCGCCCGGAAACTACGTCGACTGGGAGGCGCGGCAGACGGCGTTCGAGGCGCTCGTGGCGCTTCGGACCCGGTCGCTGGTGCTCACCGGCCACGACGAGCCGGAGCGCCTCTCCGGGCTCCTGGCCACGGCGCAATTCTTCGATCTGACCGGCACGCCGCCCGTCCTCGGAAGGGCGTTCACCGCGCACGACTTCGAGGCCGGCGCCGAGCACGTCGTCGTGCTCACCGATGCCCTCTGGAAGCGCCGCTTCGGCGGCCGCCAGGACATCCTCGGCTCCCCCCTGACGCTGGGGGACGAGGCGTACACGGTCATCGGGGTCCTGCCGCCGCAGTCGTCCCTGCCCACCGGGGCCGAGCTGCTCGCGCCCCTGGTCCTGACCGCGGACGAGAGGCAGCATCATGGCGCCCACTATCTCCTGGCGATGGGACGTCTGAAGAGCGGGATGACGACCGCGGCCGCCACGAGCGCGATGCGCGACCTCGCCCGGCAGATCGAGGCCGAGCACAAGGACAGCAACACCGGATGGACCGTGCGCCTCGTCCCGATCTACGAGGCGGTGGTCGGCGGGATCCGTCCGGCGCTCCTGGTGCTGGCTCTGGCTGTCGGCGTGGTGCTCCTGATCGCCTGCGCCAACGTCGCCAACCTGCTCCTGGCGCGGGCGGCGACGCGGCGGGGCGAGATCGCGGTGCGCGCCGCGCTCGGCGCCGGCCGGGGCCGCCTGATCCGGCAGCTCCTCACCGAGAGCCTCCTCCTGTCGCTGTGCGGCGGCGCGTTCGGCCTGCTGCTCGGGACCTGGGCGGTCGATCTCATCAAGACGCTCCAGCCCGGCACGCTGCCGCGCGCGCAATCGCTCGCCGTCGACGGGCGCGTCCTGCTCTTCACGCTCGGGGTCTCGATCGTCACCGGTCTCCTGTTCGGCGCGGCGCCCGGCGTGCTCCTGTCGCGCGCCTCGCTCCAGGGGACCCTGCAGCAGGTCGGACGCGGCGTCCGCGGCCGTCTCAGCCAGCGGATGCGCGGCCTGCTCGTGGCGGCCCAGGTGGCGATGTCGCTGGTCCTCCTGGTGGCGGCCGGCCTGCAGATCCGGAGCCTGGCGCGGCTCCTGACCGTCGATCCCGGATTCGACCCGGCGAACGTCCTGACCTTCAAGATCGCCCTCCCGGATCGCCGCTACCCGGACGACGCACGCCAGGCGGCCTTCTACGAGCGCGCGCTCGCGGACCTCAAGACCCTTCCGGGAGTCGTGTCGGCGGCGGCGGTGACCAGCGTGCCGATCTCCGACGACGACCTGATCTTCTCCTTCACGGTCGAGGGGCGTCCACCGGCGCCTCCTGAGGAGGAGCGCTCGGCCAACTGGTACGCCGTCAGCCCCGACTACTTCGGCACGCTGCGCATCCCGCTCGTGCGCGGCCGTCTGTTCACAGACGCCGACGCGGCGGCGACGCCACGCGTGGCGCTCATCAACGAGACGATGGCGCGGCGGATCTTCCCCGGCCAGGATCCGCTCGGCCAGCGCCTGCGCATGGGGGTCGACGGCCAGGTGGTGCGCGAGATCGTCGGCGTGGTCGGGGACGTGCGGCACTACGGCCTCGACCAGCCGGTCACCATGCAGATGTACGAGCCGTGCGCGCAACGCCCCTGGAGCGCCATGACCCTCCTGCTGCGCGTCGCGGCGCGCCCCGACACGCTCGCGCCCGCCGCGCGGCGCGCCGTCCTCGCGATCGACCCCGGCCAGCCGGTCTCGGAGGTCCGCACCCTGCAGGCGATCCTCGATCTGTCGACGGCGCAGCGGCGCTTCACCCTCGTGCTCCTCGCGCTGTTCGCGCTTGTGGCGCTCCTGCTCGCGTCGGTCGGGCTGTACGGCGTGGTCGCCTACTCGGTGACCCAGCGCACCCACGAGATCGGCGTGCGGATGGCGCTCGGGGCGCAGCGCGGGGAGATCCTGGCGCTGGTCCTGTGGCAGGGGATGGGGATGACGCTCTGGGGCGTGCTCGCGGGGCTGGTGGGCGCCACCGCCCTGGCCCGCGTCATGAGCGGGCTCCTGTTCGGCGTCAGCGCGCGCGACCCGCTCACCTTCGCCGCCACCGTCGTCATCCTGACCTGCGTCGCTCTCGGGGCCACGTACGTCCCGGCGCGCCGCGCCACCCGGGTCGAGCCGACTTCCGCCCTGCGCTACGAATAAGGAGGCCGTCATGGAGACCGTGTTCCAGGACCTGCGATACGGCGTCCGGATGCTGTTCAAGAATCCGGCCCTCACGGCGGCCGCGGTGCTTTCTCTGGGCCTCGGCATCGGCGCCAACACGACGATCTACACCCTCGTGAACGCCGTGCTCCTGCGGCCGCTGCCCATTCGCGACGCCTCGGGCGTCGTGTCGGTGTTCACGACCGACGAGAAGAACAAGGGCGGGTTCAACGACTTCATGTCGATCTCGAAACCCAACTTCGAGGACTACCGCGACCGCAACCAGACCTTCACGGAGATGGCCGCGCGCCAGGGCTTGGCGCTGAGCCTGAGCGGCCGCGGCGAGCCGGAGCAGATCAACGGCGAGATCGTCTCCGGCAATTTCTTCTCGCTTTTGGGTGTGCGCCCGGGTCTCGGCCGCTACTTCCTTCCGGAGGAGGACAAGATCAAGGGCGCGTCGCCGGTCGTGGTCCTCAGCCACGGCTTCTGGACGCGGCGTCTCGGCGCCGACCCGGCCATCGTCGGAAAGTCGCTCAGCCTCAACGGCCAGCCGTTCACGGTCGTCGGGGTGGCGCCGGCCGGCTTCATCGGTATCAACACCCTGGGCGGTCCGGACGTCTGGGTGCCGATGGCGATGCACGAGCAGGTGCTGACCGGGTTCCAGGCGGAGAACTTCGACGACCGGCGGGGCCTCCTGTGGGACATCGTCGGACGGCTCAAGCCGGGCGTGACCGTGGAGCAGGCGCGGGCCGACGTGCAGCGCATCGGCTCCCAGCTCGAGAAAGAGTATCCGGTCCCGAACGGCGCGCGGGGCGGCACCGTCCTGCCCGTCGCGCAGAGCACGCTCAACCCCGGCTTCCGCCGCATCGTCGTCCTGTCCGGCGCTCTCCTGATGACCGTCGTCGGGCTGGTGCTCCTGATCGCCTGCGCCAACGTCGCCAACCTGCTCCTGGCGCGCGCCGGGGCGCGGCGCAAGGAAGTGGCGATCCGTCTGTCGCTCGGCGCCAGCCGCGGCCGGCTGGTCCGCCAGCTCCTGACCGAGAGCGCGCTTTTGGCGCTCCTGGGCGGCGCGGCGGGGCTGCTCGTCGCCTTCTGGAGCCGCGACCTCCTGGTCGCCCTGCGACCGCCGCAGTTCCTGCCCGCCGGTCTCGACATGCCGCTCGACGCGCGGGTCCTCGGCTTCACGATCCTCCTGTCGCTACTGACCGGTCTCCTGTTCGGCCTGGCGCCGGCTCTGCAGGCGTCGCGCCCCGACCTGGCGGTCGAGCTGAAGGACAAGACGATCGAGCCGGCGGGGCGGCGCAGCGTCACGCTGCGCGGCGCCCTCGTCGTGGCGCAGGTGGCGCTGACGCTCATCGCGCTGGTCGGGGCCGGCCTGTTCCTCAGGAGCCTCGAAAACACCCAGCGCATCGAGCCGGGATTCGACCTGCGCGGCCTCCTGGTGATGAGCTTCGACATCGGCGCGCAGGGGTACGACCAGGTGCGCGGCCTCGATTTCTACCGCCGGGCGGTCGAGCGCGCGGGCACGGTCGCCGGCGTGCGCGCCGCCACGCTCTCGAGCATCCTGCCGATCGGCGGCGGCGGCATCAGCCGCACCGTCTTCCCGGAAGGGCACGAGCCGGCCGCCGGCTCGACCGGGACCTTCGTCCTGGCGAACACGGTGATGCCCGGATACCTGGGCGTCATGGGGATCCCGCTGCTCTTTGGGCGCGACGTCACCGACGCCGATCGCGACGGGGCGCCGCTCGCGGTCGTCATCAACCGCGCCATGGCGGATCGCTTCTGGAAGGACGAGGACGCGCTGGGCAAGCGGTTCAAGTTCTTCGGCGATCCTGAATTCCGCCAGGTGGTGGGGGTGGTGGAGAACACCAAGGTCTTCACCCTGGGCGAGGACCCGCAGCCGGTGGCGTACCTGCCACTCCGGCAGGCGTACCAGCCGGCCATGACGCTCATCGTGCGGGCGGGCGGCGATCCACAGGCCCTGGTCCCCACGGTACGGCGCGAGATCCAGTCGCTCGATGCGAACCTGCCGCTCACCAACGTGCAGACCGGGCGCGACATGCTGGACGCCACCCTGTGGGCGCCGCGCATGGCGGCCGGCCTCCTGGGCGTGTTCGGACTGCTCGCGCTCGTCCTGGCGGCGGTCGGCATCTACGGCGTGATGTCGTACACCGTCAGCCAGCGCACCCACGAGTTCGGCATCCGCATGGCGCTCGGCGCGGGAGCGCGCGACGTGCAGCGTCTCGTCCTGCGCCAGGGTCTGGTTCTGGTCGCGATCGGGCTCCTGCTCGGGCTTATGGTCTCGCTCGCCCTGACGCAGTTCGTCGCCACGCTCCTGGTCGGGGTCGGCACGGCGGACCCGGTGACCTTCGGCGGCATCGCGCTGCTGCTCCTGGGCGTGGCGCTGTTCGCGGGCTATGTGCCGGCGCGGCGGGCCACGCGCGTCGATCCGATGGTGGCGCTGCGTTACGAGTAGGCGCCGGGCCGGGGGCTATAATCCGGACCGGAACGCAGGAGTCGTCCGCTCGTGACGCCGATGGAATCCCGATGACCGCCTCCCCCCGCGCGCGCGTCCTGGTGGCCGACGATCAGTCGGACGTGCGCGAAGCGATCCGCCTGCTCCTGAAAGGGGAGGAGTGCGACGTCGAGACGACCGGCTCGCCGGCCGGCGTCCTGCGGGCGCTGGGCGAAGCGCCGTTCGACGCGCTCCTGATCGATCTGAACTACGCGCGCGACACCACCTCGGGGCAGGAGGGGCTCGATCTGCTGGCGCGCGTCCGGGCCGCCGACCCCTCCCTGCCCGTCGTCGTCATGACCGCCTGGGGCAGCGTCGACCTGGCGGTCGAGGCGATGCGCCGCGGGGCCCGCGATTTCGTCCAGAAGCCGTGGGAGAACGCGCGGCTCCTGGCGATCCTCAAGACGCAGATCGAGCTGAGCCGCGCGCTGCGGCGCACGCACCGGCTCGAGGCCGAGAACCAGGCGCTGCGGGACGGCGGACCTCCGATCGATTTCGTCGCCGACTCGGCGGCGATGCGACCGGTCCTGCAGCTCATCGCGCGTGTCGGGCCATCGGACGCCAACGTCCTGATCACCGGAGAGAACGGCACCGGCAAGACGCTCGTGGCCCGCGCCCTGCACGCCCGCTCGGCGCGCGCCGCCGGAGCGCTGGTGACGGTGAACGCCGGCGGCCTGTCGGAAGGGGTGTTCGAGAGCGAGCTGTTCGGGCACGTGCGCGGCGCCTTCACCGACGCCAAGACGGATCGCGTCGGGCGGTTCGAGCTGGCCGACGGCGGCACCCTGCTCCTCGACGAGATCGCCAACATCTCCCCGGCGATGCAGGCCAAGCTCCTCCGCGTCCTGGAGACCGGGGAGTTCGAGCCGGTCGGCTCGTCGCGCACGCGGCGTGTCGACGCCCGCGTGCTGTCGGCGACCAACGCCGACCTGCCGGCCGAGGTGGCTGCGGGTCGCTTCCGCCAGGATCTGCTCTTCCGGCTCAACACCATCGAGGTCACCGTGCCGCCGCTGCGGCAGCGGCGCGAGGACATCCCGGTCCTGGCGCGTCAGTTCCTCGACCGGCACGCGCGCCGCTACCGCAAGCCCCTGGAGGGCTTCGACGAGGAGGCGGCGCGCGCGCTCCTCCTGCATCCCTGGCCGGGCAACGTCCGCGAGCTCGATCACGTCGTCGAGCGCGCCGTGCTGATGGGGGAGGGGACGGCGGTGCGCGCCGCCGATCTCGGCCTGCGCGCCGCGACCGACGGCCGCGCCTCGCTCGAGGAGATGAGTCTCGAGGAGGTCGAGGCGTTCCTCATCCGCAAGGCGCTGGCGCGATTCGGCGGCAACGTCAGCCAGGCGGCCGGCGCCCTGGGTCTGAGCCGCAGCGCCCTCTACCGCCGCCTGCAGCGCCACCATCTGTGAGATCGGACGGGACCTCCGGCCGCGCGCCAGGCCGCCGCCTGACGCACGACCGGCGCATCGTCCTGCTGGCCTTCCTGGCGGGGCTGCCGGGGTCGATCCTGGCGCTGACCCTTCTCTGGACCGGCGCGTTCGAGCTCAAGACCCAGCTCACGCTGTCGATCCTGGTCGTGGTGCTGTGGTGCGGCTTCGCGCTCGCGACGCGCGAGCGCGTGCTGCGCCCGCTGCAGAGCGTCGCCAACCTCCTGGAGGCGCTGCGCGAGGGGGATTTCTCGCTGCGCGGCCGCGGTCGCGGGCCGGAGGATCCGATCGAGGAGGTGATGCGCGAGGTGAACGCGCTCGCCGACACCCTGCGCGAGCAGCGGCTGGGGGCGCTCGAGGCGGTCGCCCTGATGCGCAAGGTGATGGAGGAGATCGACGTCGGGGTGTTCGCGTTCGACGCCGAGGCGCGTCTCCGGCTGGTGAACCGGGCCGGCGAGCGGCTCCTCGGCCGCCCGGCCGAGCAGCTCCTGGCGCGGCCGGCCGTCGACCTCGGTCTCGACGCCTGTCTCGCCCCCGGCGGGCCGCGCATCCTCGACCTGGCCTTCGGGGGTGGCGCGGGCCGCTTCGAGGCGCACGCCGGCACCTTCCGGCAGGGAGGCGAGCCGCACCGGCTCCTGGTGCTGACCGACCTCAGCCGCGCGCTGCGCGACGAGGAACGCCAGGCCTGGCAGCGTCTCATCCGCGTCGTCGGTCACGAGCTGAACAACTCCCTGGCGCCGATCCGCTCGATCGCCGGCAGCCTGTCGACGCTTCTGGCCCGCGAGCCGCCGCCTTCCGACTGGAAGGACGACATGCGCCGCGGGCTCCAGGTGATCGGCTCGCGCGCCGAGGCGCTCGGCCGCTTCATGGACGGTTACGCGCGCCTCGCGCGGCTGCCGCCGCCGAGCCTCGCGCCGGTCGCGCTCGGCGCGCTGGTGCGGCGCGTCGCCGGGCTCGAGACCCGACTCGCGGTCGCGGTGCGGCCGGGAGGCGACGTCGTCCTGTTCCTGGACGCCGATCAGATCGAGCAGCTGCTGATCAACCTGATCCGCAACGCCGTCGACGCGGCGCAGCCGTCGGGGGGCGGCGTGCGGGTCGGCTGGAGGCGGGCCGCCGGCGCGCCGCCGATGGTCGAGATCCGCGTCGAGGACGACGGCCCGGGGATGCCCGAGAGCGCCAACCTCTTTGTCCCGTTCTTCACCACCAAGCCGCACGGCTCCGGCATCGGCCTGGTCCTGTGCCGCCAGATCGCCGAGGCGCACGGAGGCCAGCTGACGCTCGAGAACCGGACCGACGCGAAGGGATGCGTGGCGCGCATCCGGCTGCCGCTCCGGGGGACGCAGGTCGATCGGACCCTGTCGGCGACCTGAACGCGCCTCGACCCCGATTGACAGCCGGCCAGGTTCGCGGTACTCATGGCCGGGGTGATCGCTCTCGGCCGGAATTCGCCGCATCTCTCGCTCGCACCCGTGCGCCGAAAGGCGGGATAGACGCATGACCTACCCCCCGGACAGCCCGGCTCGTCGGCTGCTGGACGACGAGCCGGGCACCCTGGCGCTGGTCGTCCGCTGGATCTCCATCGCCCTGACCGCGCCGCGCTACTGGTCGCTCCGATCCGAATGGCCCGACCTGGTGCAGGAGGTGCTGGCGCGTCTCGTCGCCAGCCTGAAGGAAGGGCGGTACGATTCCGCCCGGGAATTCCACTGGTACGTCGCGGGGATCGTGCGGAACACCGCCCTGCAGGCCCTTGAGCGGGCCGGAGCGCGCCGCGATGGCGTCGCGGCGGCGACGGAGATCGACGCCCGGCGGAACACGGGTGAAAGGGCGGGCGAGGACGTGTCGATGCGCCAGGCGGTGCGCCGCGTCCTGGACGAGGCGTCCGAGGATTGCCGCGAGCTGATGCGCGCCTATTACCTGGAAGAAAAGGGGTACGAGGAGATCGCCGTCGAATTCTCGATCCCCGTCGGCACCGTCAAGTCGAGGCTGAACCGTTGCCTCGACTGCGCGCGCCGGTCGTTCAGGGTGGCCATCCGCCGCCCCGCCGCCGATCCGCGGCGCCGCGCGGAGTCCCAGACGCGATGAGCCATCAGGAGCTCGAAG
>Ga0134121_10001691_pt1 | contig 20375 bp, 19 predicted proteins | sample KB301_FD_96463 | JGI IMG/M metagenome (GOLD analysis project Ga0134121, IMG submission 96463) | Terrestrial soil microbial communities without Nitrogen fertilizer from Kellogg Biological Station, Michigan, USA - KB3-0-1 | ecosystem: Environmental > Terrestrial > Soil > Unclassified ... | reverse complement strand
TTGCTCATGCCCTGGACGAGCCCCGTGGACACGGCGACGAGCGAAGAATCCTTGAAAGCGCCGGTAGCGAAGGCGTTCGGCGGGCCGTCGTAGAGCGCGACCTCCGGCCGGCCGATGTGCGCCGCGTCGGCGAGCTTGTGCACCGTCTGCACGACGAAGTACTGCGTCGTGCCTTCGGAGCCGTCGATGGTCTGGGCGCCCACCGACCACTTGGCGATGGTCTTGGACATGAGGAGCGAGATGAAGGCCCCGCCGAAGCCGAAGATGGCCGAGAACGCGAGGAGCGACACATAGTCGATGCCGTTCGCGGTAAGCCAGCGATCGAAACCGAGCACGCTCACGACGACGGACAGCACCACCATCACGGCAAGGTTGGTGGCGATCAAAAGCAGGACCCGCTTCATGGTTATTGGTTCTCCTTTGCCGGGCTTAATTGGGGCCGGATTGTAGTGACTTCAAGATCGCCCGCGCGCCCTTCTCGGCTATGACATACGTCGGTGCATTGGTGTTCCCCGACGTGATCCGCGGAAAGACCGACGCGTCGATAACCCGTAACCGATCAACGCCATGCACGCGCAGCTGATCGTCCACCACTGCCATGGGATCGTGGCCCATCTTGCACGTTCCCACCGGATGGAAAATCGTGGTGCCGAGCTCGCCGGCGGCCTTCGTCAGCTCAGCATCGGAGCTAACCGCTGCGCCGGGACGATATTCCTCGGGCGCGTATTTCGCGAGCGCCTTGGCGGCCATGATGCGGCGCGTGAAGCGCACGCCGTCGACCGCGACGCGGCGGTCGTCTTCCGTGCTCAGGTAATTGAGCCGGATCTCCGGGTACGCCGCCGGATCGGCCGACTTGATGCGCACCCAGCCGCGCGAGCTCGGCCGCAGGTTGCACACGCTCGGGGTGATCGCCGGAAAGCTGTGCAACGGATCGCCGAACTTGTCGAGCGAGAGCGGCTGCACGTGCCACTCGATGTTCGGCGTCGGCCGCGCCGGATCGCTCTTCGCGAATGCACCGCACTGCGACGGCGGCATGGTGAGCGGCCCGGTGCGGAAGAGAAAGTACTCGGCCGCCATGGCCGCCTTGCCCCAAAGGCTGTTGGCGATGCCGTTCAGCGTCTTCACGTTCTTGACCTTGTACTGCAGCCGGATCTGCAGATGGTCATGCAGGTTCTCGCCCACGCCCGGCAAATGGTGGACCGTGGCGATGCCATGCCGCTTCAGCTGCTCGCCATTCCCGATGCCGGAGAGCTGCAGCAGCTGCGGCGAGCCGATCGCACCTGCCGCGAGAATCGTTTCGCGCCGCGCCTCGGCGAGCTGTCCTTCGTTGCCGCGCAGAAACTCGATGCCCTGGACGGCGCGGCCGCTCATCCGCAGCTTGCAGGCGTGCGCGTCGGTGAGCACCGTCAGGTTCGGCCGGTGCAGCGCCGGCCGCAGGAAAGCGTTCGTCGCGCTCCAGCGCCGGCCGCGCTTCTGGTTCATCTGGAAGTAGGCGCAGCCGAAGTTGTCGCCGTTGTTGAAGACCTTCACCGATGGGATGCCGCACTCCGCGGCCGCATCGCGCCACGCGTCGATGATGTCCCAGCGCACGCGCGGGTCCTCGATGCGCACCTCGCCGCCCGCGCCGTAGCCGTCGGTCGCGCCGCGCTCGTAGTCTTCCAGGCCTTTGAATATCGGCAGCACGTCGTCCCAGGCCCATCCGCGGTTGCCGAGCGATGCCCAGTGGTCCCAGTCCTCCTTCTGCCCGCGCATGTAGATCATGGCGTTGATCGAGGTGCAGCCGCCGAGCACCCGGCCGCGCGCGTAGTGGATCGAGCGGCCGGCGAGGTGCTCGTCGGGCTCGGTCTTGTAGCACCAGTCGGTGCGCGGGTTGGCGATCGTATAGAGGTAGCCGACCGGGATCGGGATCCAGAAGTAGTCGTCGCGGCCGCCCGCCTCGAGGAGGAGCACGCGGGCGCCCGGATCGCGCGACAGGCGGTTGGCGAGGAGGCACCCCGCACTGCCCGCGCCGACGATCACGTAATCGAAGGTGCCAAATGAACGGACTCTCGTACTCCCTTTTTCTTCTTTATTGTCGTACAACGCCAGGAGACTTTGCATGGGTGTAATTGGCTTGCTCTACGGCGCGCTTGCCTACGCCGCCTTCCTCGTGAGCTTCTTGTATGCCGTCGGCTTTATCGGCGACTTCCTCGTGCCGAAGACGCTGAATTCGGGTGCGCCGGGACCGCTCGGGCCGTCGCTCGCGATCGACGTGCTGCTGCTCGGGCTTTTCGCCATCCAGCACAGCGTCATGGCGCGGCCCTGGTTCAAGCGCTGGTGGACGCGCTTCGTGCCGCACTCGGTCGAGCGCAGCACCTATGTCCTGCTCGCCAGCCTGATCCTGCTCGTCATGTACTGGCAGTGGCGCCCGATCGAGGGCGCGCTGTGGAGGGTTGAAGGCGCGGGCGCCGTGGCGCTTTGGGTGCTCTGCGCGACGGGCTGGCTGATCGCGCTCGCCACGACTTTTCTGATCAGTCATTTCGACCTGTTCGGCCTGCGCCAGGTGTACCTGCGGCTCCTCGGCAGGCCTTACACGAGCGTGGAGTTCAAGACGGTGGGGTTCTACAAGTACGTGCGCCATCCGCTCATGTTCGGGTTTCTCATTGCGTTCTGGGCCACGCCGCACATGACGATGAACCACCTGCTTTTCGCCGTGGCGACGACCGGCTACATCTTCATCGCGCTCTTCTTCGAGGAGCGCGACCTCAGGGCCGCGCATGGCGCGAGCTACGAGCGCTATCGCGGCGAGGTGCCGATGATCCTGCCGCGGCTCAGCGCCCGCGCGAGCGAGTACAGCGAGTCGAAGAGCGGCGTGATGCGGTAGCCGCCGACCGCGGCCTTCGCCTCGGTGGAGGCCGCGTCGTAGCGCACGCGCTGGAAATGGATCGTCCACGCGTCGCTGTCGAAAAGCGCGAACTCGGCGAGGCGATGTTCGCGCTTGCGCTGGGCGTCGACCGAGCCGGCATTGATGAAATAGAGGCCGTCGCGCGACAGGGGGTGACTGTCGCCCTCCAGGCGGCGCACTTCGTCGCCGGCGACTTCATAGCACCGCTGCTCGTGGCTGTGGCCGAAGAAGCAGACGCGGGCGCTCGGGAAGTCCTCGCGCAGGAATTCGGCATTGCGGCCGATGTGCATCGGCGTCGTCATGTAGAGCTGCACGTCGCGCACCCCGCCGTGGACGAGGGCGATGCGGCCCTCGATCAGCAGGTTTGCGGGCAGGGCGTGCAGCCAGCGGCTGCCTTCCGCGGACAGCTCGCGCCGCGTCCGCTGGAGCGAATAGCGCGCCTTGTTCGAGCAGCGATCGAAGCCCAGGCGCCGGGTGCCGATCAGGTCGTGGTTGCCGGCGATGACCTGGGCGCCGCGCGAGCGCAGAGCCGCGATGCAGGCATCCGGGTCGGCGTTGTAGCCGATGACATCGCCGACGCAGAGGATGCGGCGCACGCCGCGCGCCTCGAGCGCGGCAAGCACCGCCTCGAGCGCCTCGAGGTTGCCGTGGATGTCGCCTAGGACGCCGTAGAGAGCCATCGCATCAGCCGGTGGCGCAGGCGGGAGAAGTTTCGCAGCTCGTCCCACAGCGCGGCGAGCGCCGGCATCGGGTCGGTCCAGGCGAAGAGGTCGTAGACCTTGCGCGACGCGAGGAGCGAGCCGAGCCAGCCGCCCGCGGTGAGCTCGCGCCGCGCGGCGAGCGCCCGGTAGGCGAGGTAATCGAGGCGCGGCGAAAGCCAGCGGTAGCCGGTGCGCATTTGCACCGGCGCCGCGCGCACGCCGCGCGTCATGTAGTCGTAGGCGACCTGCGCCAGGTTCACGCCGCCCTTCGCGCCGAGGTAGTGCCAGAGGTTGAAGCGCGCGTTGACCTCGAGCAGGAAGAATTCGCCCGTCCCGGCGTGGCGCTTGAAGTCCATCTTGAAGACGCCCTTGAGGCCGATGCGCTGCACGAGCGTGCGGCCGAGGCTCGCGAGCTCGGGGTCGTGCGCGAGCTCGAGATAGGAGCTGTCGCCGGTGAGCGGCGGATAAGTGCGGATTTTCCGGCCGATGAACCAGGCGAGGAGCTTGCCGTGCTCGTCGGCGAAGCCGTGGAAGGACCAGAGCGAGCGGTCATCGCCCGGGATGTATTCCTGGACCGTGAGCTCGTCCTCGAGCGATCGGGCGAGCGGCTCGTTCAGGAGCCCGCGCCCGTCGGCGAACACGCGGGCCTTGCCGGCGCCGTTCAGGAGCCGAGCCTGGACGGCGGAGCTCTGCCAGCTGGTCTTGGTGCGCGGCTTGACGAGCACCGGCGCCTCGAAGTCCGCGAGGTCGTCCCAGCCGAGCCGCCGCGGCACGGGCAGGCGGCGGCATTCGGCGAGCGCCTGGAAAAGCGGCTTTGAATTGAGCGCCCGCGAGAGCGCGGGGTCGCTCAGCACGAAGGCGTAGTACGGGGAAAGCGCCTCGCGGTATTCGTGTACGAGGGCGAGCTGGTCGTCGTCGCCATAGATGAGCGGCAGGCGCGTGCAAAGGGCGCCGGTGAGGATCTCGCCCGCGGCGAGCAGCCGCTCCACGACCGCCTCGCGCTGTGCGGCGGGGGGCAGCGCGCAGCGGCCGACTGCGTAGCGCGATGCCATGGCCGGCGTGAAGCGCTCATCCGATGCCACGATGACCGGGATGCCGGCGATGCCGAGCGCGCGCACCAGGTTGATGCCGCCGAGCAGCATCGCCGGCGGGCGATGGGCGCTCAAGCGCCCCAGCTTCACATTGAGGAAGTCGCTCACGTCATCAACTTGGGCGGTGGCCGGCGGAGGAGCCGCGCCTTCCATTGCGGCAGCAGCACGCGGCGCAGGCGATAGGCGATGCCGCCCGGCGTGCTGCGGAATACGCGTACACCGCGCGTCGCGCGGTGCCCGGTGGCGAGCTGATCTTTGTATCGATGCTCGCCCTTTAGGAAATCGAACACTTCGTTGCCCTCGCCGATGGCGTGCTCGAGCGCGTAGCCGAGCAGCACCTTGCCGGGGTTGGAGCCGGCAAGCTCGGGATCGAAGCCCGCCTGCATGAGGAAGACGCGGTTGCGGAAGCGGTAGCAGTAGGTGATGGCGGCGATCGCCCCGTCGAGCTCGAGGCAGTAGAGCCGCAGCCAGCCGCGCGCGAACGCCGACTTCATGGTCTGGCGGTGGAACTCGATGTACTCGGGACTCGCAAAGGAGCCGCTGCCGCCCGCCTCGCGCCAGCGGCTGCGGTGCAGCTCGACGAGGCGATCGACGGCCGCGTCGAGGCGGGCGGCGTCGTTCCAGACGAAAAAGCGCAGCGCATGCGCCGCCTCGCATTTACGCCGCGCCTTTCTCAGGCGCGCGCGGCGGTCCGAGGTGAGGGACTGGAGGAACTCGCCCCACGATGGCGGCAGGTCGATATAGGCGATGCGCTCGGAGACCTCGGGCAGGTGTGCGCGGCGCGCCTCGGCGGCGGCCTCTTCGAGCGCGGTAGCGAATACGGAATTGGGATCGATGTCGGAGAGCACCGCTACGTCGAAGCCCGACAGGCGCAGCGCCGCGCGCGCGAGCTTGGACGCGATCGCGTGCTCGCGTCCCTGCGCGAGGACCGGCCCGAGGTCGTCCGGATGCGTATCGCCGCCGCTGCCGACGAAGCGCAGCACGCGCACCGGCACGCCGAGCATGACGACCTTCTGGATGTAGAGCGCGAGGATGCCGACCGTCTCGCCACGCTCGAGCGCGACCAGGACGCGCAGCGGCTGGCCGGCGCCGTATACCTGCCACCACTGATACTGGAACAGCCAGGAATTGAAGACGCTCGCTGCGACGGCGTGCCCGAGCAGGCGATTCCAGTCGGGCGCGAGGCGCGCGAACTCTTCCGTCGTGGTGAGGAACTGGACGGCGATCTCGCCGCCCGGAACGGCGCGAACAGGCGGCAGCGCGCCGCGCGGAGGGAGCTCCGGGGTTTCCGCCTTGTGCGGCATGGGGGCAGCCTCGCGCAAAACGCCGGCCGGGGCCATCGCCTGTAGAGACCTGCAAGCGAGGCCGATAGGCCTATGCCGACAGTGGAATAATTCCGCCCGAATCATGCGAATCGGCATTGATCTTGGCGGCACCAAGATAGAAGCGCTTGGGCTCGACGCCGCAGGCCGACAGGTCTTTCGCAAAAGGGTGGCGACGCCGCGCGGCGACTATGCGGCGACGCTCGATGCGGTGGCGGCGCTCGCCAGGGAAATCGGCGACGGCAGCGTGGGGATCGGCATCCCGGGGGCGCTCTCGCGCACCACAGGGCTCGTCAAGAACGCGAACTCCACCTGGCTCATCGGCAGACCGCTCAAGGAGGATCTGGAGCGCGCGCTCGGGCGCGAGGTGCGGCTCGAGAACGATGCCAACTGCTTCGCGCTTTCGGAGGCCGTGGACGGCGCCGGCGCCGGAGCGCCCGTGGTCTTTGGCGTGATCCTCGGCACCGGCGTCGGCGCCGGCATCGTCGTCGAGCGCAAAGTGCTCATCGGCCGCAACGCCATCGCCGGCGAATGGGGCCACAACCCGCTGCCGCTGCCGACGCCGGACGACCTGCCGTTGCCGCGCTGCTATTGCGGGCGCGCGGGCTGCATCGAGACCTACCTCTCCGGGCCCGGGCTGGAGGGCGACCACCAGCGCTTGACCGGCGAGCGCCTTGCCGCACGCGACATCGTCGCGAAGAACGGCGCGGCGCTCGAGCGCTATATCGAGCGCCTGGCGCGCTCGCTCGCCGGCGTCATCAACGTCCTCGATCCCGACGTCATCGTGCTGGGCGGCGGGATGTCGAACGTCGAGCGCCTCTATGCGGACGTGCCGCGCCTCTGGAAGCGGCATGTGTTCTCGGACGAGGTCGCGACGCGCCTCGTGCGCAACCTCCACGGCGATTCGAGCGGCGTGCGCGGCGCCGCCTGGCTCTGGGACTAGGGGTCTTTCACGCCGCGCATGATGATCCGGGCGTAGCGCTGGTAGGTCCAGTACGCCCACGCCCAGTCGATCATCACGACGAGCCGGTTCCTGAAGTTGATGAGGAAGTAGATGTGCGCGACGAGCCAGACGAGCCACGCGCTGAAGCCCGAGAGCTTGAGCCCGCCCATCACCACCACCGCCGCATTGCGGCCGATGGTCGCGAGCTGGCCGTAGTCGCGGTACCGGAATGGCGCCGTCGAGCGCCGGGCGAGCAGGCGCAGGATGTTCCTGCCGGCATGACGACCCATCTGCTTCGCGGCCGGCGCGATGCCGGGGACGCCCTCGACCGAAGCGAGGTCGCCGGCGACGAAGATTTCCGGATGCCCGGGCACCGAGAGATCGGCGGCGAGCTTCACCCGGCCGGCGCGATCGAGCGGTGCGCCGAGCGTCGCGCCGAGGGGCGAGCTCGCTACGCCCGCCGCCCAGATGACCGTCTTGCACGCGATGCGCTCCGCGCCGAGCGACACGCCGTCGGCATCGATGCCGGTCACCATGCGTCCCGGCCACACCGTGACGCCGAGGCGCTCGAGCTGGAGCTGGGCCTTCGCGGAGAGCTCGGGCGGGTAGGGCGGCAGCACGCGGCCCGTGCCCTCGACGAGCACGACGCGCGCGGTGTGCGGATCGATGCGCCGGAATTCGCCGGAGAGCGTATGGCGTGCGATCTCGGCGAACGTGCCGGCGAGCTCGACGCCGGTCGCGCCGCCGCCGACCACCACGAACGTGAGCCATGCAGCGCGCTTCGCCGGATCGCTTTCGCGCTCGGCGCGCTCGAACGCGGAAAGCACGCGGCGCCGGATCTCGAGCGCGTCCTCGAGCGTTTTCAGTCCCGGCGCATGCGGCGCCCATTCGTCGTGGCCGAAATAGCTGTGCGTCGCGCCGGGAGCGAGGATCAGGTAGTCGTAGCCCGGCTCGTCGCCGTTCTCGAGCCGCACCACGCGCCGCACGGGATCGACCGAGCGCACTTCGCCGTAGAGCACGGTGGTGTTCCGCTGGTCCGCCAGGATATGGCGAATCGGTGCTGCGACCGAAGGCGCCGAGAGACCGGCCGTCGCCACCTGGTAGAGGAGCGGGGTGAACAGGTGGTGATTCGTGCGATCGATCACAGTCAGCCCGACTTCAGCTCTGCCGAGCGCTTGCGCGGCCCAGAGCCCGCCGAAGCCGCAGCCGACGATGATGACGCGTGGGAACGACATCCCTGGTCCGATGATACAAGTTGTTACCAAAGTCACCGGGAAGCGGTAGACCGCGATGCGCGCCCGCGCGTTGAATGCGCATCACCTTTCAACCAAGGAGTCGCTCGTGAGATTTGCCCACACCACCATCGCCGCTGCGCTGGCGCTTGCCTTCAGCGGCGCCGTATTCGCGCAGGCCGGCACCGTCCAGCGCGACCAGAACCAGCAGCAGCGCATCGAGCAGGGGCTGCAGTCGGGCAGCCTGAACACCCGCGAGGCGGGGAGGCTCGAGAAGGAGGAGACCAGGGTCGAGAAGGACCAGGCGCGCGCCATGCGCGATGGCAACCTGAGCCCGGCCGAAAAAGCCCGGCTGCAGCGCGAGCAGAACGCGGTGAGCCGCGACATCTACCGCGAGAAGCACGACGCGCAGACCGGCAACCCCAATTCCGCCTCCTCGCAGCGCATGCAAGCGGACGTCCAGCGCGACATCAATCAGCAGAACCGCATCGAGCAGGGCGTGCAGTCGGGCTCTCTCACGACGCGCGAGACCGCGAAGCTCGAAGCCGGCCAGGCGCGTGACACGCGTGCCGAGGCGCACGCCGGTGCGAACGGGAACCTGAGCGCCAAGGAGCAGCGCCGCATGCAGAAGAAGGAAAACAAGCAGAGCGCGCGCATATACCGCGAGAAACACGACGCGCAGCGGAGGTAGTTCGCGCCCTTCCAGCCGCAGTTGAAGGTCCCCGGCCGGCGATTCGTCGCCGGCCGGGTTCGTTTTGGCGGCAGCCCCTTAAGATGGCCGCATGTTCAACGACCGCAAGGCATGGGCTGCGTACTTCGGTGCCTGCCTCCTCGCCTGGCTCCTCTATGTGCTCGCCGGGGCCGAGTTCCAGCGCGGCCTGTGGCAGCTCTGGGAGGCGGTCTACCAGGCAACGCTCACCCTGTGGCCGCCCATGCTCCTCGGCATCGCCGTCTATCCTTGGGTCCGCGCGCTGCAGCGGCGCGATCGGCCCTTTCCCTCGGAGCTCGCGCTCCACGCCCTGGCGGCGCTCGCCTTCGGCCTTACATGGCTCGCCTGCGAATACAGCTCGCTGCGCTGGCTCTACGGCGTCGACCACGCCTCGGCGATGCTGCGGCAGACGGTGCTCTGGCGCCTCATCTGGGGTGTCGTCGTCTACGCCGCGATCACCACGGGATTCACGGCGCTTCTCCATGCGCGCCGCGCCCGGGCCGCGGCGCTGGCCGCTGCGCAAGCGGAATCGGCGCTGGCGCGCGCCGAGCTCTCGGCGATCAGCGGCAAGCTCGATCCGCACTTTCTTTTCAACACGCTGAACTCGCTGATCGCGCTCACGCGCAAGGATCCGCGCGCGGCCGAAGAGGCCTTGCTCAAGTTCTCGAGCATGCTGCGCTACGTGCTCGACAGCAAGCGCAGCGCGTCGGGCCGCGTGCCGCTCGCCGAGGAGATCGAGTTCGTGCGCGACTATCTGGCGCTCGAGAGCCTGCGGCTCGGCTCGCGCCTGCACATCGACTGGCAGCTCGACCCGGCGACGCTGCAGGACGAGATTCCGCCTTTGAGCCTGCAGCCGCTGGTCGAGAACAGCGTCCTCCACGGCGTCGCGCCGCGCGCGCAGGGTGGAAGCATCAGCATTCGCGCCGCGCGCGATGCCCACCAGGGGCTCGCCTTGAGCGTGGAAGACGACGGCCCGGGCTGTGACCCGGCGCGGCTCGAGCAGGCGCCCAAGGGGCGCGGCATCGGCCTTTCGGCGCTGAAACGCCGCTTCGCGCTCGACTACGAGGGCCGCGCGCGCCTGCAGGTGAGCACCGCGCCGGGCGCCGGCTTCCGCGTCCACCTCTGGATTCCGCAATGACGACCAAAGTCCTCATCGCCGAAGACGAGCCGCTCGCCGCCGAGGCGCTGGCCGACTGGGTGAAGGCGCTGCGCGGGCTCGAGCTCGTCGCGCGCTGCGCCGATGGCGAAAGCGCGCTGAAGGAAATCCGGCGCCTCAGGCCGCAGCTGGTCCTCATGGATATCCAGATGCCGGGCCTGACGGGTCTGCAGGTCGCGCGCGCGCTCGCCGGCGAGAAGCCGCGCCCGGCGGTGATCTTCACCACCGCCTATGACGAGCACGCGGTGACGGCTTTCGAGCTCCACGCGGTCGACTACCTGCTGAAGCCATTCTCGCGCGAACGTTTCGCCGAAGCGGTCTCGCGTGCGCTCACGGCCGGGTCCACGCTCGACCAGGCGGTCGAGGCGCTCGCCGAGCCGGCGTGCGCGCCGCTCGCGCGCATCCTCGTGCAGGACCAGGGCAAGATCTTCCCGCTGCAGGTCGAGGCGATCGAGTACCTGCGCTCGGACAGCAAGTACACGGCGCTCGCGAGCCGCGGCCGCACCTTCCTCGTGCGGGTGGCGATCACGAGCCTCGAGCCGCGCCTGGATGCGGCGCGCTTCGTGCGCGTGCAGCGCGGCTGCATCGTCAACCTCGACTTCGTCGAGGCGATGACGCCCGACGAGAACTCGCGCCTGATCGTGCGCATGCGCGACGGCACCGAGCTCACCGCAAGCCGGGAGATGTCGAAGAAGTTGCGCGAGCAATCGCTATGAGAGCGGCGCTCCTTGCCCTCAGCCTGCTTGCGCTCCCGCTATTCGCCGAGGAGGGCAAGGTCACCGCGGGCGGCACCTTCGACCGGGTGATCCTCGACGGCGCGGTCGAAGTGCAGCTGAAGCAGGGCGACCGAGACGACGTCACGGTTGCCCCGGACAGCGAATCGCAGGAGGTGGAGGTGCGGATACGAGGCGGCCGGCTGATCGTGCACGACACCGGCTCGTGGCGCTTCTGGAACAAGTCGCGGCCGAAGGTCGACATCCAGGTGCGCAACCTCCGCGAGCTCATCATTTCCGGCGCGAGCGACGTCTACGCCGCGGGCCCGTTCAAGAGCGAAGCGCTCACGCTGCACATGTCGGGCACCGGCCTCGTGCGCTTCGACGCGCTGGATGCGGAGCAGCTGCGGTTCATCATCTCCGGCGCGGGCGACGGGCAGCTCGCCGGCAAGGTGGGAGACATGCGGCTCACCGTGTCCGGCAAAGGCAAGGTACAGGCCGACCAGCTGCGCGCCGCCAATGCGATCGTGCAGATCAGCGGTGTCGGCAACGCGCAGCTATGGGTGACGGACACGCTGCGGATCGGCATCTCGGGCGTGGGCACCGTCGACTACTGGGGCCAGCCCCAGGTCTCGCGCTCGAGCTCGGGGCTCGCCACGGTCAACGCCCGCGGCGACAAGCGCTAGGCGGCTATCATCGCCGCATGGAGCTCGGCAGCAGGATCACTCCCGGAATGACCGGCACCGCCGAGCTCATCGTCGGCGAGGAGCACACCGCGCCGCGCGTCGGCAGCGGCGCGATCCACGTGCTCGCCACCCCGGTGATGATCAACGTCATCGAAGCGGCCGCGCTCGCCGCGGTCGAGCGGCTCCTGCCGCCGGGGCACCAGAGCCTCGGCACCGTGCTGAACGTGCGCCATATCGCCGCTACGCCGGTCGGCATGCGGGTGAGCGCCACCGCCACGGTCCGGAAGGTGGAGGGGCGCACCGTCCATTTCGCCGTGGAAGCGCGCGACGAGCGCGAGCTGATCGGCGACGGCACGCACGAGCGCGTGGTCGTCAACGTCGAGAAGTTCGACCAGCGGGTGAAGCGCAAGCTCTAAGACCGACCGCGCTGCCCGGACTAAGGCATGTGCCGGGCGGCGCGAGTGCGAATCTTCCATCACGTCGTTCGGACCATCGCCGCCGGGGCGAGACGAAACGTTGGCGTCCCACACTGCCGCGACTCGATGCGGAGATACCTATGAAGCGCTATTTACCGGGCATCCTGGCGATGCTCGCGAGCATACTCGTGGTTTCATGCGGCGGTGGCGACGGCGACGGCAAGACCGGCGCCTCGGGCAGCAGTAGCGGCAGCGGCAGCAGCGGCGGCAGCGGCAGTGGCAGCGGCAGTCCACCGGCGCCGCCGGTCGCGATGGCGGGCACGCGCGTCGAGGAAACGAATGCGGCGGTGACCCAGAGCGGCTCGTGGGTGCCGGCGAACACCGACTACGGCTGGAGCGGAGGCGCCGCCGTGGAATCGACGAGCGCCGGAGCGACCGTGACAGTCAACTTCACCGGCACTTCCATCCGCTGGCTCGGCAGCCGCGGCCGGACGTTCGGCATCGCCACGGTCAGCATCGACGGCGGCCCGGCCAAGGAAGTGGACCTCTTCGCGCGTCCCATGGATGAGGCGCACAGCGACATCATCGTCCTCAACGACCTGAGCGACGGCCCGCATACGCTCACCATCACCGTCACCGGCCAGGCAAACAGCCAGGCGCAGGGGAACCGCGTGGTGGTGGACGCCTTCGATATCCAGCCGAGCACCACCATCTCGCATCTGCAGGACACCGATCCCAACGCACACTTCAGCGGCACGTGGACCAAGTCGCAGGAAGGCTTTCCGTGGAGCGGTAGCGGCGTCTCGAACCAGCCCGAGCTGCCGGTCACGGCGCAGGAGACCACGACGGCGGGCGCGGCGGTCACGCTGCCATTCCGCGGCACGGCGATCGGCTGGGTCGGCTATACCGGCCCCGACGGCGGCATCGCCACGGTGCAGATCGACGGCGGCGCGCCGACGCAGGTCGACACCTACTCCGCGACCGCCAAGTACCAGCCGGTGGTGTTCACGGCGAGCGGCCTCGCCGATGCGAACCACACGCTCACGATCACGGCGACCGGGCAGAAAAACGCCGCGTCGACCAGCTCGCGCATCGTCGTCGACGCGTTCGACGTCATCAACCCCGGCCGGCGCTACGAGGAAAACGAACCGTCGGTCACCTTCAGCGGCGGCTTCTGGGATCCGCGCGACACGCGAGTCTGGAGCGAAGGCCACTCGCTCGTCAGCCGCGATACGGGCGCGACGGCCACCTTCACCTTCAACGGCACCTCGGTGAGCTGGATCGGCTGCGAGAAAAGCAGCGCGGGCGGCGTCGCCAACGTCTACATCGACGGTGTCTTCCAGCAGGAAGTCCGCCTGCACCAGAGCTATCCGATCGAGGGCTACCAGATGACCGTGTTCAGGGCCGACGGCCTCGCGCCCGGTCCGCATACGCTGCGGATCACCGTGACCAGCACCGACCAGTCCTACGTCGTGGTGGACGCCTTCGACGTTCGCTAGGGGGGTCGCCGCTAGCGCGCCAGCAGCCAGCTAACGGCTTCTTCTTCCGTCCCGAAGAAGAGCCTTGCTGTGGTGCCCCTGTTCTGTGCGACCGACTCTACAAATCTGTCGTCGTCGTGGGGTCTCGCGAGCACCGCGAACCTGACGTCCTTGGGGAGCCTGCTGCCAAATTCGAAAAGATCCAGGGTCGGCGCACTGGCTTTCTGTTTTCGGACGTCCACCAGCGTCTCGCGGATACCGCTTTTTTGCACAAGAGACGCATGCAACTTGAAGGCTTCGTTCCAGTCCGCCATGGTGGCATCTTCTTCGAACTGGGCCCGGATGAACCTTCCATCGGGATCGATTTCCACTTTTCCACGCATGATCGCCTCCCTGATATTCAGTCGGGCTTGATGCCGCTCTGCCGGATGACTTTGCCCCAGCGCTGGTATTCGGCGTCGAAGTAGCGCTTGAACTCGGCGGGCGTGCTCGCCTTCGGGTCGACGCCTTGCGCGACGATCGCCGCGCGCGCCTTGCGGTCCTGCACCGCCTTGCGCACTTCGGCCGATAGCTGGTCGACTACGGGTTGCGGCACGCGGCCAGTGGTGAAGACGCCGTACCAGGTGCTTGCCTCGTAGTCCTTCACGCCCTGCTCGGCGATCGTCGGGATCTCCGGCGCGCTGGGATGGCGCTCGAGCGAGGCGACGCCGAGGACCTTGAGCTTGCCGGCCTTGGCGAGCGGCAGGAGCGGCGGCATCGCGGAGAACATCATGTCGACCTGGCCGCCGAGGAGGTCGTTCAGCGCCGGCGCGTTGCCCTTGTAGGAGACGTGCACCAGCTCGATCTCGGCGAGCTGGCTGAAGAGCACGGCCGCGAGGTGCAGCGTCGTGCCGTTGCCCGACGTGGCATAGCTCAGCAGGCCCTGCTTCTTCTTCGCCAGCTCGATCAGGTCCTCGACGTTCTGCACCGGCAGGTTCTGCCGCACGACGAGCGCGCTCGGCGTCGAGCCGACGAGCGACACCGGGGTGAGGCCGTTCACCGGATCGAAGTTCACGTGGGAGAGGTGCGGCGCCATGGTCTGCGTGCCGGTCGAGCCGAGCATCAGCGTGTAGCCGTCGGGCGCGCTCTTCGCGACAGCCTCCGCCGCGATCAGGCCCGAGGCGCCGGGCCGGTTCTCGACGACCACCGGCTGCCCGAGCGTCTCGGCCATGCGCGCGCTCACGATGCGCGCGAGGATGTCGTTCGCGCCGCCGGGCGCAAAGCCGACCAGCATGTGCAGCGGCTTGCTCGGGAAGCTCTGCGCGTGCGCGAGGGGCGCGACGCCGAGAGCGATCAATAGGGCCGTACGCCAAAAAGCCATGGATGGATCCAGAGGAGGAAGACGAAGGCGACGAGGCCGATGAGCGGCCGCTTCCAGCCGATCTCGGCAAGGTCGAGGCGATTGCGGCCCTGGCCGATTGCGACGAACGGGACATGCGACGTGGCGGCCGCGAAGCGGCCCCAGCCGGCATTGGCGCGCTTGCGCCGATCCATCGTGACCGTGCCGATGCCGGCAAGGACGAGGAAGCCGCCGAAGAAGACGAGCGCCTTGAGCTCGCCGAGCGCGAGGACGTGCGCCGCGGCCCACAGCATCAGGCCCCACATGATCGGGTGCCGGGTGACGCGGATCATGCCGCGCGCCGGGTCTTCGCTCCGCAGCAAGCCCTCGGCGCCGACCATGGTCGGGTTGCGGAAGTAGCCGCAGGCGATGAGGATCAGCGCGAGCGGCATGACGATCACCGGCAGCTCGCGCATTCCGCTCCACAGGACCTCGCGCTCCGTGTGCGCGTAGGCCCAGATCATCCAGCCGAGCGCGAGGAAGGCCACCGCCGAATAGACGCCGCGGTAGGGCCATTCGCCCAGGGCGGCGACGAGCTTCGCCCGGAGCGGGGTGCTCGTGACGAAGTGCGTGAGGAGGAACGCGGCTGTCGCGAGCAATAGCGCCGTCATGGGGCGCCATTCTGCCCAATTAACGGCACCGCCCCATTTCAGTCCTGTAATCGTTCAGCCGGCGAGGGCCTTGGTGACGATCTCCGCCACGTCCTTCGACAATCCATCGGCGTCGCGGATGCGCTCGAGCTGCGTCCGGGCCTTCGCCTGACGCCCGGCGTCGAATTTCTTCCAGCGGTCGAAGCCGCGCGCCATGCGCGCCGCGACCTGCGGGTTGAGCGCGTTCAGCGCGACGATCTGGTCGGCGAGGAAGGCGTAGCCACCGCCGTCGGCGCCGTGGAAGCGCACGTGGTTGCCGATGAACGTGCGCACGAGCGCATATACCTTGTTCGGCACCTTGAGATCGAACGCGGGATGCGCGAGCAGCGTCCTTACTTTGTGCAAAGTACTGGTCAAGCGAGAGCTCGCCTGCACGGCGAGCCACTTGTCGACCACCAGCGGCTCGCCCTTCCAGCGCGCGTAGAACTCCTCCAGGGCGTGGTCGCGCTCGGGGCACTCGAGCTGCGCGAGGCAGCCGAGCGCGGCCATGCCGTCGGTCATGTTGTCGGCGCGCCTGAACTGCTCGTAGGCGAGCGCCGACATGCCGAGCTCGGTGAGATACCCAAGGCAGGCGTTGCGAAGCGAGCGCCGCGCAATCGATGCGGCGTCGGGCTGGTAGGGCGCGCGGCTTTCCAGCCGCTGATAGGTCGCGAGGAGCTCGTCCTTCAGCGCCGCGGCGATCGCGCGGCGCAGCGTATTGCGCGCTTCGTGCAGCGCATCCGGATCGACCACGTCGAGCTGCTCGGCGAGGAAGCCCTCGGCGGGCAGCATCAGCGCCTCGGCGGCGAAGATCTGGTCCTTCTCGCCGAGCATCTTGCCCATCGCGGCGAGGAAGGCCGGCGACGGCCGGCCCTTCTTCTCGAGGATGGTGGAGGCCGCGACGCGCTGCCCCGCTTCCCAGCGGTTGAAGGGATCGTCGTCGTGCGCGAGCAGATGCAGGAGATCGGCTTCGCTGTACGGATAGTTGAGGATCACCGGTGCCGAGAAGCGGCGGAGCAGCGAGGGAACCGGTCGCGCCTTCAAGCCGCCGAAGGTGAAGCGCTCCTCGGCTTGGCGCACGTTCAGCATCTCCTCCCGCTCGCCGATCTTCACCGCGACCGGAATGTGGAACGGCGGATTCATCGACTGCTTCACCGTGAGCGTGAAGGTGCCGTCGCGGTAGTCGCCGGCGCAGTCGAGCACCGGGGTCCCCGCCACGTCGTACCAGCGCCTGAACTGGCCGAGATCCACCCCCGATGCGTCCTGCATGGCCCGCACGAAATCGTCGCAGGTGACCGCCTGGCCGTCGTGCCGCTTGAAGTAGAGCTGCATGCCGGCCTGGAACTTCTCTTCGCCGAGGAGCGTGTGCTGCATGCGCACGACCTCCGCGCCCTTCTCATATACGGTCATGGTGTAGAAGTTGCGGATCTCCATGTACGACTGCGGCCGCACCGGGTGCTTCATCGGCCCGGCGTCCTCGGGGAACTGCCCCGCGCGCAGCCCGCGCACTTCCTGGATGCGACACATCGCCGGCGAATAGAGGTCGGCGCCGTATTCCTGGTCGCGGAACACCGTCAGCCCCTCTTTCAGCGAGAGCTGGAACCAGTCGCGGCAGGTGACGCGGTCGCCGGTCCAGTTGTGGAAGTACTCGTGCGCGACGACGCGGTCGATGTTGAAGTAGTCGACGTCGGTCGCGGTGTCGGCGCGCGCGAGGACATATTTCGTGTTGAAGATGTTGAGGCCCTTGTTCTCCATCGCGCCGGAGTTGAAGTCACCGACGGCGACGATGCGGTACTCGTCGAGGTCGAGCTCGAGGCCGAAGCGCGTCTCGTCCCATTTCACCGCGCGCTTCAGGCAGTCCAGCGCCCAGCCGGCCTGGTCGAGCTTGCCGGGCTCCACATAGACGTAGAGCTGCTTCTTTTTCCCCGATGAGGTCACCACCGTCTCGGTGATGTGCTCGAGCTCCGCCGCCACCATCGCAAAGAGGTACGAGGGCTTGGGGAACGGGTCGTGGAACCTGGCCCAGTGCCTGCCGCCGCCTTCGTCTGCGGCGCCGGTCTGGTTGCCGTTGGACAGCAGCACCGGATAGCGCTTCTTGTCCGCGTGGATCGTGGTGGTATAGGTCGCCATCACATCGGGGCGGTCGATGAACCACGTAATGCGGCGGAAGCCCTCGGCCTCGCACTGCGTGACGAAGCCATTCTTCGTCGCGTAGAGGCCTTCGAGCTTGGTGTTTTTCTGCGGCACGATCCGGCTCAGCGTCTCGAGCGCGAACCGGTCCGGCACGTCGTAGACCGTGAGCTTCTCCGGCGTCACTTCATGCCGGGCCTTGTCGCCGTCCACGGCGACGGAGATCAGCTCCACTTCGTCGCCGTCGAGCACGAGGGGGCCGGGCGCGAGCCGCTTGACGGCGAGCTTCGCGCGCACGATCGCATGGTCGTCCTTGATGTCGACGTCGAGGTCGACCGTCTCCACCCGGAAGGCGGGCGGCGTGTAGTCCTTGAGGTAGATCGTCTTCGGTTGTGGTTCGCGCATGTGCGCAATTTTACGGTGCACGCGGCCTTCGCCGCGCTCTCGCATGGTGCGCGCTCGCTTGGAAAATGCCGTGAAATCAACGCGCGGACGGTGGCATAGGCCTTGCGCTTAGATCGCTCGCTCTCTTACCGAGGAGGAGCGGGCGCATGACGCCCGAGCAAGCGCATATCGTGCAATCGACATGGCGGTCGGTGCTGCCGGTCGGCGGCACCTTTGCCGAGCTCTTCTACGGGCGGCTCTTCGCGCTCGATGCGGGGCTGAAGAAGCTGTTCAAGGAGGACCCGATCGAGCAGGGACGCAACCTGACGGCAATGCTGAGCGTCGCCGCAGCGAACCTGGGCAAGCCCGAGCGGATCAGCGTGGCGCTGCGACAGCTCGGCAGGCGCCACGTGGCCTATGGCGTGAAGCGGCAGGACTTCGCGAGCTTCGAGGACGCGCTGCTCTTTGCGCTGGAGCACGCCCTCATCGACGTCTTCACGCCGGAGGTGCGGGCCGCCTGGCAGGCGGCGTACCGACTGCTATCCGGCGTGATGCTCGAGGCGTTTACTCCGACAGCGACGGCTGCCGGCTCTTGATGCGCTCGTAACCGTCGCGGGCATAGTCGTAGCCCTGGCGAATGGTGTCCTTCGCATCGGTTTGGAACTCCGTCCAGCCGCCCGAGCGGCGCACCGCCCAGAGGAGTGCTGCGGTGATGCCGATGCCGACGATGACCGCGGCAATCGTTCCAGGATATTCACGCGCTGTGTTGTAAGCGCGGGTGTAAGGGGTGTCGCTCGCTCGCCTTCTCATTGCACGCCTCCTATGGGTTAGCGCTACCCCGTGCAAGCTGCGTGCCGCTGTCACTCCTGGGGTTCGGTTTCCTGTTTCTTGCCGAGGAGCGCCGCCACCATGCCGGTGAAGCTGCGCTTCTTCTGGATGACGACGACGGGGCGGGAAGGGTTCGGCTTCGGCGTTTGCGCGTAGGCGGGCTCGCGGGACTCTGAACGGCGCGGATCCGCCTGCTGGGACCGGTCGAAGCGTCGCCCATTACCTCGCTGCGCATTGCGACGCTGTCCATTTCCCCGTGGTCCGTTGCCCCGCTGTTCATTGCGCTGCGGGCGGGGCGGAACCTTCTCGCCTTCGGCGGCCATGCGGGCGCGTGCTTCGCGAATCTGGTCTTCGCGCGGGTCGTGCGCAGGCTGGGCCTGCTGCTGCGGGCGCGGCTGCGGCCTACCGCCGCCGCGGTTGTCGTTGCCGCGCGGATGGGGTTGCCCGTTGTGGCGCGGCTGCTGTTGCAGGCCGCGGCGTTGGTGCTGTCGTTGCTGCGGCTGCGGCCGGCGCTCCTGGCGGTGGCTCTCCTCGTGGCGCGGCGCGCTACCGGGCTCGAATTTCTCGATGACGCGACTCTCCACCTTGCGGTTCATGAGGCGCTCGATTGCCGCCATGAGCGAGCGCTCTTCGTTGCTCACGAGCGACACCGCCTCGCCCTCGGCACCCGCCCGGCCGGTGCGGCCGATGCGGTGCACGTAGTCTTCGGCGACGTGCGGCAGGTCGTAGTTCACGACGTGCGGCAGTGCCTCGATGTCGAGGCCGCGGGCCGCAATGTCGGTCGCGACGAGCACGCGGACTTTGCCTTCCTTGAACTCGGCGAGCGCGCGCTCGCGCTGGTTCTGGCTCTTGTTGCCATGGATCGCATCGGCGTGCACGCCCTCGCGCGAGAGCTGTTGCGCCAGGCGGTTCGCGCCGTGCTTGGTCTTGCAGAACACCAGCACCTGCTTCCAGTCACCCGACTTGATCAGATGCGCCAGCAGCTCGCGCTTGCGGCCGCTGTCCACCGGGTGCTGCACCTGCGCGACGAGCTCGGCCGGCGTATTGCGCCGCGCGACCTCGACCGTGACGGGCTGGTGCATGAAGGAGCTGGCGAGCTTGCGGATCTCCTCCGGGAAGGTCGCCGAGAAGAGCAGGTTCTGCCGCTTCGCGGGGAGGAGCGCCAGGATCTTGCGGATGTCGTTGATGAAGCCCATGTCGAGCATGCGGTCGGCTTCATCGAGCACCAGGATCTCGACCTGGCGCAGATCGACCGTCTTCTGCTGGACATGGTCGAGCAGGCGCCCCGGCGTCGCCACCAGGATGTCCACGCCGCGCCGCAGCGCGTCGATCTGCGGATTGATGCCGACACCGCCGTAGACGGTGATCGACTTGAGCGGGATGTACTTGCCGTAGGTGCGCACGCTGTCCTCGACCTGGGCGCACAGCTCGCGCGTTGGCGTTATCACCAGCGCGCGGATCGGATGGCGCGCCGGCGAATGGCTGGCGTTCGCCTTGCCGCTCAGGATCTGGAGGAGGGGAAGCGTGAAGCCGGCGGTCTTGCCGGTGCCGGTCTGGGCGGCGCCCAGAAGGTCTTGACCAGCCAACACGACGGGAATGGCTTGCGCCTGGATGGGGGTGGGCGTGGTATAGCCCTGTTCCGCGACTGCGCGGAGGAGCTCAGGCTTCAGCCCGAGCGAGTCAAACGTACTAATA